>Ga0315906_10000673_pt1 | contig 53199 bp, 62 predicted proteins | sample LakEriMetagenome_4_FD_203526 | JGI IMG/M metagenome (GOLD analysis project Ga0315906, IMG submission 203526) | Freshwater fungal communities from buoy surface, Lake Erie, Ohio, United States - Buoy 2 MA122 | ecosystem: Environmental > Aquatic > Freshwater > Lake > Lake biofilm | place: USA...
TGGTAGAGCGAGAGGGGGCGGACATGGGTTTCCCACTCGACGCCGCGTAGGGCGTGCTCTGCGGCTTCTGCGCGGGCGCGCCAGTGCTCGACCTGCATTTCGAGGTCTTCGATGATGGTTCGCATCATGCAGCCCTCGCGTTCAAGGGATGCGACCAGGCCGGCCCGGCCAAACTGATCGGCGCCGGCACGTAGTCGCGGACGGTGGCCGTGCGGGACGCCTTGACGCGGCGCGGCGCGCAGAGGGCGAGGCCGTTTGCTTTTTCGGGAGCCCGCAAGGTCAGGCCGAGCCGGTGAGCCATTCCGCCGACCGCGCTCTTTCCGCGCCCTGGCAGCTTGGCCGCAATCTCGCGGCAGGTGAGCCCCGTCCGCCATCCGGCGCGCAGGGTTTCAATCTCGGCCTCGGTCCAGAGGCGGGGGTGGGTAGGTCTGGTCATAGTGGGCTCCGTGGTTAGGAGCCCGTGCTGGGGGTCCGCTCGGTCTTGTGCCGATGCGTGACTGGGGTGGAGTGAACCTGATTTGCGATTCGGCGTCAAGGCCGTCTCGCGTTGGGGTGTTGGAAAATTAGGCGTTTTCGATAACTGACATGCGTATATACCCCCTAGTGAAAGTCGTTATCGTGCCACAATAATTTTAGACACAATCCCGCCTTATTCAGACATAGGCAAATCATCACATGACAATATGAAATCATATCTATCCTGTAGTTTTTGCTACAGGAATAACCGTCAAAGATTTCCGATCAGCTTGTGACGGTTATGAAGCCATAACCGTCACGCTGTTGTGACGGTTATGGGACGGTTATCGTGACGGTTATGGGCAACGAAAAACCCCGGCTTTTTGGGCCGGGGTTTGGGGGTCATGGGACGCTGTAGAAGTAGGTTGGCCTACCCCTGATGTTGGGCTTCTCGTGCACCTCGATCGCGCCCGACTGATGCAGGGCGTCGAGGGCATCGCGGGCGTCCCGGGTCGAATAACGATGCTGCAAGGCCCGCATGAGGTCGCGGTGGGAAATCTTCCCCCGCCGGCTCTTGATGGCGCGGAAGATGTCCTGAGCCCGTGCCTGGGCCTCAGTGTCCGCGATATAGTCGCGCCCCGCTTCCAGCGCGTAGCTGAAGCAGTGCCGGGCAATGGTGATACCCCAGGCCGTATCTTCCTGCTCGACGTCTGCCTGCCCGCCCCTGCGCCCCACGGCGCGAATGAAGGCGAGGCGCTGGGCATACTCTGCCGCCCGGGAATGGAAGGCGGCGAACTCAGGATCGCCGTCAGATGTGGTTTCGATCTCTGTCAGGTATGCCTGGTACATCTCCCGGGCCCCGGCGCCCCACTCGCATTTGAGCATGAAGGCGGCGGGATCGGCGTCGGACTGGTTGAGGTTCGTGGCGACAAGCCCACCCTGCCCGTGCATGATCAGTTTCAGTCCCTCGATGATACCCAGCGGCACCTGGTCGAGGCTGGCGCGCGGCTCGACCGCATTTGGCCGGGCGAGGCTGGGGAAGATCAGGAAGCGGTTCAGGATGCCGTTGGACGTGTCGAGACCGCTGAGGGCGCCGAAGAACTCCTCCGGCGTTGACGTGCCATAGAGGCTCAGGGCGGGCGCGTGGATCAACGTGGAGCGTTTCTGAGCCCATTCCGGCGTCGGCATGGGCGAAAAACTCGACCCCCAGGCTGTCCGCAGGATCGCGCCCACCGCCTTCTCGAACCCCCCGGCTTTGCGCGAATTGATGCGGGCCATGAAGGCGCCGAACTCATCCATGGCGCAAAAGCCCAGCGGCGAGCGGGTCATGAAGTTGATCACTGCGGTCGAGGAGATGAACTCGCCCGGGCCGAGATGCTGCCCCATGCCGGCAGAGGTCAGGATGCGCTTCGTTGCCTGAAGTGCATGGTCCTTGCCTGCCCCGGTCGGGGCGATGCCGAGGGCGTAGATGTGCGAACCGGTGCGGGTCGGGCCTGCATACTGGCGGCCCATGGCTGTGCCGACCACGCAAAGCGCGGCGGCAAGGGCAAGGGCGGGTTGGGGTTTGATGGCGCTGTCATTGATCCACTGCGCGATCGTGCCGACTAGGCCGGGCGGAAAGCAGAGATCAGGCGTCAGGCCGGCGAATTCAACCGATTCCCTCTGACCCCCTTCTTCCTCCAAATCCTCAGTATCTGAGACAGGATCGGGGTGAATTCCATCCCCCTCCTTTTCACGCAGGATGATGGCCGGGCTGTCGTCTATGCCGAGCTGGCTGCCAAGCCACTTATAGGCCGCGTCGAGATTGATGCCGAACGCCCGCATCACGAGATCGAGAGCTGAGAAGGTTTCTTCGGTGCCCCAGTCCTTGATGCCGATCGGCTGGATCGAGAGGTTGCGCTTGCGCTTTTCGACCGGGGCGCCTGAGCCGCCCGCGCGCCAAAGCGCCACCCCTTCATAGCCGCGGCGCGCTGGCCTGAGCCGGGCGATCGACGGAAGTTCGGGCACCCAATCTGCGAGACGGGTCAGGGCGGTCTGGTTCAGATCCATGAAGGGCGAGGATATGTCCCAGTCGCCAGGCTCGACGGCCCGGATGCCGAGCCGTTCGCGCCGCTTCTCGCGCTCATGGCCGTTGCGGTCCCACCCGATGCCCTCAAGGGTTTCCTCCATCGCGGCGAGCTGGTCAGCCTCGATCAGGGGGAGGTTATGCGGCGGCACCGGCCCGGGCCCGAGCCATTGGTAAACCGGCCCGTCTGGGTGGACCGAGGGCGGAACAACGGTCTGGCGAGTGTCGCGGCCGGTCAGGACTTCGAGGATGTTCTTGTCATCGCGCCGGTAGACCCGGGTCGTGATTTCCTCGTCTGCCCGGTAGAACAGGGTCAGCCCCTTCTTCCCCTTCTTCGCCATCGGCGTGAAAGGCAGGGCCCGGCGCACTTCCTCGATCTCGTCATGATCGGTCAGGTCGATGTCGATGGCGATGACCTGCTCGTGCTCGCCCACTTTTGAGCCCAGCACGATGCCGATATTGCACTCGGAATAGGACGACCAGATTTCGTGCTGGATTTCGGTCGGCATCAGGTCGCGGAACCGCTGCCATTCGGTCATCATCTCCCATGTGCTGCCAACCTTCTGGGCCGGGCGTTTGTTGCGCGCCTCGATCGGCACGACATGGTAGCCGAGATCGATCAGCTTTGCGGCGGCGGCGGCGTAGGCGGATTGTGTTTTCGTGGTCATGGCCCCCGGCCCCCTCTCAGAATGGCGGCGCGTTTTCTTCGCCCAGGCGGCGAAGCTCGGTGCGGTAGGTCGTCAGGATGCGGACAAGGAACGTCTCCCACTGCTCGCGGGACAGCTTCGCCATATCGGTCTGGCCAACTTCCTGCAGGAACTTTCCTCCCGCCCGCCCGCCCAGCCGGATCGCCTCGCGCTCATAGTGCGTGCCGCCCGGATAGCCGACATTGACCCAGTGCAGGGCGACGGCCACGCATCGGGGATCGCCGCAGCACAGGTGCCCGCCGACCGTCACCGGCCCGCCCTGCGCCCCGCAGACGGCGCAGAGGATGGGCCCCACGTCCTGCTTCGGTCTTTCAAGGTTGTTGATCATGCGGCTGCCCCCTCAAAGCGGCGCTTGTCGATGCGCGTATATTTGCCGTCCCGGGCAAGCGTGATGGATGCCGGGCGCCGAAGGCCTGCGAACTTCGCCAGCGCTTCCTCGATCGTCGTGGGCACCGGAAGGCCACCCCCATGCTCAATCCACCACTTCGCCGCCTTCTGGCGGGCGAACCCGGTGTGTTCGAAAGCGACCCATTCGGAAACTTCGGTGACGCCGGCAAAGGTGTCGACGCGCATGGTGGGCGGCGCGTTCGGGTCGCCTGCCTTCTGCCAGGCCCGGGCCCGCCAGCTGGTGACGGGAATCCACAGGTCTCGCAGTTCGCGGGTCATGACGGCCACGTCTTCGGCCCGGGTGGCGTGCTTCGGCTCGCCAAACTCATGGCCGCAATCGGGGCAGGTCCGAACGCTGATATAGACGATCGCGTTGCAGTCCGGGCACTCCTTCGCCCGCACCTCGTCAACGTCGACCTTGCCTTCCTTGGCCTCGCCCCGCTTTTTTGAGTCCTTAATGTGGATCGCATCGACGGGCCCGTGACGCCGGACGTTGCCGGCATAGTCCAGCACGAGGCAATTCTCCTTGCCGGGCGACAAGCGCGTGCCCCGGCCCATCATCTGCACGTAGAGCCCGGTCGAGAGTGTCGGGCGCATCAGGGCGATCAGATCCACCCCCGGGGCGTTGAAGCCGGTCGTCAAAACCTGCGCGTTCGTCAGCGCCCTGATCTTGCCCGCCTTGAAGTCGGCAATGATCCGGTCGCGTTCATCCTTTGGCGTGTTGCCCGTCACCGTGTCCGCACTGATGCCGCGATCGCGCAAGGCGCTGGCGACCGCATGGGCGTGGTCAATGCCGGAGCAGAATGCCAGCCATGACTTCCGGTCCTGCCCCCGTGCAATGATGTCGTCGCAGGCCGCCGCCACGATATCGGCCTGGTTGGCGGCGTGGTTCAGGGCAGACGGCACGAACTCGCCGCCGCGGCGTTCGACCCCGGCCACGTCGATCTCGACGGACCCGTTGCGCGCGGTGAGCGGCGATAGGAACCCCGCCTCCGTTCCCGGCCCGATGCCATAGGAGTGCACGATCCGGTCAAACAGCCGTCCCTCGCCCTGGTCGAGCCTGCCGCTGTCGAGACGGTAGGGTGTGGCGGTCAGGCCAAGGATGCGGAGGCCGGGATAGTGGACCCGCAGTCCGTCGATGAACGTCCGGTACATCCCCTCGCCGTCCTGCGGCACGAGATGCGCCTCATCGATCAGCATCAGGTGCCGGGGCGAGAAGATGTCCGCCTTCTTGAACACCGACTGGATCGAGGCATAGATGATCCGGTGATGGGTGTCGCGTTGGCCGAGGCCGGCGGAATAGATGCCGACCGGCGCATCCGGCCAGAGGCGAAGCAGTTCCTGAAAGTTCTGCTGCACCAGCTCGCGCACGTGCACGACCATGATGATGCGCATCGACGGAAAGTCACGCAGCAGGCGCCGCGCCACTTCTGCCACGACAAGCGATTTGCCGAGGCCGGTGGCCAGCTCGATGAGAGGGTTGCCCCCCTCCTCGCGCCAGTACTTGAACACCGCCTCGATCGCGTCTTCCTGATACTGACGAAGCTCAACCATGATCGACCCCCGCCACATCGCGCCAGGTCGTGCCGTCCGGCATGGCATAGTCGATCCAGCCAGCTCCAATGTCGGCATCAACCTGCTGGCCGTGCACAAGGTCGGGGATCAGCAAATGATGCTCGCACGCCCTGCCCTGCGCTTCGCGGTCCAGTTCGTGATTGGCGCGGTCGCACACCCATTTCCCACCCCGAACCGGCGTCACATAGATGCAGGTCCGGCAGTTGCGCCGCGATGGCTTCGCCTGATGGCAGACGGCCAAGTGATCACAAAACTTGCAGGCAAACGCCGCCTTCGCCTCCGGGTCTTCGTGCAGCTTGGCCGGCGGGCGATCGGCAAAAGCGATGCGCTCGGCCCGTGCCTCGATCCGCATGGCTTCAGCAGCGTCATACTCGATGCGCTGCGTCTCGACTTCGGATGTGTCCTTGTTCTTGTAGACGTAGAGCGCCCGGGTGCGATTCCGCTTGTGCATGTAGAGCGTCATCTGCACCACGTGATCCGGCTTCTTCGCCGCCACGCCGTGCTTCTTCACCGCCCGCCAGCTCTCCGCCTTGTGCGTCTTGATTTCGAGCACGTGCACGGCAACAGGCGCCTCGGGGATGCCCGCAATCTCGCCGTCTAGATAGCCGTAGCCGTGCCCGTCCGCGAAGCTGACACCCAACTGCTTGCCGTTCTGGTCACGGTCCACGACCGCAAACCCGGCGGCGCGCAAGTCGCGCACGATCTGATCCTCTCCGAGATTTCCATCCTCGAACAGGCGCAGCATCTGGCCTTCAAAGCGCTTCGGATCGGACACCCAGCGGAAGCCGTACCAGAGCGCCCGGTCGCATTCGAGGCCCATGGCAGACGCCGCCAGGCGATACCCGTCACGCGGCGTCTGGGCTGCCTCGCGTGCCGCATCCATGGCGAGAGCAGTGGGGGATTTGATTTCAGGAAGCGCGACCATCGGCGCCTCCATTGAAAAGCATGTGAAAAGGGTTCATCGAAAGCACTCCGCTCGATGCTGAAAAGTTGTCGGGAGGAAGAAGGGCGAGGCGGCGGTTAGAGTGGATTCAAACCCGCCGCCCCGTCCGGTCAGGTCAGTCCCACGGCATCCCGCCGGCAGACTTCGCCGCAGGCGCCGAAGCGCCGCCGGTTTCCTGCTGCTGGGTAGCAGGACGCCCGCCCGTGGTACGGTAAGGCGCCGCCTTTTTCAGGTCGTTCTTCTTGCCGTAGTCGTCCTCGCGGATCGCCAGCGTAGCCATGAACGGCTTGTGATGCAGGTCTTCGCTGTCGAGCAGTGGAGATGGAACACCGGCAGCTTCGCAGATGCGCTTGAGCTGCTTGTGCGCGATCGACTGCGCCGTGTCGTTCGGGTTCACGATGTTGAGGCGTTCCCAGTGACGGCGCCCCTTCTGCGTGCCCTCCATGACCTCCATCGTCAGCACAAGGATTTTCCCGGTGCCTGCTTTCGTCGGCACGATGTCCGACTCCACGATCCGCACGGCATACTCGCCCGCCGGAATCACATCGCTGTCATCGACCTTGTTGAAGTCAAACCCTGATTTTCCGAGACTGGCCATTATGCTGCTTCCTTCGCGTTGCTGGCGCCGACAAGCGGCAGGTAGGGGGAGAGCTGGGCGTAGCCCTGCCCGGCGTCGTACTTGATCCGCTCCGGCAGGCCGAAACGGTTTTTGGCGGTGAAGGCGGGGCGGCCTTCGGTGTAGATCCACCGCAGCCCGCCGCCTTCGGCGTGACGCACCTTCTTGTTGAAGCCCACGTCTTCCGACTTCACGGCGATGTCCTGGTTGATGAACAGGATCGCATCAACTTCGTCCTGCACCGTCGCATTCGCCCGCTTGTGCAGGCGAATGTCGAACCGGCTGTATGGTGCAGAAGTCGGATCATCGAACCGCTCGATCGAGGAGTGAGCGATGTAGATGATCGTCATGCCGCGCTGGGTGCGAAGCATGTTGGCCGCCGAGAACAGCTTGCGCCACATCTCGTCCGCCGCGACATAACCCTTGCCGTAGCCGGGGTCTTCGATCGACTTCCAGCCATTCTTGGCGCAGACGCCTTCCCACACCAGCGGCTCAAGCCGGTCGAGCGTGTCTATGATCAGCGTGCGGAACTTGTGTTCGCCGGTATAGAGCGCCTTCATGGCGTCCATCACCTGATCAAACGATTCGACAGCGCCGAACGTTGGGATTTCCACGCCCATCGGCACACCCTGCTCGATGTCAAGGATGATGGGGTCAGGAAACTCGGTGGCAAGCGATGTCTTGCCAAGGCCGGGTGGCCCATAGATCAGAATGCGCGGCGGATGCTGCGCCTTCGTCGTCTTCAATTGCGAAAGGTCATAGGCCATCATGGGCCTCCTCTTCTTCATGGAACGGCGCCGGAATAATCCACCCGCTGCAGGCGCCGTTTGAGGCAGCAGGGTGGAATCTGAGAAGGTCGAGTTGACCGGCTGGCAGGATGGCGACGTGCGCCATTGCCGAGTGTTTCGGTATCCAGGCGGCAGCGATCGACGCCACGCGCTTGTCGTCCTCGATGACATTGTGCGCCACGAGCAGGTCGAGCAGCAGCTTTACCTTGTTGTCGATGTCGGCAGATGCAGAGTTGCGCTCGACGTTCACGATCACGGCAACCTCGCCCGGAACATGGCGGGGCCGTTGCTGGCGCAACACCCACCCTGCGTGCCCTTTCCAATCAACCGCCTTCTGCGTCAGGGCGCGGCCGCGCGCCGTGTTGCGGAAGGCAGCGTTCACCGAAGGCGGCGCCGGCACACTCAGAAAAACGGGGACCGTAGCCGTAACTACGGCCCCCTGTAGTGCACCCCCAGCACGGGCGGTGATCTCGGAATCATGGGACATGGCGGAAGAACTCGTATGCGAGCCAGACAAGGGTCGCCCACATCAGGACCGCGAGAGGGATCGCGGACAGTCTGTATGCGGAGCGGATCAGGGGGCGGAGGGATTTCATGCGGCGGACTCCTGCTTCACAGGGGCGCCATATTTAACGCAAACCCGCTTGATCATCCGGCGGTCAGTGGAGCGGCGCGCAGGAAACGGAGCGTCAAGAAGATTGAGACCGGCGTGCAGCGCCCACTCAAAAACTTCATGATCCGCAGGCGCTTCTTCGTCATCGAGCGCCCAATCAAGCTCCTGCGAAGTGAGTGCCGCAGATAACTGGACTTGTTCGCGCGTGCAGAACCCAATCAACAAGCAATAGCGATAGCGGTCGCGCAGATATCGAAACTCAGAAGGTAATTTTGCCTTGGGGTAAGAGCTCACAGATTGACGCTCGGGCTTCGGCGGTTTGGGCAATAGCGAGAGAATCGCCTTTGAGCGTTTAAACCATTCGCCCTTCACGCGAAGGTCAGCGAACTGAGTATGCAGACGCTTCTCGTCCTCGACGCTCTCAGCCGGAATAGTGCCGACGAGCCGCAATCTTTTTGGGCTGCCAGTCTGGAGCGACTGGACGCGCCGCTTGGGGCAGCCTTTCGTCCAGCCAATCTTCACAAGACGGCCGCCCACCTGTTCAGCAATGTAGATGACGCCGGTCATGCGGCACCTGCCTTGCGCTTAGCTGCGCGCAGATCGCGGAGCCGCTGCCAGCCGCGCTCAATCGTCCTCATGCTCGGGCTGTGTTTCCCGGCGCGGTAATCCGCGATCCGGTCAACGTGCCCAAACAATTTGTAGCTGACGATTGATAGCTTCGTGCCAGTCCCGGCAGCGTAGGCTTCGGCTTCATCGAGAAGGAGTGTTAGGTTGTCCATGTCCTCGGCGTAGCATTTATGCTACGGAGGGGTCAATAGCTAAAATGCTAGGTGTGACCCTGAAGGAGGTTTGGCAAACTTGCTAGATGACATTGGCAAAGCGTATCCAGCAGCGGCTCCTGGCATTGGAGATTAGTGAGGCAGAGGCCTGCCGCCGCGCGGGGCTGGCGCACACCTATATACGCGACATTCGCAAGGGCACTAAAACCAGCCCCCGCATTGATACTTTGCGCCGCCTAGCTGCGGTGCTGGGGACGACTGCCGAGTGGCTTCAGACCGGCAGGGGTGAACAGACCACTGACCCAGAGTTGCAGCGCGTTGTTGACATATGGGACGACCTAGACGGCGCCGATCAGACCACCGTTCGCAAGTTTGTCGAGACCCTGATCGCCATGAAGAAGGCAAGCTGATAGCATTTTTGCTAAAAAGCCCTTGACCTAGCATTTATGCTAAGGGTAGTGTTCTCCCATCAAACGGAGAGACACATGCCCTACCAACTCGGCTTTTCCAGCGAACAAGAATACGAAGACGCCTGCATCCTCGAAGGCTACGCGGCCCGCATGGCAGCGAAGGCTTGCAACGAGATTTTCACCCTCGCACAAGCCAAGGCCCTCCAGCTCGCCTGCGACGCCCTGCCGGTCGCGGCGGTGTACATCACGGAGGCCGCGTTCGAGGAATACGGCTGGCCCCACGATCAGCTTGACGAGAGCTGGCTGGATGATGCCGGCCGCGCGACTTGGGCGGTGTTCTGCGCGTGGAGGAAGGCATGACACCGGAGCAGATCACCAGCCACGTCAACCTGATCATGGACAAGATCACGGGCGCCTACACCGCGGTTCAGAACCTGCAATACGCTTGCCAGGCGGCAGCATACGACGACCCCGCCATGAATGTCGTGCTGACCGATATACAGCACGACTTGAGCCTCCCCAAGCTGCTCTCTGATCTGGGCGGTCTGTTCGACATCATTGAGCGCGCTCGTGACAATTTGTTGCCGGAGCATCTGGCGCGCTTGAGAGGCGGTCCCGTCTACACGACCACCTACGTTCACCCGCCAATCCCGATCCGCACTTCTGACTGGTGCGCCTGCGTTGAGGGCGACGAGGAGGACGGCCCCTATGGCTGGGGTGCGACCGAGGACGAGGCCATCGAGGACTTGAAAGAGAAGCTGGCGGACGAGCCATGACCTACACGGTAGAACAACGAGGCGAGACGCAGGGCACTGAAGGAAAGCAAACCATGAAATTCGACATCAAATCCCGCTTCAGTGGCGCCGTTCAGTTTAGCGCTGACATTGAGTGCGATGAGAGCGAAAGCTACAGCGTCAAGCTGGGCCTTGCGGTCCGGTGGGCTTTTAAGACAGGCGCGAACCTCAGAGGCGCGAACCTCAGAGGCGCGAACCTCGAAGGCGCGAACCTCAGAGGCGCGTACCTCGAAGGCGCGAACCTCAGAGGCGCGAACCTCGAAGGCGCGAACCTCAGAGGCGCGAACCTCGAAGGCGCGAACCTCGAAGGCGCGAACCTCGAAGGCGCGAACCTCAGAGGCGCGTACCTCAGAGGCGCGTACCTCAGAGGCGCGAACCTCAGAGGCGCGAACCTCAGAGGCGCGAACCTCGAAGGCGCGTACCTCGAAGGCGCGTACCTCGAAGGCGCGTACCTCGAAGGCGCGAACCTCAGAGGCGCGAACCTCAGAGGGCTCATCTTGCTCGCCCGCGCCACGCGCGCCGATGGTCACGAATACCGCGCATGGACTTCCGTGCTCGGAGGGATGGTCATCACGGCAGGGTGCCGGACATGGCAAGACGGGTCAGTCCTGACGCCGGGCAAGGCAATCGAACATGCGCGCAATCACTGCACGCATCAGACACACGAAGCGTACCGGAAGGAAGCGCTGTCTATCATTGAGCATATTGAGCGGGTGGCGGCATGACGTACACGGTCGAACACCCCCACGAACGCGCCCGCCTGGAGGCCCTGCTCCGCGAGCTTCGCCCCATAGAGGCGCGGTGCGTGGAGATGAGCGACGAGTGCCTGCGGGCGATTGAGAGAGCGAAGGAAGTGGAGGGGGAAGATGAATAACGTTAAGGACGCCGCCACATTGGCAGCAATTCTGGCCATGTCGTCTGACCGGATCGGCAACGCTTATCCGCAAGCTACCAAAGCTCGTCGGCACATGACGTTTGCAGTTTTGGCTGCACAGGAGCGGGCGCTTGAGAAGCGCACCAAGCGGCGAAACAAAATCAAGGCTCAGCGCGCTCAGAACGTGCGCCGCCAACAGAAGGACGAAAACGATGGACGCTGACAAGCTGGAAGAACTGGAACGGCTGCTCAAGGCGGGGGCGCAGGGCGAGGAATGGCGCGTTTCCAATCGAGACCCCGTACGTGTTGTCGATGGCACAGGCGCTTACATTGCGTTGTGCGATCCACATCACAAAGGCGACCCGCTGCAAGAAACCCGCGCCGCCCTCATCGTCGCCGCGATCAACGCGCTGGAGGAGCTGGTGGCGATGGGGAGGAGGGTGGCGGAGTTGGAGGGGGCGCTATCCGAGATGACTGACTGCCAGCCTCTGCCGAAAATCTACAAGTACACCGGCACCGCAGAAGTCGATGTTGAGAACATGTTCGACGTTGGTCATCGGCACGCCAACGGAAGAAAGCCGAACGATTATCTAAAGTCGTGGCTCTCAATGCTTCGCCCGTTCGCCTACGCCACGCAAGACGATAGCTGGGGCGAGATGGAAAAACTGCTGAGCATCGTGATGAACAATTACGTGCAGACGCTCGTCAAAGCTGAAGCCGCCCGCGCCGCCCTGCAAACGAAAGGACCGACAACATGACAGACGAACAAATCAACGAAATGGCAAATCGTTTCTTGTCGTGGAGGCTGCCAGCCGATTTCCATCCTGACGCCGGGATCAGCTTTAAGCCAACCTACAAGACATTCACGGGGCAGGAAAAGCCACACGAGCCCACCGGCACAAACCTGTTCACGCACACACAGGCAGTGGCAATGATAAGGCACATGCTTGACACCGCCGCCCTCTCCCACCCCGCCCCGGACGTTCCTGAGGTGGAGGAGGTGCCAGACTACGTTCTGGAAGCCATGCGCAAAAGAGCGAAAGTCACGCTTGAGAATGGCGGCGACATTTGGGATTCGGAGTGGGCTGTGTTCCAGCAGTCCGAAGCCGCATCCGACCGCGCCACTCTCCTCGCTTTGCTAGACGCCGAGCGAGCAAAACGCGGGGAGGTGACGGAAATTGCCGTCAACAACGCGGCCAAACTTCACGCCGCTCGCGTGGAGACAGACAGCCAAAAGCGGCGCGGCGACAATCATTGGGAAACGCTGCGCAGTATCAGAGATATTGCCAGAGACTCGGGCGACCTTGAGCGCATCGTTCAATGGGTGAATGATGCTGGATCAGGCTACGTTGAAAGCAACGAAACGACAATGGCAAAGCTGATGGATGAGTTGATCGCCGCCCGCGCGGAGCTCGCGCAGGTGAGGGAGGCGGCGAGGCCGTTCCTTCAAGACCGTGCGGAAATCGCAGACGGCATTCCTGACGACACGTCTTTTAGCATGGTGGAGTTTCGGAATCTGGGCGTTGCCGAGTTTACCGTTGGCGACCTCCGCCGCCTCGCCGCAGCCCTGAAGGACACACAGCAATGAGCACACTCGGGCGATGCAGGGCTTGCCGGTACTTCAAGCCCCTGAATGCCGATGTCGGCATGTGTCAAAGTCCATCCGAGGCCAAAACGCGGGGCGCTGACAAGGGGCGGGGCTGGATTCAGACCGCGCACACTGACCTCTGTTTTAATCGAGACTTTGTTTTAATCCAACGCGCGAAGGAGCAGCAGGGATGAGCGACCGCAGAGTTTCCGAATCCGAGATGAGCCGCAGGCAGCGCGTTGCCAATCTCCGAACTCATCTTGCCGGCGTCATGGCTGGTCACGAGGAGCGGTCAATCGACATCTGGCAGGCTGCGCTTCTTGGGCTGCTCGGAAGGCTTTCAGAATGGGCTCTGGAAGATGAGGACCATGACGACATGACAAGCGACCCGTCCGAGTTGTCCACCGACCTCGGAGACGGGCCATGACCCAGCTCCTCACCATCAGCCAAGCCGCCCAGCGCCTCGGCCTTTCGCCCCGGACGGTGCCGCATGACTGACCCTGTAATCGGAATGGACGGCGCTTTAGAGATCTGGCTGATCGACGGCAAGGAGGTGCGAGTCGTGCCGCGCCGCGTCATGGAGATGCTTTCAAACGGGTTTGACAGGCCGCCCGGCGAACGGTGGCAAGCGCCCCCAGAACCGGTTGCGGAGCGCAGCGTCGTCTACTTCGTCAAGAGCGGCGACTTCGTGAAGATCGGCCGCACGACCAACTTCCCTGACCGGCTGGCAAAGCTCCAAGTCGGAGCCCCGCACGCCTTGGAAGTGCTGCATGTGATTAAGGGCGGGTCAAAGAGGGAAGCCGAAATCCACCGAGCGCTTCGGGATTACCACTATCGCGGCGAATGGTTTCACTATTGCGAGCCGCTGATTGCATACTTCGAGAGTCTAGAATGACCCTCCGCGACCTCATCCAGGCAGCAATCGACGCCGGCCTAACGGTGCGCGAGATCATCGCGGAGCCGGATGGGACGCAACGTCTGTTGACGGAACGTAAAGAAATGGCGCCGACTCTAGACCCCTTGAGCGAGGCGAGGGCACGGCGTGCAGCTAAAGGTCAAGGGCATGTGGACCGCAACCAAGCGCCTGGCTGACGGCTCGGTCACATACTACGCCTATGCATGGAAGGGCGGGCCGCTGATCGCCAAGGGCGCAGGGGCCGATACCGACAAGGCCCGCGCCGATCTTGAGCGCATCCTATGCCTGCCCGAGACGATGGCAAAGCTGGCGGCCGCACGGGACGCGCAGACCATCCGCCCCGCGCCTTCGGTTGCGTTCGTGGAGGGGCTGGTCGTCGCCTTCCTCAAGAGCACCGAGTTCGCCAAGCTGAAGGCAGGCACCCAAAAAGATTACCGGCGCTATATCGACGCCTTCCGGGCCGAGTTCGGAGACTGGCGCGTGGCGCTGTTCGAGGATCCCCGCATCGCTCAGGACTTGGCCGAATGGCGGGACAACGCAGGAGGCACGCGCGCGGGCGATATGCGGATGTCGGTCGTGTCTAGGCTGTTTGGCTGGGCAAGGTCTCGCGGCCTGACTACGGCCCGCCCCACGGACGCTCTGGAGCGCGTCTACAAGGTCGATCGATCAGACCTTATCTGGACACCGGACGAGCTTGCAAAGCTGCTCAGCGCCTCGCCTGAGCCTCTGCGGCTGGCAATCCGGCTCGCGGTCGAGACCGGCCTTCGTCGCGGCGATCTGATCGCCCTCCCCTGGTCGGCCGTCTCGGACCTCTCGATCCGCTGGCGCACGTCGAAGCGGGGCAAGGACACGGTGATACCCGTCACGCCCGCCCTGCGGGCTTTGCTGGCCGAGATTCCGCGCAAGAGCCCGGTGATCCTCACCAGCTTTGCCGGCCGGCCGTGGACGGGCAGCGGGCTGGATACAGCGTTCGGGCGGGCTCGGGACAGGGCGGGCATCAAGGATCTGCACTGGCACGATCTGCGCGGCACAGCGGTCACGCGGCTTGCGGCCACCCGGCTTACCCTGCGGGACATTGCGCGCATCATCGGCTGGTCAGAGGCCCGCGTCGAGGCGATCATGGCCCGGTATGTCAGCGCAGACGCGCTCGCCGCCGAGATGCTGACCAGAATGTCCGGGGAACGCGAAACACAAACCGGCGACAAACCGCACTGACGGAAATCGCTGAACCTGTGGTGTGCCCAGCAGGATTCGAACCTGCGACCTACTGATTAAAAGTCACGCGCCCATCAAGTGAAAGCAAGGCGCTGGCGCACAAACCGGAGCAGAACAGACGGGGAAGCTACAAACCGGCGGAGCTTGGCGCGCATTATGCGCGGTTCAGCCACTTCAGCACCAGTTCTTCGACCAGGGCGGAGCGCGACTTCGCCCCCCGCTTGGCGTCGACGGCCGCCATCGTTTCCTCGTCCAGCCGGCAGCCGATGGGCTTTTTTGATCGCTTCTCGGTGTCATATTTCCTGATCGCGCGAAGCTGGGCTTCGGATGTTTTTCGCATGGTGATCTCCTTCTTCACCCTTCCTTAACGCCGGATATCCTAGAAAGCAAGCGTCTAGGATATCCTAGACAGCAACACAGGAGCCCGCCATGATCTACGACCTCACCACCGCCCTCGAAGCCCGCCGCCGCGCCCGCCTCTGGGGTGCGATCAAGACAGCCGCCGCGCTGATCCAGTCCTGCCCCGATCCTCAGCGCCAGTGGCGGGCAATGCACGAACTCCGCAAGTTGCAGGCCCGGCTCGGAAATCCGACCCTCTGAGGGTTGACACCCCGTCTAGGATATCCTATAATAGAGATTAGTCAGGTAGTTGGGGCGGCCGGCAGGCCCTGAGCGAACAGCCCCGCTTTCGATGTTTGACAATTGGGAGACGAATCGAGGCCGGACGGCTCACCTTCGGGTGGCCCATCCCGCCCCGATGGGGCGCCGGGGGTTAGAGCCCCGGACACCGTGCCACCGGCACATGCTTTGGAGAGCATCCATGTCTACCCATAAAAACTCCACCACGCTACTGCAAGACTTTGCGGGCCGCCGCGTCACCGCGACAGCGATCTTTTTCGCTGCCTTCGGATCGGCGGCCCTGAACATCTGGGGTGCTACCCAGATTTTTCCGAACCCTTGGACGGCTGCGGCATTTGCCACGGTCGTTACCGCAGGTGAAGTGATCGCGTTCCTCGCGCTGCGCCATATCATGGCCGACCGGGCGAACAATCACTTCTGGAAGTCCCGCCTCGGCGCGCTGATCCTGGCCCTCTCTATCGCGGCTTGTGTCATCAGCGGCCACCGGGCCTTCCACACCCTCTCTCTGGAGGCTGAAGCCAATCACGGCTCGCTCGTGATCCGCGCCGAAGCTGCTCAGCGGGAGGCCGACAAATACCTTGAGATCCTGCTTCAGGACGACAAGGATGTGAACCGCAAGATGTGGGAGCGCCGGCAAGACGATGCCGACGCTGCCAAACTCGCGGTCCTGAAGGCAGAGCCCCTCCCGGCTGGCCTCGTCTACGTCTTCCTCGCCCTCTTTGAGGTCGTGAAGATTGGCGGGCTCTGGGCACTGGCAACGCCGACGACGATGGGCCTCACGAAGGCTCAGCGCCGCGCTCAGGAACGGCAGCGGAAGATCAAGGAAGCAAAGTCTCAGGCCGAGTTTGAGCGCAAGCTCAAGGAGGCCGAAGGCGACGAGAGCGACAGCAACGTCCTGCCGCTTCGCGCTAAGAGTTAATGCGTGGAACTTGGCCCTCAGCCCTCACCGGCTGAGGGCTTTTTTTGTCCCGCAGTACGCCGACCACCAGCCATGTCAGCATGTTCAGCCAGACCAGAATGCCGATCGCGTATTCCCAGTGCTCTACCATGTCGCGTGCGCCACCCTGCGCCATGTGTTCGTTGCCGTGCAGATGTAAAGGTAACTGGCATCCCAGCAAAAATCGCCCGCGTTCCCGGCCGCCGTTGCACTTGCTGGCGTTCGCGCCGTCCGCAGACGGAGCAAATCACTGTTGATGTCCAGAGCGGCTGTGGGTGAAGCCCCCGTTCTAATGCCTACGTTTCCATTTGATGCGGCATACAGAACTTCCTGAGAACCGGCGTTGCCCTTCAGGTTCAGGACGGCTCGGGCTGCGTTATTATCCCCATCCGTCATTGTGAGCATGTCGCTGGCGTTCGTGCCGGTCGTGGTCCACGTCGCAGAGTGAGCGTTCTGCGAGAACGTACCGGTTCCCCAGACCATGCGGAACGGTGCGTTTCCTGTCGTCTCGATGTCCAGCTTGAAAGACGGGTTTTCCTTGCCGATGCCGACATCCCCGTCCGAGTCGATGATGACTTGCTGGGTCGTTCCGTTGGTGTGCAGGTACTTCCTGAACACGCCGTTGGCCACGTCAAAACTGAACGCCAGAAAATTTGAAGCTGGCGCCCCGCCTACATAAAAATTGAACGCGGTCGGCGGAAGCGTGTCCGCCGCATGATAGCCGATCCGCACCTTGCCGCTCGCGCCTGCCGCGTTGATCATCGTGTCGCCGGACAGCGTGTCGCCGTTCTCGATCCAGAGCCGGTGGACGTTGGCGTCTTCATCAAACAGGATGAACGTGCCGCCTGCGTTCGAGCCCATCACATAGTCTGGCTGGCCGTTGAATTTCATAAAGTCCAGATAACGCCGATGCGTGGCAGAAGTCCCGGCCCACAGCCGGAGATGCACTTCGTTCTGGTAGTCTTGCCCGCCTACTGCATCGCCCGTGTTGCGAAGCGTCATTGTCGCAATGCGCTCATCGGCTGTGCCAGTGAACGTGCGGGTGACTGTCAGCGCGGCATCTGTCTCGGTTGGGCTGTTGCCCAGCACAGCGCTCGTGCCAAGCGAGCCGTCATCTAAAGCGCCAGCGACGGCAATCACGAAGTTCATATTGAGCGCAACGGTTTCCACGTCATCGATCGCCGCCGCAACAATCCCGATCGTGTCAGCGCCTTCAAGGTCAGCGCTGACAACAACCAGCGCAGCCTTCTCCTCATCCGTCAGCGCAGCCACATCGGACAGCACGGTCGCATCCAGATACGCCACGGTCGGATTGGCCGCCGTGCCCGTGACATACGGCACCTTGTCAATCACTGCCCCGAGCGGCGTCGTTTTCGGAATCTCGTCCGTGTCGAACATGGCAAAGCGGATCGTGGACTTGATCTCGCGCGCTTGCTGCTGGAGGATCTGGTAGATGATGTCGAGCCGGCGCTCCAGGTTGGCCGACGAGAAGTTGCCGCCGTTCACAAGGTCGAGCGATTGAGACAGCGCCGTGATCGTGGTGACGTAGAGGATTTGCCCGGTCAGCAGGCCTGTCTGAGGCGAGGTGAGCGTGATCGATCCCGCTGAAGGCCCGCCGGTCAGGGTATAATCCGTGCCCTCGACAAGCAGCGTTGGCGACGTATCCGTCACGCTGTCATATCGTTGGACAATGACTTCCGAGTTGCTGAAGAACACCAGCGGCGTGCCGTTCTTGACGAGGCTGAACGGCCCCATCGTGCCGGAGCCGGACGACCCGGCAAATGCAATGTCAGGAACTACGGCAGAAATCGTCATGCGGGCCTCCGGATTTGGAGGACGTTATTCCGGCCCCCGTAGAGGCGCGGTGGACCCGCCTAAAACGGCTCGCCCGCCTTCATGCAGGCCACGAACTGCCGCGTCTTCAGCTTCGGCACGCTCGAGCCGGGGTCTTCCTCGGTCCAGAAAGCCTGTGCCTCGGGCTGGTCAGCAATCGCCAGTGTCGAGCAGGTAGACCGGCCTACGTCCGCAAGGATCAGGGTCGAGCGGATCCACATCACTGCCGACACGAGCACCAGCAGGACGCAGGCAATCCCCAGATACCGCCCTACCCGGATCGCCCACCACAGCGCGGGATGGACCTCAGTGCCGGGCAGCTTCTCAGGGGGAGGATTCGGGTCAGTCAGCGCCTCAATCGCGCGCTCTGTCCGGTCGAGGAACTTCGATCTCAGCGGATGCTCAAGCACGCCTTGCGGCAAGGGCTTGCGGCGCGCGCTCTCCACGCCGGCTGCGGCGAGCATTCGGGAGACGCGGTCGTCGCTCATGGCTGCGGGCATTCCATCTGGTGAAACGCCTCTCGGTCGCAGGCGCTGGCCCACTGGCAGATGTTCGCCCGCACATATTGCTGTGCGCCGACTGGCCAGCCTGCATATTCAGCAGGGGGTGCGCTTACCGGCACGGGGGTCTGGCCGCGGCAGACTTCAGTCTTTGCCTCGATAACCAGGGTCTCCTGGCGCTCGGTCACGTCCGAAGGCAAATTTCCATTCGGTGTCTGACATGCTGGCAAGAGGACTAGGAGTGTCGCGCATAGCGCGCTCACCCGCATCAAGGGCCTGATCTGCATCGGTTGTCTCCTGTTCAATGATTTCCTTGGCAGACTGATCTGCCTCGGCTTTGCGTTCAACATCTACTTCGCGCTGGCGCACGCGCTCCTGCTTGCGCCCCTGCCCCTCGCGCCGCTCACCCCAGAGGATCAGCGCGATCAGGAAGGCGAGGATGCCTAGTATCCACTGCACCACGGGATTGTTGGCGATCCAGTTGCCCAGCTTCGAGAGGGCCATTCCGATGGCGGCGATCATGACAGCATCCAATAACCGGCGATGCTCACGACGACCGATCCGACACCAAGCACAAAACCGCAGAACAATCCGAGCGAAAAGCTGGTCGATTTCGCCCTTGCGATCTGAGCCTGCATTTCCAGAGAGACATACCGTTTCACTTCAGCACCTTCGTGGCTTTCTTCTCACCCCACCAGCGGACAGCTTCGCCGGCAATCATCACGGCAAAGCCGGTGTAAGCGTCGAGCAGCAGCGGGTCGGCCGCGATCCCGTTGGCCACCGCGCCCACCGTGCCGCCCGTCTGGGCAAGCAGGCCGGCCGAGCCATCGGAGAAGAACGAGAACCGCCCGAGGATGATCAGCACCCAACCCCAGAACCTGCGAGAGTAAACCATCGCCTTGGCCCCGGCGTTCGGGTCGAAGTCATTCGGCAGCGTCGGCTGCGGCAGCTTGGGCGGGGACACGGGTTTCTCCTTGGGGATAGGCGGGGGCGGCAGGACTTCAACAGGAGGCTCTGGCTTGACCTCTGGCAGGGCTTCGACCTCGACCGGGATGGTCGGGGCAGGCTTGGGCGGATCGGGCTCCTGCGCGATCAGAGCGGCTTGCAGGGGATACTTGCGCGCCACAGCCAGCACGGCAGGGAACTCGGTCTGCCGGATGATCTTGTCTTCCCAGCGCCCTTTGGCGGCGTTCCAGACCGCTTCAGTGGCCAGCTCGATCGCGTCGTTCTTGACTGCCTCGCGCCAGTCAAAGCCGAGGAACAGGCAGGCTTCCGCATGATGCCGGCGCAAGAGGCCGCGGAACCTGCGGAAGTACATGCAGGGTTTGCCGTCAGGCGAAAGCCACCGGCCCGTCGCCCGGCTCCATTCGGGAAACTGCGGCGCAATCCCTGCCCCGATCTCGGTCGGGCTAGGCCCCGGACTGGTCGCCCCGGTCCACAGCCCGAACGCTGCGGCTGCGTCTTCATACCGGCCTTCGTTCAGATGGCGCACGACACTGGACCCAGCCGCAGCCGAGCCGCCGATATTGAATGCAAGGCAGGCCAGCGCTGCCGCCTGGTAGGGCGTCACATCGCGGTCCAGCGCATTCCAGACCGGCGCAGCTTCCTTGCGCAGCGCGTACAGCGTCAGCGGCATGACCTGTTCCGGCGTGATCGTGTCGCCCTTCTTGAACGGCACGTCGTTCAAATCGTAGGTGACGCCATACGCCACCTCGTAGCGATTGCCCTCGCACAGCCGCGCCGTGAGCCGGGGCTTGCCCTCGAACTCGAACAGCAGTTCCAGCGTCTTCGGATGCAGCTCGGGGGGAACAATCACGCCGCATCCTCCAGTTCGCCGTACACAACCTTGCCCGCGATCCAGACGATCAGCCGCCCGTTCTGGTCCACGTCGAGCATCACCGGCACCCGCGCCGAGGCGTCCGCCACAGGCACATCGAACCGGCACACCTCAGTGTTCAGCGCAGCCTCCGGGTCTTCGCCCTGCACCACGATCAGGCGCAGCTCGCGCTGGTCCTCATAGGCCGCGCGCAGCACCTGCTCGCGCCGGATCGGGAACGTCTCGCCGCGCTTGATGAACGAGCGATACCCGCCGCCCGCGACCCGAATACCGATCGAGGAAGGCACGAGCCGCTGCATCACGCTGCGCTTGAGCCTTCCGTCCAGCTCCGCCGCGCGGATCGCCGCGCCCTGCGCCACAGCAAACTCGGCCCGAGGCCCGTCCTTGATGATCTTCTTCTCGCCAAACATGCCCGCGAGAACGTCGCGGATCATGGGCATCCGTGACTGGCCGCCGACCAGCAGCACGCCGTCAACCCGCTCCGCCGTCATGCCGGCCTGATCCAGCGCGGCATTGACCGATGCCATGGTGCGGATCACCAGGTCCTCGGTCATGTCCTCGAACTCGCTGCGCTGCACCGTCACGTCGAGACTGGCCAGCCCCGACTTCTGGAACGCGACGTTCGGCTCCTGGATGTCGGCAGACGTGTCACGCGACAGCACCTTCTTGGCCCGCTCAGCAGCGGCCAGGATGCCCACCATCTGCTTCTGGTGCGCCCGCAGATCCTCGCCTTCTTTCTCGAAGAACTTGTCCACCGCATAGTCCGCAAGCCGCTGGTCAAAGTCCGCACCGCCGATCTGCGCCGAGCCGGACATGCCCAGCGCTTTCATCACGCCGTCCTTGATCTTGAGAATCGTGCCGTCGAACGTGCCGCCGCCAAAGTCATAGACCAGCACATGGGCAAACTTCGGCTTGTCGATATTGTACGCCAGTGCGGCGCACATCGGCTCCTCGAACAGGTGCGTCTTCTTGGGGTTCAGGCCGGCAATGGCAGCAGCCTCAAGGATCGCATTGCGTTGCGGCTCACGGAAGTCCACAGGCACGGCAATAACCGCACCCGTGGGCTTCCGGCCGAGCCGCACTTCAGCGGCCAAGAGGAGAAGTTTCAGGACCTCGGCAACCAGCACAGGGCCGGACAGCGGGCCATTGCGCCCGTTCCACCAGACTTTGCCGTCAGGACCTTCCGTCAGGTGAAACGAGCCGTGTTCCTGCTCGTTATAGTCCACGCCGAGATACCGCTTGATGTTGCGGAACGTGTATTCCGGATGACGCAGCATGACGCGGTTGGCCGCATCGCCTGCCACCAGACCATCCGCCGTGTCTGCCACGGTCGAGGGCATGTAGTCCGCGCCGTCGATCGTCTCGATGATCTCCGCCCCGGTCGGGCGATAGATCGCCACCGAGGAATTGGACGTGCCAAAGTCGATACCGATCATCATGCAGCCTGCTCCATGCCGGGCGGGTCAACCGGGATGCTGTCATCCATCGCGCTGACCTCATTGCCAAAGGCGTTCGACAGACCGCCCTTCTGTGCGTTCAGCCGGCGCTGGCGCTCGGCCTCTGTCTCAACCGGCGCGTCATTGGCGGGCTCGTCAAACAGGTCTTCTACGGGCGCGGGCTCTGGCTCCGGCTCGACTTCCGGGGCTTGCGCTTCCGCTTCGTCTTGATCAACCGGCGCAGTTTGCTCAGGCTCCCGCCCTGGGGCCTCGGTCTCGCGTTCTTGTGTCGGCGGGGCACCTTGTTCATCCTCCACCCTGTCTGAAGCCCTGCGGCCATATCGTGCGCTGTCCCGCGTCCCAGCCATCAGGAAGGCCCAGACCCCGAACGAGCGAGCCGCCTCAGCGACCAAGAGCAGGATCTGCGCCCACCACTCACGGTAGCCTGCCTCATCGGCCTGCGCCCTCAGCGTGATCGCTTCCTCACGCTTGGCTTGCGCCGGAGCCAGCGCCATGACGGCGCTGTCCTGCGCCGAGCCGGTATCGAGTTTCGATTGCAGCACGGCCATCCGGTTGCGGATCGTCTCGCCCCGCGCCCGCATGGCAGCCTCGGTCAGTTCGGCCCGGATGCCGTCAATGCGGCCCTCGTACAGCCCCAGCGCGGTCAGCCTGCGCTGCGCCTCTGCGATCCGGCTGGATGTCATCAGGTCCAGCTCGACGTTCAGCGCCGCCAGTTCCTCGCGGTCCAGCCTGCGTTGTTCGCTCGCCTCGGTCTTCGTATCGGTCGGCAGCGCGTCCAGCTTGGCCGCCTCGGCGTCAGCCAGATCGGCGCGGGACCGGAGCGATTCCGGCGCGTCGATGAACACGTCGCTCATCCAGTGCTTCACAGCGGCCTTGCCGTTCTCGACACAGAACCAGGCGAGGCCGATGAACACCAGCGCGCCAACAGCCTGCCGCCAGCGCGTCTCGCCCAGCACGATCAGGGAGAATGCGGCCACAAGGGCAATCTCCGCTCCGATCGCAAGCCCTGTAAACGCCCAGCTTTTCGTGGCAACCCACGCGCCCGTGCCGTTCGTGATGGCAAGGAATACCGTGATCAGCGCAATGCCAACGCCGAAGATCCACTTCAGCAGCCGGCGCTCGTCATGGACGGAGGCAAGGCCGAGGGGGAGAGCCATCAGCCGCCCCCGTTCCGCAGAATTTCATACAGCGCAAAGGCGACACCCAAGGTGCCGACGCCGATCACACCCCAGATCGAAGCGCGGATTTTAGCTTCCATTTTTTGATCCCGTTCTTCACGGGCCGCAAGCTCCTCCACGAGAGCAGCAACCTGCTCGTCCGTATACTGCTTGGCTGCGTCGTAGGTTTTTTGATCTTCGAGCGCGCGTGAGACGCTAATTTTTTCTTCCAGAACACGGTTGGCCTCCTTGATCATCTGGTCCGTATCGATACGGATTTTCAGTTCCTGCTTTGCCGCCAGCTCCCTGTTCATAAAGGACTTCATCTCGCTGCCCATCGCAGCGATCTGCTTGGTCTGTTCCATGACCGCGGCGGCCAAGGTTTCCAGCCTCGCCTCAACTCCTCCAGCCCCATCTGCCACACTTAATCTCCCATGCCTTTGATATGGCTGGTCAGGTATCGCAGGCGTTCACCTTCCGATTCCGACAGGCGGTCGCCGCGCTGAAGCGCAAACAGGTCCGCAATCTCTGCCCGCAGGCGGTCAAGGGTCGCCTCGTCCGTCTCGCCGGGCTTGGCCTCATTGGCCAGGAACTCGCTCAGCGGGTCGTACCGCAGGAAGTCCGGTATCTCGACCTCAGCCGGAACATCGACGTGAACGATCCGTTCCACCTCGCGAATTACCTCAACCTCGCGGTCTACGTAGACGACCTTCTCGACCGTCCTAGGCGTCCGGTCGCGGCGCTCAAGGGTCCGAAAGAAATGGGCTCGCGCCTGTTTCCATTCGGACACAGACGCGAAGTCCTCGAAGCGGGGCGGTGTGCGGATCTCCATGGCGCCACTTTAGGCGCATGGTCGGTTAGGCGTGGTGGATGGCTACTCGGAGCGGCCCCGCTTGCGGGCGACCCTGCCGATGCCCCGCAAGATGGCCCGGATCAGGAAGACCACGCCAACGAAAAGGGCTAGGAAGACGCTGACCGTGAAGGCGAGGAGGACGAGGCTGGTGATCGGGGTCATCGTGTATCCCTTACCAGCGCCTCTCGTGCGGCGTCCAGCGGGTCTTCTGCCGGGTCTTCTTCGCCGGCCAGAAGATCATTGATGTAATCGCCCGTAATGACCAGCTGCGACGAAGGCACGCCCAGCAGCGCGCCCAGCGCCCGAACCGTCCGCTTGTACTCCGCCTCGGTCATCTCGCCGTCGAGCGGCGCCGTGACAGACATGGCCACGTCATTCATGCCGGACGCCACCGGGCTCAGCTTGTAGCCGTACTTCGGCTCGAGACCGTAGTTCACGAAGTCCCGAACGACCGGGAACATGCCCGAGAAGTTGGAGATCACGGCCTTGCCCATGTTGCCGGCAAGCGTCTTCTCGTCTTCCTCGTCCTCGTCGGGCAGGAGGCGGCCTGCGACCAGTTCGGTCAGGATCGGGATCGCAACGAACATGATCGCCATGTAGAGCAGGAACTGCGGCGGCGCAGTCTCGCCCGTGCGAACCGCCCGCACTTGCTGGCTGGTGTACGAGTAGAGGTTGCTGAAGTAGCCGAACAGCATCGTGACCTGCTTCCACAATTCGCTGTCACGGCTGACCCGCGCCAGGTCCTGCGGACGGCCAGCGGTCTGGGTCCGGCGAACCACGGCGTCGGCATAGGCGATGGCGTCCACATCATTGCCCGCATCGACACCCTCGACCTTGCCCTCCATCGCCTTGTCATAGGCCCCGACCCAGATCGGGACGGACACGGCAAGGTCCATCGCGCTGATCAGGATGAAAGCGTTGCGCTTCATGGCGCCAAGCGGCGTCGATTCGCCCATGGCAGTGGTGACTTCCCGCACGTCGCGGTCATAGCCCTGCGGGCGATCCCGCATGAACTCGGACTTCTCGGCCACAGCCTGCCATGCCGACAGAAGCGAGAGCGGGCTGCCCACCGTAGACTTGGCGAAGCCCTGCGCAACCCAGCGCAGGCCCAGTTCGGGAACAGCGGCCAGGAGGCCCGTCGATTGGATCAGCGCCGTGCCGACCTTATAGCCCATGTACGCGATCGGCAGGTTGCGCCGCACCGCCACCAGAAGACCGAGGCCGCCCGCAGCCTGCTCGCTCGGCGGCTTGACGATCGAGGCCAGCCACGGCTCGAGCTGGTCATAGGCTTCCTTGCCTGCGGCCAGTTCATAGGCGTCCGCAAAGCGGGGGTCATTGATGATCCGGCCCGCGTCGATCACCGCGCGGCGGTATGCAATGTCATGGATCGTGTCGGCCATGGCCTGGTCGAACACCGAGATGTGCAGCTTGACCGGCTTGCCGCCAGACCCGACACGCGCAATCAAGCCGCCGTTCTTGGTCTGCGGCTTGGTGAACGACTTCATCCGGTCGCTCAGGGCTTCCTTGTCGTCCTGCTTCTTCTGCCGGCGCGACTTTTGCCCCAGCTGGCGGCTGTCATATTCGAGGTGATAATACTTGCCCTTGATCACGCGGCCGCTGCCGGTCGTGAACTCGATGCCCTCGACGGCCTTGGGCTCGACGCCGGTCATGGCCTTTTCGAGCGCGAAGGCTTCGGCCTTGTACTTGCCCGACACCTTCCAGACCTGCTCCACGAAGTCCCAGTCCTTGTCCGTCATCAGACGGTCGAGAGCGGCCTGAACCTTCTGGTCGGTCCAGCCGAGTTTGGCGTAGCCGTCGATCAGGGCCTGCCGGTTGTATGCCACGCCCCAGTTGAGCGCGATCGAGATGATCTCCATCTTCGTCCAGCGCTTGCCGACCGGGCGGCCCAGCTCGGGCACCTCGATCGAGACGTTGTGCATCCGGTAACGCTCAAGCCCGGAATACATATCGTAGGCCGCGCGAACTTCCTTGGCCGTCTCGCGCATCATCTGGCTTTCGACATCCGCTGCGTCAGCAAAGATGCGGAACAGGCCATTCCAGAGCGGGCCGTTCGCGCGCCCGTCGAGCGCACGCAGCTGGTGCTCCATCCTCATCAGCCATGCGTGCGACGTGCGAAGCCCGCTGGACAGTTTCTCGCCAGCCGTCTTGCGGAACGAGTATTCGCGTTGGGCGCCCTTGAGCGGTCCTGCGGCTGTGAGCGTATCCACCAGTTCCGCCACCACAGCATCGAACCGGCGCTTGTCCTGCGCCTTCATCAGCTTGTTCTTCGTGCGGCCCAGGTGAGCGAGGTTCTTGACCGTACCCGCGAGGTAATCCGCCTCCTCGGCCAGCAGGTCACGCCACACCTTCGCGTCCGCCATCTCGGCCAGCAGCATGGCTTCCGGTGCAATCTCCGCCTCGCGCCCGTCCGCGATCATCTGCTCGACATACTGCTTGGCAGACAAGCGAGCGCGCTGGGTGCCTGGTCCCTGCTTCGAGACGCGCAGTTCGTAGCTGTCCAGCAGCGCCTCGATCTTATCCAAATACCCCCTATCGATCTTGTCCCGGCGCCCCTTGGACGTGAGATAGCTCATCAGGTCCTTGCGCGTCTTCTCGAGCGCTTCGGACTTCTCGCGGGCCGCCCGGGCAAGGTGCATCGACACGAGCTGCCGGCGCTTGTGCAGCATGGCCTCCACCATGTCGCCCTTCTTCGTGGCAGCCAGAGCGTTCCGGCCATGCCGGCGCTCGGCGTCGAGGAACTTCGTCCAGCCCGCCAGTTCCTTGACGGTCATCAGAGCAAGCGATTCCTCAGCCATCTGCTTCGCCATCTTCGACGCAGCAGACTCGCCCACGGCCCTCGCCAGCGCTTCCAGTTCGATCTCGGCCGCGCGGGCCTTGACCTCGCTCTCAGCAGCCTGACGCGCCGCCTCGGCAAACGTGCCGTCCTTGTAGGGGTCGCCAAACTCTGCCGCCATCCGGCGATCCGTCTCGGCCTGGATGAACCGCTCGCGGTTGCCGATCTCTGCCAGCGCGGCGAGCAGTTCCTCGCCCGTGTTGAAGCCCAGCAGTTCTGCGGCCTGGTCCGGCGTGACGGCATCCGCAGCGGTCGAGGTGACGACCTTGGCCAGCTTGGCGCGCAGCGCCTTCTCGTCCTTCTCGGTGATGTCCACGCCCTGCTCGTCAAACCAGTTCGCCCATTCCTCGGCGTTCTGATAGTCGAGGACTTCGTTCTGATCCTGGCTCGAATACACCGGCTCGCCCCGCGCCTCGCGGTCGATCGCGTTCAGCATGTCGTTGACCGTCGAGCCTTCGGAGAGATACCCGGCTTCCTCAGCCAGCTCGCGCATGTAGTCGATATGGATGCCGTTTTCCTCATTGATGAGGTCGGCCCGGTCCATGGCCTTCAGTTCGTCAGCCGCGCCACGGATGCCCCATTGCTTGACCGGGACGGTCTTGCCTTCGACGGTGCGGGCCTTGCGGGACCGGATGAACTGGAACAGCGACTTGGGCGGTTTGCGGCGCAGCGTCTTTGCAGTGGCCCGTGCAATGGCGAACATGCTGTCGATGCTGGTCTGGTCCCGGCCCCGGTCGCGGATCGCCTTGGGCAGCTTGGCCACGGCTTCCTTGCCATACAAGCGCTCAGTCGCCTCAAGGTCGAGGCGCATCGGCGGGAGGTCCGGAGGCGGGGCTGTTTCGCCCCAGCCTTTGGGGTCGCCGGGTTGAAATAGTAAACCTTCCATTTGCTGCACGGCTCGAAGGCGATCCGCTTCGTCGCCGCGCTTATAGAAGCGAACGTCCACGCCAGCCGCACGAATGGCTTGCAGAATGTCAGGACTGACGTTGCGAGGAACCACAGCAGCAGCAAAGTCACCGAGTTGCATGACGCGGTTGGCCTTGGCCTCGAAATATTCCGTAGGCAGAGCCTTCAGTTCTTCGACATAAGCGCGGATCGCGGGCAGCGCTTCAGCAGCAAAACTCTCGCGCCATTCTTTCGGGCCGAGAGCGATCGCCTCAGCAGCGGCGTCGTAATAGCGAAGGCCTGTTGCGGCGAACTTGTAATATTTGGCAATGTCGTTTGCCAGTTCCATGAACCGCTCAGATTGGCGATCTTTGATGGCCCGCATTTCGTCTTCTGAAACGATGCGGTCACGATTGCGCTGCACGTCTTTCATCTTTGGCATGGCCGTAGTGCCAACCCGCGCACGAATCGACCCTGTGCCACCAAAGCTGTCGTGATTACCTTCGCGCAGGTCCTTGCGCATCTCGGCCATCACATTCTCAAGATTGAACGGCACCCACTTGCGGTTTCCGGAATAGGTGAAGCCTTTGAAAATACGATAGCTCTCAGTGATTTCACCGGCCAGTTCTGCCGTGTACTTGGCGAACTTCTCGCGGGCAACAAGCGATCCCATAGTCCGGTTGTAAAGCTCTGATTTGTACGCCTTCTGATCAAATGGCGAGCGCTTCGCCTCGGAAATCAGGTCGTCAAAATTGCGTTGGTTCCGGTAAGAGATTGAGCCATCATCCTCGACCCAGATGTTTGTCGGTTCAATGCCCTTCTCGGCACGAGCCGCGTTCAGTTCCTGATCAAGGCGAGTGTAATATGCCAACGCGAAGGCCGCGCGTTCCGGCGATTCATATTCGGTTTTCAGCGCCGCCTTGACCTCTTTGGCCACTTTGAGCTTCTTGAGCTTCGGCGCCTTGCCCTGTTCTGACAGGTAGGCAAGCTGCACCAGTTCGCTATTCATCAGCGTGCGAGGAAGATCACGGTCGGTCTCGTCATACCCCAGATACTCGGGGATCATCGCGCCTTCCGGGATCAGCGCCTTCGCCTTCTTGACAAATGCGCCGGCCTTCTCAGGGCTCACCTTCGGATATTTTTCCGGCACGGTTGGTGAGTAGATATCGGCGTCGTAGGCCGTCACATCCGACTCATCCAGCAGCTTTGGATCGGCAAGGAAAGTGATCTCCCCGAAGCTCGGGAACCCACCCTTGTCGGTGCGCGCAACGGCGAGAGACGGCATCGGGAAGCCGCCCAGTTCCAGCGTCTTGCGCAGCTTTTCTTCGCTGGTGTTGTGAGCAACAAACAGGGTTTTTTGCTCAGCCCCCTGCTGCCCCAGCGAGTTATCTACAACGCCGTCATCCATGTCCGGAACGCGGCCTTCGGTCCATGTCCACTCGGGCATGAGGCCGGTCTTCTGATCGGCAAACACCGTGTCTTCGACAGCGGCCGTTCGGTTAGCCTCGCCATACGGGCCGAAGTTCAGCCAGCTATTCTGTCCCCGTGTTTCGCTTGTGATGGCGCCCACGGCCGGTCCCGTGAACAGCCGGACGTGCGCCTGCCATGCGTTCTCCTCGCCTTGTGCGCGGAAGCCTGCGCCTTCCAGGCCATGTCCAAAAGCATCATGCACGGCGCGGAACAAGTCATTGGCCAGTACCGGACGCATCTCGCCGTCCAGAGAGCCAACCGGCCACTCGATGCCAGTCTCTGCCAGCATCGGATTGTCTTCCACATTCAGGTCAGTGGCGCCGGAGCCAAAACCTCCAACAGTCGAGAACACGCCCATCCGCTGATTGGCGCGCAGATCCCGCATCGCGTTCCACGGGTTGCCTTCATAGGGGTCTATGGTCTCGTCAAAGAACCAGAACCGATAGCCGGCCGCCTCAAGCGCTCGGTACTGCTCAATGGTCTGGCGGATCAGGTCCTCATAAGCAGCACGTACAGCCGGATCGTTCGGCGCGTGCTGCATGTCCTCGTATGCCTGCGCAATCCGGGCAGCGCGCTCTGGATCGACGCGGGCGTATTCAGCCTGCCGGCGAAGGTCTAAGCCTTGGGCTTGCGCGTAGCTTTCCGCGACTTGGACAAGCCTTTGGTCTGGGCCGCTGGCGCCTTGGACATTTGGCGCACCCGCAAGCGGCGCAAACCTTCGGCCTTGATCCCGTCTTCCTCGGTCTCCGGAGCGTTGGGGTCCCAGTTGGTTAAGCGCATTTTGGTCTCCTACAACGCCGCCAGTATCAGGTCCGCCAGCTTCACGTCCTCCTCGGCCCATTCCTCCACGGGCGGGACGAGTGAGCTGGACGGCCTTGAGGGCTGTGACGACTTCTCCGGCACTGCCCCCTCTCTGAGAGCCGCGAAGAATTTCGGTGCGGGCGAACTCATTGGCGTCAACTCCATCTTTGACCAGAACGAAACTTGAGCCCGGCGTGAACAGCGGATCAGCCATCTTGGCCCCGCCTTCCTCACGCACCACGCTCATCTGGCCCGTGACTTCATAGGCAGTATAGCCGTCCAGCTTGAGCGTGGAAAGCATGAACCGATAAAGCTCCTCGCGGGACTTGGCCTTCGTGCCTTCGGCCTGGCTCTCAGCCGCGATGAAATTGAACGCCTTCAGGTCCGGCGTCTCGGCCGCATACTGGCGCATGACCATGACCGCCTGCGAGAACATCTCGGTCGCCAGCATCCGGCGCTCATTCACGTCCTCAACGTTCTCCAGCGCGTCGGCCATCTTGTTGTCGAGGAACAGGTTCACGTCTGCCCGGCCCTTGCGGTTCAGGCGGATCGACATCAGCACGGTCGGCGCGTCCGGGTCTTCCGTCAGCGGCCATTGCATCATCATGCTTTCATCGCCGTTCTGGAACGTCTGGATGTTGGCAGAGACGTTATCGCGCACCCATGCGTCCACCTCTGGCATCGGCATACGGGTGGCGGCGCGGATGGATTGGTAGAACTCCGCGCCATCATCCTGCTGCTCAGTCTCCCCAACCGGCACATCCCCCTTCCACTGCCCATAGCCCAGCCATGACAGAGCCCGCCCGATCGGTGAGCGGTCCAGTTCCCGCACAACATCGCCCCGCACCCTGCGCTTCTCGGTGTTCCACCACGCCTCGTCCTCGCGCATCTTGTCCGCCATGACACGCGCGCCGAAGTCTTCCTTGGCCTTCTCACGGGCGTCGTCCATGTTGGCGAGCGCTCTTTCATACTCCTTTTGCGTCAGCGCGCCTTGCGCGCGAAGGGCTTTTGCCTGTGCCTCAAAGGGTATGAAAACATCAGCAACCGCAGCATCGATCTCCTCATCGACGGCCAGCATCCGGTCCATGATGGCGATGACTTCGGGGTTGAGGTTTGCGCGGGCAGGTTGGCCATTGCCATACAGGCGCTTCCAGAGTTTTGTGATCCAATCCTTGAAAGCAATAAAGGTGCTGCGAAGCGCTTCCGAAGGCGCCTTGCCAGTATACACATAAACCTCAAACGTCTCGGCCCATGTCTCGTGCATCTCGATCCAGTCGATGCGGGCTTCCGCTTCGGCCTGCGATGCGAAGCGGCCGCGCAGTTTTTCTTTCGCGCCGTCCTTCTCATAGAGCACAAAGCTGCTGCCCTGTTGCTGTATCCTGTAGTTCAGGCGAGCGGCTTTGAGGGCTGGGGTGCTCTTGACGCCCTCGTACCATTTCTGCACGGCCTGGTATTGTTCGACCACGAACGGATGCGGGTCCGGCGCCTTTGCCATTTTCTCCACAAGGTCAAGATACCAGTGCGCGCCCTCGTGCAGCATCGTGGTCACGTCGCTCTGCTCGAACAGCGTGACGGTGTTGGTATCGGGGGAGAACTGGCCGCGGCGTTCCTGCATCAGGTTGCCGGACTGGTCCGTGAGCAGGACCGGGGCGCGCTCATCGAAGATGACGATGGATTGGGTTTGTGGCGGGGCATCCTCTGCCGTGTTGACCCCGCCCGGCACATACCGTGCGCCCACAATGCCAGCAGCGCGAAGACGCTGGATCATGGCGATCATCGGGTCACGAATGCCGGACTCGGAGAATTGCGCCTCAGCAAGCGAGCGCATCAGCGCGCCGGCCGTCATGCCGTCAAAATATCCCGGCTGGGTGTAGTCATACCCGCCCGCGATCAGGTCGGGGCGTGACTGCTGCTCAGCGATCATTTCCTCGAAGAACGTGCGGACGTTTGCAGGCTGCTGATCGATGGTTTTGTCCATGTCGAGCAGCTTGTCGGCCAGCGCGACTTCGAGGCGTTTGGCTTCCTTGGCTTCTTCGGCTTTCGTGCGCGGAACTGTATATCGCGTTTCTGGCTCACCTAACGTTTTTAACATGCCGCGCGCCATATCGCGAAGCCTGCCAACATCCTGATTGTTGATCAGGTCAGGCCGATTTTTGACCATCTGGTCCAGTGACTTCAGAACAGCGTCCGGACCCTCCATGTCGCGGGCGATGGCAATTCTCAAAACCTCTGCTTCTTCGGGCGTCGCCCCGATCGCCTGCATCAACGACCGAACTCTTTCATCGGCTTGTTGGCTTCCCTCCCCAATCATTGCGATCGGTTCAAAGTTGGCACCAATTTTTATCTTTGTGCGGATGGTTTCGTAACCAGTCGTGCCTTTGGGCAAGTCAGCACGAAAAACATATTCACCCTTTGCTGGGCTCTGAAGGCCGGTCAAAACCTCCGCAATCCGCTCATTCTTCGCCGCAGACCGCATCAGGTCGCGGATCGACAGGAACGTGCGGCCAAGCAAACCCGCTGGCGGGGCGTAGGTTTTCAAGTCTGCGCGAGGCACGCGGTCGCCATAATGGATACCGCGGACGAGTTCTTTCGGCATTGCCAAGTCTCGTTCGCGCGCGCCAGTAGGGACGTTTTCGTCCTCGCGAGTCTTCGGCATTGTCTGTTCAGGCGGCCGGATCGTCGAACCGGGATCAAATGTTCCGTCTTTGGCAAATTTAGCAGCGTCGGCATTCAAGTCCCGCTGGCCCATCATCCAGTCGATGGCCTCCTGCTCGGTCTTCCATGGCGGGGTAGCGATCCGTTCTTCCATGGTCCACAGGCGGCGGTACATCGTATTGAACGCACGCCGCTCGGTGTCTTTGAGAAGGTATGGCTTGTTGCGGCCCATCTCGCGGTTTTCGAGATGATCAACCGCGTGCTGCAGTTCGTGCGTGACGGTGTATTCGCGGCTGTTCTTGCCCCGGTCTGAAATTCGTACGTGCGCGCCGAACAAGAACGGATTGGGCGTGAACACACCTTTGGTGCCCGGTAAGTCTTTACCCCCCTCTTCCTGCACCTTTACCTTGCTGCGAGTATCAGCCTTCATCTTCGTCAGCGCTGGATACTCAGCATAGAGACTCGGGAACTCAATGACCTCACTGAGCGGGCCCTTGGCGTCCTTGACGACAATCGTGCCGTCCTCGATCTCGCTGATCCAGTCGCCGTTGTCGTCCTGATACCAAGGCTGGCCCAGCTTCGCCGTCTCGTCCCAGATTTGCTGGCGGGTGTACTTCGGGACCTTCTTGCCCTTGTCGTTCTTGACCTTCTCCTTCGCCATTGCCTTTGCGCGGTTCAGGATGGCCTTGTCTGCGGACTTGGCTTTCGAGCCGATGAGTTGGTCCAGCAGGTTCGCACTCCCCGCATTGTCCGGATCAAAGGCGGCATGGACGCTGCGGATGTTGGAGGGGTCGAAGATGGCGATCTGGTCGCCAACCGCGCCTTCGTTAACATTCTTGAACCGAACGCCGTCAAAGCCTTCCGCTTTGGCTTGCGCGAGGATGCGTGAAAATGTTTTTGAGTGATATGCCATTTGGCCGGTGCCGTCTGCAATTTCCAATTCTGGCACGTCTTCTGCGCTGAGTGTTTTGATCCGGCCACGGACGTAAAGTGGCATAATGCTTTGGTTTTTAATGCCCGCGAATGTTGACGCCTTCGTCGGGTTGTTTGTAAGGAATACGGCCTCCTCGCCTTCGCTTCGCGCGCTCTCGGGGGCATTTACGTCAAAGCTGTCGAAGCCTGCTTTGTCCGTGCCATGATACAGCACCGTCTCCGTATCGAACCCCATCTCCTTCGCCCGCGCCATCCGACCCTCAACGGACATATCAAGGCCCTTGCGCTTCGCTGCGAGCCATGAAACAGCCTCGCCCCGGTCCTCGCCCTCGTAGCCTTCGGTGCGGGCCTGCTCCAGCGCATTCTCCTCCATCACCATCCCGTCAATGGAGCCCTGGATTTTCGGGAAGTGCTGCTCGTAGAACTCGACCGGATCGACGCCGAGGCGCTTTGCGAACGTGTTCACCGTCGCGGCCTGAATAGCGACCTGCTTGTCCAGCATGACGCGCTCGGGAAACATGCCGGAGCCTGACAGGCGCTCACGCACGCGGTCCACAACGGCTTGTTCCTTCTCCACCAGCGCACGGCCGCCGTCGATGGCTTCCTGTATCCGCGCCACGCCGTCCTTGACTTCAGCGTCAAACTCGGTGCGCAGCGCTTCTTTCTTGGCCGGGGTGTACTGATCGCTGCCCGCCCTGACATGCGGCTCGACCAGCTGCCGGTTCTCGCGCATCAGGGGCGAGGTGATGAGTGTAGCCGTCGAGACTTCGATTTCACCGAACCGCTCGTACTTCTGGGCAAGCTGCTCCTCGGTCACGCCGAGCGCAGACAACGCCTCAGCCGGATCAATGCCAGCCTGCTGCAAGGCGCTCGCCACGCCGTCCAGATCCACTGTGACAGTCTCAAGGTCTGTGCCTTCAGTGAGCCTGCCTGCCAGTTCTGCGGCTTTCTCGGGGGAGCGGGTGGAGAGTTTCGCGCCGCTCACCTTGTCGATCAAGGTCGAAAGCCGCTTCTCGTTTGCAGAGGGCTGGATAAACACCGACTCCTTGGCAAGCCCTTGCGTGATCGCATCGACCGCCAGGAACGTTCCCTGCATCCCTGCGGAGGCAACAAAAGTGGCAAGCGAGGTCTGCACCATCGAGCGCGGCGTCTCGGCAAGGAACTGGTCCAGCGTCTTGTCGGAATCGAGATAGGCCCAGTCCACAAGGCGGCTGCCCATCGTGGCAATCTGCTCTTGTCCCTGCTCGGCAATCATGCCGCCCACGAACCGCTGGACTATGCCGCGATCGGACTTCAGCATGTCGTCAATGATGCCGAGCGAGATACGCTCCGAGATCGTCTCAACACCTGCTTGCAAGAGCGCGCGGTTCGTGGAGTCGGAAAGGTCAAGCTCGGCATCTCGCCCGCGCGAGAACTCGTTGTAGTATACTTGCCCGCCCATCACGGCAGCCGGCACAGTCTTTCCCCGTGTCGCAATGGCAGACGCCACCAGCGGCGCCATTTCAGTCAGCGACCGGATGCCGGCCAGCAGGTTATCCGCCACGAAGTTTCCGGTCTGCGGCATGGCCGCGTCGGCAGCGGCGTCCTTTTCCTGCGACACGCGCACTGCGTCCCGCATGGCATCCTCGATCATGGGACGGATCGCATTGATCGCCGTAGCAGGATCGTTGCGGTACTCAGCCCCCGGAATACCAAGCACCTTCTGCCACGACGCCTGCCCCGGCTTCATGGCTTCGCGGATCAGCCGGTCAGACGGCTGGGGCATTGGGTCAGAATCGCCGGGCAGGTAAAGCCGGGGCGTAATCGGCTGCATGGCAATCCGGTTCAGCCAGCCGCCTTTGCCCTCGGCCTTGCGCTGGTCTTCGCGGGACTTCCATTCGTCATATGCGTCATAGTACGCGGCAGCCTTCTCAAGCTGCTCGCGGTCAATGTCCGCAGTCGTGCTGTTCATCGACAACCAGCCAGAGCGCACCGCGCTGCGAAGGTTGTTGCCGGTCTTTACCAGAGCGCCGGCTGGGTTCTCGGCCAATGCCCGGCCCATATCTCCGAACCCGCGCTCAATGTCGGACCAGAGGCTTACGTCATCCTTCGCAACGGCATAGTTGTCGGCGTTGTCCATCCACGCCATGACGCGCGGCGAGGCGCTGCGCATCAGCGCATCCTGGGCCTCCTTGTCACGGCGGCGCCAATAGTCAGGATCAGCCTCGACCGCTTGCCGAGGCACGCCAAACTTGCCGCCCAGAGCCAGCGCCTCAGCGGCTTGGTCCGGTGGCGGCTGGGTCATGTCCCATGACTTCTGCCGGTATGAACGCCGCTCGTCCTCCTGCGCCTTCAGGCGCTCGGATGCGGCACGGATTTCTTCTTCGGTGAGAGTGTAGTTGCTGCCATCTGCCATGCAGCAGGGCTAACATGGTGAATGTGGAGCCGGAGTGGACCGCTACCCGCCGGACGGATCGTCGTCCTTGCGCCCGCCGCTCATGGCCTTGCCGATCATTTTGACCGCCCAGAAGATGCCGAACAGGCCAAAGAGGACAACGGCCGTCTGAATGCCGTTCGCAACGATCTGTTCCATTTCTTGGGCCTATTCCTTCTTGCCGCCAAACAGCGAGCCAACAAAGCCGGCTGCCGCCTCTGCGTCCTGATATGCCCTGATTCTTCGGGCCTCGGCCAGAATGAGCGCGTCGGACGCTTCCGGGTATTTCGAGCGGACCATGGCCGTGGCTTCCGACCAGAGGTCCGGGTTCATGCGGCGGAAGTCCAGCACATCGCGCTGTGCCTGCGTCGAGACAATGCCGCCCGCAAGGTCCTGACTGATCGGGTACGCCGTGCTGCCGTCTTCCTTCTTGCCGGCCGCCGCATATGACAGGGCAATCAGTTGCTTGGCGCGATCTGCCGGAATTTCCGGATTGCCAGTGCGCCGCACTTCGTCTTCCACGAGGCGCATCAGCTCGCGCTCGAACAGGATAGCTGGGTCTTTCTTGGTCTTGTCTGCCCCGTACTTCCTTGCTGCCGGATCGCCCTCGCCAAGGCCCTTGAATTTGTCGGAATATTTCTTTGCGGTCAGGCCTTCAGGCAGGTAGACACCGGCAACCGCCACGACCGCTTTGTAGGCCTTCGACACCGAGTCCACAGGCGCTCCACCATTCTTGGCAGCGTTCGCCATGTCGAGGTCAAATTGTCCGCGCTCGTCCTGCGTCATGTTCTGGTACAGGTCAGCCAGATAGGGGTCTGCCAACACAGCGCGCGTGCCCGCCATCGCAAGCTCCGGATCGCTGATGACGGCGGCTTTGAGGCTGCGATAGTTGCCCATGCTGAGTTCACGCAAGGCTGCCCTCTCCTCAGCGCTGGCTGTCGCCATCTGTTGCGCCCAAAGCGCACGCGAACGCTCCTCGGTTTGCAACAGGTCGCGCACCTTGGGCGATGCCTCGCGCATGATGGATGCAGGAATTGGCCGCCCCGTGGTGACGTACTCCATGCCGGCGTTCCAGTCGGCGTCGTCCTTGATGCCTTCAGCGGCTGTCCTCTGGCTTTCAAGCTGCGCAATCCGCGCCTCGGTTTTCAGTCGCAGGTCTGGGTCTTCAATCTTTGCCGCTTCAGCAATGGCTGCGCCGTAGTTGCTGCCTGATGCTGCCCAGTATTCATCCGCGAGCGAAACGGCCTGACCGTCGCGCCTCTTCGTCTCCAGCACCTGCTCAGCCTTCTCGCGCTGGGCCGGGTCCATCTCGCCGTAGTTGGCCTTGAAGTATTCCTCGGCCTCGCCATACCGGCCTGCGTCCAGCATCGTATCGACGTTCGTCAGGTGCCGCGTCGTGACGCCTGCGCGGTACACCTCATTCGCCGCGATCCGCGCCGCCTCGGCCACGTCCGGCGTGTAGATGCCCGCCTTCTGCTGCCGGTCAATCAGCGCGAGGTAATCGTCGCGGGACTGCTCCAGCAACTCGCGGGGCTTCGACGGGTCTTTCGCCAGCAGTTCATAGTCCGCGCCGACCTTCATGGTCTGCGCCTTGACGCCTTCGACCTGCCGGCGCCGGGTCACGTCGCGCATATTGATCGAATAGGTCTCGGTCTGCTCCTGGGCCTTCAGCGCAAAGGCGCGCTTCATGGCCGGGCTCGACATCTTCCCCGCTTCTTCGTTCGCTATCGCAGCAGCACGCTCACGGAACCGGGCCTCAAACCCCGCAGGGTCGCCCTCCATGTCGTTCTCGATCGCGCGGGATTCTTCATCGAGGCGCGAGCGCAGGCGGATCGAAGCCTCAGCCGCATCTGCCGCAATCTTCGCATCCGCCATGCGGGTTGCAATCTCGAAGCCTGCGTTGCCGACCTGCTCCATCGCCTGCCCGACAGGATCAGCGCCGCTCGCCCGCGCCTCGCGCACGGGGCGGTAGTTGGTCTGAACGTCAACCGAGATGGGGGAGCGGGGGAGCTTGGCCATGGCCTAGCCCTTATACTTTTTGATGGTTGAGCCGATCGTGCTCGTCATGCCGCCAGCAGCCGCGCCGACGCCCGTCTTCGGCACACTGCCGGTGCCGAACTTGTCGGCCCATGTAGAGCCCGCACTCAGCAGCGAAGCCCCAGCTTGCAGGTATCCTGCCGTCTGCGCCGCCTTGCCCTGCTGGCGGGCCATGTAGCCCTCGTCACGGGTCACACGGGCACCGCGCTTGATGTGTTCAGCCCGCTCCTCCGCAGCCGTCATCTCAAGCAGCTGGTCGAGCGTCGAGGTTTTCACCGCCTCGTCGCGGATCGCCACAACGGTCGCGTCCTGTGTCGAGCCACCGCCAGACGCAGCAGCTGCCTGCTGCTCGGCAAGGATTTCGCGCATCCGCTGGGCAATGCGCGCCGAATTGTGCGAGGCGCCGGCAATCTCCTGCCCGGCCTGTATCTCCATGGCGGCAGCTTCAGCCTGCGCCGCGCGCTGGTTATACTTGCCCGCTGCGTTCGCTGCACGGCCCTGGCTGATGGAGCCCATTGCGCTGGTGGCCGCGCCCACGGCCATCATGGTCATTGTCACGGGCTCGGCCATCTAGGTCGAGCCTCCACAACGGCAATCCGTCTTCAGCTTGTCCGACACGCTCAAAACCAAATCTTTCCAACCACTTGCGGGCATTCGGGACACGCGCATCTTCCTCCGCCCATATCTCTGTGACACCAGCGTGAACCGCCGCATCAACTATCTTTATCGCAAGGCGGTGGACGCGGGGTTTAGGTGTCCAGCCGGGCCTCGACCAGAACGTCGCCACGGCGCGGTCATCGATGAACCACAGCCCGCCCATTGCGAGCAGCTTTCCGTCATCGTCCCGCAGCGCAAAGCCAGACACGTCTTCCGGCGCGTAGCCCAGCCCGATCTCGACAAAGTGCCAGCCGGTCAAGAGCTCGGTTCTCAACCGTTCACCTTCAAAGTGTTCACCAATGCCAGCACCGTCGCAGGCCCCGCGGTCGGCATCGAGATATGCAGCCGCGTGTCGCGCTCGGTCCAGCTATGCACGTTGAACTCGTGGTCGCCGTTCCATTCTTGGACGGCGCTGTCGAACGTCAGCGAGCCATCGGCAATGCGGTCGTCCAACGGCTCCATGTCGGTGAAGTCCGGCCCCCACTTCAGCGCCGCGCCTGCGGTGCGGTGGATCACCAGCCCCAGCTTCTCCAACTGCTTGTTGGCAACCAGCGAAGCGCCCATCTGCGCGCCCCATGCGAGGCGGCCGGACTTGTACTTGCCCTCGTACAGCAGCCCCGCGATGGCATACGTGACCTCGAAATCCAGCTCGATCTCACCGTCCGTCACCGTGAACGGCCCGGCCTGCTGGCCATTGGCCCAGACATACACATCCGTGCGCGCTTCCAGATGCTCCAAGCCGGACAGCGTTGTCGTGGCCTCGTCGTCATACTCCAGCGCGCAGTGCAGGCGCCAGGCGTCCTCGATTTCGTCCCATGCCTCGGGCGCAAGGCGCTCGACATACCGCACCGTCTCGCCATCGACCGTGCGCCGCACGACCATGTAAACCTCGTCCTCCGCTCCGTCCGTAGGCAGGCAGCAGACCGACTCGACAAAGCCGTCCATCTTGATCCGGCTCCACGCCACGACGCCTTCATCAGCGTCGAACACCAGCACCCCGACCTCGCCGTCGCCCCGCACGCACCACAGACGCGGCTCCGGCTCCTGCTGCCAGTCGATTTCGACAAAGCCCAGCGTCGAGGCGATCTCGCGGTGCAAGCGCGTCAGGTCAATGACACTGCCGCGCTCCAGGTCGGTGGCGGAGTTGCTGTACCCGAACCGATATATCCGCTGTCGGCTGCGGTTGATAAACATCGCAGCTTGATCGACCAAGGCGGGATTGGCATCGGCGGAGCCCTTTGTGGTCTTGTTGAACGCGCGCACGTTTTCAGGCTTCAACACGTCGCCATAAGCGTTGCTACCGATCTCGCTTTCAAATCCAGACAACCCTGCCAGCAGCCCGCCAGCGCCGCACAGCCAGCGCACCGCCGACATCCGCCCGCCAAAGCTGCGGCCGATCGCGTCACTGGCCAGCGGGCCGATTGCAAAGCTGCCGAAATTGTCGCTGACCGACCCCCAGTACTGGTTGCCCCGTCCGAACCACAGCCTGCCATCGAACAGCGCCACGGCATCAGGATAGCCGTACCGGCCCGACCAGTCGCCAAACGACCAGAGCGAGGTGGCGACAAGCGAACCAAACGGCGTGATGACATCCGCCGTGACGGCATTGTCAGCCGTGACTGTGATGATCTTGGCGATGCCATCCGTCACACCAGACGGGAACGAGATGCTGGCGACAGCCGACCCGGACGTATAAGCGCTCATCCGCCAGCGATAATAGACGACCTGGTTGTCGAGGTCGTCCTGGTAATACGCCTCGCTCGCCGTAGTGACCGTCAGCACAGTCTGGTAGTTCACCGTGTTGCCGATCGAGCGCTCAAGCAGAAGCGTCCCTACGAAGGTGCCGGTGACAGAATAGTACAGCTGCCTCGTGTTGCCGACGCCCGTGATCTCGACCGGGTCCGTCACATCGTCTACCGCCGAAGCGCCGATCGTGACGAACTGGCCGCTATGCGTCAGGCGGATCAGTGCGCCCACATCATAGGTGCCGAACAGCGGTCTGTTTGCCGTGAGCGTGACCGTGCCGGTCTGTGCGCTCGGGGTCAGCGTGGTATTGCCAAGGTTGATCGGAGCGAACGGCCCGTCCAGCTGGAGGAACGGGCGGATCGACCAGGACAGCGCGCCGCGCCGCTCAAGCACATGGATGTCCTTGCCTGCGCCGCAGAACCACATCGTATTGAAACTCTGGTCGTGTCTCAGGCTCGGGATTTCGTCAGCCGTCCACGGGCTCGGCAGCTCAAGTATCCCGGCAGCAATGCGGGCAAAGCCTTCGAGCGTGGCCGTGCCGACGCCCTCAAGGAAGAACTGGACATAGTAGGGCGACACGCCCGGTGTGAACGTGACGACATGGTCGCCGGGGCCAAACGAGGAAGCCTGGACGATGTCCTCACCGTCAGACGTTGACCCAACCCGGAGGCGCAGCACGCGCCGCGTGATCTTGAACTTGTAGCTGACCGCATCGGTAGGCGCAGCGGTCGTGACTTCCACTTGCGCAATAGCGCGTTCTCCGGCCGCGCCCGTAAACGTAACCACGGCCCCGACTGCCGCAATGGACGCGCTCATGGGATATAGCCCCCGCCAAGGCCGCTGAACCCGCCAAGACCGCCATCAAAGAAGCCGCCGCCAAAGCCGCCGCTGCCGCCTTCGCTGCCGCCGCCAATGTCGCCTGTGCCGCCATCAGGAGCCGTGCCGCCGCCGCTCGGAATGACAGCGCTCTCGTCTGTCCAGCTGCCCACGGTCGCAGCCGCGCCCTCAAGCGTGACATAGCCGCCATCGACCACGAACCGGATCTTCGAGCCGCTGATCTCAAGGGCAAACCGCGCAACGTCGCTTGTGACCCACGGCCGGAGCAATGCCACCGCGCTGTCCGGCGTCTCGCCTACGAATATCGTGCCCGGCGCCTTGGTCATCCCGCCTTGTCTCAGCGGGAAGATGTTCTCCATGATCTCGGCGCCGCGGGCGTAGTTTTGGAGATCGACACGGGCAAGGGCTTCCTTGCCAAGCTCGCCCGCATTGAACGCGACCACTTCCGACTTGGATTTGGCCATTGCATCAGCCCTTCGAAGTCAGGGTCAGGAGGTTGTACATGTCACCCTCTCCAGCCGCCCGGACGCCAGCCGCGCCGGGACCGCAGGTACTCGCCCGGCTTGCTTCTCACGATCGGGTCCGTCGAGCCGTCAAAGGCCCGCGCCGCATTGCCCCGGTCCACGATCGCTGTGTCGATCCGGCTGCGGGTGTTGTCGCTCTCGTCGTTGACGGGGTAGACCTCGCTCGCAAGGTGCGCCGCGTGCAGGTCTGCAAAGGTCGAGGGCCAGCCGCCAACCTGCTCGATGTACGCGCCGTCCACGAACCAGCAATAGGTCGTCTCGTGGTTCGACAGGATCTTGCCCGCGTGCCAGGTGTACTCGATCGGGTAGCCGTCTTCGTTCAGCACGTCCGACACGAAAATCACCCGCTTGCAATTGGCGGGCTGGTTGAACGTGTATTCCCAGCCGAGCACTGCCGGCGTGACCTGCGTCAGCTGGGCAACGGACTTGAAAGCGTTCCACGGGTGCGACTCGAACAATCGCCCCGCCACGTCTTCCCATGCGCCCATGATCTCGCGGACGATTTTCTTGTCGCTGTCGATGCCGACACTCGACGGCTCGCCCAGCAGGCGAAGCGCATTCTTCAATACGGTCGCCTGCGTGGGCATGGGTTAGGTTTCCGCTGAGGAATTATTGATTACGTGCAATTTTGCTTCGGCCTGCGGTCTTCCATACAGGTCGTCATGCACGTCTCGCAGCATGTCCGCCTGCTCCTGAAGCCAAGCAGCAAAAGCGGGCTCGGCATCAAGGCGAGCCGCTACCACACCAGCCAAACGCTGGGATACCGCGTAGGCTTTGTTAGCGGCCAGAAACTGCACGACTGGAATTTGTGTTTTGCCCTCGCTCACGCCGCCGCCTCGTCTGCCTTGACCTTCGCCTTGGCTTTGGGCTCTGCCACCATGCCGGCATTCATCGCCCGGCCCTGTGCGGCCTGTGCATCGGCAGCGATCATCGCATTCACGCGGGTCAGGGCAGCTTCCTTGGACAGGTGCCCCGCATCCTTCAGCGTGTTTTTATAGAAGATGCCGTACTTCTCGGCGTCGCCCATCCACTTGGCTTCCCAGTCTTTCGGGAACGCCATCTCGCCAAACGTCACGATCTCCGTCACGCGGCGGCAGATCAGCTGGCTGATATTGGTCTGGGCAAGGACGACGAGCTCGAACATGCAGGAAAAATCCTGCCACTCGACTTCGATCCGGTCGCCTACCGTGAGGCGGTTGCTGGACTGAAGCAGGCCGAAATAGTCCGGGTTCAGCACGTCATCGACGGAATGCGTCACCGGCACGCGGCAGTGGTACTTGTTGCGGGTCGAGCCCGCCACTTCGAGCTTCAGGTTCTTGTCTTCGCAGCGGACTGTCATGCTTGCTCCATAGCTAAGGGGGCCAGGATGAACCTAGCCCCCTCGCCGTGTATGGGTGAGTTACGGAGCCGGTTAGCCCGCAGCCACCACGATTGCGGTCTCGGTCGCCGTGGTGGCGTTGCCGTCCGAATCGACAGCCCGGACGATGTAGAAACCGGCATCTGCCGGGTTCGCCGCGTTCTTAGCTGCCGTCGTCGCCGGGACAGAGGTCGTCCAGATCCGGACCAGGATCAGGTCACCGACTTCCATGCCGCGGTGGCCGTAAGCCGGAGCGGACATGCCAGCAAAGTAGTCCGTGCCATCGACCACGCCGGTTGCATCCGTCGTGTCATAGACCCAGAGCTTGAAACCGAGGATGCCGCCGGCCTCAGCCGCGAGGTGAAGTGTATCAGGTGTGAAAGCCATCTGCTTATCTCCTTATGCGAAGGCTGCGGTGTCGTCGTGGACGGCTTCGACCACGCCGCGGGGAAGGCAGAGCTTCGCAGCGTGCCAGACTTTCGCCCACACTTCCGAGCGGTCTTGCGGCTCGTAGTAATAGGCGTGGACTTCCGGGTCGCCTGCAATCTGGTGGCCCAGCGCAGACTCGTGGAAGATGAAGCAGGACGCCGTGGCCGTACCCGTGCCGGTCAGGCCGGTATGGGTGATCCAGTTCACGTCCAGCCAGCGGCGGAAGCCCATGGCCGGGATGCCGTTCTCCATCGGGCGAACCGTGATGAAGTCGCTCGACTTGAACTCGTTGATGCGGAGCATCTGGCCATAAGCCTTCGGCGTCAGGACGCCCCAGACCCGGCCATCGTTCGGGACATCGTTCGCCCAGAGCGTGGTGGTCCAGGTCAGGAACGTGGCCAGCGTGGCAAAGGAGACTGCCGAGCCGGAGTTAACCTGCACCGTCGCCGTGTCGAGCTGGGTGATGATCTCCTTGTCGATCGCGCGGTTCGTGGCCGCGACGACCTTCTTGTATTGCGCGCCCCGCACGTTGGGATTCGTGCGGAACGCATCGAACGAGTCGAGGCGGTACTTCATGAAGTGCTCTTTGGCGGTCGCCGTGACCTGGCTCAGGGCGAGCTGGCCTTCGGGGATGTCGCCGTTGCGCGTGCGGGTCGTGGCTTCGTCAGAGAGGCCAACAACGTCCCACTTGATGGTCGAGCCGGCCATGAGACCGTCCGAACGGCAGCACTTCTTGAGGAGGGACTCGTTACGCTCGAAGTCCTCCTTCATTTCGTCTACGAACTTTGTACGCTCAAGCGCACTGATGGTTGAAACAGACATGATCTATCGATCCCTTGTCAAAGAGGGGTGAAAACAAGGCGATCCGGCTGGCTGACAGGTTGGCCCGCATAAGCGGGGGCTGACAGCGGCCTTATAGAAACGCGGGGCCGGAAACCGGGTTGGCCGCGTGCCTCGCCCCCTGCCTATCGCCGCCGCGACAGGGGGTCTGGCTGATGGAACGCGGGCTAGGCCCGGCGCCCCGAAGCTCGTTCCAGCTGGGCCATGACCTTCTCAAGGTCGCCGCCTGGCTTGGATGCATCTGCATAGCGGGCGCGCTCAGTCGCGCTGCCGTTTCGCCATGCCCTCATTTTGTCGTACTCAGCCTGCAACGCCTCGACGCCCATTGCCGGGGCCGACACGAGCGACTTCGTGAATGTCAGGTCTTCGGACGTGGCACGCGCCGCATTGGCCAGCATCTTGATGATTGCCGGATGCGCGCCGAGCGTGGTGCCGTCCATGAATTGCTGGTCGAGAAGCGCAACAGCCTCGTCACCGCCAAGCGAGCGCAGCGCCTCATTGGCAAGGCCGAGGTTCATCTTGTAATCCGCGCCCCATTCCTTCTGGAGCTGGCGCTCGGCTTCCTGCGCCTTGACCACAGCCGCGGCCGCCATCTGGGCAGCGCGCTCGTTCAGCGCGTCGTAGTAAAGCGCCTGGAATGTCTTTGCGACTTCAGGATGGGCCGTGAACCCGCCCTTCTTGTGCAGGTCCGCCAGCTTGGCATCGATGAAAGCCCTGTCGCCTTCGCCAAGGTCGAGGCCCTTCGGCGGTTCGACACGCTCGTACTTGTCCGGCGCTTCGGGAATACCCAGCGCCTTGGCAAATGCAGCGCGGTCCTCGTCGGTCGCGTTGTCGCCGGGGATCTTGATCGCGCCTTCCATCTTGGAACGGATGGTATTCTGCGCCTCGGTGAAGGTCTTCATGAACGCGCCGGGGTCGGCGTAGCGCTCAAGCATCTGCTTTGCCTTGTCGTCCTCGCCGGCCAGCAATGCACGCCAGTCCGAACCGCCCTGGTCGCCCGCACCCGGAACTGCCGCAGCCGGTGGGGTTGCTGCGGCAGCCGGGGACGCTGCCGGAGGAACAGCAGCAGCGGGCGGGGCTCCAGCGGCAGAAGCAGCTGGCGGAGTCAGGATCGTGGTGGCTTCAGACATGAAATCTCCTTGTCAGCGTGCAGAATATGCAGGCTGGATGGAGGCGTTGTTTAGTTGAGCTTCTTCGCCTGCTTGAACCCGTACAGGCACACGCCTGCAAAGATGATGAAGCCGATGATGCCGACGATTTCCGCCGGAAGCGTCTTCGTGACGACGCCGCCCATGGCGAGGTTGTCGATCAGGAAAGCCAGCGCGAGGCCAGCCAGAACATTGCCGATAAACACTTGGTCGAACTTAGGCATAACGTCAGCCCTCCTTTGGCTTGACCCATGCCTACACCCCCGCCCGCTATGGCTGGTTCATTCGTCCTGCGTGCTGTCCTCGATGCAGTCCCAGCCATACTCAGGATCGACATCCTGAAGCGTGTAGAGGTTGATGCCGGCCACAGCTCCCATCGCCATACCGACCCAGCGCTGGCCTGCCATGAACCCGGCCTCGCGTTCGTTCATGCGGGCAGGTTCCAGTGTCGTCAGGCCGCAGAACTGGCGCAGTATCTCCCGCACCGCGATGCGCTGCTGCACTTCAGTCGCCGTCCCGCGGAAGATCGCACGGATCGCCAGCACATGGTCCGGCTCGAGTTTCGGTATCTGGCCGAGCTTGCGGGCCTGCATCAGACAGCACCGATGCCAGGTTCAAGCATCGCCCCGCCGATCGCATCGCCAACAGTGCGCAGGTTCTCCGGCTTGGCGCTCAGCGCTGCCTTGCCTGCTTCCATCGCCATGGCTTCCATCTTCGCAGCGTTCTGGGCCTCGGCGCGCTGCTCGCGGATCGCCTCGACATCATCCTTCTTGCGCTGCCACTTGGCCGGGGCAATGCCCTCCATCGCGTCACGCAGGGCCTCGTCAAAGTCCACGTTATCGATCGCGTCCATCGCTTCGGGATGCTGCGTTGCGATCAATGCCGTCACGCGGCCAAGCACCTGGTCGAACTGGGCAGCCTTCAGCTTGCGCAGCGCGTCCGACAGCGGCGTCTCGAACTCGAAGTCGATGTCAGCCTCGGACAGAGCCTCGGGCAAGCCGTCGATCGAGCCGTCCGGCAGCACAGCGCCGAACGCACCCTTGGCCATGGCGCGCTTGAACACGCTGTCCATCAGCATCGCGTTCTCGGCTTCCATCGGCTCGAACAGCGGAGCAGCTTCGATCACATACTGCTCGACCCATTCGGCTGCTTCGTAGGCCGTCATCTCTTTGTCAGGCAGGCGCTTCAGCAGGTTCACGAAGAACTCGCGGCCAAGGCGCTCGGTCTGGAACTGCACGAACTCCATGCCATAGCGCGGATCGCCGGACTGCACCGGGGTCAGCGGATCACCGAGCCGGTAGTCATAGTCCTCCGAAACAAACGTCACGGTATCGGCTTGCAGCGACAGCGCGCCCTGGATGATGCCCTTCTTCGCAATCAGCGGCGGGCGGACAGCCTTCTCCAGCCCCTCGATCATGGCGGACTCGGAGATGTTCAGCATCCGGCCATCAGACAGGGCGACAGACGTGCAGGGCGAGCGGCCATAGGGCTCGTCGCTCACGTCCATCCAGATCCGCACGGTATACGGGAACGTCAGGAACTCGCCCGAGCCAATGCCCGGCTCCTTCACACCCTTCGCGGCGTAGACAGCCATGTACTCAGCGCCCCGGAGCTTGCGCTCCTTCGGGTCATAGCCGAGCGGGTCGAACGGCATGGTGCAGCGGTACACGATTTTCTTGGCTTCGAGGTGGCCCTGGTCGATCTCGCGCTTCCACTCGGCCGGCAGGCGCTCAAGGCCGAACAGCTGGGCCGCCTGGCGCAGCGTGAGGTGCAGCCGGTGGTGCAGCGTATCGACCTTGCCCTCGGCGTTCTTGCTCCACGCCACGTCTTTCAAATGCAGGCATTTAAACAGGATGCCGGTCTGCATCAGGTTGTACGGGTGCGCGATGACAGCATTGCCGAACGTCACATAGTCGTGGTCCGACTCGGCCATGGCCTTCGAGAAGTTGGCGCTTGGCGAGTACACGATGTTGCGGAGCGTCTTGGTCGCGTCCTCGCACCAGCGCTTGGCCTCGTCGTCCTTCATCACGGCTTCAGGCTTGGCCACAGCACGGAACCAGTCACGGCCACGCGGGCGAAGCATGGCGCCGAGGTTCTGGGCGAGGTCACGCCGCATCAGCATCGGCTCGACGGAATACACGCCTTCATAGCGCTCATCGCCGGACGAATAGGTTCGGGTGAAGTCGGCGCGCTCCTGGTAAAAAATCTCGGCCTGCTTCTGGAACAGGTCGTCGAACAGCAGCTTGTCCTTGAACGCCTTGTCTGCCGTCTCCAGCGCCTTGCGGGCACGGGTTTGCAGCGCGTCCATCTCGACGCGGGCCGTGTCGCCTGAGCCTGCCTCGTATGCCATCAGCCGAGCAGCGTCCGCTGGCTGGTCGCAGGCGCAGCGTAATTGCCGTCACCCAGGGAGCCGGACAGCAGTGTGGACATGCGGCCAGCGCGGCTTCGGCCCTTGCGCGCGTCCTCGATCGCAGCCTGACGCACGTTCGGCGCGGTTGCGGTGGGGATGGGCTTCGGCGGAGGCGCCGGAGGCGGAGGCGGCGGCAGTCTGGGTGTACGCATCATGGGCGGGAACCTGGCAGGTTAACGTCTGCCTACGTTCTTAGCCTGATGCCTGATGATGGGCGGTGTAGCGCCTGCATTGCCACGCTTGGAGACGTGCGACCTGCGCTCGGCCTTGGCCAGATCATCAGGTGCAGCCCATGCAAAGAAGTAGCCCCAGGCAAGGTCTGGTGAGCGGCCAATGCGCTTCTTGATCTCGTCGTTCGACTCGATGCGGATGACCTTACGCATGTCTTCGCGCGGCTTTTCCTGAAAGCTGGACAGCTCCAGCAGCACGTCGCGGCCGGGCGGCAGGGCAACGCTATCCCCGTTTACCGGGTCCAGCGCCTCCCTCAATCCCCAGACCAGCTGGGCGCGCATGTTCTCGAACTCGCGGCCATCGCGGGCCTTGCGGGTCGGGCTGAAGCTGGCCTTGATGCGCTTGACGTTGAACTCGTTGCTCTCAAGGGCCGAGCACAAATCGTCGCCATAGCCGTTGTTATCGACGTTGAACTGGGGATCGTCACGCGCCACGCTGACCACGAAAGCCAGCTTTTCGCCGCCGGAACGGACCTCAGCGCCAGGCTTGACGACATGCCGGCCGAACGTCGCCCCGTGCAAGGGCACAGCAACCATGCGGTCAACGCCTCCGGACGCCACGTCCACGCCAAGCGCCGACATAGGTTTGTAGTAAGGCGAGGCCGGATCAGTCTCGCGCTTGCGGATCATCCAGCGTTCCTGCGCCGCAAGTATCCATGCGGTCGGGATGACCTGCCGTTCAGCGTCATCGAGGGTCGTGACAAACTTGCCCCGAAGCAGCGCGTCTTGCAGGTGCTGGGGCAGCAGCGCCAGCTGGTTGGCGTAATCGCTGTCCATCAGGTCGGGGTTGTCTGCCAATGCTGCCGGGATGAACGTGCGGGATTTCGGCCTGACCTCTATCTCGCGGCCCTGAGCGTCCGTGATATGGCCCACCCAGTCATGCTCGACCTCGACCGTGACGCCGTTGATCTTGGCGAACCACCGTAGCTCGCCGGGCTGGGCCGGCCCCTTGTTGAGCGGATCAGCATATTCAGGGTCCAGCCACGGCGCAAACCAGTCGAAGATCCACAGACCCTCCGGTGTCAGCGGCGGGTTGGATGCCAGCACGACACGGCAGCGCTGGTCAGATGGCACCCCTTTGGCCGGACGGTTCCAGCCCATGGCGAACTCGATCAGGTCTTCCTGGAACTGCACCGCCTCGTCAAAGCCAAGGAAGTCAGCCGCGCGGCCTTGATATGCTTCGGCCTCGGTCTGGTTCGTGAATGCACCGAACTCGATGGAGCGCTTGACGCCTGCTGTCTGCTCCTCTGGGAGCTTCCATGTGTGCTTCTGAAGGTTATAGCCCTTCTTGGAGCCCAGCGACTCCGCCAGGGCCTCAACCATGCCGCCCTCGCCGTCGATGTCCTTGAAGTGCCGGCGAAACAAGCGGCTGACCCGGTGCTCATTGGCAGCCAGCGCCAGCAGGAGGATCGTTTTACCCCCGCCGGCCGAACCGCCGTAGTAGAGCAAGTCAGCCTTGCTGTTGTAGGCCATGGTCTGAGGGCCGGGGTTCGGCACTATGACCATGCCGCGCGTGCCTTCTTCGGCTATGGCGATGGCCTTCTTCTGCTCCTCGATCGGCAGCGCTGTCAGTTTGGCGAGGATGTCATCAAGCGACAGGGCTGACACGGATCAGGTGCCCCCGCTGACAGCGCCCTGCAAAACAAACGCCAGCTTGCGGCCAATGGACCGAAGGCTTTTCTCCTCCTCGGTCTCCTCCGGATCGTCGGCACCCTTCTTGCCGTCAAACATGCCGAGGTGTTTTGCCATGCTGTCGAGCGCGGCCTTCTTGTCCCAGGTTTTGATCTTGTGGACGTACTCGACAGCAGCGTCATCGCCATAGCCAGACGTGCGCGTCACGACCTCAACGCCGGCAATGGCGGCCGCTGTGTCGTCATCCCACTCTTGTGGGTTCTTCAGCTGGCCATCTGGACCGAGTGTCTTGCGCACGTCGCTGAACCCGATCCGGGCATACTCCTGAAGGATACGTTCAGGGGTAATCTTTGTCGTTTTGGCGATTTCACCACGCAGACGGTTTAGTTCTTCTATGATCTCAGGTTTTCTAAGGTTCTCATTCGCAATCGAAGCGGCAGTGTTTTCGCTGTATCCAGCCCGAATAGCCGCCTGCGTCCCATTCAGATCAATGAGATATTCTACACAGAACTTCGCCTGCTTCGGGGTGAGCGCCATCAGTCCGCCCTCAGCCACTTAGGCTCAGCCTTGAGCAGGAACTGAGCCGATGTCGTTTCGGCGTGGTGCATCGTGCATTCCGTGCCGTCGAAGGAGATGCCGGTAATGCCGACCATGGCGCCGTTGAAGTGGATGCCGATCACGGGATAGCCGTGGGGGAAGACTGGGGCGTTCCGGTCCATGACGGAGTGCTCGTAGGCCGCAGCCTCGAATGCGATCTCGTTTATCGGCACGAAGGCGCGCCTGGCGAGGCGCTCGGTAAACTTGTCGAGGAATGCGGCGTAGACATTCACCACACGGGCATGTGTTCCGGGCGGCGGATCAGCAGCCTCGACCATCTGGTGGATGATGCGGGGGATTTGCGATCCGGGCGCAACCTCAGACGATAGCTTGATGAGAGGACTGGTCATGCAAACTCCAGTGTTAGTTCCGGGTTGGCATCCTTGACCGCGCCAAACCCGCGCGCTCCAACGGATTTGACCTCTTGCGAGGCAGGATGCCCAGTGTCCGCCGTAGCCCGGTGCGGCAGCGGGAGCCAAAATAGGAGCGCGCGATTCATGTTACTTGCGTGACCATGCGTCGAGCTGGTCTGCGATCTTCATCAGCTGTTCCGGGTCTTCGATGCGCGTGATGTCATGCGCCATGCGGACAAGGTTCAGCTTGTCTTGAGCCCGGTATTGAGCCTTGTGATCGGCCTGCTCGGTTTCGGTCATCAGGCGACCTGCAATTTCGTTGTACATCTCGTTCTCCATGGGTTGATCGGTCATGCGCTCGCCCTCGCCGGCTGTGTCAGCATCAGGGGGCGGCCAAACTGGTTGTGCAGCCAGACAGCTGCGGCATAGGTCAGGACGAACCCGCGCGGGCGGATCGCATCAACGGGTTCGGGCAGGCCGAGCGCCTCGAAGCGTTTGCGGATGTGGTAGTTGAACGTGCGGATCTGGCTGTCCATCGCGCCGTTCGACTCCTGGTTCAGCCGCTCGGAGGCGGCCTCATAGGCTTCCATGATCTGTTCGGCGGTGCGCACGTTGGGATAGGCCTCCATCAGGATAGCAAGGAATATAGCCTGCCATGTGGGGATGGAGAGTTGATAGGCGACCTGATGGGTCAGGTTGACCCCGGTAATGCGGCGCAGCTGGGCCTCGACCTCATGCACCAGATCGGGGTGTTCAAGGTAAGACTGAACACTTTGTTGCCGTTCTTTCACATGGCACAAGATGTAGTGGACCGCGCCCGGTGTGCGGTTTCCGAAGTAGGCACCGATGCGCCGGATCGACCAGCCGCGCTCGCGCAGGGCCTTCATGGCACGGGCACGGGCGCGGCACAGGCGTTCTTCCTGAGACCGGCCCCTGAGCGCGTCGATCGAATAGCCGTGCTCCTCTGCGATCCTGGCGAGGATGGCAGCCGGCGAGGTGGCAGCGGGTGACAGGGTGCGGGGCTGGGTCATGCGGCCTCCTCGGAAATGCGGCGCCAGCGGCCAGCTCGGGCCTCGTACCGTCCGCTGGCGTCCTCGGTGATCGAGCCGTCGAGGAGGTCGTCGCAGGGCGTGCCGTCGAGGGATGGGATTTCGGGCAATGCCTCAGGATCGCTCAGGATGGCCGCTGGCGGCGTTTTGCCATGTTTGGCGCTGAGGTGGCGGCTCAAAGCGATCTCGGCCTCTGTGACGGCCCTGTCGGCCTCTGTGATTGAGGCAGACAGTTCCTCGTACTCGCGGGTGATGGCGGCAAGGCGTTCACGCTTCTTGCGCTGCTCGGGCGCGTTGGATGCGGCGAGGGCGGCTTCGAGGGCGGTGAGGTAGGCTTTCGTGTCGTCAGGCATGGGGGGGCTCCTTGATCATCTTGGAGACTTTGAGCCCCTCGTTCTCATCTTCGAGCCACGCGATGAGGTCTTCGAACGTGTCGAAGGTCCAGTCAGGTTTGCGGGCAGTGGTCAGCGTCACGTTCCAGCGCTTGCCGTCCGTGTCGATCGTTATGCCCCATTGCAGTGCATCTCCGCGGGTCATCACTCGCCTCCTTTCGACAGCGACATCCACATTGCCCAGCCGATGAAGATCACCGTCAGGAGCAGCCCCAGCCAGAACAGGGTCCAGGTCATCGTTTGGCTCCTCGGGTCTTGGGCCTGATCATCTGCCGGCCGTCCAATTCGTCAGGCGACAGCACGCGGAACCGGACAGGCTTGCGTTCGCCGCAGCGCTCACAGGTCACGCGGTTGCAGTCGTCCACCTCGGTGAACTTGTGGACGCCCCACGAGCAGCGGATTGAGATCGGTCTCATTCCGCACCTGCCCAGACGACGACGCCGATGAGTTGGAGGAGGAGGATGAGGGTCATTGCTTGTCCACCAGCTTGATGTTGAAAACCTCGGACAGGGCTTCCGGCGTGGCCAGCTCCCAGCCGTCGTCGCAGTCCCAGCCTTCGGTTCGATGTGGCTGGTCTGTGTTGGTGCCGGGCTCGCCCGCCCCACGCCCGGCAATGGGTTGGCTACCGTCAAGCGCTGGCTCAACCAAACCGGCACTGCGGGATGCGGGGCTTTTCTGTTTCGTGTCAGTCATGGGCGGCTCGCTAGGCCGCAGTGGCCTTCAGTGGGCGCTTCGCCAGTTGGTGTTTCGCCATACCGGCCGCTATAAGTTGGCTGATGCCAGCGCCAAGCCATGCAGGCGGAGCCGATGCACATCGATCCGCGATGCGGGGCACCGTCGAGTAGCCTGTTGGGGCTGGTGCTCACTGACGCCGCCATAGCGCGCGTAAACGGACACCATTTCGTCTTCGCCTCATCCTCGGTCATGTCTTTGCCTCTTCGAAGTGTCGCTGCGCTTCCGGTGGCAGCGCGCTAACCAAGCTTGCGGAAAGGCCAATTTTAAGCGCGACAA
>Ga0315906_10000676_pt1 | contig 52993 bp, 25 predicted proteins | sample LakEriMetagenome_4_FD_203526 | JGI IMG/M metagenome (GOLD analysis project Ga0315906, IMG submission 203526) | Freshwater fungal communities from buoy surface, Lake Erie, Ohio, United States - Buoy 2 MA122 | ecosystem: Environmental > Aquatic > Freshwater > Lake > Lake biofilm | place: USA...
CATGCCGAACGCCGCCGCCAGCGTCGCGAGCGGGAAGAAGACGAGCGTGCGGATGAACCCGCCGATCCGGTCGCCGAGCTCGAGCTCGGGCACGACGGTTCCGGTCGAGGTCGGGATCGGTATCGCGAGCGAGTCGACGCCCGCGAGCCACGCGAGCAGCACGAATCCGAGCGCGGCGCCGCCGGCCACGAGCCACGGCTTCGGATTCGCTTCGGCCGAGATCGGCGGCGGAAGGTCGTCGCCGTCGTCGTCCGTGGCAGGGGCGTCCTCGTCGACCGAGTCGTCGTCGACGAGCGACCGGCGGCGCGCAACGATGATCGATGTCTCGTCGGCAGGCTTGGCCTCAGCCTTCGCCTTGGCCGCGGGCGTCGCCGACGGCGTCTCGTCCGGCGCGATGCGATACTCGCCCGAGTCGTCGGATGCTTCGTTTGGATGACGTGGATCGGCTGCGCCCATACTCGCTCGCTCCCGACGCGCCGGTCGATTGCGCGTCCTCGAGGGGTACGCTAGCGTCCGCATCCACAGAAGGAGAAACCTATGAACCGATCGAACCGCATTTCCGCAGCCATCCTCCTCGCCGGACTCGCCTCGCTGCCCGCCCTCGCCCAGGAAGCGGCTCCGGCGGCCCTGCCGCCCGAGACCGCGCCCGCCGAGGCGAACCCATGGAAGTTCAAGCTGTCCGCGGCCTTCGCGGGCTCGGACAACGACAACACCTCGAACTGGAACCTCCGCTTCGCCGGCGAGGCCAAGCAGGCGACCGAGACGAACGTCACCACGCTCGGCGCCGAGTACTTCTTCCAGACCTCCGACGGAGACGACACCGACAACAACCTGAAGCTGCGCGGCCTCGAGGAGTGGCTCTTCAAGGACTCGAAGTGGGAGCTCTTCGCCGAGGCGATCTACCAGAACGACGAGTTCGCCGACTGGGAGCAGCGCATCGGCCTCTACGCCGGTCCTGCGTACCGTCTGGTCGAGAAGGAGGCCTACAAGCTCAAGGTCCGCGCCGGTGCCGGTGCGAGCTACGAGTTCCCGACCTCCGACTGGACGCCCGAGCTCCTCGTCGGCGAGTCGCTCGAGTGGAAGATCAACGACCGCTCCAAGCTCGTCCACGCGCTCGACGTCTTCCCCGACCTCGACGAGACCAGCGAGTACCGCCTCGTCGTGAGCGCCGAGTACCAGGTCGACCTCGACTCGACCAAGTCGCTCGTCGGCAATCTCGGCGTGCGCAACGAGTACGACTCGTACATCGAGAGCACCGGCGACAGCTCGAACGATTTCAAGATCTACGCCGGCATCTCGGCGGAATTCTGAATCCCGGCGAATCCCGCGGGGATTCCCGCGGATGCGGTCAAACGGACGGGCCGGCGCGAACCATCGCGTCGGCCCGTCGTACTTGAAGGACGCCACGGCTCGACGCGTCGCACACCATTGCGACGCGAAGCGCGTGTGTCGGGTGCCGCGCGCTGCTACGCTGCGCGGGACTCGTCGCTCGTCTTGCCATGCAGGTCGCCGGCGGGGGGTGGGTGTTCCGCCTCCGATCATCCGGCAAGCGCCAGCCGTTCCGGCGCAGGAGCGACACGTTGCACCGATCGACCCACGACCCTCTCGCCGCCGCGATCGAGCCGCGCACCTTCACCGATGACGCGCATGCCGACGAGGCGCATGGGGGAGCGCACGGAGAGACGCACCACGCGTCGGCGCTCGCGCGGGTCGCGACGCTCGCCGCGGTCATCCTTCCGCCGCTCGCGCTCGTCGCGGTGATGGCGCTCGCCTGGGGCGGCTGGTTCGGCTGGGTCGACCTCGCCCTGATGGTCGGCATGTACGTGCTGACCGGCCTCGGCGTGACGATCGGCTACCACCGGCTGGTGACCCACAAGTCGTTCGAGGCGAAGCGCCCGATCGAGTGGTTCTTCGCGATCTGCGGAAGCATGGCCGCGCAGGGCCCGATCCTCTGGTGGGCGGCGACGCACCGCAGGCACCACCAGCACTCGGATCACGCGCAGGATCCGCACTCCCCGCACGCCGGCCGCGCGCCGGGCTTCGCCGGCTGGGTGCGCGGGTTCCTCCACTCGCACATCGGCTGGCTCTTCGCCGATCTCCGCGCCGACGCGGTGCGCTACATCCCCGACCTGACGCGCGACCGCGCGCTCTCGCGGATCAGCGACCTGTTTCCGCTCTGGGTGCTGGCCGGCTTCGCGATTCCCGCGCTGATCGGCTTCCTCGTGAGCGGCGGCTGGATGGGAGCGCTGCTCGGGTTCCTCTGGGGCGGGCTCGTCCGCATGTGCCTGCTGCACCATGTCACCTGGAGCGTGAACAGCGTGTGCCACCTCTGGGGCGCTCGCGAGTACCGCTCGGGCGACGAGAGCCGCAACAACCCGGTCATGGGCGTGCTCGCCCTCGGCGAAGGCTGGCACAACAACCACCACGCGTTCCCGGCGAGCGCGCGCCACGGCCTCAAGTGGTGGCAGTTCGACCTGTCGTGGATCGTGATCCGCTCGCTCGAGAAGCTCGGCCTCGCGAACAAGGTCCGCCTGCCCGCGCCCGAACGTCTCGCCGCGCGCCGGGTGTCCGCCGCGGCGTAGTGCGCGCGGCGGCGAGCTTTGGTGCGACGGGCGAGGGGTTCACGCGCGAGACTCTTGGGTCATGCGACCACGACCCCTCGCGCTCCGCGCTCGGGGACGTGCCACCCCCGTCGCCTTTGGCGACGGGGAGAGGCGCGCGGACTTCACGCCCTACCGCCGGGCAAAGCCCGGCGGGTGGCACATCCCTGAGGCCACGAAGTGGCCGAGGGGTTGTGGTCGCCCCATCCACGAGTCTCGCGCGTGAACGCCTTGGCCCCCCGAGATCGTTCGACTGGGCGACCCATTGCTCGAGGACTTAGGCTCTTGGAATGGGAACCCGCGGCCTGAAGGCGGCGGCGAGCTTTGGTGCTGCGGCGACCGGTTCACGCGCGAGACTCTTGGGTCATGCGACCACGACCCCTCGCGCTCCGCGCTCGAGGACGTGCCACCCCCGTCGCCTTTGGCGACGGGGAGAGGCGCGCGGACTTCACGCCCTACCGCCGGGCAAAGCCCGGCGGGTGGCACATCCCTGAGGCCACGGAGTGGCCGAGGGGTTGTGGTCGCCCCATTTCCGAGTCTCGCGCGTGCACGCCCGACTTCCCTGAGCGCTCCCAAACGACGCAACCACACTTGTCATTCAGTAAAACCAAATGTATAGTCTGGCTGCATGACCTTCCCATCCGAGATCCACCGGCCCTTCTGGGACGCCCGGCTCGCCGATGCGTGGCGCGCCGCGCCGATCGCGTGGCTCTCCGGCGTCCGGAGGTCGGGCAAGACCACCATCGCCCGCGGCCTCGACGCCGCGCGCTTCCTGAATTGCGATCTCCCGAGCGTCCAGCGCGAGCTCGACGACCCCGAGGCGTTCTTCGCCGGCATCGTCGCCTCCGCTCGCCGCGCGCGCGCCGGGAAGCCCACGCTCGTCGTGTTCGACGAGATCCATCGGCTTCGCGACCCGAGCGCCGTCCTCAAGATCGGCGCCGACGCCTTCCCGGGCCTCCGCATCCTCGCGACCGGATCGTCCACCCTCGCGGCGACGCGCAAGTTCCGCGACAGCCTCGCCGGCCGGAAGCGCGAGGTGACCCTGCAGCCCGTGACGTTCGAGGAACTCGCCGCCTTCGGCGCGACGGTCGAGAAGCGGCTGCTCCACGGCGGCCTGCCGCAGATGCTCCTCGCCGACGAGCCCGACCCCGGCTTCTACTCCGAGTGGCTCGACTCCTACTTCGCGCGCGACGTCTCCGAGCTCTTCCGCGTGGAGCGCCGGTCGGAGTTCCTGCTTCTCTTTCGCCTCCTCCTGCGGCAGAACGGCGGCCTCGCGACCGTCGTGAACCTCGCCAAGCAGTGCGGCGCGACGCGGCCGACGGTGATGTCGTGGATCGAGGCCATGCGGGTCACGCATGTCATCCATCTCATCCGGCCGTTCCACGGCAACGGCGACGCCGAGCTCGTGAAGCAGCCGAAGATCTACGCGTTCGACACCGGATTCGTCGCCCACGAGTGCGGATGGACCGAACTCCACCCCGAGGAACGGGGTGTGCTCTGGGAGAACCTCGTCCTCGAGCATCTGCTCTCGCGGCCGCGCCGGCCGGAAGTCCACTATTGGCGCGACAAGGCGAAGCGCGAGGTCGACTTCGTCGTTCCGCGCGGTCGCTCGACCGTCGATGCGATCGAATGCAAGTGGGACCTGCGCCGGATCGACCTCGCGGGCATCAAGGCCTTCCGCACGCTCTATCCCTCGGGCAGGAACTTCGTCGTCGCGCCGTCGGTCACCGAGCCGTACCAGCGGACGATCGACGGCGTCGTCGTCACGATCGCTTCGCCGGCCGCGCTCTCGCTCTGATTTTCCCCGAACCCCCGCCAGCTGGTTCGATCCGGCCGCGCCGCGCCGTATCTTGGGCGCATGCTGCCGACGGCGCTCGTGGTCTCGTCCGTCCTCGCCGCGAACGCATCGGCCCCGCCTATCGGCGCCGTCGACTACGGCCGCGAGGTCCGTCCGATCCTCTCGGCGAACTGCTTCGCCTGCCACGGCTTCGACGCGAGCACGCGCAAGGCCGGGCTCCGCCTCGACATCGCCGAGTCCGCCTACGCGCCGATCGACGACCTGACCCCGATCAAGCCCGGCGACCCCGCGGCGAGCGAGGTCTGGCGGCGCATCGCCTCCGACGACGCCGACGAGCGCATGCCGCCGCCCGAGTCGCACCACACGCTCACCGACGCCGAGAAGGACATCATCCGCCGCTGGATCGAGGAAGGCGCGCGCTACTCCGAGCACTGGGCGTTCATCGCGCCGAAGCCGCCGCCGGTCCCGCACGGTCCGCACGCGCCGATCGACGCCTTCGTCTTCGCGCGGCTCTCGGCCGAAGGCCTGCGCTTCTCGCCCGAGGCCGACCGCGCCACGCTCGCGCGGCGCCTCACGCTCGACCTCACCGGGCTTCCGCCGGGCGCGGATGAAGTCGCCGCGTTCGTCGCCGACTCCGCACCCGACGCCTACGAGCGCCTCGTCGACCGGCTCCTCGCGAGCCCGCACTTCGGCGAGCGCATGGCGCTTCCCTGGCTCGACGCCGCGCGCTACGCCGACACCAACGGCTTCTCGATCGACGGCGGCCGCCACGCGTGGCTCTGGCGCGACTATGTCATCCATTCGTTCAACGAGAACAAGCCGTTCGACCGCTTCCTCGTCGAGCAGCTCGCGGGCGACCTCCTGCCCGACCGCACCGACGAGACGCTCGTCGCGACCGGCTTCCAGCGCAACGCGATGATCACCCACGAGGGCGGCACGATCGCCGAGGAGAACCTCGTCACCTACGGCGTCGACCGCGTGAAGACCTACGGCGAGGCCGTGCTCGGGCTCACGCTCGCCTGCGCGCAGTGCCACGACCACAAGTACGACCCGATCACGCAGCGCGAGTTCTACGCGGTCTTCGACTACTTCAACCAGACCACCGAGCCCGCGCACGGCGGCGACGGCGGCGTGAACGCGGCGCCTGCGGCCGGGCTGCGCTCGGTGCTCGCGACCGGCGAGGAGACGGCGCTCGCCGAGCGCCTCGCGGCGCTCGAGGCGCGGCTCGCGGAGCCCGACGCCGCGGAGCTCGCGGCGTGGGAATCCGCCGAGCGCGCGAAGCTCGCCGCGCGCGGGCGCGAGCTCGCGCTCCATCCGACCCGGCTCCTGCGCATGAGCACGCCGAACACCGGCAGCGGCTTCGCGATCGAGGCCGAGCGCTTCGCGACCGTGACGCGGCCGATGGGCTTCCTCGCCTTCGATGTCTCGATGGAGCTGCCGAAGCTCGACCGCCCGATCACCGGCGTGCGCGTCGTGATGCATCCCGCGCCCGACGCGCCGAACGAGGGCTGGGGCTGGGGCGGCGGCCGCGACGGCAAGCGCACCTTCGCGGTGACGAGCCTCTCGGTGAGCGCCGGCTCCGTGCCCGGCGACCAGGTGAACCTCTACCGGCTGCTGCCGCTCGCGCGCGTGACCGCGAGCTCGTGGGACGGCGAGAATCGGCCCGAAGGCGTGCTCGAGACGCGCGGCGAGACCGCGTGGATGCCCGACCTCGCGAGCGAGGGCCCGGTGCATCTCACCGCGACCTTCGCGACGCCGCTCGATCCGGCCGAGACCTCGCACATGACCGTGCAGGTCAACTTCGGCCGCTGGGGCGATGTCAGCGCGCGGCGGATGGAGTTCCTCGCCGTCACCGGCGAGGACGACGGCTCGTCGCTGCCGCCCGCCGTGCGCGCGGCGATCGAGAAGCCGGCCGAATCGCGCACGGCGGACGAAGTCGCTGCGCTGCGCGCCGAGTTCCTCGCCCACGCGCCCGCGACCGAGCGCCTGCGCGTCGACCTCGCGAACGCGCGCGAGCGCCTCGCGGTGCGCACGCAGCCGTTCCCCGCGCTCGTGATGGACACCGCGCCCACGCTGCGCGCGACGCGCATCCTCCATCGCGGCAACTACGCCGCTCCGCGCGAGACGGTGACCGCCGGCACGCCGGCGGCGCTTCCGCCGCTTCCCGAGGGCGCGCCGCCGAACCGCCTCGCGCTCGCCGAGTGGACGGTGTCGCCTGCGAATCCGCTCGTCGCGCGCGTCGCGGTCAACCGCTTCTGGCAGGTCTTCTTCGGCATCGGCATCGTGAAGACGCCGGCCGACTTCGGCCTGCAGGGCGAATGGCCGTCGCATCCCGAGCTCCTCGACCACCTCGCCTGCGACTTCGTCGCGAGCGGCTGGGATGTGAAGCGGCTCGTGCGCGCGATCGTGACGAGCCGCACCTACCGGCAGTCGTCGGCCGCGTCGCCCGAGCTTCTCGAGCGCGACCCCGACAACCGCCTGCTCGCGCGCGGGCCGCGCTTCCGCCTCGGCGCGGAACTCATCCGCGACCACGCGCTCGCGACCGGCGGGCTGCTCGTGCGGCAGCTCGGCGGGCCGAGCGTGAACCCGTACACGCCCGGCGACCCGTGGCGCGAGATCAGCCACTTCGGCTCGAGCCCGGCGACGGCGCAGGCGTTCATCCAGGACCACGGCGAGAAGCTCTACCGGCGCAGCCTCTACACCTACTGGAAGCGCACGATGCCGCCGCCGAACATGGCCGCGTTCGACGCGCCGAACCGCGAGACCTGCGTGGTCGAGCGCGCGGGCACCAACACGCCGCTGCAGGCGCTCGTCCTTCTCAACGATGTCCAGTTCGTCGAGGCCGCGCGCGCGTTCGCCGAGCGGATCATGCACCGCGCGGGCGAGGACGACCGCGCGCGCATCGCCTGGGCCTTCGCCGAGGCGACCGGCCGCGCGCCCGACCTCCGCGAGCGCGAGATCCTCGTTGGCGCGCTGCGGCGCGAGCGCGAGGCGTTCCGCGCGCAACCCGGCATGGCCGCGCGGCTGCTCGCGAACGGCGAGTCGCCGCGCGACGCGGCGCTCGATCCCCGCGAGCACGCGGCGTGGACGCAGGTCGCGGCGACGATCCTGAACCTGAGCGAATCGATCACCCGGAACTGAGGACGCGATGCAACCGATCGAAGACAGGCTCGCCCAGCTCACCCGCCGCAGCTTCATCGGCCGCGGCGCGAACGGGATCGGCGCGATGGCGCTCGGCGCGCTGCTCGCGGAGTCGTTCGCGGGAGGGTTGCTGCGCGGTTCGGCGCAGGCGGCGTCGCAGGCGTCCTCTTCGACGGGCGCGGCGACCGGCGGCCTCGCCGGGCTTCCGCACTTCGCGCCGCGGGCGAAGCGCGTGCTGTGCCTCTTCCAGAGCGAAGGCTTCTCGCACATCGACCTCTTCGACCCGAAGCAGGCGCTGTGGGACCACGCGGGCAAGGATCTGCCGGCGTCGGTGAAGGGCACGCAGCGCGTGACCGGCATGACGAGCGGGCAGGGGAGCTTCCCGGTCGTGCCGCCGCTGATGGGCGGCAAGCCGTGCGGCAAGGGCGGGCTCTGGATCAGCGATCTGCTGCCGCACATGCAGATGGTCGCGGACGACCTGTGCATCGTGAAGAGCATGACCACCGAGGCGATCAACCACGATCCCGCGGTGACCTTCATGAACACGGGGAACCAGATTCCTGGGCACGCGAGCATGGGTGCGTGGGTGAGCTACGGGCTCGGCAGCGAGAACGCGAACCTGCCGGCGTTCATCACGATGGTGTCGCAGGGGTCGGGGAAGAATCCCGGGCAGCCGATCTTCTCGCGGCTCTGGGGCAGCGGGTACCTGCCGTCGAGCCACCAGGGCGTCGGGCTGCGGCCGGGCGCGGATCCGGTGCTCTACCTGAAGGATCCGGACGGAGTGGATCGTGAGCGGCGGCGCGCGATGCTCGACGATCTCGCGCGGCTGAACGCGATCCACGCCGAGGAGGCGGGCGACCCCGAGACGCTCGCGCGCATCGAGGCGTACGAGATGGCGTTCCGCATGCAGGCGTCGGTGCCGGAGCTCGTCGACATGTCGGGCGAGTCGCCGACGACGCTCGCGTCGTACGGGCCCGATGTGGCGCGGCCGGGCAGCTACGCGGCGAACTGCCTGCTGGCGCGGCGGCTGCTCGAGCGCGGCGTGCGCTTCGTGCAGCTCTTCCACCGCGGGTGGGACCAGCACATCGCGCTCGGCACGCAGCTGCCGAACCAGTGCCGCGATGTCGACCAGCCGACGGCGGCGGTCATCAAGGACCTCAAGGCGCGCGGGATGCTCGACGACACGCTGGTGCTGTTCGCGACCGAGTTCGGCCGCACGGCGTACAGCCAGGGCGGGTTCGGCGACCCGAGCTCGGGGCGCGATCATCACGGGCGGTGCTTCTCGATCGCGCTCGCCGGCGGCGGCATCAAGGGCGGGACCGAGTACGGCAAGACCGACGACTTCTCCTACAACATCGTCGAGAACCCGGTCGAGATCCGCGACCTCCACGCGACCGTGCTCCACTGCCTCGGCATCGACCACGAGCGCCTGACCTACCGCCACCGCGGGCTCGACTCGAAGCTGACGGGGGTGGAGAGGGCGAGGGTGGTGAGGGAGGTGCTTGGGTAGGGGGAAGGGGTGTCTATCCTCGGTGGGTCAGCTACACACCCAACTCGGGTTGGGCGCGCCTAAACTCTGGGATGGCATCCGATCGGACGGCTAGATGCGTTCGACGTCGATTCGTTGAATCAGTGGTTGCATCGTCGCGTGAAGTCGAATCATCTGCTCGATGAGTTCGTCGTGGAGTTGCGGCCAATCCGCCTCCGGCGCGCGGTAACCGCCCTTAACCTCGAGTGAGAGCCGTGAGGCCTCTTTGCCATCGAGGCGCAACCAAACGAGATTCGGCAATTGCTTCGCGATGTCGCGGCGATGCGTTGCGAGCCAGTCGAATCGACGCTTAGGCCGCTCCGGGTCCTTGGAATCCGTCCCGATGTAAAGTTCGACCCGGGACTTCTGCTGCCCCACGATGTAGGTGTAGACGATTCCTGCGACGCCGCTCGTCGCGGCAACCCATGTTTCAACGCCCGCGGTGCGCGTCGCATGCAGGTTCGTTTTCAGTCGCGCCCGTTCAAGGAGCTGCTGGAACCACCTCTTCCGCAACAGATGCAGTTCCGTGTTGCGAGGTCGGGCGTGTCGCGCTCCTGCCTCCTGCATGGAAGGCTCCATCGCGCTGCGGAGCCTCGACGCCTGCTGGGCAAGCCACTCGGTGGCTGCGGACTCGCCCAAAGCGGTCTCAAGATCCGCGGCGGGCCGCTCAAAGTGGAAGTCCGGAGCCCTTCCCTTGGAGCGGAGGCTCTCGGCGAGTGGAGCCCCGAATCGAGCCTCGATCGCCCGTCGCCCGGCGCTCACGGTCGCGAATCGCCGATCGCCTTCCTTGCCTACGAAGGATGCCATGACGCCGATCGTCGCGCGCTTACGGTTGATGCACGCACGGACCTTTAGGCATCGAAAGCTCGTTGGGAGGTCAAGGAAGGCCAGCCCGGATGGGTTTCCCGACGGGCTCCCGGGGTCGAGAATCGCGATCCGGTCGGCGACCTTTCGCCAGAATTCGCGATTGCGATCGGCCCTCTGCGACTTCTCTTCGATCTCTTCCTCGATCGCCGGTGGCTCTCCCAGGACGGGGAACCGTCTGAGGAAGTCCGACCCGAGCAGCCTGCCGCGCGCCTCGATGCGTTCTGCATCCCAGCGTCGAATGGCGTGGAACGCTTCGTTGAGGACGAGCTTGCTGGCCTTCAGCGTCCTTTGCTTCGCTGCGAAGGCTTTGTTCGACATGTTCTGGTTGAAGCCGGTGAGCGTGAGGTTGCCGAGAGTGTGCACAAGCCGTTCATGGTCGTCACGCCAGCCATCTCCAAGCATCGCCTTCCACTCGCGGCCATCGGCCCCCGAAAGCGTCTGCGGAAGCACATGCTCGATCTGAAGCGGTGCGAGCCTGACCTGCTCCCTTTCCCGATACGCTCGCTCGAGCTCCTCGAGGATGAGTCGCGCCTTCGAGCGGTCCGAGGAGTAGAGCGGAAACGTCCGGAGCGAGGCGAGCACGACGGAATCGGTCGGCCATCCGATGCGATGAAGCGCATCTTGAAGACAGCGTCGCACCGGTGTCCCGAGGTCCCTCGCGACATCGGCGAAACGCTTGTCGTACTGCTTGGTCTTCTCGCCGGCGATCGAGCGACGAAACAGGAAACTGACCAGATCCTGCAGGCATCCGAGCAGCTCCTCGTCATCGATCTGTTTCTGGTGTCTGCGGTCGAACAGCTCCAGAATGAGCGGCGTCGTCGTGGCTGCGTCGCAGTAGGCGAGTTGCAGCAGGCGCCGGTCAATCGCTCCAGCGGGCCAGTCCGCGTCGTCCGCGCCGCCCTGCCGGCGGTCGCGGAGTCGTTCGGCCCTGAGCATCCTCACGGCGTAGCCAGCGTGCCTTGAAAGAACCGCGAGAATCTGCTCGGGCGACTTGTCGCGCTGTTCGTCGCACCAGGTCCTGAACTGCTGGAAGGTCTCGCCCTTGTTGAAGCGCCCGGCTTTCCGCATGAGGAAGTGTCTGAAAAACGCGGTCGCGTTCCGGCCGACGAGTTCCGGATCCTCGCATACCTCCTTCCAGCCCCGCTCGAACGGCCCCCATACCGCCGCGTCAAACTGCTCTTGTTCGGCGATCGCGACCTTCATGAAGAGGTGGTTCCGCACGAGATCGAACTCGGTGAGAGCGAGCCCGGTGGTGTTGAGGCTCTCAAAAACGCGGTATGGGTTCTCGTCGGCGATTGTGATGGAGACGAAAGCAAGTCGTTGGCCAGCGGCGTCTCGTAGTCTCTGGAGCGCCGCGATTCCATTCCTAGATGCGACCGCCCGAACCTGTTCACAGAACCAACTCCATGCCTCGTCGATGCCGCTTGGGTCGGCTTGCGGTTGCGCATGCTTGTCGACGAGCTTCTGCCAGACGGCGCGATCGCCCGTGCGCGGCGAGAGCTTGTAGCGCAGCGTGTCCCGTCGGTGAACATGGACGAGAAAGTCTGCGCCAAGCTGCGTTGCCATATCGCCATGACCGAGTTCCGCCGCCACGTCTCGCAACGCTCCGAACAGGATGGATAGGGTCGTTAGGCGCTGCTGTCCGTCGATGACCTGGAATCGCGTGAGACTTTCACCGGCCACAGGTGTGGTCGCCGCACAGACGAGCGAACCGATGAAGTGCTTTCGTCCGGTGACATCGTCTGAAATGGCGAGGACGTCGGACCAGAGACGCGCCCAGTGCTTCTCCCGCCATGAGTAGCCGCGCTGAAAGTGAGGAATCAGAAAGACACTCTTTCCGACAAGAAGTTCGTTGACCGTCGCAATGCCTGCGTCCATGAGACTAGGTTACAGAAGCGGTGCAGCAATGGCATGACTTTGTGGCCGCGAAACGGTCGCGCGGCGCTTTAGAGCCGCAGCTTCGAGCTCCCCTTGGGCAGTGCGTAGTTGGACGGGTTTCAGATCGGCCCGCTCGCCACGGCTGATACCTGCGTCGTCGCACTCGTCGTAGAACTGACAAGAGCTGCAATGACCTCCAGGAATGGGTTCGAAATCCCGCTCGCGTCCAAGCCTCGCACGCCACCCTCGCGCCTGCTCTTCGAAGGACGTACGTTTCTCCGGTTCTTCGCCATGGCGGGACTGATCGCTCGCGCGACGAGATTCAGGGCAGGGAGATCAGTCCGCTGCAAGTTTGAGGCGGCAGCGATCGAAGTCAAGCGATTCAGGAGGCGTTCACGGAGGTCGTTCGCGGTAGACTGTGGCTCCCATGGCGGAGAACTGGCACGAGCAAGGTGAATCCCCGTACCCCTACGAGCGCGAGGCGCTGGCGTGGGTGCGGAAGTGGTTTCCCCAGCACGAACCGTGGCGCGCCTTCGCGCGGTTCACCTTCCCCGGTTCCGACGGGCGCGATCACGAGATCGACCTGCTGGTCGCCGGCCCGACCGGCTGCTTCCTGATCGAGTTCAAGGGGTACGAGGGGCGGATCAGCGGCGGCGCACGCGATCTGGTCTCGGCGGTTGGCTCGCGCAGGGCCGCGTTCGACCATCCGAAGCCGCCGCTCAAGTCAAAGCTCGACAAGCTCGTCGACGCCCTCAAGCAGACGAAGAGCTACAAGTCGAAGGGCGCCCGCCCGCCGTTCATGGAGCCGCTGGTGTTCATGCACCATGCCGACGCGCTCGAGATCGCGTCGCCGGGACACATCGGCGTCCTGCTGCGGGACTGCGATGGCGCCGATGGAGCGGCGATCGACGGTCTCAAGGCCGCCATCCTCGAGCGTCGCGCACCGTGGATGGAGCGACTCTCCGACGGCGAGCGCCGCGTTGACAAGCCTGCCGCCAAGCTCCTCACCAGCGCCATCACCGAGATCGCCTACTTCGGCCCTCGGCCGCCGATGGTCGCGGGCTCCTGGCAACTCGAGGCGGCGCCTCTCGAAGAGTCCGCCTCCTGGAGCGATTTCGAGGCAACCCACAGGCACACCAAGGACAAGCGCACGGTGCGCGTGTACATCGCACCGCGCGGCCGCGAGCTCGAGCGGGCGCGACTGGCCAACAATGCCAAGCTCGAGTTCGAGGCGCTGCGATCGTTCGACCATCCGGGCGTGCTCCGCGCCCATGAGTTCGATGAATGCGAGCTCGGCTTCGCGATCGCCTTCGAGCACACGAAGGGCTTCGTCCGGCTCGACCACTTCATCCTCACCCGCGGCGGCTCCCTCGACTTCGGCGCGCGCCTCGGCCTGCTCCGCCAGCTGTGCGAGGCGGTCTCCGCGGCGCACGACCGCGGCATCGCCCACCGCGGGCTTTCGCCGTCGGCGGTGCTTGTGGCCAACCCCGACTCCGACCGCCCGACCATCAAGCTTCGCAACTGGCACCGACGCATGCGCACCGACGCCGCCGACCGCACGGCGCTGCGCACCTTCGGCGGCGAGACGATCAGCGATGTCCCGGCAGCCTCGAGCGACCTGAGCGAGGTCGAGCGCACCTACCTCGCCCCCGAACTGCGCGCGGTCGGCGAGCCCGGCGGGATCGCCGCCGACATCTACTCCCTCGGCGCGCTCGCGTATCTGCTCTTCACCGGACAGCCGCCCGCCCAGACCCTCGATGAACTCGACGGCGTGCTGGCGCGGCAACAGCACCTCGCCGTCTCGCAGCACATCAACGGCGCCAGCGCCGGCCTCGAGCGCTTCATCGCGCGTTCGGCGCACGCGTCGCCTCTCCAGCGCGCCGCGACGGCGCGTGAGCTCATCGAGTGGCTCGACAAGACTCAGGACGAGCTCGCACGCCCCGAGTTCGCCACCGTTTCCGGCCCCGACGACCTCGTGAAGGACACCGCCCTCGACGGCGGCAGCGAGGGGAAGATAACCGTGGTCCGGCGCCTTGGTTCGGGCGGCACCGCGGTCGGGTTCGAGGTCACGCGCAACGACTCCGCCTTTGCGCTCAAGGTTGCGCGCGCGCCCGAGCTCAATCCCCGCATCGACGCCGAAGCCGCGACGCTGGCCGCGCTGAAGCACGACCACATCGTGTCGCTCATGGGCACCGTCGATGTCGGTCCGTGCAAGGCGATCCTCCTGTGGCCGTTCGGGCAGGAGACGCTGCACGACTACCTCAAGCGCGATGGCGCGCTGCAGCTCGACTTCCTCGAGCGCTGGGGGATGCAACTCCTGCGCGCGGTCGAGCACCTCGAGAACGAAGGCAAGTCGCACCGCGACATCAAGCCAGGCAACATCGCCGTCACCGACCGCGGGCAGAAGAAGGCCCAGCAGATCGTCCTCTTCGACTTCTCGCTCGCCGGCCTCGCGGCCGACAACCTCCAGGCGGGCACCCCGGGCTACATCGATCCCTTCCTCGGCAGCGGCAACCGGCGGGTGTGGGACCGCGCTGCGGAGCGCTACGCCACCGCTGTCACCCTGTACGAAATGGCGACCGGCGTGCGCCCGGTCTGGGGCGACGGACAGACGCTGCCGCAGCTCCTGAAGAATGTCGACCACCCGAACCTCGACCCCGATTTGCTGCCCGAGGTCGCGCGCGCCAGCCTGCTCACCTTCTTCCAGCGCGCACTGCACCGCGACGCCAACAAGCGATTCGACAGCGCCACCGCCATGCGTGAGGCGTGGGCGAAGGCGCTTGAGGGCAACACCGTCACCATCGTCGGTACGCAGACGGCAGGGGAGAGCGCCCCGACCCTGACCCATGTGCTCGATGCCGCGGTGGCTGGCGCCGGCACCGACACCATCATCCCGTCGCTGCCACTTTCGGCGCGCGCGCAGAACGCGCTCTTCCGCCTTGGCGTTGACAGCATCGCCGACCTCCTCCGCCGCAGCCCGCATTCGCTGCGCTGGCTGCCCGGCGTGGGCAGCACCACGCAGAAGGAACTCGTCGAGCTCTATCAGGAAGCCCGCAAGCGCTTCCCCGAGATCGAGGTCACGATCCGCTCGGTCGAGGCGAGTGCCGCCGAAGCAACCGCACGGCGTTCGGCGGGTGGTACGCGCCGTCGCACGGCCGCGAGGCCGCCGCGCGCAGCGACCGCGCCATTGGCGGCCGACGCAACGCTCGAGGCGCTTGCCAAGAGTCTGCTCGAACGCAACCGCGAGGCCGAGTCGCGTTCGAATGAAGCGCTTGCCGACTATCTCGGCATCGGCGCGTCGTCGCCGGCCCAACCTACCGCGCCGATGTCGATGCAGGCCGCAGCCGACGCGCACGGCCTCACGCGCGCGGCCGTCCACATCTCGATCGACACGGCATACAAGCGCTGGCGCAGGAACGACGCCTTCATCCACGCAGCAAGCGTGGTGCACGAACTGCTCGGCGCGCGCGGCGGAGTCGCAACGCTTCAGGAGCTCGCCGCCGCGGTCGCGACGCGGTTGCCGTCCGACGGCGCGAGCGATCCGGCCGAGCGAAGGCGCGCGGGATTCGCCGTGGCGCTGGCGGTTGCCGAGGCAGAGAAGCGCATCGAAGACGCGCCGAGGTTCGAACTGCGGCGCGCCGCAGGGCGCGCATTCATCGTGCTGCGCGGATGTGACGCTGCCGCCGCCTACGCGGGCAAGCTCGGCGATGCTGCCGACCGTCTTGTCGATCCGACACAGCCCGTGCTCCCCGGGCCAACCGCCTGCATCGCCGAGTTGCGCGCCGTGCCGCGGCCTGCCGACCTCGCCGAACTCTCGAACGAACGCCTCCTCGCACTCGCAGCGGCGGCGAGCACCAACGCATGCCTCAACGGCCGAGGCGAGCTCTACCCCCGCGGCCTCGACGCCCGCCGCGCGCTCAAGCTTTCGCAGGGCGCCATCGCGGGACTTGGCGAAATGGACCGCGTCAAGCGCCGCCGCGTCTTCACCGTGGCCGAGCTGCGCGAGCGCATGGCCCAGCGCTACCCCGAGGCCGCACCGCTGCCCGACGCGCCGGAGTGCGTCGCGCTTGTTCGAGAGGTGCTCGGCCCCGAAACCGAATTCGACGCGGCCAACAACCGCTTCCTCGTGCGCGCCGCCGAAGCCATGACCGTCCAGACCGGCTCCGGCTCGCGCCCCACGATGTACGTGACGCAACTCGGAGTCCAGCCGATCGACGCCCATCAGCAGGCCGTCAACCGCGCCAACGACTTCAACCGCGAGGTGCACTCCGCGCTCAACGACCGTCGCGTGATGGTGCTTGGCGTGCAGCCCGCGTCGTTCGCCCGTGCGGTACCGCGACTGAGCCAGTGCTTCGGCGTACGGCATGTCTCGATCGACGCGCTCATCATCGACGGACTGCGCGCCGTCGCCGCCCAGCGCAACATCCAGCTCGGCAAGATCCACGAAGCCGATGCGGCCTGGCCCTCGGGCCCGACCGCGGGCAACCTGCGCGCCGTGCTTGAAATGGTGCGCAAGGAGTATGTCGCCCCCGAGGTGCTCGAACCGGACGGGCCGATCCTCGTCTCCGACTGGGGCCTGCTCTTCCGCTACGGTATGCAGGAGCTGTACACCGAGCTCCGCGACGCATGCGGCCGCGGCGCCCATCCCGGCGCGCTCTGCGTGCTGCCCGCCGACGACGCCGAGCAGTCGATCGTGCTCGACGGCTTCAACTTCCCCGAGTTCGACCCCTCGCGCATCCTCCGTGTGCCCGGCGCCTGGCTGCGGCTCCAGACCCCGCCCGCAGCCTGAACGGCCCCCGATTCACCATGGCCCTCGCCCTCACCACCAGACTTCAGAAGCTCCTCGCGACGCTCGAGGCGGACATCCGCAAGCGCGTTGCCGACGACGACTCGGTGCGCGCGCCGCTCGTGGCTGACCACAAGGCCGAGTTCGAAGCCGGCCACACCCGCCAGGACTTCACCACCTGGCTCGGTGGCCGCGTCACGCAGGCTGGCGTCGCGTGGATTCTCGCGACGGTGTTCGTGCGGTTCCTCGAGGACAACAGGCTCATCACGCCGCCACGCTTCCTGGAGCCGGTCGGCAGCCGAACCAACGCCCCCGACGACCGCTGGCAGGCCTTCATCCGCAAGACGCCCACTGCGAACCGGCGCGACTGGATGCAGTCGGAGTTCGACGACCTCGCGCGCAACCACCCGGCGCTCTCCGAACTCCTCGGCCGCGCCAACCACCACCTGTGGATGCTCGCGCCCTCGCAGGACGGCGTGACCGCGCTGCTCGAAACCTTCAGCGAGCGCACCGACGACGGCACCGCGCTGCGCTGGTCGTTCGCCGACCCCGAGCGCTCGACGCGCTTCCTCGGCGACCTCTACCAGGACCTCTCCGACGAGGCGAAGAAGCGCTTCGCGCTGTTGCAGACGCCCGACTTCGTGGAGCGGTTCATCCTCGACCGCACGCTCGAGCCTGCGCTCGACACCTTCGGCGTCCAGTGGAAGGACGAGAAGGGCGGCTTCCGCCTGATCGACCCGACCGTTGGCAGCGGCCACTTCCTGCTTGGCGCGTTCCCGCGCATCCTCAAGCGTTGGCGCGAGGCCGAGCCGACGACCGACATCCGCATCCTGGTGCAGCGCACGCTCGACGCGCTGCACGGCACCGACATCAACCCGTTCGCGGTGTCGATCGCGAGGTTCCGGCTGCTGATCGCGGCGCTGAAGGCGTGCGGCATAACGCACCTGAGCGCTGCGCCCGACTTCACGATGCAGCTTGCTGCGGGCGACGCGCTGCTGCTCGCCGACCGGAGCGCTGCGCGTGGCACGAGCGGCGTGCAGCTCTCGCTCGACCCGACGGAGGCAGCAACGGCGATCCGAACCGACACGCGCTACGACGCGGCGCGCAGGATCCTCGCGAAGGGTTTCCATGCGGTGGTTGGCAATCCGCCGTACATCAATCCGCCGAAGGATCTTAATCAGGCGTACCGTGATCTCTACGGAAGTTGTAGTGGCAAGTACGCCCTGACCTGCCCATTCATGGAGCGCTTCGTGGAGTTGGCGCTGCCCGCGCAGGGGGCGCGACCGGCGGGATTCATCGGCAAGATCACCTCGAACTCGTTCATGAAGCGGGAGTTCGGTAAGAAGCTCATCACAGACTTCTTTTCGAAGTGGGACCTGACTGCGGCGATCGACACGAGCGGCGCGTACATCCCAGGGCACCCGACGCCGACCGTGATTCTCTTCCTGCGCAATCAGAAGCCATCGAAGACTACGGTGCGGGCGGTGCTGGGAATCCGCGGCGAGCCATCTGCCCCAGCGGAACCCGCGCGGGGTCTCGTGTGGCAAGCCATCCTTGGTCAGATCGAGGCGCCTGGATCGCAAGGTAACTTCGTGAGCGTCGAAGATCGCGATCGCCAGGCCTTCGCTACGCACCCCTGGAGTATGGGTGGAGGCGGGGCCGGAGATGTCCGCGAGGCGATCGAAGAGGCCGGCGAGCGGCGACTCTCGTCACTCGGCACCGTCGGCGTGTTTGGCATGACCAACGCCGATGATGTCTTCCTTGCGCCGATACACGCCTTCCGACGTCGAGCATTGGAGTCGACCAGTTTTCGGCCCCTGGTGCTTGGCGATGCGCTTCGGGATTGGCAGTGCAGCGATGAGGTTGGGTCTATCTTTCCCTACGAAGGGGAGAAACTAGGCGCGATCAATGGTCTCCCTCGCTTGGCGCGTTGGCTTTGGCCCTGTCGAACGGCACTTTGGGATCGACAAACATTCGGCAAGTTGAGCTACAAGGATGAGGGCCGCACCTACTACGAATGGCATCAAGTCACGCTCGACCGTCTCCGCACCCCGCTCTCGATCGCGTTTGCCGAGATCGCCACGCACAACCACTTCGTTCTTGACCGCGGCGGGAAGGTGTTCAATCGGACGGCGCCCGTCATCAAGCTGAAGCCCGGCGCGACAGAGGACGAGCACCTCGCGCTGCTGGGGGTGCTGAACAGTTCGACGGCGCTGTTCTGGCTTCGGCAGGTCTGCTTCCCGAAGGGCGGCTTCGTCGACGGGAAGTGGCAGGAGCGATTTGCCTTCAACGGGGCGAACGTTGAGAAGTTCCCGCTCGCCGATCGCTATGCAGTGACTCTTGGGCTTGTGCAAGTGTTGGACCAGTTGGGCTCGGAGGGTGCGAAGGCCGGCGAGCTTGTTGGTGGGGCGAGTGTGGTCAGCTGCGCAAAGTTCGCCCGCGAAGCCGACGCAAGATTGAATCAGCAGGTTGCGATCCAAGAGGAACTCGACTGGCTTGTCTACCGCCTCTACGGACTGCGCGGCGACAACACCCTCGAGTGGCCCGACCTCGACTCGCTCCCGCCCGTCCAGCTCGGCGAGCGCGCCTTCGAGATCGTGATGGCGCGCAAGATGGCCGCCGGCGAACTCCAGACGACCTGGTTCGAGCGGCATGGCTCGACGCCGATCACCGAGATCCCCTCGCACTGGCCCGCGCCGTACCGCACGCTGGTCGAGCGCCGCATCAAGGCGATCGAGGACGACGCGTCGATCGGCCTGATCGAGCAGCCCGAGTTCAAGCGCCGCTGGAACCACGAGCCGTGGGAGGACACATGGCGCAAGGCGTTGACCGAGCGCCTGCTCGACCGGGTCGAGGCGATGGATGTCTGGCGGGCCGATCCGGCCGCACCGTTGTCGGTGGCGCATCTCGCCGACCTCCTCGCGCGTGACGCCGAGGCCGTGCAGATCGCAGAGCTCCTGACGGGCACCGAGGCACCCGAGATGGCGCCGTTCCTTGCCGGGCTCGTGAAGGGCGAGCATGTGCCGTGCGCGGCAGGCGCGCGGTACACCGAGAGCGGGCTCCTGAAGCGGAAGTCGTGGGAGGCGACCTGGGACCTCCAGCGCAAGGAAGACGCGATCGACGCGCTGGCCGAGGCTGGCAAGATCACGGCCGACGAGGCGAAGGCGCGCAAGAAGCGCGAGGTGGGCGCCATCCCCGTGCCGCCGAAGTACGACAGCAAGGACTTCCGCACCGCCGCGTACTGGCAGGCGCGCGGCAAGCTCGATGTGCCCAAGGAGCGGTTCGTGTCGTACCCCGGCGCGGGCGGCGACAAGCCGACCGACCTCATGCTCGGCTGGGCGGGGTGGGACCAGTACCAGCAGGCGCAGGCGCTGGTGGGGCTGATCGACACGCTTGCTGAAGCGGGCGCCACAGGCGAGCGTCTGGCGCCACTCCTGCAGGGGCTTGCGGAGCTGCTGCCGTGGATCAAGCAGTGGTTCGACAGCCACCTCGGGTTCGACGACCTCGGCGACACCTACCGCGCGGTGTGGCAGGAGCGCGTGGAGAAGGCGGGGCTGACCGTCGAGGCGGTGACTGCGTGGACGCTGCCCAAGGCGACGCGCGGCGGGGGTGGGCGAAAGAAGAAGTCAACGGCCGCGTCGGCTGCGGCGGAGGGTGGGGATGACGACGAGTGATCCGAGAGTGGTGATTGAGGGGATTCGGCGGCAGTGGCTCACGATGGATCCTTTCGCCCGGAGCCAACTGGAGAATGCCGCTTCTCACCTCGCGGAGAGGTTGTATCCCTTGACCTGGACCTTCCTGCGCGAGTTAGTGCAAAACGCAGATGATTGCAAGTACCCGTCAGGCACTCCACCACACCTCACACTCAGAAAATTCAAGGACTCGTTTGAATTGGAGTCCAACGAGCTAGGGTTTGAAGAGGAGCATGTGCGAGCAGTGTGCGCCTTCGCGCACAGCACGAAGGTTGGGCAGAAGTGGCGTTTCATCGGCGAGAAGGGACTCGGCTTCAAAGCCGTATTCAGGGTGAGCGACCGGCCGGCGATTCACTCTGGGGGATATCACTTTCAGTTCCACGTCACACCCACCGATGAACTCGGTCGAGTAACGCCCGAGTGGCTTGAAGGCTGTTCGGATTTTCCTGGAACCCGGATTGTTCTACCGTTCAAAGCCGACCTGCCGCCATTGAGGGACGATCCCGATCCACTGAGCGAAGATCGATGCATACTGCTCTTCCTAAGGCAGCTCGATAAGATCGAGTATCTCGATACGGTGCGCCACCGTTCAATCATGCTCGAGCGCTCCGCTGAGGAGTCGATCGTCCGTATTGCGCACCATGTAAAGGACGACCAGGAGGACGGCAAGCATCAGCGGCCACCAACCGTGCAACGGTTTGAAGTGCGGAAGGACGTTGTGAAGGTGAAGGGGATTGGCGAGAAGGACCGTAAGGGTGTTGAAGAGAGTCCGGTGTCTGTGGCGATTCCGGTTACGGCGAGTGGCCAGGTGAAGCTGGACGCGACATGTTGGTGGTACGCGTACCTACCGGTTGCGAAGTCCAACCTGCGCTTTGCGTTCAACGCTGATCTTCTTTTGGACACCGCGCGCTCCGACGCAATGGAGGACAGTCGCTGGAACACGGCACTCGCGCAAGGCGTTGGTCGATGTCTTGCGTCCGCGGTCGAGACCCGCTGCGGACGTAAGCCGGCCGGTGCCCGCGTTCTTGGCGTACTGCGAACACGCGGGGAACTCGAGCAGCCGTTGTTCGCCACGATTGTCGCGACCGCGGTCGACGCCCTGCGGACTCGCACGTGCATTCCAACCGCCGATGGTGAGTGGGTGCGTCCGAGCGCAGTCGTGACCCCAGACGGAAGACTGAGTCAGTTGATCGATCCGCGCCAGCTGTGGCGTCAGGCGGGCGTGCACCTCATGCATCCGGAGATCGCGGAAGTCGCGACGGAAGTGGAGTTGCTCGGTGCGCGCAAGTTCGGTCTGACTGATCTACTGAAGTGCCTTGACGATGCGGCATGGCTGGAAACTCGTCCCACAGAGTGGTTCAAGAGTCTGTATTCCGCCCTCGATGGCGCGAACGTCAGCAAAGCGGAGCTCGACCGATTGAAGCGGACGGCGATCCTCCGAATGAGCGATGGCACGACGCGATCTGTAGCAGAGCAGCAGGCGTTTCTTCCGCTTGGATCCGAGCATACTTATGGCTTTGAGCAGTCGATACCTCTGCTCGCTGCCGAAGCATGCGACTTCGAGTGCGAGGACTTTCTTGCCGCGGTAGGGGTTCAGCGGTTAACGCCGCGAACTGTCATCGATAACTACATCATTCCGAAACATGAGGATCGTCGATCGCGCAATCTCAGTGACGATGAGATCATCGCGCACACCTGTTACATCATCGACCATCTCGACGCCTACCAGAAGTCGGCGAGTCCTCGCGAGGGGAACCCGATTGGCAGAATCATGGCAAATCTCGGCGTTCTGACGCGCTCCTCGCGGCCAGAGAGGCGCGTGCGGCACAAGGCGTCGAACATGTATCTGGGTGCTGCCTACGACGACGAGCACAAACTCGAGGCGCGGTGGCTCGCGCGCATGCCCGAACGCTTCATCTCGCCCCTGTATGAGCGTGCACCAGCTCCAAAGGAAGCCAAGCGCGACTGGGTGAAGTTCTTCAAGGATCTTCGTGCCCGCAATACGCCGGCCGTCACCCTCAGCAAGTCTGGTGAGCCGTTCCACTACGGCTGGGCAGACGAGTCCAAGATGCTGTTCGATACTTCGGATGAGAGCCTTGTCTGGGACTTTTTGAGCATCGTGGGATCGGCCTGGAAGGTGTATGCCGAGCCGATGAAAAGACGGCACGAGTCATTCGTAGAGACTGCGCTGGTCAAAGATCTGCGTTCGATCGAGGTCTCAACGACCCGCGGCCGAACTTCGTTGGCCGAGTGCCTGTTGGACACTCGTGAGAACCGCGAGGTGTTCGGCGATGACCAGCCATATCTGTTGAGCACTGAGGCCGCGAGTATCTTCGGGAACGAAGAGTTCGCCGAGGCGTGTCATGTCATCGTGGAGCCGACGGTTGAGGCGGTACTGAATCGCCTCCGTGAGATTGCGGGCACCGGGGCGAGCGATGAGTCGACAATCGCGCAGGTACAGCGGCTCTATTCGCATCTCGCGCTGATGCCGAGCTACGAAGACTACCTGGTGCGCACCGCGTTCGAAGACGGCGCATTGATTCTTGCTGGCGCGGAGCAAGGCGGCTGGCTAAGGCGCGAGAATGCATGCTGGCAGATCGAAGGAGACTTGGGGCGCCATTGCCCGCTACGGGGACTTGCATCAGCATGGGAAATCCGAGCGCCTGAGTTGAAGAACTTTTTCGTGCGCAGACTGGCGATTCCGGAAACGCTCACGCCTCAGGCTTGGCTGCAGGTTCTGAAAAGTGTCCGTGCTTCGAAGGAACCAATTGATCGCGCGCGTGGCTTCGTGCGTCTCGCCTACCGCGGGCTCGCTGCGGAAGCCGGGAAGCCTGCGAGCGCGCTCGACCTGAGCAGTTTCCAAATCGAGCCGCTTCTATACAGCGCCGACGGCAGCTGGCTCGCGCTCCGCGGAGCAAGCAGGACGATAGTGTTCAGCGACGATCCGCACGTCGAGGCGCAGTTCGCGGGCAAGCGCGAGGTCGCATTTCTCGCGCTTGATCCCTGCGACCGACAGGATGTAGAACCTCTCTTCCGAAAGCTGAGCGTCAAGTCACTGCGCGAAGTGATGGAGGTTCAGGCGACAACGGGTCGTCAAGACTGTGGAGTACCTTTGGTCGCTGAGCGACTGAGGGGGCGCCTGTCGGCGTTAGCGCGTGCGCTCTATCACGATGCGAAACGGCCGTTTGATGCGGCACTTGCTACGGGGTTTTTCGCATGGCTGGCCAACCCAAACGTGGTGATATCGCCGAAGCTTCGGGTGACAGTCGGCGCTGTGTCGATTGATTGCGAGTTCGACGCGATGGTGCTCGGAAAGGGCGAAGCGCGCATGCTACACCTTCGTCAAGAGCGTCTTGACCACAGCAGTTGGCAGGCCATTGGGGACGCACTGGCCGACGAACTCGGCATAGACCGTAACTCCGGTCTGTTGATAGGCATGCTGCTCGCGTGCGAGGCAGAGACCGAAGCGGAGAGCATCCTGTTACGAAGGGAATGCTGGGCGCTTCCCATCGAGGCGCAGCGGCGACTCCCTGACTGCGGAACTGATCGGGTGGCTGCCGGTGTCGACGCCCATCCTCACGGCGACCTAGGAAATGACTCCGCTTCGAAGTCGCAACCTGCAGGCATTGTTCGTGGTGAGCGTACGAGCGGAGCCTCGACAGCGGCCCTTCGACGTTCCGATGCGGAATCGCGAAGGTCGCCGTCGTCAATTGACCCGTCCACCCACGCAGCTGAAGACGATGCCGCCGTCGATATCGGTGAAGGGCCGGCTCGTCACGAGGCGTTTGCCGATGAAGGAACGACCGGCGCCCTTGGCAGCGGATCGGCTGCCGAGCCGGCGGAGGCGGAACAGCGCGGTCCGGCTGTGTTTGGACCAGCTCAGGCGGGTCGCGGGGCGAGTATCCGATCCTCACCGAGCGCGCCGCGACCGAAGCAGGCGCGGCTCGGCACATATGCGGAGGCGGACGCGCCTCCGCGCGACGAACTGCTCATCCAGGAAGTCGATGCCGCGGCGACGCGATTGGTGATGCAGTACGAGCGGGAGCAGGGGCGCACTCCGGTCGATATGAATGTGCATCACCCAGATCATCCGGGGTATGACATTCGCTCCACTGGCCCGGGCGATGAGGAGATTCGCTACATCGAGGTCAAGGGGACGGACGACCGATGGGACACCCGTGGCGTCGATGTCACGAAGACACAGCTTCGGCACGCACTCAAGTACCCCGACCAGTCGTGGCTGTATGTTGTCGAGTTCGCCCGTGGGCCGCATGCGAAGATCCATCGCATCCGCGACTTCGCGTCGAAGGTCGAGCGAATCGCGTTCGACGGCGGGTGGAGGCACTTTGCCGAGGAGTAGGGCACGATTTGTGAACGCCCCGCGCACTTGGCGCAGGGAGTTGAACCACGCCCGCAGTATCATGTGAATCCCCCGGCTCCGCGGCAAATTGAGGACGATTGATGACCCTGCTCAAGGACCTGATCGACATTCCGACCGCGACCGGCGCCGAGGACTTCGTCGTCAAGCTGACCGACGCCCGTGCGCGCGCCGCGGCCACGCTCGGCGACTATGTGCCCACGCCCGCCGTGGTGTCGCGCCTCAACGACGCGCTCGGTCGGGTCAACGAGGCATTCCGCCAGCGCAAGTCGCTCGCGACCTACCTTCATGGTTCGTTCGGCTCGGGCAAGAGCCACTTCATGGCGGTGCTCACGCTGCTGCTCGAGGGCGCGCCAGAGGCGTTCGCGAAGCCCGCACTGGGACCAGTGGTGGCGGCGAATCCGTGGCTTGGCTCGCGCAAGGTGCTCGTGCTCGGCTTTCACATGCTGGGTGCGCGCTCGATCGAGGAGCGCGTGCTGGGCGGATATCTCCAGCAGGTGCGGAGCAAGCATGCCGACGCGCCAACGGCGGCGGTGTACCAGTCGGGCGCGCTGTTTGAGTCGGCGGTCGCGCTGCGTGGGCAGATCGGCGACGCGGCGTTCTTCGCCCAGCTCGGAGGCGCTTCCGACGACGGCTGGGGCGATCTCGGCGGGGCATGGGACGCGGGCCGGTTCGACCGGGCGATTGTGGCTGACGATGCAGACCCCGAGCGACTGTCGCTGATCTCGACGCTGCTCGACAAGGTGCCCATGTTCCGGCCCATGGCCGAGGCGTTCGCCAACACCGGCAATCAGTATGTGCCGTTCGACGAGGGACTGCGGCGCATCGCGGCGCACGCGCAGGCGCTTGGCTACGAGCAAATGGTGCTCTGCCTCGACGAGCTCATCCTCTGGCTCGCCCAGCATGCGACCGAACAGGAGTTCCTCAACCGGGAGATCGAGAAGCTCGTGCAGCTGGTCGAGGCGAACGCCGGCGACCGTGCGATCCCGATCGTGTCGTTCGTCGCCCGCCAGCGCGACCTGAGCGAACTGATCTCGACCACGCTTCCGAACTTCGCCGGCACGCAGATCTACGCCAAGTTGCAGCACCATGAGGCCCGGTTCGGTTCGCCGATCGAGCTTCCCGACTCGGATCTGCCCACGATCGCCGAGCAGCGACTGCTGGCTCCCAAGGATGCCGCCGCGCGCGGGGCGATCGATGCGGCGTTTGCCCGCGCGACGACCATGAATGCGACCGCGCTTCAGACGCTCGAAGCGGATTCGTCGCAGCAGGACTTTCGCAAGGTGTATCCGTTCACGCCCGCGGTGGTCGATGTGCTGGTGGCGGCATCGGGCCTGTTGCAGCGTGACCGCACGGCGCTCAAGGTGATGCGCGAGCTGCTCGTCGCGCACCGCGACACGCTCGAGCTCGAGTCGGTCATTCCCATGGGCGACCTGTTCGACCAGCTGGCGGTCGGCTCGATGGCGATCGACGAGCTCTTCAAGATCCGCTTTGGCCGGGCAAAGAAGCTCTGGCTCGATCGGATCGCCCCCGCGCTCGAGCGCAAGCATGGCGTCCACCCCGACGCCGCGCGTGCCGCCGCGGCCGCGGGCGACCACAAAGCGCGCATGAGCCTCGCGGTTGGAAGGATCGTCAAGACCCTGCTGCTTGCGAATGTGGTCGAGGCGAAGAAGGTCCTCTCGAACCTCGATCTCAAGCGCGCGGTGCATCTCAATCACGGCTCGATGCGGGCTCCGGTGCCGAACGGCGAGGTGAGCCAGGCCCTGGTGGCGCTGAAGGAGCTGGCGGCCGAGATCCCGGAGTTCAAGATCTCTGAGAGCGGCAGCGTGGGAAACCCGCATGTCGCCATCGTTCCCAGCGAGCACGACATCTCGTCGATCGTGTCGGGTGCCTCGGAGTTCGAGTCGCAGGCGGCGAAGGTACAGGCGTTGCGGCGGATGTTCTTCTCGGCCGTCGGCCTGAGCGAGGCGGCGGTCGACGGCCTGCTCCGGCCGATCCACGAGTGCAAGCTCGAGTGGCGGCGTACCCCGCGCTCCTACGGTCTGCTCTACGCGAATGTGAGCGCACTCAGCAGCAGCGAGTTGCTGAACGACGACGAGTCGTGGAAAGTGATCGTCGACTATCCGCTTCCGGATCCCGCGCAGCAGGGCGCGCCGACCGACCGCGAGCGGATTCAGGCGTTCAGGGCGGAGGGCCGTCCTGCGCGAACCATCGTGTGGACGCCGCGGACCTTCGGCGAGGCGCTCCAGCGCGACCTTGGAAAGCTCGTCCGCATCGAGGCTCTCCTGAAGAGCGAGCAGAACTTCGAGCGCCACACCCGCAACATCCCTGCAGCGGACCGCGAGAGCGTCGCAGGCCTTCTGCGCCAGCAGAGGTCGGCGCTGCAGTCCCGGCTCAACGACGCGCTTCGCAGCGCCTATGGCCTGACGGCCTGCGCCGACGGTGTGATCGACGATGTCGCCAACGACGAGTTCATCTACTCGCTTGATCCGGCCTACCAGCCGCAGATGCCGGCGGCCGCGACGCTTGAGGAGGCGCTGCGGACGCTCGTCGACAAGGCGCTGGCCGCGCAGTATCCGGCGCACCCCGACTTCGGTTCAGGTGTCTGGTTCGGCCGCCCGGCGCTGGCCAAGGTGCTCGACTGCTGCCGCAGAGGCGTGGCCGATGTCGCGCACCGCATCGAGCCCGACCAGTCGGAGCGTGGGTACATGTGGGAGATCGCTCGGCCGCTCGGCCTCGTGCGCATGACGGCGCGCGATAGCGCGGCGGTGCTCGGCATCGAGATCTTCGAGCAGCTCGATCGTTGGCGCATGCAGCGGCCGAACCATGAGGTCAGCGTTGCCGAGCTGCGCAAGGCCCTCGACGAGCCGCAGCGCCGCGGCCTCGTGCGCGAGATGCAGGATCTGGTGATCTTGCTGTACGCGGAGCGCATGAAGTTGCGAATGGTGCGTTACGGGATCGCGATCAACGACGCGCAGATCGCCCGGCTCGAGGACGAAGTCGTGCTCAAGCAGATGCCGCTGCCGCCCGAAGCGCAGTGGACTTCCGCCGTGCAGGTCATGAACGCGGTCTTCGGCTCGGGCCTGAGCACGGTACTTACGGTGAACGCCTTCGGGCGCTTCAACAACGAGGCGGAGCGGGCGCGGGCCGAGCGCAGCGCGCCGGCGCGCGAGCTTCTCGAGGCGCTCGGCTCGAACCATGCGGCGCCATACTGCGCGGCCGATGGCGCGCGCCGGATGACGGCGGAGACCGCGCGTCGGCTTCTGGAGGCGATGGCGGCCGGCGACGAGGTCGCCCGTGTCGGTCGGATCGCCGCGTTCGCGGGCGAGCGGCTGCAGGCGCTGGGGAAGTCGCTCGCTTCGGCGTCCGATGTATCCCAGGTGCTTCGGTCCACCAGTTGGCCGATCTTCCAGATGATCGATCAGCTGGAGGGCGGTCGGCGCGACCGCGCCGCAGTCATTCTCGGGCGGCTGCGCAGCGCGCTCGCGACCGACGAGTCGGATGCGCCCTTGCAACCCGCCCTCGAGCAGCTGGCTCAGCAGGCGAGCGCATTGATGCTGGAACGCGCCGATCCCCCAGAGGTTCCTCCGGCACCTCCTGCGCCGCCGGTGACCCCTCCACCGCAGCAGCCTCCGAGACAGAAGGTTGTTCGCAACCGCTCGATCACCGGAGGCAAGGCAGCGGAGACCCGCGCGAGCGTCGACGAGCTGCTCGCGTTGCTTGCCGAGAAGCCTTCGGCGAAGGTCAATCTCTCGTGGGAGGTCGTCGAGGAGTGATGAGTACCACGAGCATCCTTCGAGCACCGCATGTCGGAGACCGCGCATGCTGCTGACGCCCCGCACGATCGGCGCGCTGGTGGCCGCGCTGCGTCGCAAGGACACCGCAGCGACGGTGTTCGCGATCGAGTCGAAGTCCGTCTGGAGCGGTGACGCGCAGATCGATGTCGACGGTCGGCCGGCACGGGTACGCGAGGCGCGTTCGGCTCTTCGCCTGCGCGAGGTGCTTCATGAAGATCGCGGCGGCGATGATCTCGTGATCCTCACCGACCTCGATGCGCGGGCCTTCGGGCGTGAGAACCTCGCCAAGGTTGCCCTTCGACGGATCGAGCCGGTGCAGCCTTGGCCTGTGGTGCGCACGCTTTTCGGCGTGGCGTCGGTTGATCCGCGGCTGGTGCGCCATGCGTGGATGGCCGAGCGGCTGCTGCAGGCGCCGCTGGGTGACCGCACCGTCGCGGGTGGAACGCTGGACCTTGAGACCGCATGGGGCATCGTGCTCGGCGGCTTCGGGTTGCGGTCCGCTCGGCCAAGCGAAGATGAGTTTCTCGACGCCGCGGCGCGGCCGGTGTTCGCGCAGGCGTTCCAGGCGCTGCCGCCCGAGGGGCGCGAGGAGTTCAAGCGCGTCATCCATGAGTCGCTTGAGCGTCTCGGCACGACCGTGTTGTCGGTGGTCGAGCGTGGATACGGCGAGCAAGTGCTGGCGGCCGGGCTTGTCGCGCAGTGCCTCTTCGAGGTGCACGATGCCGACGCTTTGTCGGTTCGTGGCGCATTCGGCGAGCGTTTCGGCGTGCGGGGTATCGATGGCGTGGTGGCATTGCGCTGGGGCAGTGCCGTGCGCAAGTTGATCTCGAGGCCGGAGGCGACCGCACTGGCATCGCGTGTCCGTGCGCAGGCGGATGCTTTGCTTGTCGCTGACCTTGGTGGTGCGGCACTCGCGCATGCGAGCAGCGATCTCCCGAGCGGGCTCACGCAGCGGGTTCGACTCGTCGCCGAATGCGTGGAGCGTGCGTTGGTTGACCAGCCTTCGGAGCAGGATCTCGCCGAGCTTCGCGATGCGGTCAAGCGCGTCGAGAATCACGCGATGGCCCGGGCTCATGGCGATGCCGATCGTGCGGTGATGGCGGCCCGCCTGGTCCGTTGGATTGCGGAGCCCCGTGCCGAGCCTGTTGGCCTCGAGGCCGCGGTGCGGCGCTATGCGGACAGCGAATGCTGGGTGGACCGTGCGCGCATCGCCGTGCGCGACGGCGAGTCGGTGCCGGAGGCGAGGCGTGCGTATCAAGCGCTTGCGCAAAGGGTCGCGCAGGAGCGTGCCAAGCTCAATGCAGCGGTGGCGCCGGCGGCAATCGCGGCCTCGCTCCCCGCAGGCGGACTGATCGGCGTCGAGCATGTGCTCGAGAAGGTCGTGGCGCCCCTCGCCGCGGCCCGGCCCGTCGCGCTGATCGTCATGGACGGAATGAGCCACGCGGTGGCACTCGATCTCGTTCGTGCACTTGAGGAAGTGGCGTGGGTCCGGTACCGGCCCAAGAGTCTCCCGGCAGCGCCGCTCGTGCTGAGCACGGTTCCGACCGTCACAGAGTTCGCTCGCACCAGCCTGCTTTGCGGAGCGCTGCGCGAGGGCGCGCAGCCGGAGGAACGCGACGGCTTCTCTGCGTTCCTGAAGGCGAAGTCGCTCGGCGGCGCAAGCGCGCCGACGGTCTTCCACAAGGACAAGCTGGACGACGAGTCGAGCAAGGTCGAGGAGGCGATCCGATCAAGTGTGAAGGTCGTTGCATGCGTGGTGAACGCCATCGACGCCCAGCTCGACGGAAGCGATCAGCTCCGCGCCCAATGGAATCTTCGGACGATCCCGGTCCTCGGGCGGCTGGTGCGCGCATGCGAGCTCGCCGGACGGGCGATCGTGCTCGTCAGCGACCACGGGCACCTTGTCGATGAAGCGACCGAGCAGTTGCCGGCCAACGGGGTCGGGACGCTGCTCGCCGCCGCGCGATGGCGCGGAGCCGATGGCGCGCTGCGACCCGGCGAGCTCGACGCGCGTGGCCCCCGGGTGCTCGTGAGCGGTGGTGCGTGCGTGGTCGCTGCCGACGAGCGCGTTCGGTATGGCAAGCGTCACGCGGGATACCACGGCGGCGTGACGGTTCAGGAACTCGCGTGCCCGCTCCATGTGCTGGTGCACACTGGAAATGACGCGGAACTTGCGGATTGGGTTCCGATCGAGTCCGAGGCGCCGAGCTGGTGGCAGATCGATGGAAGCGGCGTGAGCGCCACGCTGCCTGCGCCGGTCGCACCGCGGACTCGTGCGCGCCCGACGCCCGACCCCGTCGCAGGCGGAGGGCTGTTCCCGCAGGGCGGCGAGTCGTGGATCGACGCGCTGTTCGCCAGCGCGGTCTACGCCGATCAGCGGTCGATCGCCGGGCGGGCGCCGCTTCCGGATGATCAGGCGCGTCGCATCGTGGAAGTGTTCGTGCAGCATGCGCCGCCAGGCGGCACCCCGATCAAGATGACCGAGCAGGCGCTCGCCGCGCGGCTCGAGCGCAGCGTGAGCGACACCCGCAAGCTCGTGACCCTGCTTCGAAACCTCTTGAACGTCGACGGCTACGAGGTGCTCGGGCAGCCCGACCGAGACTCGCTCGAGCTCGATGTCGCGCTGTTGAAGACCCAGTTCACGCTGGGCGGAGGTGCGGCATGAACATCAGTCCGAAGCGCCGCGCAGACATCATCGACGCGCTGCGGCGGGGCACCGTGCCCCAGCAGGGGCTCGACGTGCTCGCCGTCGGTCTTGATCGGTTCGAGGCCTACTTTGCGGAGGAGTTCGCCAAGGTCAAGCAGGGCGGCGCCGGGTTCAAGGCGCTCCAGGGCGAGTACGGCAGCGGAAAGACCTTCGCATCGCGCTGGCTGTGCGAGCGGGCGAAGCGCGCGGGTTTTGTCACCGCCGAGGTGCAGATCTCCGAAACAGAGACGCCGCTCCATCGTCACGAGACCGTCTATCGCCGCATCATGGAGCGGCTGTCGACCTCCGCGCAGCAATTCGGCGCGTTTCAGGCGGTGCTCGACCAGTGGTTCTACACGCTGGAGCAGGATGTCGAGAAGGAGGGGCTCGCTGCGGGCACCGACGCGTTCGAGGCGCGCGTCCGCTCACTGCTCGATCAGCGCCTGACGGAGGCGACTCGCGTATCGCCGATCTTCGCACAGGTTGTGCGTGCGATCCGAGTCGCGACGGCCGCCGGTGACGATGAGACCGCCCGAGGGCTCGTCGCGTGGCTTTCAGGGCAGCCGAACGTGGCAGCGACGGTGAAGCGCCGCGCCGACATCAAGGGCGACATCGATCATGATGGCGCGCTCCAGATGCTGGCTGGCCTGTTGACCGTGATCCGCGACTGCGGTTTCGCGGGTCTGGTGGTGGTGCTCGACGAGGTCGAGACGCTGCAGCGCGTGCGGTCGGATGTCCGCGAGAAGGGGTTGAATGCGCTTCGTGGGCTGCTCGACGAACTCGCTGGTGGCCGCTTCCCCGGACTCTTCCTGGTGATCACGGGTACGCCGGCCTTTTTCACCGGTACCGAGGGAGTGCAGCGCCTGGCTCCGCTTGCGCAGCGCCTGCACACGGACTTTCGCGATGACTCCCGGTTCGACAATCCCCGCGCACCGCGAATCCGGCTTCGCTCGTTCGACTTTGACACGCTGCTCGTGCTTGGCACGCGCGTCCGCGACATCTATGCAAGCGGCGTGGCCGATGCAGACCGGGTGCGCTCGAAGTGCGACGACGCGTTCGTGCGCGACCTCTCCCGGGGTATCGCGGGGCAGTTCGGCGACAAGGCGGCGATCTCGCCGCGACTCTTCCTGAAGAAGCTCATCGACATGCTCGATGGAGTGAACGACCACCCCGACTTCGATCCCCGTCGCGATGGATCGCTCAAGCTCGCAAACTCGGAACTCACCGAGCAGGAGCGTGCGGCGATCGGCCGCAATGATGTCGATGACATCGAGATTCGCCTGCCATGACCGCACACGGCTTCGATCGGCTCCACGAATCGGTCCAGTACCATGTCGTGAACTCGCTCGGCTGGCCTGGGCTTAGGCCGTTGCAGAACGAGTCGGTGGCGCCCATTCACGAAGGCCGTGACTGCGTGCTTCTCGCACCGACGGCGGGTGGCAAGACCGAGGCCGCGACCCTTCCGATCCTCTCGAGGATGCTCGAGGAGAACTGGTCGGGTCTTTCGGTGCTCTACCTCTGTCCGCTACGGGCGCTCGCAAACAACCTGGGACCACGACTTTCGCGTTACGCCGGATTTGTCGGCCGAAGGGCCGAGGTCTGGCATGGCGACACCTCGCAGGGCGACCGGAAGCGCATTCGCAAGGATCCACCCGACATCCTGGTCACGACCCCTGAGTCTGTCGAGGCGCAGCTTGTGTCCGCGTACACCAACGAGGAGCTCTTCTTCGGCGGCGTGCAGGCGGTCATCATCGACGAGGTGCATGCGTTCGCGGCCGCAGACCGTGGCTGGCACCTCCTGGCGGTGCTGTCGAGGCTAGAGCGCCTCACCGGCAAGCCGATCCAGAGGATCGGGCTCTCTGCGACGATCGGCAATCCGGCCGAGATTCTGTCGTGGCTCTCGCCCAAGCGGCCCTCCGGACCAGCGCCGCTCGTCGTGAATCCCGCCGCCGGTGCGTTGTCAGCGCCCGAACTCAAGGTGGATTTCGTAGGGAGCCTCTTGAACGCGGCGCAGGTGATATCGCAGCTCCATCGGGGCGAGAAGCGGCTGGTCTTCGTCGACAGCCGGCAGCGCGCGGAGGAACTCGGCAACGAGCTGAAGCGCCTTGAGGTGCAGACGTTCGTCTCTCATAGCGCGCTCGGCTTCGACGAGCGCCGGCAAGCTGAGAAGGCGTTCGCCGAAGCAGAGAATTGCGTCATCGTCGCCACCAGCACGCTTGAGCTCGGAATCGATGTCGGCGATCTCGATCGCGTGATCCAGATCGATGCGCCTGGCTCCGTCGCCTCGTTCCTGCAGCGTCTCGGCCGCACGGGCCGGCGTGCGGGGACGACCCGCAACTGCCTGTTCCTCGCGACGGATCACAGCGCGTTGCTTCGGGCGATCGCGCTCCTAGAGCTCTTCGACCGAGGATTCGTCGAGCCGGTCGTGCCGCCGGGCAAGCCGTATCACCTACTCGCACAGCAGGTACTGGCGCAGATCCTTCAGCACAAGGGTGTGTCGAAGTCGTCGTGGCGAATCGGTGTCGAGACATTCCTGTCGCAGGCAGGGCTCGACGCTTTGGCGGGTGATGAGGTGCTTGCGCTTCTCGAGTCTCGGGCGCTGCTCGCGCAGGACTCGGGCGTCTACTGGTTCACGGAGGAGGGGGAGAAGCGACTTGGAGGCCTCAACTTCCTCGACCTGATGTCGATCTTCACCAGCGAGAACCTGTTTGAGGTCCGCCACGGAAATCGCGAGGTCGGCAAGGTGGATCGCGTGACCTTCATCACCGGCGGCCCTGCACGTCCACTCCTTCTCGGAGGGCGGTCGTGGAGAGTGCTCGACATCGAATGGAACCGCGGCATCGTTTCCGTGGAGCCGTCGACCGATCCAGGGCGTTCGCGTTGGCTTGGTGATGGCCCCGAGATGTCCTATGCGATGGCGCAGGCCATCCGTCGCGTCGTGTGCGCGAAGGACGATCCGCCGCGCTTGTCGGCCCGAGCGAAAGCGGCACTTGCGGACGCGAAGACCGAGCTCTGGTGGTTCGACGCGCTTCGCACGACGATTTATGACGCGCCGAGCGGTCGGCTTCAGTGGTGGACCCATGCCGGCACGATTGCGAACATCCGGCTTGCCAGGAGGCTTCAGCAGATGCTCGGAGCGGAGACCAGGTGCGATGACATGGCCGTAACGCTGCCTGATGGCGTGGGCCGCGCAGATGCACTGCAGACGATTGAAGACCTGCGCCGAGATCCCGTACCCTTCGATGCCACTGCGTTTCGCGGGCTCGCGGAGAAACTGAAGTTCTTCGAGGCGCTCCCGGAACAACGAGTGGCTGAACTGAGCCTGGCAAGATATGAGGCGACCACGACGATCTCCGCGGTGCGCGCCGAGGCGGTCCGTGGCGTGACGGCGTCGCCATAGCATGCATCTTTCCCGAATGGCCTGATCTTTCGATATCCCCAGTGATCGCGTCCACCCGCGCGTGTTGCGGCAGTACCAACTCATCGCCCGTCCACATCGGCCCGCTGGCCCCGCATCGGATCTGAGACATGCCGACACCACCCTTCAACTGGTTCTTTCGCCCGATCCTTGTCGTCCTCTCCGAGGGTGGGTCGATGCACACACGCGACTTCCGTCAAAAGCTTGTTGCGATGAGCGGCCTCACGCCTGCGGAACTCGCAGAGCGCATTCCATCGGGCCAATTCACCGTGTTTGAGAGTCGCACGGGGTGGGCGCGAACATATCTGCACAAGGCGGGCTTCATCGACCGGGTGAGCCGCGGCACCTATCGCATCAGCGACGCGGGACGAAAGGCCCTCGTGGCGTATCCCGACGAGATCACGATCACGGATCTGTGCAAGGATCCGGTGTTCAAGGCTTGGCATACGCGTAAGCCCGTCACCGATCCTCCGCCGCCCGAGAAGGCCGGTGATGAGGGTGTCGAAACCATGGCGGAGTCATTGGCGCGCCTTGAACTCGAAATGCGCACGCTCGTCGTCGACGATCTTCGCGAGTTTCTCGCTTCGATGACTCCGTATCGCTTCGAGTGGCTGGTGGAGCAGTTGGTCATCCGACTCGGCTACGGCGCGTCCGATTCTGAGGTCCACGCGGCACTCTCAACGGGCTCCGGCGATGGCGGCGTCGACGGCGTCATCAAGGAAGACCGCCTCGGCCTTGGCCAGATCTACCTGCAGGCGAAACGCTGGCAGGGAACGGTGGGACGCCCTGCGATCCAGTCGTTCGTCGGCGCGATGCACGGTCGGGCGCAGAAGGGTGTGTTCATCACGACGAGTGACTTCTCCCAGGAGGCGATCGACTACGCCAAGTCGTTGCACGGCATCCGCCTGCGCCTCATCAACGGCGAGGAACTCGCCTCTCTCATGGTCGACTGCGGGCTCGGCGTGAGCGAGGAGCGGGTGTACCGCACCTACAAGATCGACGGTGACTTCTTCGAGGATGGGGAGTAGGACTGGCGTGGATCGAGGGCCTCTTGAGCGCAGACCTATAACGGTCGGTGTAGAACTCATCTACGGCTGTCAGCGAGGCTGCGATTCACTTCAACGAGCGGACTCGGTCGTTCGTAGTCGATCGCCAGCACGCCGCCGCCTCTGACGCGCGATAGAAATCACGCGCGTAGTTTCTTAGAATGGCTTCTCTCAGCGCGGGTGAATTGCCGCCCTCAGTCTGTATGAGCGTGCCGCGGCGAACGGGCTATATGGCACAGCAGCCAAACAGTCGACCTCAACACCCGCAGACAGGCTCAGGTCGAGCCGACACTTCATTGCGTCTTGAATCTGTCCGTCTTCCACGGATACAGCCGGCGCGTTCCTCGTCGCACTTCGATATCCACATCGCCGCGCTCGAGTGGAGCCTCGACGCGCCGATCACAATCAGCAGTGCTGCCGACATCCAATCCAAACGCAACTGGGAGAATCGCTTCAAGCCCTATGCGCATCAGGTTCGCAACCTCATCACCTTCTGCCGAAGAGCGCCTGTCGCCCTGTTCGCCGATGATGTGGGTTTGGGTAAGACCATCAGTGCGGGACTTGTCCTGAGCGAGTTGATGGAACGCAGAAAGGTCAATCGTGCGCTGGTGGTGGCGCCGCGGATCCTGCTGCCGCAGTGGCAGGAGGAACTCGACTCGAAGTTCGACATTCGGTCGGAAACGGCTACCGGAGCACAACTGGGGAACGCGCTTCGCGGGAAGATGCCCGTTGTCGTTACCACCTACCACAGTGTCCGGGGGCATCTCGACGGAATCGGCGCGACCGATTTCGATATGGTGATTCTCGATGAGGCGCACAAGCTGCGAAATCTCCATGGAACCGCGAAGGCGCCTGAGTTTGCTCTCAGCGTAAGAGAGGCGCTTGAAGCCCGTGTGTTCAAGTACGTGCTGATGCTCACAGCGACGCCGATCCAGAATCGGCTTTGGGATTTGTACTCACTGGTCGACCTGCTGACGATAGCGAAGGGGCACGAGAATCCCCTGGGAAGCCCGAGCGCGTTCCGCGCCGATTATGTTGGAGATGTAAAGGCGGTGGAGATCAGGCATGGGCGCAGGGAGCAGTTTCGTCGGCACCTTGGCAACTACATCGTTCGTACGCGACGGAGCGACGCCAAACTCGTGTTCCCGAAGCGGAGGGTGAAGACCGAAACTGTCCGACCGGAGGCGATCGAGCTCGAACTCCTGAAGCTGGTTGGCGGGCTTTTCCGCGGCGGCAAACTGAATGGGTTGACGCAGAGCTCCATCGGTCAGGCTTTGATGAGTAGCCCTGAAGCGCTCGTCGCTCAGCTCGAGGAGATGGCGAATCGGGAGACCATTCCAGTTTCCGTCGCACGCGAGGCGGCCGCACTCGTCGGTCGAAGCGCGATTTCGGGCAAACTGAAGGGCCTCGATGCGCTCGTTCGTGAGCTATCGGGGGCACGTCCCGCGGACTGGCGTTTGGTGGTCTTTACCTCCCGATCCAAGACTCAGGAGATGATCGGTCGGTACCTGAAGTCGCTCGGCATTCCGATTGGGTACATCGCTGGAGGACGAGCGGTCGAGAACGAGCGAAGCATCCGAGCGTTTTGGAAGAAGTCGCCAGAGGTTCGCGTTCTGATTTCCACCGATGCCGGCGCGGAAGGTATCAACCTGCAGGTCGCCAACGTTCTGGTGAACTACGACCTCCCTTGGAACCCGATGATTCTGGAGCAGCGGATCGGTCGTATTCAGCGATTGGCTTCGGAACATGCAGAGGTTCGCATCTTGAACCTTGTGCTGAAGGGCTCGGTCGAGGAACTCGTTGTAGCGCGGCTGGGCGAGAAGCTGCAAGCGATTTCTGAGTCGATTGGCGACATTGAGGGCATCCTTGAGACGACGTGGGAAGCCGAAGGCAGTGATGAGACCTTCGAATCAATGATCCGAAAGCTGGTCGTGGACTCGCTTCGGGGTGTCGATGTGCAGGCCGCCATGCGCAAGGCTATGGCGAGTATCAAAGAGGCGCAGGAGATCTACGAAGCAGAGCGCCACACCGTTGAGACGACGCTCGGAAATCTCGAGGATTGGCATCGCGTCGGTGCGAAGGTCCCGGACATCTCTCCGATTGTGCCTTCCATCGAGGCGAGGGATTTCGTACTGGCCGCGCTCCGCGCGGATGGCGCCGCCATTGCCTCCGTCGAGGAGGAGATTTTCAGCGTTTGTACGCCTGGCAAGGCGCGCTTCCTCATGACCTTTGATCCTTCGTCGGCGGACTACAAGGCGGACGAGGGGCTCATTGGCGGCATCCGGCCCCGGCTGTTTCTACCCGGCAAACGGGACTTTGAGCAGCTTGCACAGAGCTGGGCGGACAAGTCAGGTGCGTTGATCGTGGACAGAGCGCAACCGTCGGCGACGCAGCTCGCGGAGGCTGTCTCTTGCTGGCTTGCTCCGCGTACGCATGTCGAACTGGCGCGGTTGACCTCGAAGGCTATGTCGGATGGCTTTGAAGGCCATCTGACATGTCGAGCGAGCGTCGCGGTCGCCCATGATCGACTTGAGAAGCTTGTTTCGGTCGCAGTTCGCCGGGGTCCTGAAGGCGCTGTCGATCCACCGCAGGCCTTTGAGGCATTCAGCGATGCGCATTGCGAAACGCGTGCGCTGGGAGAGGGACTTCACGCACTCGTGACCGAGACCATCCAGACCGAGCCTGATCTCGCTCGTTTCGCGGAGTTCTATTCAAAGCGTCTTGAGGAGGAGATCGACTCCGCTGCCGATGAGGCGGGACGGCGAGGAATCCGAGAACGATTCACTCCCGTCCTTGGAGCGGAGGCGGTCGCGGTTCGAGGTGTCCGGCATGCTGTGCTACAGGTCGAAGCGAGTCTGATGATCGACGGCGAAGGTCCGTACGACGCGCAGTTCTTGGTGCGAACTGCAAAGATCCCGTATCACATTGAGGAGCAGTCCCCGTGGGTGGTTTGCGGCCAGACACATCGCGAGGTGCCACTCGCTGCGACCCGGGTGTGCGCGGTTTCAGACATTCGTGCGCTCGCCCATCTGATGGCAGAGTCACCAGTCTCGCGCCGTTGCGCGCTCAAGTCGCTAATGCTCCGCTGCGAGGAGTCAGGAAGCCTGTTGTTACCGGATGAGATCGAGACCTGTCGAGTGACGGGTCGTCGGGTGCAACGCGGCTTGCTGCTGGCTTCCGAACTCTCTGGCCGAATGGCGCTTCCAGGTGAGTTCGTGCAATGCGAGTTCACGGAAAGCAAGGTCCTTCCCGACGAGTTGGCCTTGAGCGATGTCTCTGGTCGTCACTTCCGGATCGATCAGTCTGCGCGATCGGTGCTGAGCCGAAGGCGGGGGCATGTCAGCGAGTTCATCATGTCGGCCGAACCAGTAGGTCTGCTCGCCATTGATGAGGCCGGCCAGTCGGCGGTCTCTGGGCGATGGGCGAGCCGTGCTGCACTGGTGGCTTCCGATGTCGCGCCGGACCGATTGGGCCTGCCAGGCGAGTTGGTACGGTCCTCGGTTTCTGGCCGGCTCGGGCTGCTCGACGAAATAGAGCACTCCGCCGTCTCTGGAAAACCTGCACTCATCTCGGAGTTTGAACGGTGCGCGGTCACAGAAAGCCTCTGCTTGCCTGATGAGCTCGTCCAGAGCGCCGTTTCTGGCCGTAAGTTCCGAGTAGACCAGTTGCACCGTTCTGTCCTCTCCGAGCGCATCGCGCACGAGAGCGAGACTGTGGATTCCATAGACCCAAACGGACCGATCTGCGTCGATGAAGCTGCGCGGTCAAGCGCAAGCGGTGCGTGGGCTGCCGCAGATCGGTTTGTTGCATCCGCGTTGGCGCCCGAGAGGTACGCGCTCCCTCGCGAGATGACTCGATCGGTTGTTTCGGGAGCGTTCATGATTCCCGATGAGGCGAAGCGATCGCCGGTCAGCCAAAGGCCCGCCTTGCCAGCGGAATTCGTCACGTGTGAGTTCACCGGTGACCTCGTGCTTCCCGACGAGCTCGCAAGCAGCGCTGTTTCGCGTCGCCGCTTTCGCGTCGATCAGCGTGCCGAGTCGGTGGTGAGCGGACGCGCAGGTCACGTAAGCGAGTTCGTCGAGTCGCTGCTTCCCAAGGGAATGATCGCTCGCGACGAGGCTGAACGGTCTGCAATCTCTGGAGCGACGGCCGCACGCTCTTCGATGGTTCAGTCACAGGAACTACCAGGCCGCTGGGCGCTTCCTGAGGAAACGGTGACCTCGGTTGTGAGTGGCGCGCTGCTACTGAGCGATGAAGCCCGTTTCTCACCGCTGGGGGGCGGGCCTGCCGCGCAAAGGGAATTCGTCTCCTGCGAGTTTACCGGCGACGCGGTGCTACCTTCCGAGCGAAGTGTAAGCCAGATCTCCGGAAAGGCGTTTCGCAGCGACCAAGCCATGAGATCCGTCCACTCGGGGCGGCTTGGCCATCGAAGTGAATTCGTTCAGTCTGCGCTACCCCAAGGCCCCATTGCTCCGGATGAGGCAGCCATCTCTGCGCTCAGTGGTACTCGTGCTGCGCGCGTCGCGATGCTGACCTCTGCGGGCCCCGGTCGACGAATCGGTCTACCGGGGGAGTTCACTGTTTCCGCCGTCTCCGGCGAGAGGTACTTGAACGACGAGATTATCGCTTCTGCTGTGTCGGGATTGCCCGCTGGCCCAGGCGAACTCGCTGCTTGCAGTTTCACGGGCGCACAAGTGTTTCCATCTGAACTCCTGAGAAGCGATATCTCGGGAGCGCTCTTCAGGTGTGACCAAATCACCGAGTCGGTCATTTCTGGGCGCAAGGGGCATGCCTCGGAGTTTGTTCCCTCGGTGGCGCCATCGGGACGAATCGCGATCGATGAGGCCGCCCGATCAGATCTGAGCCGTGAGTGGGGCGCGCGGTCGCAGATGATCGCTTCGGTGCGGCCGCCGCATCGACTCGGTTTGCCTCACCAAGTTTTCGAGTGCGAGATTTCGCGTCGTCGCTTGCTGCGGGATGAGCTTGAGTCGTGTGTTGTGTCTGGCAGGATCGTGGATTCGGAGCTGTTGGTCGCCTCAGACGCAAGCGGCCTCCGCGCCTTGGCTGAAGAGATGCTCGCCTGCGAGGCAACTGGAAGGCGGCTCCTTCCTCAAGAAACCGGTATCTGCGCTATCTCGGGCCGCCGTGTCGATCGGCGTGAGCTGAGCACGAGCGCGGTCTCGGGGCGGGAAGGGCTGAGATCGATGATGGTGCGGTGTAAGGAGACCGAGCGGCTCGTACTTCCTTCGGAAGTTGGCCGATGCGCGTTTAGTGGCCGGACTGCGACGTACGCAGAACTCTCGAAGTGCACTCTGACCGAACGGATCGTGCTGAAGCGCCTCCTCAAGAGATGTCCCTCGACGGGTTTGACTTATGTGGACGATATCGAGTCGATCAGGGCCACCCAGGCTGCGTCGGGGCTCAACGAACTGCTCGGAACCTGTGCATGGACCGGTCGTCGACAGCTGTCAGTTCGGCTCGGGCGGTGCGTCATTACAAGACTTTTGTTTGAGCGGGAACTCCTCAACGGGGCGGGAGAGCTCGACTTGCTCCGAAGCCTCGTGAACGAGGCATCCCCGGCAGAGAGCTCAGCACTCGATGCGCCGGCGATTTCATGGCTTCGTTCTGCTCGAGAGCCGTTCAAGTCTGTCCATGAGGTTCGCTGCTACACGAATCCCGCGGGCACGATGTCGATTGCATCGGCTCAGTTACGCACAGGATTCCTTGGACTCGGCTCAACTGTCTACGCACTCGCCATCAGCCGATCCGTGCGGTTTGGATTCCTCTGCGAACCAGTCGCAGGCAAGCGTACTCGAGCCGGCTGGCATCGCGAGTGAACTCGGGCGAGTGTCCAGAGCTGCAAGAAAAGCCATCTGACCTCCACGCCGACCTGATGCTGCGCGCGCCATGAGAAGTTCTGGCCACGATCAATCTGCGCTGAGACATCCAATCGGGATCGCCCAGGGCGAGTGGACTCTCGTTGACGCGATATGAGTCACCTGTCGGCCGGTCACGCGGCTCAACCTCGCCACCATTCTCTGCTCGCGCGCCTTTGGCCCACATCCGAACAAGGTTCTTGTCTCCGTGCATTCTCATGAGGAGATCCTCGACGCGCGAACCAGATCACCAAGTCCCCGAGTGCCTCTACAAGACCCTCGACCTCTGAGCGCATGCTGGGGATTGGAGTAGAGCGAGTCGGCTAGCGGCTTACTTGGCCGGTTGCTGTCGGCTTGCACGCGCCAAGCTTGAGGGGCGGGAGTTGCCCTTAACGGTGGAGCAAGACCGGATTTTGAACCCGTGGACATGGGCAAGCACGCGGAGCAGCGGAGCGCCACGAGGGCAGATCAGTCGTACATGTGCGCGACTGCGTCTCCGCATGCAACCACGAGTGGCATCAAATCGGTATGAAGATCAACCCCGCGGCAGACGACGCGCCGCGGGGCATGAGGAATGGGGAGGGGGAGAGATATCTCGATGAGATCGTCGCGCGAGCCGCTCAGCGCCGGCGGCGCAGGGTCGCCGCGCCGGCGAGGCCGAGCAGCGCGAGCGCGCCGGGGGCGGGCACGTTCGCGGCGGTGAGCACGCGGAGCTCGACCATGCGGTTCGGGATGCCCGGCTGCAGCGCCCACAGCGAGAAGTCGAGCACGTTGTTGTTCACCTGGTACGCCGACGCGAAGAGCGCCGAGCTGTTGCTGCGCAGCGGGTTGCCGGTGTCGTACGCCGTGCCCGGCGCGCCGAACAGCGGGTCGGTCGCGTCGAGCAGCACGTTCTCGTAGATCACCGCGAGGATGTTGCCCGAGAAGACGACCTGCCCGCCGACATTGGCGACGCCTGTCGACGCGTCGAAGTGGATCATGTGCGAGTCGACCGGCGCGCCGACATAGGCCGCGAGGTTCGGCGTCGGCCCAGTCCAGAAGCCGTTGCCGAGCGTGTTCACGAGGATGCCGGTCGCGGGGATGACGACGTTCGTCTGCTCGTCCCAGCAGAACGCCGGCGGGCCGGGCAGCGCGAGGCCGAGCGCCGACACCGGCGCGCCGATCAGCGCGGCCTGTCCCGAGACCGAGACGATCGCTGCGTGCGCGCCCGAGGCGGCGAGTGCGAGGGTGGAGACGACGAGAAGGCTGGCGGTGTTCTGGCGCATGGCGGGGCTCGTTTCGTGCTGTTCTGTCGGTGCGTGTGGTGTTTCGTGAAAGCCGCGGCGTTCCGCCTCGGCGCGTCGCGACCTGCGACGGACTCCTTCCGACGCACATCGCGCGAACTCGCAGATCCGCGACGGAAACTCGTCGCGCGCGGCGGTTCCGACGGAAAGGCGGGGAAACGCCCCACCGATCGCGCATCGTCGGGTTCGGCGTGCATGGAGTGCGCGAACCTCGGATGCGCGCGCCTGCCGCGCTACGGTCGGCCCTTCGCGCCGCGCGGTCGGGGATCTCCGGAGGAAATGCCGCCGGATTCTTCTTGACGAATATGCGTAGAAAGGAATACTGATGTGGGAGGTCGAGTTGCTGCCGGAGTTCGCCGAGTGGTGGCGGGGGTTGCCGGGCGACGCCAGGGAGGCGATCGGCCATGACCTGGACCTGCTCTCATCGCGGGGTCCGATGCTGGGCAGGCCCTTCGCGGACACCGTCCACGGCTCGCGCTTCACGAACATGAAGGAACTGAGGACCATGCATCTCGGCCGCCAGTACCGCAGTTTCTTCGCGTTTGATCCGCACCGCCGCGCGATCGTCCTCGTGGGCGGGGACAAGACCGGCGACGCGAGGTTCTACGAGCGGATGATCGCCCGCGCCGACGCGCTCTTCGTCGCGCACCTCCGCCGGTTGGGCTAGGAGGGCGGTGGGCCTCGACAGGAAAGGAACCAACACTGATGTCCGAGTACAAGCTCATGAAGTGGTCTGAACTCAGAGCGACCATGTCCCCGGAGGCCATCGCGCGCGTCGACGCCCGCTTCAAGCAGACCATGTCGCGGCTCCGTCTCTCCGACATTCGCGAGGCCGTCGGCCGGACGCAGGTCGAGATCGCGCGCGACCTCGACCTCGGGCAGGGCAGCGTCTCGAAGATCGAGCGCGCGGCCGACATGTACCTGAGCACGCTGCGGCGCTACATCGAGGCGCTCGGCGGAGAACTGGTGGTGTCGGCGAAGTTCCCCGAGGGCACCGTGGTCGCGATCGAGAATCTGTCGAGCCCGGCGAAGAAGGCGCGTCGACGTGCGCCGGCCAAGAAGAAGGCCGTCAAGGGGCGGCGTGCGAAGCGCGGGTGAATGTGGCGGGGGGTGGGCGCCGAGTCGCGGTCAGGCACGAAGGCAGAGCGCAGCGAAGCCTCGGCACCCGCGATCGCGAAGCCCTCGGCGCGTTCGGATCCGCCATCACTGGAAGTGATGCCACACGGGACGAAGGGCGACGGTGCCCGCAACCGGCTCGCCGCTTCGCTTCGCTCCGCGCTCGAGAACGCTGGTGAAGCGACTCGCTCGTGCCCCCGCACCCCCGAAAAGCCGAACGCGCGCACCGTCGGAGGGAGTGCGCGCGTTCGTGGGTGACGGGGCGTCGAAGAGAGGAGGAGTCGCTACTCGTCGTCGCCGCCGTCGGGCGGTGTCTCGTCATGCTGTCCGTGGCTCGACTCGCCGAAGATCGCGCTGCCGACGCGGACCACGTTCGCGCCGCATTCGATCGCCAGCTCGTAGTCGCCGCTCATCCCCATCGAGAGGATGTCGAACCGGTCGCCCGGCTGCCGCATCGTGCGGATCTCGTCGAACAGCTCCTTGCAGCGCACGAAGGTGCGGCGCGCGGCCTCGAGATCGGGCGCCTCGCCCGGCTTCGGCGTCGGCGCCATGCACATCAGTCCGCGCGGCCGGAGCGCGACCATCGTGTCGATCATGTCGACGAGGTGCCGCGCCGCCGCCGGCGCGACGCCGTGCTTCGAGCGCTCGCCTGCCACATTCACCTCGACCAGCACGTCGACCGGCGCATGGCCGTCGCCGGGCCGCGCCTCGGCGACCTCCTGGATCTCCTCGGCGAGCCGCAGCGAGTCGACCGAGTGGATCAGCCGCGACAGCTCGACGGCCTTCTTGACCTTGTTCCGCTGCAGGCTGCCGATCATGTGCCAGCGCACCGCCGGCGCATCGGCGCCGCGCTCGCGGCGGCGCGCCTGGAACTCCTCGATGATCGCCGCGCGCTGCATCAGCTGCTGCACGCGGTTCTCGCCGAGATCGAGATGCCCGAAGCTCACGAGCTCGCGGATGTCCTCGATCGACGCGTACTTCGTCACCGCGACCAGCACGATGTCCGACGCGCGCCGGCCGCTCTTCTCCGCGGCGCGCGCGACGCGCGCCCGCACGTCGTCGTAGCGCTCGCGCAGGGTGCGCGTGTCCGCGGCAGGCTCGGCCGCGGGCGCAGGTGCATCGTTCTTCGCCTTCATCGGAGTTGGCTTCGAGAGACCCGGCATCCGTCGGGAGCGTAGCGATGCCCCGCGCCGCGCACAAGGCGAGTCGTCGCGTTCCCGAGCGCGTACGCTTCCGGCGACCATGTCGAACGCCGCGACTCCCGCGACTCCCGCGCTCCGCAACACGCCCTGCGTCCTCATCGTCCGCGACGGCTGGGGCGAGAGTCCGCACCGCGACCGCGACGAGACCAACGCGATCCGCCGCGCGCGCACGCCGGTCGACGCGCGGCTCGCGCGCGAGTTCCCCCGCACGCTGATCGCGACGAGCGGCGAGGATGTGGGCCTTCCCGTCGGACCCGACGGCCCGGTCATGGGCAACTCGGAGGTCGGCCACCAGAACATCGGCGCCGGCCGCATCGTCGACCAGGAGCTGATGCGCATCACGAACGCGATCCGGGCGGGCGAACTCCCCAAGCACCCCGTCCTGCGCGCCATGACGGCGCATGTCGCCGCCTCGGGCGGCACGCTCCACCTCCTCGGGCTCGTCTCCGACGGGCAGGTTCACAGCGACCTCGCGCACCTCCTCGCCCTCGTCGACTTCGCCGCCGACGCCGGCGTCGCCGCCGACCGGCTCGCGATCCACGCGATCACCGACGGCCGCGACACCGCACCGACCTCGGCCCGGGGCTACCTGCGCACCCTCGAGGCGCACCTCGCCCGCCGCGGCGTCGGCACCGTCGCGACCGTCGTCGGCCGCTTCTACGCCATGGACCGCGACCACCGCTGGGAGCGCGTGCAGGCCGCCTACGACGCGCTCGTGAAGCCGGTCGCGCGCCGCGCGCCGAGCGCGCTCGCCGCGGTCGAGGCCTACTACGCCGCCCCGAGCGACTCCTCGCGCGGCGGCGACGAGTTCGTCCTCCCGACCCAGATCGGCGACGATGCCGCCGTCTCCCGCACCCGCATCAAGCCCGGCGACGCCGTCCTCTTCTTCAACTTCCGCGGCGACCGCCCGCGCGAGCTGACCAAGGCGTTCGTCCTCGACGACGCGGCCTGGGCGAAGGTCGAGAAGGGCGGCTTCGACCGCGGCGCGCGCATCGGCGGCCTCTTCTTCGCGACCCTCGCCGAGTTCGAGACCGGCCTCCCCGTCGAGGTCGTCTTCCGCCGCCCGCCCAAGATGCGCCACATCCTCGGGTCGTGGCTCGCCGAGCACGGCGTGCGGCAGTTCCGCTGCGCCGAGACGGAGAAGTTCCCGCACGTGACCTTCTTCTTCAACGACTACCGCGAGGAGCCCTTCGACGGCGAGTCGCGCGTGATCGTGCCGAGCCCGAAGGAGGTCGCGACCTACGACCTCAAGCCCGAGATGAGCGCGCACGGCGTGCGCGACGCCGTGCTCGCGCGCCTCGCGTCGCCCGACTGCGAGCCCGTGATCATCGTGAACTTCGCCAACGGCGACATGGTCGGCCACACCGGCAGCCTCGACGCCGCGACGAAGGCGGTCGAAGTCGTCGACGCGTGCGTCGGCGCGATCGTCGACGCGGCGCTCGCGCGCGGCGGCAGCGCGATCGTGACCGCCGACCACGGCAACGCCGAGGAGATGTGGGACGCGCGCGCGAACTGCCCGCACACCGCGCACACCAACTACACCGTGCCCTGCACGGTCGCCGGCGAGGCCTTCCGCGGCCGGAAACTGCGCGGCGACGGCCGGCTCGGCGATCTCGCGCCGACGCTGCTCGAGATGATCGGACTTGCGCAACCCGCGGAAATGACCGGGAAATCGCTGCTCGCCTGAGCGCGCCGACGCGGCGGGCGACGCGCGGCTCGCGTACGATGTTCCCCCTATGTCGCTTCCGCAGATCGCGATCGTCGGCCGCCCGAACGTCGGGAAGTCGAGCCTGTTCAACCGCCTCGTGGGGCGGCGGGTGTCGATCGTCGACCCGACGCCCGGCACCACCCGCGACCGCGTGACGCAGCTCGTCGAGATCCGCGCGCCGTCCGACCTTCCCGAGGACGAGGCGCGCACCGCCGCGCCGCGTCTCGCGGAGCTCGTCGACACCGGCGGATTCGGCGTCTACATGGCCGAGGGCGGCCGCTTCGACGACGCCGGCGAGGACCTCGCGCGGCTCACCCCCGAGATCGAACGGCAGATCAAGGAAGGCGTCTCGCGCGCCACCATGATCCTCTTCGTGATCGATGCGCAGACGGGCGTCACCGCGCTCGACCAGCGCATCGCCCAGATGATCCGCGAGGCCGGCCGCGCCGACCGCGTGCTGCTCGTCGCCAACAAGGTCGACGACGACAGCTGGATCGCCGCCGCGCAGGACGCGTCGCGACTCGGCTTCGGCGAGCCGACGATGACGAGCGCGTCGAGCGCGTTCGGCAAGCGCGCGTTCCTCGAGAAGATCTGGCGCCGCCTGCCCGAGTGGGTCGAGCCGGTGGCCGACCCCGAGATGAAGATCGCGATCGTCGGGCGGCGCAACGCCGGCAAGTCGACGCTCATCAACGCGCTCGCGGGCGAGCCGCGCGTGATCGCGAGCGAGATCGCCGGCACCACCCGCGACTCGATCGACGTGCGCTTCGAGTTCGACGGCCATTCGTTCGTCGCGATCGACACCGCCGGCGTGCGCAAGCGCAAGAGCTGGTCGGACGACATCGAGTACTACTCGCACCAGCGCGCAAAGGCCGCGATCGCGCGCGCCGACGTGTGCGTGCTGCTTCTCGACGCGCGCGAGGAGGTCACGCAGGTCGAGAAGCGCCTCGCGCTCGAGCTCGTCGAGCAGCACAAGCCGACCGTGATCGCCGTCAACAAGTGGGACCTCGTCGAGGCGAAGCTGAAGACGAGCGACTACATCGACTACCTGACGCAGGAGCTCTTCGCGCTCGACTTCGCGCCGCTCGTCTTCATGTCGGCGGAGAAGCGCGAGGGACTCGGCGCGCTGGTGAAGGTGTGCGGGAACCTCTTCGGCCAGGCGCACCACCGCGAGTCGACCGGCCGGATCAACGCGGTCGTGCGCGGGATCCTCGCCGAGCGCGGCCCGAGCGGCCGCCTCGGGACGAAGGCGAAGATCTTCTACGTGTCGCAGATCGCGACGAACCCGCCGACGATCGCGCTCGTGGTCAACAAGCCCGACCTCTTCGAGGGCGAGTACGAGCGCTACCTGCGCAACCAGCTGCACGAGCGCCTGCCGTTCTCGGAGGTGCCGATCAAGCTGATGTTCTCTGAGCGCAAGCGCCTCACCCCGGCCGAGCTCGCCGCGCGCAAGCGCGAGGGGAAGAACGAGACCGAGGGCGAAGGCGCCGGGTACGGGGACTGAGCGGGGGGCGGGACCGCCGCGCTGCGCGCGGCGCGTCGTGCCGAGATCGTTGGATCTTGCGACCCATTGCTCGAGGATTCAGGCTCTCGGAATGGGCACCCGTCGGCCTTCGGCCGACGGCGGTTGTGGCGGTCGTGACGATGTGTTCGTTGGCTGACGGCGTCGTGCCGAGACTGTTGGATCTTGCGACCCATTGCTCCGGGAATGGGCACCCGCCGCCCGTTGGGCGGCGGCGGTTGTGGCGGTCGTGACGATGTGTTCGTTGGCCGACGGCGTCCTTCGACTTCCTGACGGGTTGGCGTCGGCGTCCGATCCGATTGGTGTGGAAGATCCGTGTGTCGTCTCGGCCGGACGCCGCCGCCCAACGGGCGGCGGGTGCCCATTCCGAGAGCAATGGGTCGCCCAGTACAACGATCTCGAGTGGGCCGCGGCGCAGGATCAGATCCATGAAAAGTGCGACGGATTTCACGAGCGGTGCTTCTGGCCATCCACACTGGGCCGCATGCCTCACGTTCACGGATTCAGAACGCGCCAGCGGATCGACATTCCAGGCGCTGCCCGATTTCTCACCTTCTCGACCCATGCCCGAGCGCATCTCTTCGATGATTCGATCCGCAATCTGCAGTTCGTGCATGCCTTGGCCCGCTTCCGTGAGTCCGGACTGATCGAACTCCACGCCTGGGCGCTGATGTCGAATCACGTGCATCTGCTGCTGACGCCGGCGCTGCACGCGATGCCACTGGATCCTTGGATGTCCAAGTTTCGTGAGTCGGTGGCGAATCGTCTGGCGCGGGTCGATCGCTCGGTGGGGAAGGTCTGGTGTTCCGGCGGCGGGTACGACCGGACGATCTTCTCGTGTGGCGAGTTCAAGGAGAAGCGGCGGTACATCCTGATGAACGGTCCGAAGGCGATCGGTCGCCCCGAGCCGTCGGAGTGGTATTGGCATTCGTGGCAGGAGTGGAGCGGAAGTGGTCGGGAGGGGTTTCCGAGGATCGATCCGATGGATGCCGAGAGGTTGATGACGGCGAGAGAGGTGTGGAGGCAGAGGCGAGGCTGACGGCGTCGTGCCGAGACTGTTGGATCTTGCGACCCATTGCTCCGGGAATGGGCACCCGCCGCCCGTTGGGCGGCGGCGATTGTGGCGGTCGTGACGATGGGCTCGTTGGGTGACGGCGTCGTGCCGAGATCGTTACGTCCTGCGACCCATTGCTCCGGGAATGGGCACCCGCCGCCCGTTGGGCGGCGGCGATTGTGGCGGTCGTGACGATGGGCTCGTTGGGTGACGGCGTCGTGCCGAGATCGTTACGTCCTGCGACCCATTGCTCCGGGAATGGGCACCCGCCGCCCGTTGGGCGGCGGCGATTGTGGCGGTCGTGACGATGGGCTCGTTGGGTGACGGCGTCGTGCCGGGACTGTTGGATCTTGCGACCCATTGCTCCGGGAATGGGCACCCGTCGGCCTTCGGCCGACGGCGAACAACCGAGACGACACGGGGATCTTCCACACCAACTCAGCCTTCGGCCGACGGCGAACAGCCGAGACGACACGGGGATCCTCCACACCAACTCGGCCTTCGGCCGACGGCGAACGGCCGGGACGACACGGGGATCTTCCAAACCAACTCGGCCATTGGCCTACGCCGGACCGTCGGGACGTCGAACGACGCCGCCGCCCAACGGGCGGCGGGTGCCCATTCCGAGAGCCTGAATCCTCGAGCAATGGGTCGCCCAGTACAACGATCTCGAGCGGGCCGCGGCGCGCAGCGCCGGGCCGCCGCCCCCCGGCCCCGCACCGCGCCGGCGCTAGACTGTGCGCCCATGTCGATCTTCCCCCTCCCGATGTTCGAGCGCGACGCGGATCCGAAGTTCCGCGAGGGCCTCACGGACGAGGAGATCTACGCCCGTCTGAAGCCGCCGACCTCGATCGTGGTCAAGTTCGGCCGGATGAAGCTGATCGGCGAGTACCCGTACCGTGGCGACGCCAAGCCCGGCTGCGGCTCGAAGCTCGTGGTGCGCACCTTCCGCGCCGTCGAGCTCGCCGAGATGCTGACCACCACCTGCTCGAACTCGGGCTGCGGCAAGAGCATCTCGCGCTCGGAGATGCTGCAGTACATCGACAACTCGGGCGGCCGCGACTACCCGTTCCAGACCAACGGCGAGGTGCTGCGCGTCGCGACCGTCGAGGATCTGAACCGCGCCTCCGGCTGCGTGGACCGCGCCCGCGCCGAGCTGCCGCGCGTGCGCGAGATCGCCGCCGACCTGCGCTTCCCCGCGAAGATCGTCGACCTCGAGATCACGCTCGACGAGTCGCTGATGCTCGTCTACTACCTGTGCGACGAGCGCATCGACTTCCGCGAGCTCGCGCAGACGCTCGCGCGCAACTTCCACTGCCGCATCGAGATGCGCCAGGTCGGCGCGCGCGACGAGGCCAAGCTCGTCGCCGACTACGAGCGCTGCGGTCAGCACTGCTGCTGCAAGAACTTCCTCAAGGTCCTCAAGCCGATCTCGATGCGCGCGGCGAAGATCCAGAAGGCGACGCTCGATCCGCTGAAGATCTCGGGCCGCTGCGGGCGCCTGATGTGCTGCCTGCGCTACGAGGACGCGACCTACGAGGAGCTGCGCAAGCGGCTGCCGAAGAACAAGACCCGCGTCGGAACCTCGGAAGGCCCGGGCACCGTCGTCGACTCGAAGATCCTCGTGCAGCTCGTCCTCGTGCGGCTCGATCCCGCGCCGAACGCGCTTCCCGGCGAGTTCGGCCGCGAAATCGCGGTGCCGGTCGAGGAGTTGATGGACCCGGACACCTGCCCGCCCGCGGGCTCGACCGGCGCCCAGAGCGACCCGATGCGCGGCATGAGCGCGCGCAAGGTCAAGGCGAAGTTCGCCGAAGGCCGCGGCGAGAAGCTCGCGAAGCAGGACCGCTTCCGCGACCGGCCCGAGCAGAAGCTCACGCCGGGCGAGACTCCCGGTCCCGCGAGCGACGCCGGGGCCGGCGGCGGCGCCGATGCGCCCGCTGCAGCCGACGGCTCCGCGCCTTCGACTGGCAAGAAGCGTCGTCGCAAGCGCAAGCGTCGGAGCGGCGGACCGGATGCGACTGCCCCGCAGGACGCGTCGCGATCGAGCGTCGACGACGGACCCGGCGGTGACTCCGACGAAGGACCCGACGGTGGCCCTGAAGCCGACGGCCCTGAGACCGACGGCCCCGAAGCCGATGGTGCTGCTGCGCCCGGCCAGCCCGGCGCGCCCGCGGGCGAAGGCGGACGCCGCAAGCGTCGGCGTCGCAGGCGTCGTGGCGGCGGCGGCCCGCAGGGTGGCTCCGGTGGCGGCGGCGCTCCCGACGCACCGGCGTCCTGACCGATGAACGACCGCACCGCACCGCGCCTCGCGCGGCGCGACGAACGACGACGAGCACGCGCATGACGACCGACGTTCCCACCAGTTCCGGCAAGAAGCCTAAGGAAGAGACGAACGTCGTCGAGACGCTGCAGTCGCTCGTCTTCGCCTTTGCGATCGCGATGGCGGTGCGCAGCTTCGTCACCGAGGGCTTCTTCATCCCGACCGGCTCGATGGCGCCGACCCTCATGGGCCAGCATGTGCGGCCGCGCAGCCCGGCGACCGGCTTCGAGTACGCGGCCGACGCCGGCCCGTCGTTCGAGATGATGCGCCAGCTCGGGCAGAACTACCGCGATCTCGCGGCGCCGGTGATCGATCCGATGCTGTCGATGACCGATCCGATCGCGCAGACGACCACCAACGAGATCGCGCGCAACGCCCGCATGGGCGACCGCGTGCTCGTGCTGAAGTATCTCTACGCGTTCAGCGATCCGCAGCGCTGGGACGTGGTCGTCTTCAAGAACCCGACCGACCCGACCGGCGACGCCGCGAACTTCATCAAGCGCCTCGTCGGGCTTCCCGAGGAGCAGCTGCTCCTTCTCGACGGCGACGTGTTCACGGCGCCGCTCGGCGCGGACCGCTCGAAGTTCGCGATCGCGCGCAAGCCCGAGCATGTGCAGCGCACGGTGTGGATTCCGGTGCACGACTCCGACTTCGTGCCGGTCGATCCGAGCGCGATCGCGAAGGTCTGGGGCCGCCCGTGGCCCGGGCTTCCGTGGGAGTCGAGCGAGTTCGACTTCGGTCCGAAGGGGAACGCGCGCGTCTGGACGCACGGTTCCGCGGCGCCCGCGACCATCTCGTGGCGCTGGGACCGCCGGCCGATCACCGACTTCACGAGCTACAACGTCTGGCGGCAGATCCCGATCACGCAGCGCTTCGCGATGAGCGACATCCGCGTGTCGATGGCGGTCGTCGCCGAGGATCCCGCGGCGCTCGCGATCGAGGAGACGATTGTCACGAGGAAGCGCGCGCTGCGCTTCATGCTCGACGGCGCGAAGGCGACGCTGCGCGTCGAGGACGCGTCGGAAGGCGCGTCGGACGCCGCGCCGCGAGTCCTCGCCGAGACGAGCGTGCCGTTCGAGGCGCCCGAGGCCGGCGCGCCCTACGACGTCGAGTTCTGGCATGTCGACCAGCAGCTTTCGCTCTGGGTGAACGGCGAGCAGGTCGCCGCGCTCGACTACGAGTTCGAGTCGCTCGAGGACCGGCTGACCGCGTCGTTCAACGGCCGCACCGTCGAGGACTACCGCCGCAACGCGCCGATCCAGCAACCGACGCCGCCCGTGCTTTCGGTGCGCTTCGCCGG
>Ga0315906_10000678_pt1 | contig 52939 bp, 48 predicted proteins | sample LakEriMetagenome_4_FD_203526 | JGI IMG/M metagenome (GOLD analysis project Ga0315906, IMG submission 203526) | Freshwater fungal communities from buoy surface, Lake Erie, Ohio, United States - Buoy 2 MA122 | ecosystem: Environmental > Aquatic > Freshwater > Lake > Lake biofilm | place: USA...
TTGAATTTCCCTTGTTAGTTAAAAGTGTTGATTAATTGTTAGATGAAGAAACAATTAAGCAATACACAAGGATGCAGATACACGGCCGTAATCAATTACACGGCGCTTGGTAGCTGCTAACAACATGAGTTAAGAGTAAAGAACAACAAGTACTTTCGCGAGTTGCAACTAATTCGCATTAAGCGATCGCAGAAATCGCCTGCAGCACCTGATCACGCTTAGGTGCACCCATCGCACGGCCTACTTCATGGCCTCGTGAGTCCAAGAACAGCGTCGTTGGTGTGCTGCGGATATCTAGCTTTCGCACTAATTCCAGGTTGGCTTCAGCATCTACTTCTACATGTGCCACATCTGCCATATCGGCGGTGACATCCTCAATCAGTAAACGGGTAGCTCGGCACGGCCCGCAAAAGGCCGAGGAGAACTGCAAAAGGGTTGCCCTAGAGCCCAAATCAGCCCCGATCATCGCCGCCGTAATCAAGCCCTTATCTGACTTAACCACAACCTTGCCCCGCGAGCGGTTATGCCAAAACCCGAAGCCAGTGGCCAAGGCCAGCACGATCGCAATTGGAAGCAAAGATTTCACGGGAGTAGTCTGTCTCAATGGCGAAGGTTCTGCTACTTACGAACACTCTTGGCGCTAGCGCAGAGGTGCTTCCTGCACTTGGTTTGCTGCAGCATCAAGTGAAAATTCTGCCTGCAGAAGCAAGCGTCTTGGTTGATGCTCCCGATGTTGATTTAGTCCTAATTGATGCACGTCGCGATCTGCCTGCAGTTAAATCATTAACAAAACTTCTACATTCCACCGGAGTTGGTTGCCCAATCATTGCAATCACAACTGAAGGTGGCTTAACTGCATTTAACGCAGACTGGGGTGTCGATGATGTCATTCTCGATACCGCAGGCCCTGCCGAAGTTGATGCACGTATTCGCATCGCAGTTGGCAAGCACGCAATCGAAATGGTCGCAGCCGATCCACACAGCGCAGAAATTCGCAGTGGCGATGTAACAATCGATGAAGCTACTTACACCGCTCGCCTAAAGGGAAATGTTCTTGATCTAACTTTCAAGGAATTTGAATTACTCAAGTACTTAGCGCAACACCCAGGTCGCGTGTTTACACGCGCACAGTTGCTTCAAGAAATCTGGGGCTATGACTACTTCGGTGGAACCAGAACAGTAGATGTTCACATCCGTCGTCTACGTTCCAAGCTTGGTCCAGAGTTTGAAGCCATCATTGGCACAGTTCGAAATGTTGGTTATCGCTTTACTGTTGACGCTTAACCATGCGTCACATTCTTAAGCTACATCGTGATCTAGACACAAACTCGCTGCCTCAAGGAGATCACGATTACACAATCGAAACCTTTGATCCAGCTATTCACAAACAACAATGGCTTGACCTAAACAACTTAGTTTTTTCACACCACCCAGATCAAGGTAATTGGGCGATGCAGGATCTAGATAACCGCATTCAAGAGGATTGGTTTGATGAAAAAGGTTTCTTCCTTGCCACCGAAAACGGCACCATCGAAGGCTTTGTCTGGACCAAGATTCACCAGGATTTAATCAATCAAGACCCAGTAGGCGAGCTCTATGTCGTCGGAACCCACCCAGATCACGCTGGAAAAGGCATCGCCCGAGCCCTATCTGTAGAGGCCATCAATTACCTTGTAAACAAAGGACTTAAGCACGCGATCTTGTATGTCGATGCCGATAATGAAAAAGGTTTGAAGCTCTACGACTCGTTAGGGTTTAACTAACTCCGCACACATTGTGTGAAATGCCTTGGTATGGGCATCAACATCTGCCGCGGTTGTATCCGGGCACATCAGCGCCATGTTGTGGAACGGCGTGATCAGGAAGCCATCATTCAACATACGCAAATGGATGTACTGCTCGAGTTCGAAATCCCCAGCGTTATTGGCATCGGCACCAGTTACTGGAGCGACCTTGCCAAACATGTATTCACCACGTGCACCTAAACGGTTGCAGGTCCATGGCAAATCAAATTCAGCAATCGCAGCATCTACCCCATCTGACCAGCGAGTTCCTAAATCAATCATGCGATCAAAGTTTTCTTGAGTTAAAACCTGCGTCAAAGTTGCACGCATCGCAGCTAATGACAAAGCATTACCCGCCAGAGTTCCACCGACTCCACCGGTATCAATGATTTCAAGTTCGACCATTGATTTAATCTTGTCTGCAATTGCTTGAGTCATTCCGAATGTCCCTGTTGGAATTCCACCACCGATTGCTTTTCCGATAGTTAGGAAATCAGGCTTTAGTCCGCGATCTGCCGTCATTCCGCCAGGACCAACAGAGATTGTGTGAGTCTCATCAATAATCAAAATAACGCCATGCTTTTTTGCTAATTCGGCAACTGCTTCTAAGTAACCGGCTTGTGGCAAAACGATTCCGACATTTGTCATAGCAGGTTCCATCAAGATCGCTGCAACATCACCATGAGCCAAAGCTTTTTCCATGCCCTCAATATCGTTGAATTCAACAACTCGTGTGGTCTGATCTAAAGCAACAGGTGCTCCGATATTTCCTTCACGGGCCACGGTATTGCCAAGGGCGTTAAGGGTTGCAAAGGTTTCATCAACAGATCCGTGATAGCAACGATCAATCACAACAATCTTTGAACGCCCAGTAATCATGCGGCTATAGCGAATAACGTGGCGGTTGGCATCGGTGGCAGAGACAGTAAATTGCCACAGCGGCAAACCAAAGCGGGCCGCTAATTCTGCTGACACTATTGCCGCGTCCGCTGTCGGCAACATCGCAGTTATTCCCTTGCCTGCTTGCTCGCGAATCGCAGCAACTGTTGCATCTGGTGAATGGCCTGTCATCGAACCGGTATCGCCTAAACAAAAATCAATATAGGTATTGCCATCAACATCGGTAAAGCGCGCACCTTTTGCCTCTTGCACGAAGACTGGATATGCCCCAGGCCATTTAGCCATCCATGACATTGGGACTCCGCCAGGCATGTTCTTTTGTCCGGCCTTAAACATTTCACCGCTCTTTGGATGCAGAGCCAAGAAACGTTCATCTTCGATTTTGCGTAATGCAGCTAAACGGTCGCGATTAATCATGCGACCATCCTATCTTTTATTGGGGCAAATTATTCGAGTGATTCGAAAACAAATAAAGCTTCGATGTAATTCTCGCCAGTAATTCCTAAATTCTGCGCATCAGGTGGCGCCGTTTGTGGCTCGATACATACACCATCAGAATCTTCGCTATAAACAACCCACCAAGGCGCATCGCATTCAATTGAAATACGTGCCACATCTTCCCAAACAACAGCAGGGGTGCCTTTAATGCCAGTGAACGCGTCATCCCAAGGCGGCGGCGTTGGAGCACTGCGTTTTCCAGTTGGAATTCCATCGCTGCCACGGATCAACATTTCTGTTGCATCAAATTCAATTTCTGCGCTGCCACCACGTTCTAGATCGCGGGCAAACCAAGGATGAAAACCAAGCCAGGCAGGCAAATCGCAGCCATTTGGTTCATATTCCAAAGACCAGCGAATCGCATCATCTAGAACTTCAATCTTTTGTTCAACTGTTGCATCGCCATACGGTGATGGCAAATGCAGCAATGAACGACCGGGACCGATTTCTTGCCAAGAAGATATGAGCCCAAAACCATGCAACGCATGTGGTGGATCAATAGTTGCTGGCAACTGAATCTGTTGTCCCGCACTATTAGTAATTAAGCCTTCCTTGATTCGCCCAGCCCACGGCGCCATGGAATACCAACCCGATGTATGAACCTGTCCGCGGAAAGGAACTGCGAATTCGTTTTCTCGCCATTTAAGCGAAGTGATTCGCGCACCGTTGTCATCATCGATTGCAATCTGAAATTCGGCATCATCAATAAATTGCATTAGGCATCCAACGCTTCTACTAGTTCGTGCGATCGCGGAGGCTGAGCGCCAGCACGTGAAACGGTAATCCCTGCAGCAATCGCTGCGCGATGTAGAACTGCATTTAGAACCTGTCCTTGTAAACCATCAACTGAATGCTTAATGATTCCTTCGACCAAGATCGCACCAACGGTGTCACCGGCACCAACGGTGTCGACAACGGTGACCTTTGCGCTTTCAACTTCTTCAAAACCATGTGCGGTGTAACCGATGATTCCGTGAGCACCACGAGTAACAACCACCAAAGCTGTACCGCCTGCAATCCAACGCTTTGCAACTTCATCGGCAGATTCATCCGGATACAACCAAGAAATGTCATCATCAGAAAGCTTTACTACGCTAGAAATTTCGACCCATTTTTCAACTGCAGTGCGGTATTTATCCCGATCACCCACTACTGATGAACGCACGTTGGGATCAAAGACAACGGGTGCAAATTCAGCGGTTTTTACTGCCCAGTCATACAAAACACTAGATGCTGGTTCCACAATCGTGACCAGGGTTCCGATGTGTAAAACACTTGGTTTTAACCTTTCAGCATCTGGCAACCAAGAAGTATTGAAATCAAAGGTCGCGGTGCCATCGATTAAAAATTCATACGAGGCAGAACCTGCGGCATCCAAAGTAACTGTTGCGGTACACGTTGGCCTATCGCTAGCAAGTGCTAACCCCAAACCAACACCGTCTTGTTCTAACTCTTTGCGTGCACTAACACCGTAAGCATCACTTGAAATTCCATCAATGAAATCAACTTCATATCCCAAACGCGCTAACGCTTTTGCAGTATTTGCTGGGCCTCCACCAACAACTGGACCAGTTGGCAAAATATCAATTAAAACTTCTCCGCACACCCAGATGCTCATAGCAGTTCACCTTTGCGCGCTAAGAATTCAGTCAACACATCAACACCTAACAAATGATCCTGCACCTGCGGCAAACCACTGATTAACAAAATTCCGACACAGCCCATGCCCTTAACATTTAATGGCAACCCGCCACCATGAATCGCATGAGTCTCTTCCGGCAAACCTTTCACCGCATACCAATCGATGCCTTGTTCTTCAGCCAATACGCGTTCATACATTGTGGAATTACCGGTTGCTAAAACAACGCGAGCTTTGCGCGCAATCCACGAATCATTTTCCGGATTAGACCCTGGCAAGGATGCGTGAAAAACAACCCAATCCTTCAATCGGACTTCGACAGCAATTGCTAACCCGCGTTGAAAACCAAAATCCATTGCGATTTCGCCAATTTCAATCGCCTCTTTTTGCGACAAGGATTCCAGTTCCAGAGTCCGCGCCTCTAGCGCCAACCCTTCACTTGAAAATCCACCAGTTGTAGTCGCCATGGCGTTAATTGTGCCTTAATCTGAAGCCATGATCACTATCCCAGAATCCGACCTTGTCGTTCACGAACTGTGCCTAGGCAGCAATGTCTTCGGCGGCAATGCCACTGAAGCCGAATCCCACCTAGTTATGGATGCCTACAAAAGCCATGGCGGCAACTTCATCGACACCGCAGATATGTATAACCAGTGGGTCGAAGGCCATGTTGGCGGAGAATCCGAAACAGTAATCGGCAATTGGATGAAATCTCGCGGAAACCGCGCAGACATGGTGATCGCAACCAAGGTTTCAAAAATGGATCGTCGCTCAGGTTTGTCAGCAAAGAACATTTTCGCAGCGTGCGAAGAATCACTAAACCGTTTGCAAACTGACTACATCGATTTGTATTACAGCCATGCAGATGATGAAACTGTTTCGCTGGAAGAAACACTTGGGGCGTATGCGCAATTAGTTGCCGAAGGAAAGGTGCGCTACATCGCGGCATCAAACTTCACCGCATCTCGCCTTCGCGAATCAATTGCCTATAGTGAGAACAACAACATCCCTGCTTACATCGCGGTTCAAGATTTGTATAACTTGGTTGATAGAAAGACCTACGAAACTGATTTAGCTCCAGCAGTTGAAGCGCTTGGAATTTCAAATATTCCTTTTTACGGAATCGCTCGCGGATTCTTGTCTGGTAAATATCGCCCAGGAGTAACTGAAGTAGATTCAAAGCGCGCAGCAGGTGCTCGCGAATATGCAACCGATAAAAATTATGCAGTCCTTACTGCAATGGATGAAGTCAGTGCTGCTCATAACGGGGCTCCGTTATCTGCGATCGCACTAGCTTGGTTGCGTGCTCAATCATCAGTCAGTGTTCCGATTGCATCAGCACGCACAGTGGAGCAGCTAGAAGAGATCGTTCAGGTTATTGAGCTAACGCCAGCAGAGGTTGAAAAACTCAACGCAGTCAGCGCTTAAGCGGGTTTGCCCTGTAGGCGTTGGCCCATAGTTGCTGCAACCTTGAGCCACTTGGCAATCTGCATATCACTAAATCCATCAGCGTTCATCACATACAAACCGGTAAAGGTATCGCCGTTGAATTGGTAGAAACCAAGCAAAGTGCGGGCACGAACACCGGTATCCATCACTGCGTGAACGAAGACTCGATTGCCATCAGAGACAACACCAGCTGGAATTGCAGGTAACTTTTTAAAGTCGTAAGGCACCAAGGTGTCAGTTGAATCCTTATATCCCTTATCAATTTGGCACTGAGCCAAAACCTTCACAAGTTCTTTTTGTGCAGCACTTGCTGCCGCAGCTGATGAATACTTAACAACTTCAGTTGATAAGAATGAAAATGTTGATCCAACCTTTGTCGCCATTACCTGACGACGTTCTACGCGATCTTTTTCAGATGCATATGGTCCGCTGCACAAATCAAGAGATGGATCCAGCAAAGTTGTTCCGTTAGCCATTGGCAAGACGGTCCATTCTTGACTGAAATCTTCCGCTCGGAAACCTAACTTGGCCAAAGCAACCTGCTTGGGATCAGTTAAAGATGGATCACTAATTGCTGGTGCTCGCTCAACTTCTTCTAATGACCCAAGAGTTGTTGTGACCGATGAAAGCCCAATCAACACAAAGTTGGATCCGCTGACGCGCACAACTTTCTTACTTGCTCCAACATCGACAGTTGCGCCAATACGAAGCTTGGCAACCTTGCTATCTGCGATAGTGGCTACGGTCTTATTGCCTACTGCAATTGTTGCCGCACCTGTTCCAACCAAAACATCATTTTTTCCAGCAACAGTTAGCGATGCGGTGCATTTGCCAACGCACTTAATCGCACCAGCCCCATATGCCGCACCTGCTGGGCTCCATTTACCGGTCTTTGAGCTTTTATCTGCTGCAACCAAGGTGTTTGAAATGCTGATGTCGCCAACTAAACCGTTTCCGATGCAATCAAATACTTGCGCAGTTCCAACTAATTTCGCACCAGCTGGCACCTTTAGAACCGGAGCGTTCTTTACAGAACTTGTTGCCATAATCAAGCCATCTTCATCGACAACATTTGCCTGACAGATTCCGCTGCCTGCATCAGTTGCACCTTTCCACTGCAGTGAAACTTCACCCACTGCAACACCAGCTAATACAAAGTCATTAGTTACAACTGGATTCGCACGATCGATAATTACCTTTTGTGTGGCCGACCAATCGCTCTTGTTACCGACAATGTCGATGGCGCGCATTGAAAAGTTATAGCTGCCTTCAGGCAGATCACGTAAGTAGAAAGTCTTTGGTGCAACAAATGGTGACAGGTAGGTTGGCATCCACCCTTCAACATCTGATGCCTTAAGTGTTTGAACTTTGCCATCGATCTGACCCTCAAAGCCAACGATTGCAGTGTCTGCATCTTCACCGCCTGGTCCAAGGATCACCATGCTTGGTGAGCGCCATTGATCAACCGGAAGCACATTTGGTACCGGAGGCGGCGTTGTATCGGCCTTCTTTGTAATCGTTACAACCGCGCTAGTTTCAGAGGCAACGGCGCTTAGTGAAACGTTGCCCGAATAGAACTTTGCAGTCAGCCCCGTCATCGATCCGCTCAAAGAAGATGATGTGCTGTAGGTGTAGTTATCTAGATTAAGCATCCAAAAATCTGTACCCAGCACTGATGGGAATTCAGATGCAGCACTATCTTCTGGATTAATGGAAACAACTGCAGATACTGGCGGCGGATCTAATCGATACACCGCAAGGCCTGGCTTATAAACAACACCATCAGTCTTGCGACGGTATTCGATCCAGTATCCAGCTTTTCCATCACGAATAAAAATTGCCTTAATGCCTTTTGAAAAATCACTGGGCGATAAGTTGATAACTTCGGATTGCCACACCTGCTTTACTTGTGAATCATCCAGCAAACCCATTCGCCATTGGTGATAGGTGCTGAGCGGGGAAGTTGTATCAACATTTCCCATGATGTCGATTGTTCCGCCGTATTCAACGCCCTTGCAGTTTATTCCCCATGGACCATCGCTGGCCTTGTCATCACAACGTAAGAAGTTTGAGTGCCCCAAACCAAAGGTGTGTCCTAATTCGTGTGCGATAACAAATGATGATTCGCTGTCATGCAAAATCATTGTGCCGCTTTTACTTTTCGGCCCACCCATTTGTGCCCGGCCCGACCACACGCACCCAGCGCGAGGGGAGACAACAACTAAATATCTATTTGAATAATCGGTAATACCTAAACGCCGATATGCCTCCGGACGAATCGAATTCATGAACTCGCTAGCTGGAAAACCAGTACACGCCATTTTGGAAACCAAAGTAATCGGTTTATCCAAAACCTTGCCGGTCTTAAATGAAACCGTGCGAGCACCATCATCGCCAACCATGGTTGTGTACTTTTTCCAGTCGGCATTTACTTCTTTATCAATTACTTCGGCAACAACTTTTGAATCACCGCGCAAAGCCGGCGCACCGTTCCAGGTAACTTCAACAACATCGATAACACGCTCATCTAATGCGAAAGCAGGGGATAGTCCGACAGACGTAAACCCGATAAGGATGGCAACAAAGCCAGCTATCTTCTTTTTCATCCCAATCGCGTTTTTCACATGTGCCACTTTAGATGCTCCACGCACTTTGCTCATGTCGATTCACTGCGAACACCTGATAACCGGCAAGTTCTGGCTGCCCAAACCATTTGGCTGAATCCTGACCAGCAACCATGACGGCCGTTGCCATCGCATCACACAGCCAACCTTCAGATCCAATAACAGTTGCTGACTTTGCCCCAATTGCAATCAAGCCATTGAGTGGATCATGAATATGTGCGCCGCGTTCGTAAGTTCCAGAAGTAGCAATTGCACCATCTGTTATTTCAAACACCTGGACAATTTCAGCGCGGTTATCTGGATTTACAACACCAATCGACCATGGCTTTACAACACCTGCTGCGGAATCAAACCAACCACCACGCAATGCAAGATCGCCGGCCGCATTTACTTGCACATGCTCCACACTAGCTGCAACCAACATATCTGCAGCAACATCTGCCGCCCAACCTTTTACTAATCCCGATGGATCAAAACCGCTAGCAACAGCCCACGGATCAAAAGCCCCATCGCTTAAATCTTTGGCGGCCAAACACAAATCCCACACAGCCTGCACATCATCCGGACAATCCGAAATCGCAACTTCGTCCCGACGCAACCGCGATACCCACGACCCATCTTTATACGTAGAAAAATCCCGATCCACATTTTCGCAAAATTCAATAACTGTTTCCATAGCGTGATCTAATTGCGCACCACCGACAGATTGCGAATAACAATCCACATCCACAATCGTTCCCCACACCGGAAACTGTTTACGCAGATGATTCACGCGCCCACTGTACCCGCGCGCCTTATAAACCAGCTTGTGCGAGCGCTCCCTGAAGCGATGTATGCCAGCCGTAACTTGTGTATGAAGCACCAGAGGCACCTTGAATATTTGCACTCTGCGCCGCCAATGTCTGTGCCTTCAAAATCGGCACCGCCACATTTGTCCAGCGATCATTTCGCCCACTTGGAGCTTTAATTGCAACCGCATCTGTAATTCGCCCATCAACCACAGTTATCTTCACTTGAACATTTCCGTAGTTCACATTGATTGATGGACCGGTAAATGTGCCGTTAATGCTTGTTTTTGAATTCGTCGCAGGTGCTGTAGTTGCCGGAGCAGTAGTTGCTGTAGCTGTTGCAGTCGGCGCAGTTGTCGCAGCCGCCGTTGCACCAGAACTCTTTGTTGCAACTGGCTTGGCACTCTTTGTCGCAACGGCAGTTGCCTTAGTCGTCGCACTTGCACTTGAAGAAGTAGAAGATGATGAAGCAGACGCACTTGATGTTGCACCCGGCCCCGTCACAGGCCCACCGGCGATGTTAATCGCGCTAGTAGTTCCCAATTGAGGCGGAGTAATTGCTAGCACCGCACCGAGGCCCCCCACAGTGCCTCCTGCGATCAATAGCGCCCGCTTCATCTCATTTCCTCACTTCGTTTAACCCCTCGAATGGTTCAACGAGCTCATATAAGCCCACCAACCTGAATGATTTCTGTGAAGCACCACAACGCTGCCGCAGAGTATCTGGCGCTAATTATTCGCTGTGGAAAGCAAATGCTTCATCATGGAAACGGTTCTTGGGCACACCTAAATCCTCGGCCGCCTTGCGCACCGCGCTAACTAAGGCTTCCGGCCCACAAATATAAATATCGCTATCGGCAAAGGTTGGCACCAAAGCCTTCAGCGACCGCGCATCCATCGGATGGTTCTTACGCGATCCCACCAAGTAATGAATCCGCATCGAGCCACCACTGATGTTAGCTAAATAATCCATCTCGGCCTTTAGAACTAAATCCTCTTCGCGCGAAGCTCTAAAAATAACATCAATTTGTGCCCCGCCATTGAATTCATCCATCAACGCCCGCACCGGAGTTATTCCAACCCCGCCGCCAATTAACACCACATGCGGCCGTGTAGAACGCCCGGCAGTAAATGCTCCGTAAGGTCCTTCAACAAATACTCGCGTACCAGGCTTTAAGAACGCCAACGACCTTGAATGATCCCCCAAATCCTTTACCGTAATTCGCAAATGATTTTTTGTAGGCGCAGCCGACAAAGAATACGGATGCGACATCAACGCATGTCCCCTAGTTAAAAAACGCCAACCAAAGAACTGACCGCCTTGGGCCGCCAACCGATCTAAGTTGCGCCCCTTCATGATCACCGAGATAACTCCGGGTCCTTCAACAACAACTTTTTCAACCTGCAAATTAACTTTTAGTGATCGCCAAATAGGAACCCAGAATCGCCAATACCCAATCGATAACGCCATCACCACATACAAGCCAATCCAGTAGGCCTTGTTTAATGGATGATCAATAAACATCGATCCATTAACGATCTGGTGCATAAACGATGCAGCAACGGCGGCGTAAGTCAGAATGTGAACCAACCACCAGGTTTCATAACTCATCTTGGCCCGCGCCTTTTTATATGAAGTCACACCCGCCATCACCATCAACACAAAACCAGCCAGTGCAAACCACATCCAGTCATACAAAGTTAAGAACTGCCACATCTCTTTATACAAAGGAATCTGATCTTGCCCCGCAAAACCCAACACAATTAAAAACACATGGGCCCCGATTAAATACAAAGACCACGGCCCCAGCTTTCTGTGCCAGGTCACCAATCGATCATGGCCAACTCCGCGTTCCACAACAGGAATACGTGCCACCAAGAAGATTCCGACCACAGATAAATACGTGCCCACCAACGCCGCCAAACGGCTAATCGTCACAACCACTGAATAAAAGTCCTTGAAATCCCCACTACGCAGCGTCGTCGCCTGCAACGCCAACGTCAGCCCCAACCCAGCACCCAAAGCCAGCGCCGCCCAATCAGTCCCTGCCGCTGAATGCTTATAAATGCGGGTCGACTGCGTCATGTCTCAATTACACCGCAGATTTCTGTGAATCGACTGATCCGCCTGTGCATAACTACCAAGAAATGCCCTCTCATGACATATGAGTAGTGGATTTATTGAGTTTTTTGAGTCACCTGAGCTTAATTTCTGGAATTTATGGAGCCGCTCACGCGTGGCAATCACCTGCTATTTATTTAATCCCAGATTTAACTTCTCTCTCGGGCGGGAAGTTAAAAAATATGTAAATGGCTGGTTGTAGATTCTGGAAATTTAATAACTATTGCAAAGTTACTCCCAAAACTCCCAAAACTCTCAAAACTAAAGGGCTAAAAATGCAATCTCATGGGAAACAAGTAGCTGTATTGAATTTTCAAATTCACTCGCTCGATTGGTGTTTGCGGTTCATTCTCATCGGAGCATGGAAAGGCCAAAACCCGGTTCCCTCCGAAGAGGGAACCGGGTTTTGGTTTTAGATCTTTGTCAGATCAAAGGGGGCAGATTATGCCTTTACCTTCTTCTGGATCTTGATTACTAGGTTTGTTAGAGCTGTGATCTGCTTCTTTAGAGCATCTACCATCTCTGCAACCTGTGTTGATAGTGCAGCTACTGCATCTGCTGCATCTTGTGCTGCAGCTGTTGCTGCATCTGCTGCCTCTGCTGCTGCGTTAGCTGCATCAGTTGCTGCGTTAGCTGCATCAGTTGCTTCTGCCGCTGCATCAGTTGCTGCCTGTGCCTGGTCTGCTGCTGGGTTAATAACTGTTGCTGAGGCGGTAATTGTTGTTCCGTCCAAAGCCGTTACCCAAGCATCACCTGCGAGTAGTGTTCCCACTACTGTGAAGGTGCCATATGACGCTGGCATATATACAGTAATTGCTTGTACGCCATTAGAGAATGCTGCTGCAACTGGGAGAGTTGAAGCTGTGCTCAAGTTCTGTGACCATGAGTACTCATTCTCAGCATTTGCAAGAGAATTAGCTACTACAAGTCCGTTAGCATCCTTTGCAGTGATTGTAAGTGTTGCTTTCTCACCAGGTAGGTACTCGGCCTTATCAAATGCCACAGAGACTGTAGAAGCTACTGGAGTTGAAACAGTAACTGTTGCAGTTGTTGAGACTAGGCCTGTAGCTGTGTCCTTAATTGTGAGAACAACGCTTCCATAAGCGGCAGCTACTCCAGTTACATCAACTGATGCAGTTGCCAATGCAGCTTGTGCAGCAGAAGATGTCGTTGCTGCAAATGACGCTACTGAAGCTGTTGTTCCTGAAGTGATTGTCAATCCCTGTGATGGAACAAGAACGCCTGAAGCATCCTTTGCCAATACCTCAATAACACCTGTTGTTGCAGCACCTGTATTAGCTACAGGCTTCTTAACTGTTGCAGTTAGAGATGCAACCGCACCGTAGAAAGTTGCGCTAGCAGTTCCTAGAACTGTTGTTCCAGAAGAAATTGAAACCGTTCCAACTCCTGCTGTGCCATCTCCGTAGAAATAGATAGTCTTATCATTTCCAGATGAGCTAATTGCGCGAGCTTTGCCAGTGCCATCAGCTGCGAAGGAAATCAAGCCTGCGCCTGAAAGTACTGCGCTTGTGGTTGCTGCGTCAGCATCGCCAGATGCATTGCGCGCTGCAACTACTACGTTACCAATAGGTGTATCGGCAATTGCCCTTGAACCAGTGATTGTTGTTGCAGAAGCAGTAAGTGTTGATGCTGCTGCTGTGATTGCACCCTTTGCTGCTGCAGTTACAGAATATGTAGCCCTACCGTAACCAAGAACGTTTGCACCAACAGGCATAGATGCAATAGTAAATGTATATGAACCAACAGTTACGGGTACCCAAGTAATGGTTGCGTAACCAACGTATGGACCTGCTGCTTCGCATCCCATTGTGATTGTGTAACGACCATCAATGTCGTCTGAATCGTTCAAAGCAGTAAGGTTGATGCGATCCGTTGAAGATCCCGCTCCACCATCAGCAATTGCTGTCCAAGTTGGACGGGCATATGAAGCTGGAATTGTTGAGAATGATTCAAGATAAACTTGATATACGTTAAAGTTAGCAGAGTCTCCCCAGCTAACTGCACCTTGGCAGATACCTGAGAGTTTGACTGTAACTGAAGAAGTTCCACCAACTGTTACAGCTGTAGTTGATGAAATAATTGTAACCGTGTCAGCAGTCAGTGGAGTCGCAGCAACTGCTGATACAGCAGGAACTACTCCAAAGCCCAACACAGCAACAGCAACAAGCGCAATGCGCTTGAAAGTTGTCTTTGTAGACATTTGTTTCCTTTCGATTAGTCGAGTTCGAGAATTTCCCGCACTCGGCTTGAATTAGATTTCTCTAACTCGATTCGATGAATCGCACGTGCTGATTCACCAAATTCCCCACCGTGTATCCGGACGCGGCGAGGAAATCTATTTATTTGTTTTCCACCTGCACCGCTTGCGCTAGTACCTGTGTCTTGCCAGAGTTCAGAAGAACTCGAGTTGTGATAGTCGCTGGTGCATCACCGAGGTCGTAACCACGCGAACCAGTTGGGATCACAAAATCTGCGGTCTTGAGGTAGCCGATATTTGATGTAGCGGTGATCAAGTAGTTGCCATTTGCTAGGCGATCGATTGAAGAATCTGTTGACTTAACCTCAACTGAGCGCCAAATTCCACCGAAGCCAACGTTGATGTTTTTAACGGTGTAGTTAGTACCTGTTCCATCAACAGTAATTAGCTGATCGATAAGAACGTTTGGACCAACTGAACCAGTAATGAACTGGTTATTGATGAGAAGTCCTGATGTACCAACAGTTGTGATGCCCTTTGTTACGCGGCCAGTTCCTGCAACTGAGTTTTCATCAGTAACGCTAAAGCCTGTTGGGATACCTTCTTTATCAAGACCCACAAATGAAAGTGCTGCGATCTTTGCATAGATCGCTGCTTGCTGTGCCTTCTTCGCAGCAGCTGTTGCTGCAGCTTGTGCCTTTGCAGTTGCTGTTGCAGATAGAGAAGGCGCAACAGGAGACATCGGTGAAGACTCAGTTTCAACCTGTGCAACAACTGGCAGTACTGGGCTTTCATTTCCAGTCATTGAGTTAAAGCCAAGGAAAGCTGTAATAACTAGAAGAAGTGAAAGGGCAGCCTTTGATGACTTCTGAGCGATTTCAACTGTCTTCTTATAAGTTGTTGAAAGAGCGTTAAGTGCTGTTAGGCCAGTCTTTTCATCAACGATCCATTCATCGAGAACGCGAACCATTGACTTGCGAGCGCGACCCAAGATGTGGCGAACATTCGCAGGGGATGTGTTCAAAGCTGTTGCGATCTCTTCTGTTGTGCGGCCTTCCATTTCCCACATCACAAGCGCTGTGCGCTGATCTGGGGTGAGGCGAGAGAGAGCTTCGCGGATAATCGCGGCATCTTCGGCTGCAGTAATAGTTGTATCAAGATCAATGTGGTTCTCAGATGCGATCTCGTTGAGGCGCTCCTGGGTAGTGTCGGCATCAATTGCAACCAAGTTTGGACGAGCACCGCGAGCGCGGATGACGTTCAACGCAAGGTTGTTAACTGATGTACGAAGGTATGCAAGTGCGCGATCTGCTGAATCTAGATCAGGGGCTGCAAGCATGAACTTCAGGAATGCTTCCTGAACTACTTCATGTGCTTCAGCCTCGTTCTTTGTGATGCGACGAGCCTGAGAGACAAGCTGTGTGCGGTGCTCGGTGTAGATGGCAGATAGATGTGCGATAGACCAATCAGCTGCGGATCCTTGTGCGGGGGTATCGATAAGCGCTTCTGCGGGATTTGCGCTCAAAATGCGGGCGGCATCGGTCGCTGCAGCTGCTTTCGCCGCTTTCGACTTCAATAGTGCCATTTGAGTAACTCCCGCGAGTTTCATAATGAAGGCAACGTCTTGCCCTCTATAAGTTAAGACACCGCTGGGGGCCAAATGTTGTGCCCTTTTGAAAAGAATCTTTAAAAAGATCCTTGGATGCGGTGGATGGGTGGGGGAATAGCTAGCAGGGCTTTCGCCGAATGGCAGCGAGAAACAAGCCTGCCGGAATCAGATCTCTAGTCTATGGGATAGCCAAGGGTAAAGTCCGTATTGAGGGTTTGAGCGTGTCCTTTAGACCAAGCTGAGCATGAGCGCCTTTTTGGCCGCTTCCTTGCGATCGCTGACTGACAGCGCATGGTAGATCCGCATGGTCTCGTGGCGGATGGTGGAGACTGAAAAGCCCAGTTCAGTGGCTAGTTCGTGGTTGGTCTTGCCCTCGACCATGCCGCGCAGGATCAGGATCTGGCGCTGGCTTAGCTGACCGGCACCGGCATCGCGGTTTTCAGCCGACAATGGGGTGACCCCGCCCAGGCTGCCATATGGATTGCTGACAAAGGAAAGGTATAGCGACAGAGGAACGCACAGATCTTCGATCGCCTCTGAAGTATGGTGCTTTTGGCTTTCAGGGATTGGCTTGTGGAAGTGAATAGTTAGGTGCCCCTGAATAACTCCGCGATCGCGCAAGGTTGCAACATAGATTGTGGAATCAGGAGTCCATTTTTCTTTAGCAATTCCTGCAACTATTTGAACCTCTGGAGAATTATCTGAGCGCCATTCTTGGCTTGGAATATTTCGTCCGCGAACATTTTCTGAATCTGGAAAACCAAACTGACCTAAATTTGTAATTGAGTCATCATTGTTGATGCGGCCAAAACGCAAGCCCAGCACTGAGAATTCAGAGAAGTATTCAGTTGCAAGTGCGCGTGCGATTTCTTCGGTTGTTGGGTGATAGCTAAGCCATTCAACAAACCTTCTGATTACGGTCACAAAAGCACCGCCTGTTCATTGAACAGTTCAAAAGAAAAACGCATTACACAATCAACCTTCCTGCACAAAGGTTGCTTACCGATCCCGCAGCTGTTCGGAGCGCGCAATCTCTTTTGAATAGGGAAACCCCTACCTGAAAGAGATCCGCCGGCAAACGACCGCTACCCCCTGATTTTCAGAGGAAGTCGGCCGAGATGAATCTCCAGCTGAACTTCTAGTACAGAAGGCCATCGGTTGCTATGACTAATCAAAAGCCCTTAGGTTTAGAGAGCATAAATGGTCAGGGGCGATCTTTCGGCCAAAGAGCTTATTGACTAGACTTCTTGATCATGGCGAAAAAGAAAACAGGTGCGATTCGCCAAGCGGACGTCACTATTGATCAAGTTGCAAAAGCTGCCGGTGTCAGTCGTGCCACAGTTTCTCGTGTCATGAATGGAACCGCCAAGGTTTCCCCAGAACGTGAAAAAGCTGTAAAGAAAGCCATTGCAAAGTACAACTTCACGCCTAATTCAACAGCCCGTCGTCTAGCCGGTGGCCGTAGCGGTTTAATTGCGCTCTTAATGGAAGAGTCCAGCGAAGAGTTTTTTCTCAATCCATTCTGGGGTCAAGTTGTCCAAGGTTTTTCAAGTGCAATAACTGAAGCTGGACTACATCCGCTTTTGCTGGTTAGACCAAAGAGCGGCACCGAAGATTCACTTTTTTCAACCTTGCAGGCCGGGCAAATGGATGGGTTAGCAATTTTCAGTTGGCACCGCCCGCTAAAGAGTTTTGAAAAAATGCTTGATCCAAAAATGGCTGTCGTTTTTGGTGGAGACCTAGGTGGATCTAAAAAATTTCCCTTTGTCGATGTGGACAATGTAAAAGGTGGATATCTAGCAACAAAACATTTAATTGAATCTGGCTGTAAAAACATCGTGACAATCACCGGAGACTTAAAGTTGCAGTCTGGACGCGATCGCCTAGAAGGGTATGAACAAGCGTTGAGTTATGCTGGATTAAAAGTAAATGATGATCTAGTAATCCATGGTGATTACACGCAGTCAAAGGCTGAAGCTTTAGTGCGCCAGCTCATCAAGAAAAAGGTTAAATTCGACGGAGTCTTTGCAGGAAACGATCTTTCAGCACTTGGCGTTATTAATGTATTGCTGCAAAACGGTATTTCAGTGCCTGGAAAGGTAAAAGTTGTTGGTTTTGACGATTCGCCAATTGCCGGCAGAAATCAACCTTCGATTTCAACCATCAGACAACCAATTCGAGAATTAGGTGCACAGGTTGCCGAAAGTCTTTTGGCGATGATAAATGGCCAAGAGGTAGAAGATAAAATCTTGGATGTGAAGTTAATCAAACGCGAATCATCTGCTACTAAATAGCAGTATTGGCTTTGATTATTTCTTTGTACTTTTTAAAACTCATTTTTGGTGTGCGCTCAAAGCTTTGATAATCAACATAAACAATTCCGAAGCGCTTTGCATAGCCTTCAGCCCATTCAAAGTTATCCAGTAGTGACCATGCAAAATACCCCTGAACTGGAGCACCTTCTGCGATTGCGTTTTGCAGTGATTGCAGATGTGCAACTAAGTATGCGGTGCGCTTTGTATCCAAGACTTCGCCATCAACCTTCACATCATCATATGAAGATCCATTTTCAGTAATTACCAAATAAGGAATCTGTGGCCAATCTTTGTGAACACGCTTCACTAAATTACCAAGGCCTTCGGGCGTTACAACCCAGCCCATTGCGGTTAAATCATTTACTAAATGAGAAGGTGCAGAGCCATCTACGCGCTGCGGGAATGGCATAAATCCACCTTCGATTGCTGGCTTATCTTCCGGCCGAGGTGATCTAACAAAACCATCACAGTAATAATTTATGCCCAAGAAATCTGGCGCAGCTACAAGTAGCTGCTCATCACCAGGCAACACAACGCTGCTCAACATGTCGCCATAGCAGTCCACAAGATTTTGCGGATACTTGCCTGTTGTCAGCGCATCAATCCACCAACGGTTTAGGTTGGAATCATTTAACGCAGCAAAATCGACGACTTCTTGATCCTGTGGTGATTCGTTATGAATATTGTTCATGTTGACAGTTAATCCGACCGTTGCATCTGGTCGAACTTTCTTAATCGCGCGCGTAGCAGCAGCATGTGCAAGAGCTGTGTGGTGGCTTGCAGCAATAGCTAATTTGAAATCTTTTTTACCTGGTGCATGCACACCATTTGAATAACCCAGCCATGAAACACACCAAGGCTCATTGATCGTTATCCATGTTGAAATACGATCACCAAATGCTTCGGCACATGCTGTCGCATACATTTCAAATGCATTAACAATGTCGCGGTTGGCCCAGCCACCTTTATCTTCAAGTGCTTGTGGCAAATCCCAGTGATACAAAGTAACCATTGGTTCTATTCCAGCAGCAACCAATGCATCAATTAAACGATTGTAAAAATCAAATCCACGTTCTTCTCTGGTGGTATCTCCTTGCGGAAATAAACGTGGCCAAGCGATTGAAAAACGATATGCGCTAACACCAAGATCTTTCATAATTGCAATATCTTCATCAAATCGGTTGTAGTGATCGCAGGCATTATCGCCAGTGTCTCCATTTACAACTTTTCCAGGTGTCTTAGAAAATGTGTCCCAAATGCTTGCGCCGCGACCATCGATGTTAAAAGCGCCCTCAATTTGATAGCTTGCAGTGGCAGTTCCCCAGGTGAAATCTTCTGGAAAATGTGAAGTCATCTAGTGAACATCCAATCTTTTAAGTATCAAAAAGTAATAACTGGCCACTTCAAATGTGATTAAGGAAACGCCCTTATAGTCTACTGAAAGCGCTTTCATAAGCAATACTCTAGCCTAATTAGGGTCTAGGTACTTGGGGTGATCATGGCCAACTGGTCGGCACAATCTCTTTTGTGGTCTGAAGAGTTTGCAGACCACCATGCAGGAAAGTTGTCAGAAGATACCTGGAACTTTGATCTTGGAGATGGCTCATCTGCAGGCTTGGTGGGCTGGGGTAACAACGAACTGGAGTACTACACAAAAGATTCTGTCCATATAGACAACGATCTAGTCATCACCGCTCAAAGAATCCCTGAAGATTCGGGACTACAGTGTTATTACGGTCCCGCACAATGGAAAAGTGGAAAGATTCACACAGCTGGAAAAATTGGATTTAAATACGGCCGATTAGAGATCAAAGCCAAAATGCCAAGCGGTACCGGCACATGGCCTGCGCTGTGGCTCTTGGGTGCAAACCTTTTAGATGGCGTTGCATGGCCATGTTGCGGCGAATTAGATATTTTGGAAAACACCGGAGCTCACCCTTTTCAGGTGCAGGGAACAATTCACGGGGATGGATATTTCGGTGAAGATGGATTAACCAAGATAATTCAATCACCCACATCACTTTCCAGTAACTTTCATACTTATTCAGTCAACTGGACCCCGGACTACATTGAATGGTTCTTTGATGAACTTTGTTACAACAGAATCAATAAACATGAAGTCGAATCAGAAGGAAAGCCTTGGCCCTTTAATCAAGAGTTCTACTTGATTATGAATCTAGCAATAGGTGGTTGGTTTGCAGGTGCGGTGGATGAAAAATTAGAACGAGCAGAGCTGCACATTAATTCAATTAAGTACTATTCGATAGACGGATTTGGCGAACTGGTACTGCACTAACGCTTTATAACTTCGCCGAGTCCGTTAATTGTTGAGAATCTGATCCAATCAAAACTCATATTGGCTTGCTTTAGTCCAGATTCGATTGGCCCGCCAAGGTTTCCACCCATGGCTAGGTTGACCACCAAATAGAATTCATGATCAAAAACCCAGTCTTTATCTTTCTTTTGTTGACTTCCAAAAAGCACGCCATCTACATACCAATCAATGCTTTCTGGCAGCCAATCAACAGCGTAGGTGTGGTATTCGTTTGCAAACCCATTTGGCATATCAACAGTTGTGCCACGTCCACCAAAGCCACCTGAGAGCAAGCCATGAAGATATCCATAAGCAGTATTAGGTGACTTACCTACTAGTTCGGTTACATCAATTTCACCACACCATGGCCACAAACGTTCATCAATATCTGCGCCAAGCATCCAGAAAGCTCCCCATGTTCCAGCACCCACTGGTCCTTTGATTCGAGCTTCGATTCGACCGTACTTAAATCCTAATTTTCCTTTTGTAATGTATTTCGAACTAACCCATTCGCAAGGTCCTTTGTAATAACAGGTGTATGCACTTGCCCCGGCTGTGGTTGCATCAATTTGCAGTGCACCTGCAGAAGTAATTGTGGCAAGTGTTGGTATGTAGTACTGGCGTTCTCTGTTACCCCAGCCACCACCCGCTGCAGCTTTACTTCCGTCGCCATTTTCAGATACCCAAACTGAACTATCGGGTGCCGACCCAGCAGGTAAATTAAATTCATCTTGCCAGACTTGTACGTAGCTTCTCTTTACAACTGGAATCTCTATCTGCGCGGAATCAGTTTTGATGTCGGTAAAACCTTTAGCACTGTATTTAGCAGTTACGTATATCTGAAATCCTTGATCAATAGTTGCTGGCACATATGTCGGACTTTTTGCATCTGCGATTTCGATCGGCCCTTTGTACCATTGAAATGTCACCTTGGTTGATTTTGGTGAATAAGAACCACCAGTTGCTACAACTTTATTGCTCAAAGGATCAACAATCGATACTGATGGCTTTGTATTGACGATTACTTGGCCAATTTTGCCGACAACTGAAAAAACGGTTCCCATTGACCCATACTCTTTAATCTGGATGCTCTGGTTCTTTTGTTTTGCAGTTGCTTTAAATTTGACTTTGTTTGCACCACCAACGGCTTTTCCATTTACAAACCATTGAAATGAACTCTTTTGCTCCACAGGCCATTTAGCTGGGATCGCCAGAAAATTAAGCCCTGAATTATCAGCATAAGTAATCTGAGGTGACACAGTTGCAGTAACGCCTTGTGCTTGATTCCCACCAAGGGTTATGGGTAATAAGAAAACAAGAAATGCCAGTAAAGCGCGTAATGACTTAACTGGCATTTCTTATTACTCTCTTACTTAACTACAACTTTAGATGTGTATGACTTACCGTCAATAACCACGGTAACTGTCTTGGCTCCGGCCTTTACCTTTACAGGAACTACCTGCATTGCTGATGAGAGCTTTACAGATGCTTTCTTTGCTCCAGTTACCGCAACACTTGCTGTCTTGCCAGCAGCGCCAGCAATCGCAACTGAAACTACAAAATCTTTTCCAGATTTTGCAGCTGATGTCGTAATTCCACGGTAGTAATGGAATTCTACATTGTCTGCAGAGACCGGAGTTGCTCCTGCAATTTCAGGAGCTAGATTTGCAAATGCCGAACTAGTTGCCGGCATTGCTGAAGTCGCTGATGCTGGAGCACCATTTGGTTTTGTATCAGCATTTTTAACTGTAAATGCTGCATACCCAAATGCATCAGTTGTCGCCTTAAGCGTTGACTTGCCACCATTAACTTTGAGGTTTACCTCCTTATTTGGCACAGCGCGTCCATCATCGCCTGTAACTTTGTAGACAACTACTAAATCTCCACCTAGTGGGGCATATGCCTGCTTTAGGTTTTTACCCGCATCCAGCACAGAATTAGTTGCATCCAATTTTGGAGAAACTAATGTGATTGTTGGCTTTGTTGCAGGGACAACAATCGGTGCTTTTGGCTTGAAATAGTGGAATTGAGTGATTACTGAATGATCAGCAGGCTCGCTACTTACCTCTGGAAGCATCTGTGAATGCAAGCGATCTAACTTGTCTTCGCTAAAGATTGGCTTAGATGTATATGAATCTGGCTCTGGTTCAGCAGATGACTCTAGATCTAAATTCTTCAGTGCAAATGTCACATTTCCAAATGCGTCGGTCAGGTGAATGACGTTGGCCTGATCAAAAGGTGGTCTATCAATACCTTTTGTTTTTACTCCATCGACTTCAACAATTGAAGCTGCTTCGCTGTAACCCTTGTTGATGCGCAGGTTAACGCGAGTAAAGGCAAGTGGTTTTCCATTCTTGTCTTTGACGTTATAGGTCAAGTTAATTGTTGATCCAACTGGTGCAAATGAAATTTGGAAAAGTAAACCTGTACCAAACCACCCTTTTGCAACCCAGCCATCGGCCATTTGCTGATTAGATTTTGCTTCAGAAGTATTTGAAGCATCTAGAAATGGTGACTGTAAAGTAATGTAGGAATCCTTTGGGCCTCCAGTAGCAGCGGTTGCGTTATAAATAGTAACCGGAGAAACTGCAAGGATCATCGCCAGGATGACGCCAATGTGTACGCGGAACTTAGACATGGATATGCCTTTCTTGCCTAGGGTGGATTGAGAATTGATCATTAACCTTTTACAGCTCCGTCCATAACACCGCTTACTAGGCGACGACCGACGAAAATAAAGAGAATCAGTAATGGGGCAGTAGCCAAGAAAGCACCACCCATTTGCAATGAATAATCCAGTCCATAGAGCGGCTTTAACTGAGTAAGCGCGACCTGCAGAGTAAATCGTTCAGGTGACTGCAAGACAATTGTTGGCCACAAGTAATCGTTCCACGCTGCAAGGAAGGCAAAAAGTCCAAGAACAAATGAACTCTGTCTGATACTTGGAAGAATGATGCTCCAGAAAACTCGTGGAACTGATGCCCCATCGATGCTTGCAGCTTCAAGAATTTCATTAGGAACCTGCGCATCAATAATCTGGCGCATCCAGAAAACGCCGAATGCAGTTACTAATGCCGGAACAATCAATGCGTACAAAGTATTAACCAGATTCAATTTATTAGCCATGATAAACAACGGCACGATTCCAAGCTGACTTGGAAGCATCATTGTCGCGACAATAAACAAAATAGAAAATTGACGACCCTTAAAGTGAAGTTTTGCAAAAGCAAAACCTGCAATAGCTGAAAAAATAACTTGAGCTACAGCAATTGCGATTCCAACAATGAAGGTATTGATCAAAGCTTGCGAGAAGTAGACACCTTCGGCGGTTAGTACCTTGTTGGCTACTTCTAAGAAACGTGGGCCAGGCACAAGTGATGGGGGCGTCTTGGAAATTTCAGCATCTGTATTGGATGAAACAATGAACATCCAATAAAACGGAAATATTGAAAGAAATGTAATTAGAGCCAGCATCAAATAATGAAGCTTGGATGTTTTTTGCCATTTCGGGATGCTGCGCTTCATCGGCTTCCCTCACCTGCAAGGCGTCGGGTGATAACAAAGTTGAACGCCGAAATAATTAACACGATGATCGTGATCGCAATACCTATAGCTGCGGCATATCCATACTTGTTATTCAAGAAGGCTTGGTTGTATAAAAACAGAGTTAAGGTCAAGAACTGCTTTGTCGAACCACCTTCAGCGTTTAATTGCTGTGGTTCGGCAAATACCTGCAATCCGCCAATTGTCCCAACGATAAGCACAAATGTAATTGTGTTCTTTAATGAAGGCAGTGTTACGTATTTGAATTGCTGCCATTTAGAAGCTCCGTCAACAGATGCAGATTCATACAACTCATCTGGAATCGCCAACATTGAGGCCAGGAAAATCAAGGTGTTATATCCAACCCAGCGCCAAGAAATCATGGTCGCAATTTGAATATGGCTTGGAATAATTCCTTCAATAAAGTCAATGTTTTCAACACCTGGTATCAAAGTTATCAAGCCATTGATCAATCCATAATCACGACCAAATAGCTGCTGGAAAACGATTGTGATCGCGATGATCGAGGTGATATTTGGAACCAAAAGAATGGTTCTCCAGAAAGACTTTCCCTTAAGCCGCTTATTGCGAAGAATTGCAGCCAGACTTATTGCAACCACAAGCTGTGGAAAAGTTGAAAGCGCCCAAATGCTAAAAGTATTACGAAGTGCAATCCAAAAATCAGAGTCCTGAAGAAGGAATGTAAAGTTATTTATGCCATTAAATTCTGATTCACCAAGTGGATCCCACTTAAAGAACGCAATGTAAATTGAATAGAGAACTGGTGCAACACCGAAAACAATGAAGATTAAAAAGAATGGCGCAATAGCTGGATAACCCCAGCGGCCATCAAGAGATGCAACACCCGGAAGTTGCTTTTTCTCTTTCTTCTTCCAAGGAGTAAGGGGCGCTTTTGAGCGCTCCTTACTTTCCTTAAAAATTGTCATCGGATAAACGCTTTAATTCTTAAAGAGTTTATCGATGTCAGAAATAACAAGCTTGTATGACTTGTCAGAGGTCATCTTCTTTGATGCAACACGACCTAGGCCTGCACCAAAAGTTGAATCAATCTTTCTTTGTAGTTCACCTTCAAAGATTGGCTTCAACTTCAAAACACCCTTGGTGTAAATCTGTCCAACAGGTGCACCGCTAAAGAACTCATCCTTGTAGTCAAGCAAAGCAGCATCATCGTAAAGAACTGATGCTGATGGGAATAAGCCATAGGTCTTGAAAACCTTTAGCTGTTGCTCAGGTGCTAAGTACCAGGTTAAGAAATCATAAGCAGCTTGCTTATTCTTCGAATAACTTGGAATTGCTAACTGAGTACCACCCTGATTTCCGCCACCTACTGGAAGATCAGCAATATCCCACTTGCCCTTAGTGTCTGGAGCTTGCTTCTTGATGTAATCCAACATCCAGGCCGGTGCCAGGATTGTTGCCATTGCACCCTTATTCATTCCGATGTTCCAGTCAGATGTGAACTGACCTAGGCGTGCACCAATTCCAGAGTTAAGTGCCTTAACCGTTGTATCCCAAGCCTTTTTGATTTGTGGATTTGTCTTGTAAACAAGTTTTCCTTTGTCAGTTCCATCTGGCTGGTAATACTTAACTGTTCCTTGATTCATCACAGCTGCATAAATTGATCCAGCATCGTCAATAAATCCCTTGCCAGACTTCTTCTCTGCTGGTGTTAACTTCGCAACATACTTTTGTCCTGTTGCAATGAACTGATCCCAAGTTGGCCACAACTTTGATACTGCAGCTCTATCAGTTGGAAGCCCGGCCTTTTTAAATAAATCTGTTCGGTATGCAACCTGAAGACCACCGACATCAGTTGGGATTCCGATAACGCTGTCGTTGAATGCAACTCCTTGTTCCCAACGCCATGGTAAATAATTTTTCTTAATGTCATTGGCACTCAATCCCGCTGCAACACCTGCAGCTGCATTGGTGTCAGATGTCTTCAATTGTCGAAGATCCTGGAAACAGTTTGGGCGATTTCCTGTACGCCAGTAACCGGAGTACGGAGTTTCAAAAGCGATGATGTCAGCCGGTCCGCCTGTTTGGCAGGACAGGATTGTCTTTTGGTGCAGGGGATCAACATCGTTCTTAATTGGAATAATTTTTACTTCAGGATGAAGCTTCTGGTATTCGCGCTGTAGTCCTGGCTGAATTACTTCACCAAAGGTCCAAATTGTCAGGGTCACTTGCTCTGCAGCCTTTGCTGGCGCAGTTAGCACTCCGGCACTTACCGCTACTGCGATTAATGCTCCTAGAAAGCTATTTAGTTTCAATGACTTACTCATTTCTGAACCTTCCCTCAAGAGATATTGACCTACGGCAAACCTGGCGAATCAAACTCTCAGGAAATCTATATCAGATTAGGGTTTCCATGAAAGCGGTTTCAAGGTACGCTATTTAAGCCTTTCCCGCCATTTGGCGCAAGGGGATTCGTATTAATATTGGATAACGGAGACGGATTTGTTCATGAGATCTAAGTGGGTATCGCCGGCAAGTGCATTGGTCGCACTGTCTGTTGGTTTGTCCCTTCTCGTTAATCCGGTAGCCGATGCAGCGCCCAAGAAAATGAAACTCCTGTGGTCTGACGAGTTCAATGGCAAGAAAGGCGTTCGTCCTTCGGCCAATGTGTGGAGCGCAGAAATTGGTGGCGGTGGCTGGGGAAATTCTGAACGCCAGTTCTATACAGACAAGTCCGCCAATGCATCCATGGATGGTTCGGGTCGTCTGGTAATTACCGCCAATAGAATTTCAAATGAATACGCAGAACAAATAGGCGAAGTACCAGGCACAGAGGACATCTTGAACCGATGCTCAGAATGCCAATTCACTAGCGCGCGTTTAAAGACAGCTCGCAAACTTAGTTTTCAGTACGGCCGTCTCGAAGCACGGATCAAAATGCCTGTCGGTATTGGAACCTGGCCAGCTTTTTGGATGCTTGGTGGAGATTTGCTCGATGGTGTCCCTTGGCCTGAGTGCGGAGAAATCGACATCATGGAGTTTCGTGGTGATATTCCTGATCAATCCACTTCAGCAATCCACGGACCAACTACTCCGCAAGGTTCTGGGCTCGGCGCTCGATTCTTAAGCGGCCCACCATTGTCAGATGGTTACCACACCTATGCAATTGATTGGAAAAAGAACTCATTAACTTTCCTTGTTGATGGAAGAGTCACCGGCACATACTCATCGGCCGACACCGGATCTAGAGGCTGGGTCTACAACCAAAAATTCTTTGTGATCTTGAATCTGGCAATGGGTGGCACCTATGCTGGTGAATATATTGATCCATCTCTTGATCAAGCACAGCTGCATGTCGATTACATTCGTTATTACTCCGTAAATGGAGTTGGCAAAGTATTTAAAAACTAACAAGTAGAAAACAGGGACAGATATGAAGCGCACATCAATTACACATAAGCTCATAAGCGGGATCGCAGTGCTTGCGCTCCTTTTGACTGGTGGGTTCATTGGACAAAGCTCGTCCCACGCCGCTGGAAACACCTCAATTCGGTGGGATCAGGCTGGCTCTTCAGGATTTGCTTGGGCACTTGAAAACAAGGCTGCTAACGCTGATGTTGCCAACTTCGTCAAATACTTTACCCCTGGCGTGAATTTAACGAATGTTATTGCTCAAGTTGGTTCGACGCTTAACTTTAAATTTGTTGTGAAGAATTCGGCCGGTGCAGTAATGGCAAACTCACCCGTGACCTTAGTTCTTAATCCTGCATACACAAGTGGTACGGCGGTAACTGCTTACTCAGATGGTCAAGAAATCAGAAAAGGTTTCGGGGATGCTAATGACTCTCGCTTAGTTCCATTGACTACTGATTCAGCTGGTGCTGTAACTTTTTCAATTACAAACAAGGACACTGTTGGTCAAGCAGCAATTCCTAATGACGGAAAAACTATCCCTGCAGGAAAAATTTATACACAGCTGGCAATATGGCAAGGGTCTTACACATCAACATCTGCCCGTGCTTCTGCTCAAACTACGCAAGACATTGACATTCTAGAAATTCACTTTTTGACTGAAGCAAAAGCGCCTGCTCCGACACCTACTCCAACGGCTACACCAACACCAACTGCTACACCTACTCCAACACCAACTGCGCCCCCAGTATTTCCATCAATGCGTCTCGTCTCACCTGCATTTGGTCCATCAAACAGTGTTGATACAACTGGTGATATTGCACAGTATTACTCTGCAAAAACCCGTGCCTTCTATACATATATTGCTGCGGGAACAACGCTTTCATTAAAGTACTTGGTGACAAAGGATGGAACAACGCCTTTGGCTAATACTGAAGTGACTCTGCAAGTTAATGCCCCGTATAGCAATTCCAAGGCAACTTGGTTGTCAGGAAGCACAAAAATTGGTATTCCTGCATCTGAGTCAGCTTCTGGTTATGACTTAAGGGGAACAACAAACGCAGCAGGTGAGGTTACCTTTAACCTCAAAAACACCAACACCACGGGAACAGAAGCTGTACCCGCTTCGCCTAATGCCATTGCTCCCAAGGTTCGACTTTATTCAACCTTGAAAGCGGTAATTCCTGGTTACGGTGATAAGGATGCTGATGTAGATCTAGTTACCTTTGATATCTACGCAGCACCTAAAGCTCCAACTAAAGCAGCCACAATTACATGTGTCAAAGGAAAGACAACCAAGAAGGTAACTGCGGTAAATCCAAAGTGTCCTGCTGGATATAAGAAGAAGTAAGAAAACCCTCAAAGGAGCTCCCGGTGCCTGTTAAAGGTGCCGGGAGTTTTTACTTTGTAAAGACCTGTCCCTGTCCATTTAGTTGATAACTGCGAACCCAATCAATACTCATGGTAGATTTTTGTAAATTATCCCAAGAGCCACTAAACCCCGCATTAACAGCATTGTTTAGAATCAAAAAAAACTTATCGTTAAAGGACCAATGTCCGCTAAGTGTTTGTGAGGTTGTTGTAGAAATCCACTTATTGTCGACGTAAAAGGAAACTGAATTCGGCAGCCAAGCAACAGCATATGTGTGATAACCAGCGCTGACATCAACACCAAGATTTAGAGCCGCAACTGTGTAGCGATGATTACTGCAGCAATTGTTTGGCGCATAGTAAGTTGAGTAGTTGATCGCAGCTGTTGTCACGTTTGGGTCATTTCCGCGGATTTCGGTAATATCCATTTCACCAGTAGTCGGCCAACCCACTTGATTTATATTGTCACCCAACATCCAAAAAGCAGGGTGATTACCGCTACCAGCAGGCATTTTAATACGCGCTTCGATAAATCCGTATTGGAACGAGACTTTGCCGTGAGTATCAAAACGTCCACTTACAAAATTACAACTATTACTAAGACATGGGCCTGCATCTAGCGGTAGAGGCCACGTTGCTCTTGTTGTTGAAATAACAGCAGCTCCATCATCGGAGCCATCTAACTTTATTGCTGATGGAGCGTAGTAATTGGTCTCAGTACCAAAACATGCTCCACCGCCCATCTCCGTTGGAACACGGTGGCAGTTTCTTGCACTCCAGTTTTGTGAATTTATCGTTGCATCTTTACTGCCCTTAAAATCATCTCCCCATAAGAGATTTCCAATTGTTAAGCCTTGGATTTTTGGTCTTTCCGCCTCTGCTTTTGCAGCTTTTGCTTCCGCCTCGAGACGAGCCTTTAACTCTGCTGCTGCAATTTCTGCATCACGTTTTGCTTTTAACTCAGCTGCCTCTTTTGCAAGTTGTTCAGCTACTGCCCGTTCTGTTGCCTCTTTTTGCTGTGCAATCTCTAGCCAACTTGGACCCATAAGTGGAAAGGGGACAAGCGCAGATGTGTTGTCATCGGTATATTTCCACATCAGTTTTGATCCAGATTTCACGCATGTGAAAAGTTTCTTGCCCTCAAGAAGTTGATTGCCTGCCTGGCTACATGATGTGCCCGATACGGTGGCTGCTTGTGAATTAATTGCAATTGCAGATGTAAAAATAAGAACAAAAGCCAGAGCCGTCGATTTTCGACTGACATTTTTTATTGGCACGCAGCAGATGGTAGTCGAATCTTCTGTGAAAATAATCTGATTAAGCAATTATTGGATGTGGGCCCAGACGGGCTCGAACCGTCGACCCACGGATTAAAAGTCCGTTGCTCTACCGACTGAGCTATAGGCCCCACTACGAAACAGGCTCAAATTTTTGCGTAGCTTAACATTCGAGTTCTGTTTACCTAGGTGATCTTATGCCATTTTATACGTATTTGCCTGACAGATTGGTGACAACTGCGTATCCATTTCTGCCCTGTGCTCATCAACTTCATACGGGCGGAGAATCTAAGGGAAGACGAATATACCCCTACTCCAAATTGTTTTGGATCTGGGTGTCTTTAGGTTTCATAAAGAATTACACCTATCAACAATTTTACTAATTCTAATCACTTCGAATTTATCTGAAACACAGTCTTTATTGCACCCATAAATTTGAACTCAGACACAGGGGTTGCGCAAGCAAAACTTGCAGCATCCTTGTTTTTAATGAAATACTCCAAGTTCATTGCTTCCATTTCAGATGAGCAAGGATTGACTTCAATTTGAATTACATCTGTGCCGGGGTTGGTAATGACTAAATCTTTGTTTTGCGTCCACTTAATCCAGATGTATGACGCGCCCCGGTTCCACTGGGTTGCGAATTTTTGAGTAGGGTCAAGAACCATCCATTGTCTAATATTTGGGCCCATGGATTGTTGTCCCGATATTGATTTGACTCCGCTGGCCATTAACAAGGCGTCAGTGTAAAGACTATCGGATGCCCATGCCCCAGGATCTTTCTTTTGTAACTCAATCAACACATTTGAGATTTTTCCATCATATTCACCTAAGCCTAAATTAATAGGGTTGACGATTAGTCCAACAGATACGACCAAAGATACTACAAGATACTTATAGAGCCCAGAAATTTTCTGGTTCAGGAACTGCAAGATAAGAAAACCTATTAAGGCGGGGATTATAAATAACTCTATAAGCTTAATGTCGGGCAAAAATGTTTCTTTGATTTTTAATCCAGAGTAGAAAGTGATTAAAGAGAAAAAAAGCGATAAGGCTATACGCATATTTTTAGAGACAGTAATGTCTGTTGGATAGAGGAACAAAATTAAGAATATAAAACAGGCACCTATAACCTGGGTTGCTCTAAAGCCTGGAACTCTGTTAATTAGAGGGAGGAAACCTTGGATGATCTCCATATTAAATATGGCCCAAGCCCCCCAAAATAATGTGACGAAACCTCCTACCAGCCCTGCGAATTGTTTGTTGCTCAATTCCTTAGTTCGAAGATACTTAATGAGAAGAAGACAAAACAATAGAAGGCCAGGAATAACAAAAAATGAAGTTACCTCGCTTTGGTTGGTGTTAATCAAGTTCAATCCTGGAAATTGCAATCTCCAGAGATAAGGAGTTGAGAAGAAATATTCAAATGATTGTTGGCCCTGTGAAACGTTCCGCTGGCCAGGGTAGACAGTGTTTAATAACACCTGCAAACCGTCTCGGTGTAAGTAGAATCTGAAATAACCAAATACGACTAAGCCAACAGTAAATAAGCTTGTTTTATGAATTAATGCCTTTTTACCTTCAGATTTAAAAAGGTAAGCCATGGCCGTTGCAATTACAACAGATCCCAGAACAATTGCCCAAGGTTGGTAATAACTAGCAGCTCGGATTGCGAAGTATCCCCCAGCAATAGGCGCAGCCTTTGAAATAAGGTTTGAATTCTTTGTAAAATTAAGAAAATAGAATGCAAATAAGAGATTTCCTAATATTTGGATGGGGGCGAAGGACCACCATGCTGAAGCTGGCGCAAAGCAAAGTACCACATAGATAGAAAGTATAAATCCGAGTTTAAAGCGTAACAACTTTCCAATCAGTATTAAAGATATGAATAAATGGAGAAATGGTAGCCACCAAATAAGTGCAAACTGAGAAGATATCGGTAATCCTGAATGTAATATTAAACTTATCTCCGGAAAGATTAGTGAATCAGAAAAGCTGTCTGGTAGATTAAAACCAAAGAATGGATCAACCGCAAGTGGAGTCGTAAAATTAGAATCTCCACTACGAAGAAAACCGAGTAACATAGGGGTGCTGCGCAGGAATTCATCACTTCGAATGTCTCTAGGAAAACCAATTGATTTTCCGGGACCAGAATAATCTTGAATTGTTGATCGGACGCCAGACATGCTATTCACATTCAAATTTGACTGATTAATTCCCAAAAATCCCAAAAAAAAGTAAATACAAAATGCAACTATTAACATATTCCTGATTCTTGCCAAGCTTTTTGACCCGCCCAATTTACCCCTCCTTGACTATACTTTAGTCGATAAAAATAATTCTGCATCTAAAGTCGTTGGTCAAATTTAGGCGTGTTGGATATTTTGACTAGACTTTTCAGGCTGCCTGATTACTAATTATCTCAATCTTTAAACCCTAAAAATATCACCTTTTCAGATGAGCAGACGAGTACTTTGGCCGTTCTGGAGTTTAACTTTTTTGGATAAAAACCTCAAAATAGAAAGAATTTAGGCTATAATTTACCTATGCGAAAAATTCTTGAAAAGAAATTTAATGTGTCACTTTTGAGTTTAATAGTCATTACTTTTTTGATTATAGGAGTTTTAACTTTTACTGCTAAGCCTAAAGAAGGTTCGGCACCTGGTCTAAATGCAAATTGTAGTCTCGACTTATTAAATGGCGCGGTAAAAGAAGGTCCGGGAATGTATTCGGTCTCCAGTCTTACGAGTTCTGTAGTCTTCCAAGGTTGGATTTCAAATGTTGCATCTCAAGAAGCTCCAGATAAGTTGATAATTTCACTTCAGGATGAGAACAATTTTGTTCAATGGAGCCAAGTTGCTAAGCCAGATTTTGCTCGTCCTGATGTTGTCGCTGCCTATAAAACCGAGCAGGGCATGTTGAAATCAGGCTTCAATGTCAGTGCGGACTTAATGAAACTTTTGCCCGGGAAGTATCAAATTTCATTGCAGGGAGAGTACAACGGACGTAAGGTTTCATGTATTAATTTGTATGCGCTTGAAATTAAACTCTAAAATTTGTGAATCAAGTCCATCTAATGAACGGATTTTTTTCAAGTTTCAATAGACTTCAATATGAAGAAATCTGCATTATTGCTTTCATCGTTGGTGCTTCTTAGTGGTTTAGCCTCGCCAGCGAGTGCGGTTGAAAATGGAATCTCAGCACTAAGGGATTTAAAAGTTGTTGCTCCTCAACCAGCTGGTTCAAATACACCCTTTTGCACCGCTGCGCTTTTAAGCGAATACATCTTGGTTTCTGCTGCACATTGTTTTACGGTAAATACGGGAGGTGAAGATTCGCCCCTAAGGACAGAACCATTCACGGTGTCGCTGCCAGGAGTAGATGCATCATCTGATGACATCAACACCCGTGTGAAGGTTATGAAAATAGTGGTGCCAAGTGGCTATGACAATATATGGAAACCAGATCAGGGTGATACTCGCAGGCAAGTTGATGACATAGCCTTTTTGTTTCTTGAAAAACCACTTGTCCCAAATTATCAAATCCAAGTAGCCACTCAATTTGAAGTTCGGCAATTGAAAGCAAATCACTCACCTGTTACCAGTTATGGATATGGTCTACAAGGTAAGAATCAACAGGATGGCAAGCCATATAAAATCACCTTAAATGCTTCTAAACGCAATGGTAATTCATTAGTGGACTATGAGAAAATGATTTCACTTGAAGAAGTCGGTGGAGCACTATGTCCTGGTGATTCGGGGGGGGTCCCTCATACGCTGAAATTAATGGTGTGACAAAACTAGTAAGTAACACAGTTGGAGCTGGTGGCTGTCGTGGCATTGAGCAAGCCGAAAGCATTGATCTACATACATTAGTTGCCCCATATCTTGAATTAGCAAAGCAAGAATGGGAGAAATATGCACAAGAGAATAAGATTACGTACTCGCCAATCGTTGCCTTCAATGCAATTGAACTAGGTAAAGAGCAAGAAAAAATGATTGCAGATGCAGAAAATTCAGTTATTGGGCAATTGGTTCAAAGAGATTTTCGAAGCACTTGCTACCATCACAAATCTGCAACTATGATTTTAGAAATAAAGATAGGTGAAAACTGGGGTGAATTAATTTCCGCTTCAAAAGTTCTCTTTTCGTCTCCCAGTGAAACAGAAGTTGGTAGCGCATTTGTTACAGCCCAAGTTCCTATTGGTAGTTACCTTAGATGGCATATTTTTGTTAGAGGGGCATTCGACTATTACGGCCAACCCGAGAAAATTTCGATAATTAGTGTTGAAGAAGCTCAATCATTACTCAAAGCTAAAGCCGCAGCAGATGCTAAAGCCGCAGCCACAAAGAAGAAATCAACTATCACGTGTACAAAAGGCAAACTCATCAAGAAAGTGACCGCCGTAAAGCCTAAGTGTCCGAGTGGTTACAAGGTGAAGAAGTGACCCACTAACTATGAGTTAGCGGAAGCTAATTCTCTAGATTAACCATAAGGAAATTGTTGAGGACAAGATTACTGAAAACACCCATTTTTGGCCAGCATCGAAGTCATCTATTGCTTACTGGTTGCTTACTATTCAGCAATTCTATTTGTTCTAGATTTTTTAAGGTGTCCAAACCACTCATGAACCATAAGCAGTTACTTGTTAATCTGCACTGTATCGCCCATAGAGTCCGATTTCACGACCTTTATAGTTACGCCCTCGACTACCACCGATTCGCCCAAGGCACGAGGGGCATTGAAAAAACGAGGGTCATTTATCAAATCTGACGGGAACACTTTCACGGGTCCTAGACCAGATTGAATTGATGAATCAACAACGTACACAAGGGCGCCAGATTTCTTCAACGCTTTATCAATTCCAATGGCTCGTCGGCTTTCAACAACGACTGCCTTCGTGCGCGATATTGGAATAACTATCGCCTTTGTTCCACCAGCAATTTCCATTGGAGAAATCAATTTGGTTAATTGTGAGCTCTTCATACATTCGATCTGAGAATCTTCAATCCAGCCCAGATTCCATCTCTCAAATGCCAATAAACTTGGGGAATTGCTTTCATAACTGCTCAAACCCATATAGCTAAATTCACCTGTGTATCGAAGGCCATCGTATCTATTAGCTGAATTACTTGGTGTAGAAGCGTATAAATCGACCAGCCCCATGGTGTGGGAGATCTCATGATTGAGCCAAATAGATTTCCAATTGTTTAAATCATATGCAGAAGTGGCCCCATTGGAAATATATTTACCATCCAAAGTGATTCCATTTCCCTGAATTGCTGAAAATGCTGGACCTGAGTATCCCATCCCCTTTGCATCAGGATTCGCCAGAATGATCAAACTGTCTGTGGTGCTAAAATCAACATCTGCGTCCGCAAGCTTTGCCGCTTCAGTTATGTAGGCTTTGTGTGAATTAAAGCTCCACCCGCCAGTCACATACTCACTCGAATTCTTGCTCATTCGGTACCACTTCAACTGTGGTTTCAAGTTGTAACTTAACTTTCCGTAGGACATCTCTTTGAAAACATCTTGCGCCGGAGAAATTCGCGCCAATGCCTCTGAGGGGGTCATGGTTGCAGGTGCATCTGCAAAATCGACCATGATTACCGTTGCCGTTACGTCTCCCAATACTTTTGAACGTTCACTAATTCGTGGCCATCCGCCAATAGACACATCTCCACGGCCATCGGCCATCGGCAACTTGCATTCTGCCAGGGCGTCAATAATTGGCGTAGGAGTAGGCGTAGGAGTAGGCGTAGGAGTAGGTGTAGGAGTAGGTGTAGGAGTAGGTGTTGGAGTTCCGCCAACAGCCCCAATTGGATCACCAATTGCAGTTGGCTTGGTAGGCGCTGGCTTCTTAATCACAACACCTTTGTTCCAAACAGTTTTTGATCCTGTTTTGATACAGGTGAACTTCTTGCCAGCAGCAGTGCTCGTTGATCCAAGTTTGGTGCACTTTGCACCGGCTTTTGGAGTCGCAGCCATGGTCGGGGTTATCGTTGGTATAAGCAGCACAATTAGAAGTACAAAAGCTACTTTTCTCCTCATTTCAAAAGTCTAATTGACCGGAGATCTAATCGCTAGTTCGAAGGTTTGAGAATTAAACTATCGACTACTCATGCGCTCTGAGTAGTCGATAGTGGCTCTTAAAACTCCAAAAACTACGGTTAAGCAGCAGCCCCTCAATCAATCATTGATGCAGGGGCTGCTTCTTTACCTAAGCCAACTTATTTCACTGCGGCAAGTCCAGCGGGACCAGATTCTGGCATGCTAGTTTGCCCACTGACCTGGTTGTTTACATTTTTTCCATACTTTTCTGGGAAACGGCGCTCTAGCATCCAAGCGGTTGCTCGCCAATGATCAGGCTTTGATCCCGCAATCCGCATGCGTTGCAGTAACTCAAACTCGGAGCTCTCAATTGCTTCGCTAACCCTTGCCACTAGCTCTACATAGATTGGATCTGCTCCCTCTGACTTGCCCATTGCAAGCCAGCGATAAATCGTGCTTTCACTAATCCCGGTTAGCATTGCAGCTCCAGCGATCGTTGAACCTTGAATTAATAAGTCGCATATCTGCTCAATCATTTCGGTAGTGAGTTTTGGAGGCCTACCGATTGGGTGAGGTCTAGAGCTTTTGTATTCGTCTCTGGCAAACATGTCTAATATCGAACTTGTCATCGCTATTCCTTACGCATTTGAAATCTGTCCTGACCACATCGCCTCCTATGTGGACTTCGCAGACCCCAGAACATCTGGGTATTTATTCGAACAAATGTTCGAATCAGAATATTCCCACAAATTCAGACGTTGTGCTTGCTCTTCTACTTACCCAGCCTCGATCCTGGGCCTGGCGAAGAAAGAATCCCCCGCTCGCGAGCAATTTTCAGTCGGTTATGCACTGTGTGGACGGGAATCTGACGATTTAGTTCAAGCTTTCCCGCAATTATCAGCCAAAAACACCTGAAATCGCGGTTGCAAGGCTCAATCGTATGGGAGTTTTACCTTAGTTAATGAAGCATTATTTTTTCGTCTTATTCACGATTCAAATTCCACAGTCCTTGGTAAAAATGATGCGCGCAGTTTTTATTGGCGGCTATCCGAGCCAGCCGCAGCACGAAGTAAGCGATCTCGAATAGCTACAGCAATACCTCTGCCAATTGGCTGCATAACTACGACTCCAGATAAACCTTGTGCATCGGCTTCTCGAAGAGCCGAATAAAGAATGTTTGCAAACTCTTCATCATCCCGTGGTGACGCAAGACGGATAACACCTGGGGGAGTTTCTATGTTGGCATGTGCAATAAAGCCTTGCCCTGCAATGGCTTGTTGATCCAAATAAACCTTAGCCTTGGGGGCGTAATGATTTTCATGTGAACCGCTAACGCGTATATGTTCTGGGGGAACTATAGATATTCCCGCATCTGAATCATAGACAAATCTGTATGTACGAAAAATTTGAAGTCCAGTGCTAGCTGCAACCATGTCATCACTTACTGCTCCTGGGCGCATAATACGGGGAATATCGCCTGTGCAATCAATGATTGTTGATTCAACACCCACTTCACATGCACCACCGTCAAGAATAATATCGTCTTCTCCTAAGTATTCACCTAACTCTTCAATTACCGCACCTGCAGTGGTGGGTGAAACTTGGCCAAAACGGTTTGCACTGGGCGCGGCAATGCCTTTGCCGCCAGTTTTTTCAAATGCTTCTAGTAGAGCTAAGGCGATTGGATGGTTAGGAACTCGCAGCCCAACACTGTCTTGGCCACCGGTAATAAAATTAGCTGCATATTCTGACCTTTTAACAATAAGTGTCATTGGTCCTGGCCAAAAATCGCGCGCTAAGGTAACTGCAAATTCTGGAATATCACTGCCCCACTCACCCATCGATTGCATAGAAGGGATGTGAACAATTAATGGGTGATCAGTTGGGCGGGCTTTTGCTGCATATATCTTGGCAACAGCTACTTCATTAGTTGCATCTGCGCCAAGGCCATAAACAGTCTCGGTTGGAAATGCCACTAAATTCCCAGCCTTTAAATGCTCGGCGGCAGTGCGCATGGCATCGGCTGTGCAATTTGATAGGAATGAAGATGGGCTCACCTATTCATTCTCTCACTTTTCACAGGAATAGTTAACGCAATGTGAAGGTTAAGTGCGATAATCAGAGAATGAAAACCAAACTATTTCGTACTCTGGCAACCATTCTGATTACAGCTACTGTGGCAGGCGTTATCGCTCTAGCCCTTCCTGCAGGTGCTGCAGATACAGCTGGCAATATCCGATACATCAGCGTGAGCGGTACTGGAACAGCCTCAGTTGTTCCAAATGCAGTTAGATTCAACGCAACGGTCTCCTTGGTTGCTAGTTCAAATAGCGCTGCCTTAAGTTCGGTCTCTAAGATTTCTAGTGCAGTGCGCAAAGCACTCACCGATAATGCAATTGCTATAAAGGACATTAGGAGTGCATCTATATCTGTTTACCCTGAGTATCTCTGGACTCAAGAGGGCGGGACAAAGATCACTGGCTACCGTGCATCACAGACATTTGATGTGTTAGTGCGCAAGCCATCTGTTGCAGGAACAATCATTGAAGCAGTGGTCTCTGCTGGAGGTAACGATGTTCAACTTGGTGGGGTTAACCCGGTTGTGCTTAACCCAACAGCTGCGACAGAAGAGGCACGTGCTGCAGCTGTTGCTAACGCAAAATCAAAGGCTTCTTCCTATGCCAAGCTTCTTGGTGCATCAATGGGAAAAGTTCTCTTGCTTGAAGAAACTTCTTCTCCAATTTATTCATCTCCATTTCCTATGGCAAAGGCCGCCGCATCTGATGCAGGATCTGTAGAGATTGATTTGGGAGAACAAGATGTGACTGTCTCAATTACCGTTCGTTGGGCGCTCAATTAATCTTTAATAAACATTACTCAGGAAAGCCACTTACCTTGAGCAAGCCGGTTAGTGGCTTTTTTGTGCTTATTTATGCGGTTTGGTCACCCGCATAAACACGGGTAAGATTGCCAAGCCTTGAAACGTCCCCATCGTCTAGGGGCCTAGGACATCGCCCTTTCACGGCGGTAACACGGGTTCGAATCCCGTTGGGGGCACGCAGTACAAGTAGTAAAGGTTTTGAAGATATTTCAAGGCCCGGTAGCGCAGTTGGTTAGCGCGCCGCCCTGTCACGGCGGAGGTCGCGGGTTCAAGTCCCGTCCGGGTCGCAAAGGTTTTGGTGTCGTACTTTAAATGGGACGATGTTAAAACCTTGTTTGGCTTGGTAGCTCAGTTGGTACGAGCGAACGACTGAAAATCGTTAGGTCGCCGGTTCGATCCCGGCCCAAGCCACAGTGGTTGCTACTTAGGAAGTTTTCCTTCAGCTTTTCTTTCTTGCAACGTCGGAGCGTTTTTGTCTTTATCTGAAATCTTTAACTCTGAAAACTCCATACCCCAGTTAATCGCGATCTGAGGATCTAGAGGATTAATCTCAAATTCTTCAGCAGGGGAAAAGGGCGTGCTTATAAGGTAGGCAACAGTCGTTTTATCTTCCAAACTAACAAATGCATGACCCAAACCTTCACCAATTAAAACTGCGTTACCTGATTCTGCAGTTAATTCAATTTCAATCCATTTTCCAAAGCTCTTGGATTCGGGGCGAATGTCAACCACGTAATCTTTAATGGAACCAGTAACACAAGTAACCCACTTAGCTTGTCCTCGTTGCGCAATACTGTAATGAATTCCGCGCACTGTGCCTCGTGATGATTCGGAAATATTCGCTTGCTCCGCGCTAAAGCTACGCCCTGTGACTTTTTCAACATCAGCTACTTTGAACCACTCACGAAAGTACCCTCTTTGATCACTCCATACAGGGGAGTGCGCTAACCATGCACCTTCGATTGCTAAAGGGGTTATCTCCATCTGCTTATCCTTGCGTCTTTATCGAATGAAGAATTGCTGGCATAGATTTCTCAAGCGCTTTTTTCCAATCGGCCATTGGGGCGATCCCTGAACTGGCCCAAGAATTGTGGCTAAGTACTGAATAACTAGGCCGTGTGGCTGGCCTTGGAAACTGGCTGGAGGAAATCGGGGTAAGTCTGCCAAGATCGGCGCTACTTAGTTTGAATATCTCTTGAGCAAATTCAAACCACGAAGCCTGCCCACTGTTTGTCCCATGGTAGAGACCGAACGTAGCCCCTGAATGAACAAGATCAATAAGTTGTGATGCAAGTTCGTTGGCATTTGAGGGTTGGCCTACTTGGTCATTGACAACTGTGACCTCTTTATCTGATGAGATGGCCAAGGTGCACATCGTTTTGGCAAAGTTCTTACCAAACTCCGAGTACAGCCAGGCTGTGCGCACAATGTAAGAACGCTCTGGATAGATAGTGCCTATGGCCAATTCTCCAGCAGCCTTGCTGTGTCCATACACAGATTGTGGATCTAATGGTGAATCCTCAGTCCATGGCTGATCGGATTGACCTGAGAAAACATAATCTGTCGATACGTGAACCAAAATCGCTGCGGCCTGGGCACTAGCTGCAGCCAGGTTTGCAACCCCATCGCCATTAACGGCAAAAGCTGCATCTCTATTACTTTCAGCCCCATCTACATCGGTCCAGGCCGCTGCATTTATAACTACATCGGGCTTAATCTTTTCAAAGATCTGGTTTACGTTCTCAGTATTTGTTACATCTAATGAGTCAGAGCCAAAGGCCGCATACTCAATTGCGCGCAAATCAAGCTCTCGAGTTAACGCTCTTCCCAACTGCCCATTCGCACCAGTAACTAACCAAGTCATATTTAATTAACGCGCCTTCAATGGCTTCCACCATGATTCATTGTCTCTGTACCACTGAATGGTCTGCGCTAGCCCTTGCTCAAATGTTACTTGTGGTTCATAACCCAATTCATTCTTAGATTTCGACCAATCCACACTGTATCGCAAATCATGTCCTTTGCGATCTTCCACATATTCAATAGCAGAACTATCGGCTCCCATAGCCTGCAAAATTAAATCTGTAATTTCAAGATTTGTTAACTCGCGGCCACCACCGATGTTGTATGTCTGGCCAGCTCTGCCTTTAGTTAGGACTGCATATATCCCACGGCAATGATCATCAACATGCAGCCAGTCACGCACATTCGTTCCACTGCCATAAACAGGAATCTTCTTACTCTCAAGTAAATTAGTCACAAATAAAGGAATCAGTTTTTCAGGAAAATGAAAGGGGCCATAATTATTGCTACATCTAGTGATAACAACATCTAAGCCATGTGTCTTGTTATAGGAGCGAGCCAATAACTCTCCGCCTGCCTTACTTGCAGAGTATGGTGAGTTAGGCAGCAACGGCCACTCTTCTGTCCATGAACCAGTTTCGATCGAGCCATAGACTTCATCAGTTGAAATCTGCACTAAGCGTATTGTGCGATTTAGGACCTTACATGCATCCAACAATGTTTGCACGCCAACGATATTGGTCTGAACGAAGTCAGCAGCACCTGCAATAGACCGATCAACATGTGATTCTGCTGCAAAATTAATTACAGCATCCACATCTTCTAACGAGCTGGCTACTAGCTTTGAATCACAAATATCGCCCTGCACAAAAGAATAACCAGTCATCGATTTTGCAGAGTCCAGATTTTCCTTTACCCCTGCATAGGTAAGTTTGTCCAACACTGTAACTCGTGAAATTTGAGGAAAGCTTCCATCGGCAATCATGCGAACAAAATTAGAGCCGATGAAACCAGCACCTCCAGTTACAAGCACATGCATCATTGCTCCATCCCAAGCTATTCAATAACCTCACTTTACCCAGTATCATAAGCGCATGAAAGGCATTGTTCTTGCAGGCGGAACTGGTTCTCGGCTTTGGCCTATAACGAAGGGAATAAGTAAGCAATTAGTCCCTGTCTATGACAAGCCACTTGTTCACTATCCGCTTGGAACATTATTTCTTGCCGGTATCAAAGATATTTTAATTATCACTACACCCGAGGACCAGTCATCATTTCAGCGATTACTTGGCGATGGTTCGCAATATGGGGCTCGATTTGAATATGCAGTCCAAGAAAAGCCCAATGGTCTTGCCGAAGCATTTATCATCGGTGAAGATTTCATAGCAGGAGATGATGTTGCACTTGTACTCGGCGACAACATTTTTCATGGTGCAGGTCTAGGCCAACAGCTCAGTGCCTTGAATTCAATTTCAGGAGCAACAATCTTCGCCTACAAAGTCTCAGACCCACAAAGCTATGGCGTCGTTGAATTCGCCGCCGATGGCAAAGTAATTTCCATCGAAGAAAAACCCACAAACCCAAAATCCAACTACGCCGTCCCTGGATTGTATTTTTATGATTCTCAAGTCTGCGATATCGCAAAACAGATTAAGCCAAGCGCCCGCGGTGAACTAGAAATTACGGCAGTCAATGATCACTACCTGTCTAACAACCAGCTAGAGGTCAAAATCCTCGATCGTGGTACTGCTTGGCTAGATACTGGAACCATTCAGTCCCTGCACGCGGCGTCCTCATACATTCAAGTGATCGAGGAGCGCCAGGGCAGCAAAGTTTCATGTTTGGAAGAAATAGCATGGAGAATTAGCTGGATAACAGATCAACAACTTATAGATATTGCCAAGAGTTATGGCAAAAATCCTTATGGTGCTTACTTAAACAATCTACTTTTCGATAATAGGATTGTTGGCAGCACTTTTAGCTCCAGTTTTCAATGTAAGCAGGTGAGTTATGAAGAAACTGCAGAGTGAAGTCTTGACAAATGTCAGGGTTGTCTTTGTAATACCTGCCTTTAATGAGGAAGCAGTTATTTTTAGTACGATTCAGCCAATTGTCACGGCGGGACACGCGGTAGTTTGTGTTGATGATGCAAGTATTGACGCCACAAGTGAAATGGCTTCTAAGGCAGGCGCAACTGTAGTCAGGCATTTAATTAACGCTGGTCAAGGTGCATCCTTGCAAACTGGCTTTGACTTTATTACTCAAAGAGCTAACCTCTTCAAAGGTTCGGAGTTTGTCGTTACTTTTGATGCTGACGGTCAACACTCCCTTGACGATCTTGATCGATTTCTTGAGGCCTTTAGGGTTCACTCTGATCTCGATATAGTTTTGGGAAGTAGATTTCTTTCCTTAGCATTCAAAGGCTCGCGAAGTAAGTACTTTCTATTGAAAACAATGGCCTTCATTTCACGATTTACCTTGGGAGTCAAGTTAACAGATCGCCATAATGGCTTTCGTGTTATCAAGAAGGATAAAGTTCACTTTTTTCAATTGAAGAGTGCAGGATACGAACATGCTGATGAATTCATCCATATAATTTCTAAAAATCAATTGAAATACAGTGAGGTTGCTACTGACATAAATTATACTGAATACAGTATTGCTAAGGGTCAACCAATCATTAATGGATTTAAGATTCTATTTGATCGCCTCATTAGTGGTTGGAAATAATATGTCTGCTCTTTATCTCGTAACTAGCTTCGCACTTATTGTTGTGTTTGTGCGGAATTATCATGGGGTGCAAAGAAAAGTCTCTGCTCGTTTTTTCATGATCATGTTTATTTTTGCTTTTGTGTTATCTGTTTTGTTCCCAAATCAGATCACGCGAATAGCTTCGTTTTTTGGCTTTGGTCGAGGTGCTGACTTTGTTTTCTACAATTTTGTAATCTTTGCCATAGGCACATTTGGGCTTCTCTACAAGAAAATTGTTCTTTTGGAACGTCGTCTTGTTGAATTGAATCGCCAGGCATCCATTCGTGGAAGCGAGTGTAGAGATGATCAAAAATGATGACGAAGCACTTGAAACTGTACTCATAACCGGCGGTGCAGGATACATAGGGTCAAATTTAGCCAATAGATTAGCTGCCGCTCGAAAGAAAGTTCTGGTGATTGATAATTTATACAGTGGATTAATTGAGAATTTAACAGAGCAGGTATTCTTTATCGAGGGAAATGTAGGCAATAAAGCACTCTTACAAAAAATTTTTTCCGAGAACGAAATTCAGACTGTTTTTCACTTTGCCGCACGCAAGAGTGTCCCAGAATCAACAGAGAAGCCTCGCCTTTATATGAAGGAAAACGTAGAGAATACACGCATTTTGCTTGAAGTTATGAATGAACATAACTGCACAGCTCTCGTATTCGCATCAACCGCAGCTGTTTATGGCGACCGTGAAGTAACAAAAGAGGGTTATGCGGAGTCAGATACACCTCTGCCTACAAATCCTTACGGATTAAGTAAATTGCTTGCAGAACAAAGAATTATTGACGCTACAAAATGTTCCAGTCTTCGTGCGATTTCATTTAGGTTCTTCAATGTCGGTATGTCCGAAAGTTTAATGAATCCTTATATGGGTGAAGATTTGCTTTCTGTTTTGACTGACTGCTATCTGTCAAGTAAAGTTTTTGAGATATTTGGTAATGATTATCCCACTTTGGACGGAACTTGTTACCGAGATTTTATTCATATCTCTGATTTACTTGATGCACTGGAACTAAGCCAAGATTTTCTCAAGTTAACCCCTGATCAATTCACCGTATTCAATCTCGGATCTGGAAATGGAATAAGCCTGGGACAAGTCGCAACATTGGGGAGTCAGATCTTGGGCGAGAGATTCAGTTATGAATACTCAGCGCGGAGACCTGGCGATATCCCCTATTCTTTGGCCAATATTTCTTTATCAAGAAACACACTTAATTGGCATCCAAAATTTAGCCCACAAGTTTTGTTTTCATTATTCTTCGAAAAATTAAAAGCTGCGCAGTAGTTTATCTATCTGTTGTTTGATATTGATTTTACTTGCCAGTCTCTTTTATGTGGAAGAGTGCTTTAATTTTATTGTCAAACAAATTCAATGCTGCGGCAATTGCCATGTGCATATCCAAATACTGATACGACCCTAATCGACCCCCAAAGTATACATTCATTTCAAGAGATATCTCTTGACGGTAATTCTGCAGTGTTTTCTTGTCTGATGTTAAGTTCGTTGGATAAAAGGGTTCATCCACTTCCAAGCAGAACCTAGAATATTCTTTTGAGATTACGGTCCCATTCTGATTCATTCTTTCTGGATGTAGATGTTTGAATTCATGAATGCGAGTGAACTTATGTTCTTCTTCAGGGTAATTGATGACTGCCGCACCTTGAAAATCATCGACATCTATCGTGCTAGTCTCAAAATCTAACGTCCGCCAGTTCAATCGCCCATGCTGGAAATCGAAATACTCATCTATTGGCCCTGTGTATACGATTGGTACCTGACCAACAAGTTCATTCTGTACTTTCTTAAAATCACTCTCAAGAGTTACGGTGATTCTTGGATTATCAAGCATTCTTTCAAACCATTTTCCATATCCATCTACAGGCAACCCTTGATATTTATCTTCAAAGTAGTTTTCTCTGAACGAATACCTAAAAGGGAGTCGAGTGATCACTTCTGCAGGTAACTCATTGGGCTCTACTTGCCATTGCTTTTTTGTGTATCCATAGATGAAGGCTTCGTAAAGTTCTTTTCCAACCAGGGATATCGCTTTCTCTTCCAAGTTGGAATAATTCTGGCTTTCAGCGCCGACTAAATCAGCAATAAACCTTTTGGCACCGTTTGGACTCAAATTTTTACCATAGAAATCATTAATGGTTCTTAAATTTATTGGCATTGAGTAATGTCTGTCTTTGTATCGCGAAAGCACCCTGTGCTGATAAGTATTGAAGGTTGTAAATTTATTCACATAGCTCCAGACACGCTCATTGTTAGTATGAAATAGGTGTGAGCCGTACTTGTGGATTTCAATATTTGTTTCAGAGTCAAAGTATGAATAAGCATTTCCACCAAAAGTGGCGCGTTTTTCTAATATTTGTACCTTTAATCCTGCTGAGGCGGCTTGCTCTGCCACAGTCATACCAAACAGACCGCAACCCACTACTATTAGGTCCGTCATGTCTAAATTTTAGGCCTTAGATATAGAGAGCATGTGTACATGATCCTAGGCATAATGCTTCCATATTGGGGCGATGTAAATTATATGAAGTTAGCCATCAATAGTGTTTTGGAACAGACAAATGAAAACTGGTGTCTATGTATATTGGACGATAACTTTCCAGGAACAGACATTGAGGATTATGTGTTTTCGCTTTCTGATCCCCGCATAAAATACTTTAGAAATACATCTAATTTGGGGGCAAATGCCAACTTCCAAAAGGCACTCAAATTTATTGAAACCCCCTATTTCATGATGTTTGGGGCTGACGATATTCTAAAGCGTAACTATGTAGAAACTATGATCAATCAAGTCCTTACGAACCCTGATGTCTCCATATTTCAGCCTGGTGTCGAAGCTATCGATGCGAACGGAATTTCTGTTAGAACCTTAGTTGATTTGGTAAAAAATATGATCCGACCTAAAGATGGTGTGCACTTTGGATCGAATTTAGCTGCACGATTAATGGTTGGGAATTTTGCATACTTTCCTTCCATAACTTGGAAAACGGATGAGGTGCTAGCCATCGGCTTCAGGAAAGATTTGCATGTCGCACAAGATTTAGCCTTGATGTGTGATCTTCTTCTAGCAGACTGCAAAATGCTAATAAATTCAGACCAGATTTTTCTGTATAGGCGACATGGGGATTCAGATTCAAGCCTCAAGATTTTAACTGGTGGGCGTTTTTCTGAAGAGATAGAACTTTGCAAGAGTTTAGGAGAAAGTTTTAGAGCTAAAAAATGGTATTTGGCTTTCATTGCTGCAGCTGTGAAGCCCTCTATTCGGATTCACATACTTCTTTCACTACCTAGATTAATCTCTAAACCGAAGATTTTTTTGAATAGCGTTAAAAATATTCTAAGCTAGAGGTGATTTAAAAATGGAAATAGTTCAAAGCTTTTTAATGTGAAAAACAGTTATTGCATTCAGATTGTAGCTTCTGAATATGAGAGGAAATGAACGAGTATTTATTACGTCGTTTCGAAAAACTTCACGTAACAGTGACTCTAGTTGTAAATAGTGATTACGGTGCTCTATCGCATGAACCAATTGCACCTGTTTATAACAATTGTTTTTCTTTGCCAATCTCAAAGTAGTCATGCTACGCAAAATCCTATAAAGAATCCCTGGATCGTTTGGAATCAATATTGAAATCATTCCACCTTTTTTTGTTACTCGCCTTACTTCCCGAAAGGCCTCCATAGGATTCTCTAAGTGATGAAACAGACAAGTAGATATTGTGCGATCAAATGTATTTTTTTCAAAGTGAAGGTTTTGAACATCACCAATTTGAAATTCTATGCGCGTATCATCTGTGACTTTTGAAAAATCCTCTAAGGATAACGCTTGATCCAAGGGGCGTATATCTGTCATTAAATAACTTTTAAAGTCACTAGTTACGAAAGGTACGTGCTCACCTCTATTTGCACCAACTTCCAAGATACTTAAGTTATCGTTCGACTTAAATGGTCTTTCGATTAGTTTGTGAAGGATTCTATTCGGCAAGGAATTTTGAACTGCTGTTGCATTAATCGCATTGTAATTGTCCTTGTACCATCGATCTAAACTAAATTCTTCATCAGGACCCATGGTTACCACTTTAGTTTTCTCATCTATTATTCCTGTCTGGCAGTGATTGCGGCTACGGTTTAAAATACGCCGAAAATTCCTAAGTTGCAAGAAGAATTTACCGAAAATCACCCAGTATCTTCAATTGGTTACCAGGGTTAGGCTCAAGTGATACCAATTCGTAGCAAACGAATGTTGCTCTTAGATTTGAGCCTTTCTGAAGTAATTGCTTACTTGTTGCGCACTCTTGACCATTGTTTGATTTTTGGATGCTTCAGCTAACCATTTCTCAGATTCATCGCATAGTTCTCTCTGATTGCGAAATGCAAAATTGACTAAATTTGCCAGTTCTAGGGGTACATCAGATCTTGAAACTAAACCCGGATTGATATTTAGATCAACAGCCGCATTATCGGAATAATCAATCAACAAGGTTGGAATACCTTGGGCTGCGGCTTCAACAATTGAAAGTCCATACCCTTCCCTTCGAGAAGGATGTAGCAGCAGGAAGCTAGAAAACATCTTAGATCTCACAAACTCATCGTCAGCATCTTGAATCACGCTTATATTTTTGTTCAATCCCGACGTATTAACGACCTCCTTTAGTTCATTACCTAGTGGGCCTTGGCCTATCAACCAGAAATGTCCGTTCCATCCAGTGCTTAAGAATAACCTGATAACTTCAATCGCCAATTTAGGCTGCTTCTCTTCCACAAGTCTGCCTAAAAATATTATGTCACTCCGTGTCGAACCCTCTCTGGGCAAATGAGATATTTCGGTAATCAAGCCGTTTAAAATCACAATATTCTTGCTTCGTCCAAATCTAATTTTCTTTAACGCTTTGTTAGCACGAGGTGTAAAAACTGTAAGATGATCACCAAACTGTGACGCGAATACTTGAAGAAGCCAACCAATTGAACCTACAAGAAAGCCGCTATACCTAATCCAATATTTCAATGGCCAAATTTCGAACCATTCAACAATTGTTATTTTCTTTTTAAAAAATTTCATAAGTGCAACAGCGAAAATTGTCAAAATCGGTGCTTGAGCGCAGTAAATTCCGTCATACTCGCTCTTTCGCAAAAATTTGAAAACATTGATTGCAAACTTGAACGAATGGCGAATTGATCTATTGCCATCGGGTAAATATTGCCAACTATTTGAAGTAACAGAGACGTACCTTACTCCGTCACATACTTTGTTTATTCCTTTTGCGTTGAGATAAACGACTTCATCACCCTGGTCTGCGATGTATCTCGTAAGTACTTGAAACCAACGTTCTACGCCACCCTTGTTTTCAGGAAAAACTGCTTCGCAAATAAAGATTAAGCGCATTGAATTAAGTCCCATTTCAGCTATGAAAATCATAAACATTCAGTGTTGTATGCTCCATACTAACGAGCGAGGGGTTCAAAGACATGAAATCTGCCCTAATTACTGGAATCACGGGCCAAGATGGTCACCATCTAACAAAATTGTTATTGTCAAAGGGGTATGAGGTTCATGGATTAGTAAACGACCGCCTAGACCCCAGGCTGCAGAAATTCAAGAAAAGGTTCCCAGAAGCAAAGATAGTAAGTGGCGATCTCACTGATTTTTCAAGCTTGTTGGAAGCGGTCGAAAAGGTTCAACCAGATGAGGTTTATAACTTAGGAGCACTTACTTTTGTTGGTCTAAGTTTCAAGCAGCCAGAGTTAACTGCAAATGTCACGGGACTTGGAACCTTAAGATTGTTAGAGGCAATCAGAAAAATAGGAAGGGAGGACACCACAAGGTTTTATCAAGCATCATCTTCAGAGATGTTTGGAAAGGTACGCGAAACTCCTCAAACTGAACTGACGCCTTTTCACCCACGTTCGCCATATGGTGTTGCTAAAACTTTCGCGCACTACACCTGTGTGAATTATCGCGAGGCATATAACATGCATGTTTCTTGTGGGATATTGTTTAATCACGAAGGCGAATATCGTGGACATGAATTTGTGACTAGAAAAATTACCTCTAACGTAGCCATGATTAAAACCGGTAAACAAAATCGATTTTCATTAGGTGACCTAACACCACAACGAGATTGGGGATACGCGGGAGATTATGTAGAGGCAATGTGGCTAATGCTTCAACAGAAAAATCCTGATGACTACGTCATAGCAACGGGTAAAACTCATTCGGTAGGAGATTTTGTAGAGGAAGCACTGAGGGCTGCTGGTCTTGAAGAAAAAATTGAAGATTATGTTGATTTTGACGAACAAATGATCCGTCCGTCTGAAGTAGACCTACTTGTAGGTGATCCACAGAAGGCGAAAAAAGTATTGGGTTGGGTTCCCAAAGTGAATTTCAAGGATTTAGTTAAATTGATGGTTGATCATGACTTGGAACTAGAAAGCGGTATGAACTGAACCCAGGATAGAAAAAAGCGAAGTTAGAATTTTCGGTCGCTAATTTTCTGGTTCTTAGTCGAGTCTTACAGCGCCATTAGGTGTCATCAAGTGCACAGCAACAATTCCGTACTCATCATCATTTGTTGATGGGTCAATAAACTCAACATCTGTCCCGTTTAGTCCATCAAGAATTTCTTGCTTAAACCATGATTCTGATAAATGATCAGTATCGGCAATCGTAATTTTCTCAATTGAAGCAACTGCCTTTCCATCTTGTGATGGATGATCAGCAGTTAACCATTGGATAAAAAATGGGAGTTCGCGGGAGTCTGTGATTTCATTGACTCCAATTTGCTTCCACTTAAGATCTACGCCATCGGGGCGTGTGCGATGACCTTCGGTTGCACTGCGTCCGAATTTGTCTTCAACCTGTGAAATATCTTCAGTTGCAAATACCCAGGTAAGCCACCCGCCACCTTCTTGTGCTTTCTTGCTCACAGCTTTGCCCCATGGTGTCTGCTCTGTTGCTGGGTGATCTAGAGGGCAGACAACTTCGATGTATTGGCCGTTGTGAAGGGGCAGTGTGAAGTTACGAGTACCAAAGCGTGGATGGACTCCACCATCTACAAAGGTTGAGCCTAGGCGTGATCCCAGGCGTTGAACGGTGTCGGCTAATTGATCATGGGAGGTTACATATGAGACATGGTCTAAGCGCATGGGGAAATCTTGCCCTATAGAAAGGGGTGCTAATTACCACGGGTCAGGACATAGCTTTCTTGACCTTTACGTGTCAACGCAGCAAAGTAACCCCGGTGAAGCGGGGTTGGAAGATAGTCATCAGGGCATTGGCCTCTCTATTGATTGCATTAGTAGCATTTACTGCTCTGGCACTTAACTGGTTGGGCTTGGGCATCAACGAACTCAAACTCTTGCCGGCTCTTCCCAATGTATTGGGGTGCACCCAACCGCAAAAATACTTCGTGGCCTTTACATCTTCCTCTGAAGCTCGGGCACTTGGTGGGTTAATTGGGCAATATGCAGTTGTAGAAACTGATTGCACATCTTTGAAGGTATTGGATGTGGGGACTAATTTACAGCTTAAAGACTCTAATGTTTTTTTGCAGGCACAGAAGAAGTATCCAGATATTTTCTTAGGAAAAAACACTGAATGGGTAAATTCTAACTTATTTCCTGATGGCCAATTGATTGGATCAATGTGGCTAGAGGCCTATTACAAACAGTCTGGGCAACAGTTAGATGGCGCAATTGCTGTTGATTTACCGCTTTTAGTAGATATGGCAGTACTTTCTGGTTTTAGTTTTGAGAATAAGACTGGAGATTTACTGTCAAATCGGAGCGACATTCTTAACTACCTGCTAAATGGTATCTATTTTGATTATCCCGTTGATAACTTCAAGCGTAAAGCGATCCAGCTTGATTTGTCACGACAAATGGTTAATTCGTTTTCACAAATAGCTGCAAATAAGAAAAAAGTGTTAAAGTTGTTTTCACAAACGATTGCAGAAAACCGAATCTTTATTTATAAACCTGGCATTTCAGATAGTGGGTTGTATAGGGCAAATTCACTCTTCTATAATCTTGACTCTCCTTCAGATTTGCTTTTTGTTGGAGCAAATAACTTGTCTGGCAGTAAATTTGATTTTTATAATTCCTTTGATTATCAACTGACACGTTGTAAAGATGCTTCATTTCAATTCACAATAGATATAAGTAACACAGCCTCACCTGGTACTAATTTTCCGGATTACGTAAATCGTCGCTTAGAAGACAACCCAACAAAAGGTGCTGGCACTCTTACCCAAGTGCTTGCGATACTTCCACGGAGCTCTTCGATTCCTATCTGGAAGGGCCCTAGCGATTGGTCCGCCGAGACCCTCGAGCTGGGTGATGGCCGAATCGTGGTAACACTGGTGGGCACAGTTCAGGCCGGGCGGGGCTACAGCAATTCCTTCTTTTTGCAGGGACCAAAATCCCTAAAACTGCTCACCTGGGGACAAAAAATTAGGCCCCACGCGAGCTCCATGCGGTGTGAGTTCCCCGTAAAATGATTCTTGGCCAGTGGGTGAAGTAAAATGGTTGAATCTACAAGACGAAGCCTGTAGAGTGGGGGGAGATCGTCCCCCTTGCTCCTTGGCAGCTGGGAAGGCAGCCACTTGAGAGAGAGAGAACATGAATAAAAAATTTATCCTGGGTCTTGGTGTTTCATTACTTGCATCAACCGTAACCTCCATTGCACCGGCTAACGCAGATTATCCAGCCATCCCAGGTCTGGGGCTCGTGGTGGGTACCACAGATACACCGATTGCCGTGGATCTAACACCGAAGTCTATTCCCGCAAATTCTAAGGTGACGACTTTGACATCGACACAAAAATCTTTAATCGCAACTGCAGGACAGCCGGTCGTTTGTAAATTTACAAGCCTTCCAAAATCTTCGTCTGCAGAAGCTACGGTTCGTTCTTCTAATGGCAAAGCTTCTGCTTTCCTTGGAACTGTACGAACCGACAAAAATGGCCGATTGCAACTTCCTGCTTTTGGTTTATCAAAGCCTGGTGTTTATACCTTAACTGTTAAGGTTGGAAAAACAACTAAAACCATCAAGGTGACTGTTAAGTAGTAACTTTCTTATCTAGCGCCAAGACCATTACGGATAGCCGTGAAGGTCTTGGCGCTGATTTGTATATCCATCAAAAACGACCAATGATCGATGTAATAATCATCAAGCTCTTCAGCATCTGTTGGTGACACTAAATTCCTTCCAGATATCTGCCACAGGCCCGTTAAGCCAGGTTTAACGCTTAAGCGCAATCTAAACCCCGACTGGCTCTCTTCACTCTGCAATCGTGGCCTTGGGCCAACAAGGGACATGTCGCCTTTAAGAACATTCACTAACTGTGGCAGCTCGTCTAGCGACCAACGGCGCAAGAATCTACCCCAAGGAACGAGAGCATCAGTATGTGGTTTCGGAGCCCACGTGTCTGATTGATCCTCAGATACCTGGTTCAGCTGAGATTTAGAATCAACTGTTCGAACTTTATACAAGGTAAAGAGTTTTCCATCTAAGCCGACCCTTGGCTGTTTGAAAATTACTGGAGAACCATTGCTAATCCTGAACAAGACATAAAAGAATGGTCCAACGG
>Ga0315906_10000680_pt1 | contig 52899 bp, 68 predicted proteins | sample LakEriMetagenome_4_FD_203526 | JGI IMG/M metagenome (GOLD analysis project Ga0315906, IMG submission 203526) | Freshwater fungal communities from buoy surface, Lake Erie, Ohio, United States - Buoy 2 MA122 | ecosystem: Environmental > Aquatic > Freshwater > Lake > Lake biofilm | place: USA...
AAAATTAAGAACCAGAACCGAAAGTGACCTTCGACTTCTTGTCCGAGAACAAGGGCATTCGAGGATCGCTATCACGGAGAAAATTGTTGTCCACAGATTCCATTTGGGCCTTGTTTTGATTGGCGTAGAACGCCGCTCTCTGCTCCAAGAACTCAGCCGGAATACGGCAGAGCAACAAACCACCCACTTCAACGCTGCCTTTAAAGCGGCCTTCAGTGGTAGCGTGCAGCATGAGCTCGGGATAATCCTCTGCTTTGCAGGGCTCATATCCTTCGCGTAACTTAGACGAGATGTTGCTTGGGTCGGCAGTGCCCAAAGTGCTTGTACGAACCCAACGATGGACCCATCCCGGACGGTTGTCTGGGCTAGGCAACGTTTCTGGCGGACGCCACGCTTTAGCACGTTGGAACGTGACTTCGCGGGAATCCAGCTCACGAGCCATACGATTTTGCGATTTGGTTTGTACTTCCGACATTTCATTCACCTCTGTTAAGCATAGCAACCTGTTTGGCGTAAAGTTCCAAAGGGACCCCAAGGCGGCGAGCGATCGCTGCTTCGGATGCCTTCAGTCGCATACGACTAGGCGGGGTGCTGCGTGAAGCCGGAGCTACAACGGCAGCAGGTTTTGTTGCACGGCGTGGAGGTTCTTCCTCGTAAGCCGGTTCTGACCTCTTTCGTGGAGGCGGGTCAACTTCTTCCTCATCGCTCCGCTCACTTTCAAAGTGCTCGGGAAAACGCTTGCGCATAACGCGGTCGATAGTCTTGAAATACTCATCACTACCAACGTATTCGGAACCATACTCGCGCTGTAACTTCTTGTCAAGTCCCATCGCAGTCATAGTCATTTCTTCGTCTACGCCCCACCAATCGCTGTTTTCGTTCATCCAGCGCTTGGTACGACGATCCAGAGGAGGGGGCGTTTCCTGCTTAGCAGGCTGAAACTCACGCTCTTCGACTTCGATCGGCTTCATAGTAACGGCACGATCGAGCTTCAAAGTAGCTTGTGCAACTTCCGCCTGTGCCTCAACCAACGCGTCGGAATCTCCCGAATCGTAGGCTTCTTTAAACCGTTTCTTGGCTGCAAGCAGCTCAGTTTCGGCGGCAGATTTGGAGGTCTCAATATAGGCTTTGCTGCCTGTAGACAACTGCTGCTGAAGTCTTTTGTTCTCCTCGAAGACCTGACGGGCAAATGCTTCAGCGGCCTCGCGCTCGCGCAGGGCTTCTTCTTTGGCACGTCGCTCGTCGTGGTAACCACGAGTGAACTTCTTAATACGGGCCTGAACCTTCTCGTCGTACGAGGCAAGTTCTTCTTCGGTGGGGTCTTCCACCGGCTCTTTCATGGGCTTGCGACCACGATCGGCTGCAGGGGTATCGTCTTCGATTTCGACTTCAAAATTGTCGTCCTCAGCGGCTTTCGCAGCTTTGGCGTCCTTCTCGTCGGGGAATTCAAAGTCTTCGCCTTTGAAGTTTGGCAATGGCATGTTTATGCTCCTTTATGCAGCGCGGCTAATTCCACGCGGGTCTTCGACAACGGCCTCAACCGAATCATCATTGATGATGCGGAACTCGCGACCGTGGATTTTCAGGCGGGTGCCTGAATTGGGGCGGACGATGACGAAGTCACCTTCCCTGCAGCTCGGCCCACTAGGGAACCGGGTTTTGTCTGCGTAAGCATCAGGGCCAAGCTTGACCACGAACAGTACGGGAGTCAGGACCTCCTCGTAGTGCATGGACTGGCCAGATTTAATGATGCCCACTTCGCTGTCGGCGTACTCTTCCATTGCTTCTGGTACGACGCACAGAAGGTGAAAGGTCTTCGGATCAGGCAGCTGCTTGGCTTTGTCCTCGGTGTTCTTATTCAAAATACCCGACAGGTCAATCGCCGAAGCGTCAAATTCAGTCATCAGACTTCTCCATTTTTTGCACAAGGTCGTTAATGATGTCCTCTGCTTGCCTTAGACCTTGGATAAGCCCGCAGAGGTGTTTGTATTCAGCATGATCCTTAGCGCTACCACGGCTGACCGCGTCTGCGTAAGTACCACGCTGCTCTACAAGTTGTTTGACCGCATAGGCCAGAATTTGATAGTCTCTCACTTGCTCTCCTTCTTAGGAGGTTTGTTGCTCTGGGCCTCACGCTGACGTGCTTGCTGCATCATCTGGGCTCTGTGCTTGGCAGCATCAATCCCCATGCGGACGCCCTCGGCTTCCATCTGCTTGTTGAGTTTGTCGCGTGCAGCGGCAGCGGTGGCACCCACCTGCATAGCCGCGATTTCTTTCTGGGCAGCGATGCGCTCCTTCTCGATCTCCAGCTGGTCGGCCTTGGCCACAGCGTCAACTTGGAGTTTCTTCTCCTTGAGCTCCAAGTCTTTCTGTTTGAGCTGCAACTCCTGCTGCTGCATCTGCACAACGGGGTCTTGAGCTTGTTGAGCCGCTTGCTGTTGAGCCGCTTGCTGCTGGTCACGCTGGAGAATCTGCTGCGATGCTTGCGCTGCCATCATGGCAATCTGGTCGGCCAGCTCTGGAGGAACCTGCTTGTTCTGCTCCTCAGTAGGCAGAGGCATACCCATCGCCATCTCGATCTGCTTGCGCATCTCCAGTGCAATGTGCTCGTTGATGTGCGCCATAGCCGCAGCCATGATCGCCTGAGCAGCTGGGTTCATCTGCAACAGCTGCTGAACTCGGGGGTTCTGGATGGCAGACATGTGCACTTGGATGTGCGCTTGATGGTTCTGCTCAATGAACGCTTTGACCGGCTTGCCGTTGAGCACTGCTTGGTTCTCCGACACTGGGTCGGTAGGAACTGCATCTTCTTCCATAGGCACAAGCTTGGAAGCATTCTTGATCCCTAGCACTTCAATCATCTGGCGATGCAGCAGGGGCAAGTTGTACAAGTTCGGTGCGCTCTGGGCCAGCTGCAACACTGCCTGATACTGCACGATCTTCTGCGCCATCGTGGCCGCGTTGGGGTCGGACACAGGGATCACGTCCACCAAGTCGTAGTCGGCTTTCTTCACCGAACGATCGCCATCTACTGGCTCGTAGTCGTAGTCATCGGGGGTGTAGTCGGCAATGATGACTTTCAGGAGTTTGAACTCCATCTTCATCGCGTAGTGCAGGCGGGCCTGAACTGCAGTCATCACCTTGAGGGTGCGCTCAAGGATGGCCAGAGTTGTACCCACTGGGGCTTGCGACGACATGTCGCTCACCTTCATGTCACCGCTGGACGCGAACGCACGGCCTTCTTGAACTATACGATCGAAGAGGGTGTACAGAACCTGACTCGGCTCTTTGTAGGGCAGTGGCAGGATGTTGTCACGGATGTTGCCGGAAGGCACATCCACGTCTCGGAATTCACCGGGCGCGATCGGGGTGTCGTCACCTTTGATTCGGAGGCCACGGGACTTGAGACCGCCGGGGAGGTTAGACAAAGTGCCAGCATCAACAAGCTGACGGATGAGCATCGTTGCGCTCTTGGCATAGCCACCGATGAGGTGGATGAGACCATACCCGTAAAAGCCAAAGCCCGGGATATATTGGTAGTGCACGAAGTGCTGGCGCTTGGTGTGGAGCTCGTCGCCTTCATACCAATTTCTCCGAATAGCTAAGACCTTGGTCGTACCCTTCTCAACCGTCACCACGTATGGCAACGCGATACCGGTCTTCTCACCGGATTTGTTCTTGTGCTCGAAGCCCTTGAGGTCCAAGTCAACGTGCATCTCCAAGAGGCGGAACCGCTCGTCGTGCGTAGCGGTCATGCCCATCTCTTCGGCTTTCTGCTTCTCGATGTCGTCCAACTCGTTTGTTGGCTCGCCCAAGTCCACGTCGATATAGAACCCAGCATCCTGTAGCTTCAGAATATCGTTCGGCGTTTTACGCATGACGTGCGTGACGCGCTCGGCAGACTCAAGGTTCGACGCGCCGTATGGCACTACGATGTCTTCAGCAGGGATAAACATCGCGGCTTGGCGACCTTTGCTCGGGTCGTAGTAGACCTTCTTGAACGCGCTGCCCGCCAGTGGCAAGTTCCACAACAGCTTCTCGTGCTCGGGGCGGTACTCAGTCATCACCTCAGTGAGCTGGTAGTTCATATCCTCGCGCACGCGAGTAGCCGCCTCTTGCACCAGTGGGGTGTCTTTGCCAATGATGGTGGTCTTGACGGGCCCCTGTGCTGGGAACGTCTCAGTCATTGCCTCAGACTGAAAGCGCACAACGGACTCGGTCAGCATGGGGTGGAACACACCACAAGCGCCAGCCCATGGCTCGGTGCGGTCTTCGTACTTCAGGCCCAGCAGCTTCAGACCGTCCACATACGTCTGCATCCACTCTTTGCGGTCGCCGATGTCTTTGGTGAAATCGCCCACCAACTCAGAGCCCAGTGAATCCAAGTCACGCATGTCCATGAACTCAGCCAAGTTGGCGTTGAAGTCCTCGGCTGTATCTTTGGTAGGGACGAGATCAATCTCAAGGTCACCCATACCAATGCTCACACTTTCGGGGTCCTCGATCTCAATCTCGATCTCGGGGTCTTGCTCCATGCCTAAACCTACTGGAGCTGCGTACAAACCTTTTTCCATTGCCATGATGTGTCCTTACACTGTGTAGAACCGCTCTCTGCGAGGGCTCTTGAACCATTGAACTTCCTCGGGCTCGTCAACCGGCAAGCGCAAGAACCCACCTTGGCGGAACCTCATAAGGGCCAAAGTCGTTGCGTCAACCAAGTCATCGTGCTCGCCAGAGGGGAACGCGGCGATCTCATCAACGAGCTCTTCCGCCCAGCGCGTACGTGGAACCCACACTTTCCCGCTAGCAATTATGTCTGAGACTGAGTTCAAACGGGCAATTTTGTCCTGCCCCTTGCTTGGCGTGTACTCTTGCACGGGTATGCCCATGGCCCGAAGCTCATAGATCAGCGGGGCCCCGGTCGCCTTCTTCTCGATCAACAGGCCATCGGGCTCGTACTCCCGGTACTCCTGAAGCACGTCTTTTTTCAGCTCCACCCACTCAACCCGCTTCTTATATGTATTGAGCAAGATGATGTTCTTCGACTGGTCCTTGTGGTGCGTGAACACCCCCCACGTCGTGCCCGCTGAATAGTCGGCCCGCTGATGTTTCTCAAACGCCGTGTCCCATGTCTGCAGGATGTACTCACACTCTGGCGGGCGATCCTCCTCCCACCACTGCCACCAGTCACGCTTGACGATCGCGGACTCGTTGCCCACGGGGTTCTGCTGGTACTGAGCCTGCCACTTACTATTAGGCAGTTCTTCCTTCAGCGCCTCCAGCTCTTCGATGGACCAAAACTGTGGCCACAGCGGATTGCCCGATGGCAGGATGGCTGGGAACTCAATGACCTCCCACTCTTCACCCGATCGCTGAGCCGCAGACTTGAGCACCTGACCGGTCAAATCTCTCTGGGCCCAGCGCGTCATCACCATAATGATCGCCCCGCCCGGCTGCAGACGCTGACGTGGACCTGACGTATACCACTCGTACACCTTGTCATACACGTCGGGGTTGGTCGCCGCCATAGCAGCTTCTTGTTCTGAGTGCGGATCGTCAATGATGAGCACGTCGGCACCTTTACCGGTCACCGTACCGCCCACACCGATCGCAAAATAGTCACCGCCCTTGGATGTGTTCCACCGCCCCGCAGCTTTAGAGTCGGTTGAGAGCGACAGCTCAGGGAAAATCTCGTGGTACGTTTCGGTGTCCACCAAGTTACGCACCTTACGGCCAAAGCCCACCGCCAGCTCGCCTGTGTTCGAGCACTGGATGATTTTCTTGTTGGGAAACCTGCCCAGAAACCAAGCGGGTAGCAGGTATGACGCAAACTCCGACTTCGTGTGTCGGGGTGGCATGTTGATGATGAGCCTTTTACAAGTCCCCTTGGCCACCCGCTCAAACGCATCGGCCATCCGCTTGTGATGTGCGCCCGATATGAACGTCGGCCAGACTTTCTCCACAAACTTGATGAATCTAGTCTGTGCAAGCTCGCGCTCCTTGAGCTTCTCCAGCTTGGTCAGCTGCGCTTCGAGCACGCGCATGTCGCTCTCGGACAGTTTTCCAGCCGCAATCAGCTGTTCGATGTCTTTGAGGGAAATTTCAGTCATTGGGGGTTACTTTCTTCAGAAAAATCCATGTTTTCTGGGTGCGGCACGTCGTCATGGCAAAAAATACCATACTCGTCGCACTCAATCCCCCTACCGCAGACCACGCAGTAGTAGATTCTTTTTGGGTTTTTAACCTCTTCACTCATTGCTCACCTTTGGCTCGCCATCTGGGTCTTCTGGATCGACGTCTCGGTCTTCCTCAACCACCTTTTTGAACGCTTCGATCGGGCCCAGCTGCGCATCGAGGTCGTCCAGCGGCGTTACATCCGTCACATCTGAGTTGAGCAGGCGCTTGATCCTGTCTTTGATCGAGTTTTCAAGCGCAGTGGACGTCGTATGGTGGACCGTGACCTCGCTTCGCTCAGTGAACAGACCGATGTCGCTGTGTTTGCCCAGCAATTCCAACGCTTTGAGCTCCAACTTGGGGTCTCCGCAGTCGGCCAGCGTGATCAATTTGTTCGTAATGAAGTTGCGGGCCTGCAAAGTGTCCGAAAACGCGTTGTAGTCAAAGCGTTTGATCAGAGAATGCGCAGCTTTTGCCTCCGCCGACGAGGAAACGAACTTGGGGGTGTTGGGTTTTTGCTCGCCGGTGATCAGAGCCTTGGCTTTGTGCAGGTCTTTGTCATCGAAATCGATGCTCCCGCCGAGCTGTTCAAGCATATCTATGGTATTCACAGCGACGGCTACCCCGTCCGAGTGCGTTTTGGGCTGCTCGTCGGTCAGATCGAACGGAATTGGGTATTCCGCAGTAGGTTCAACAGGAATCATAGGCACCAAAGTAAATTGGGAGTGGGCGAAATGTAACAGCGTTTCAAAATTTTTGCAAAAATTTTTTGGCCATGGCCTTATTTTTTGGTACCGGGGGGGTTTCTATAGAAAGATCGCGTTTAACGCTGGGTATAAGTAAATTGTGGTGCGGAGTTACAGAAAAGTTGGGGGGAGGTGATCGGGCGTGTGGATTAGTGTGTAGTGGGGCCCTACCTCCCATTGCCTAGAATTTGGGTGCATGGGGTCTCGCTTGGCGGTTTTCTAACATTTGTTAGCCCGTCCCCGGCCTGAATTATTGTTTACGGGGTTCTTGAGTTGACCCTTATTTTGTGGTATAATATAGCCATGCAAACGAATGATTCGATTGCATCCGGTTAGTCGGTTACTAACATTTGTTAGAAAAGGTTAGCATCATGTCAGAGAAAACAGTTATCACCACCAACGCGATTGATTCCGGCATTGTGGCATCGGCCCGGCGTAATCTGGTCAAGGCCGCGAAGGGTACGGGCGAAGTTATTCAGGGTTATGCGGATGCATTGTGCATGGCCTTTAATGTGCGAGCATTGGAAACCGGGGCACCCGTTACCCCGTGGTACGAATTGAAGGGCAAGGATAAAAAGGGCGTCAAGGCTGAGCGTGAATTGTTCGTTGCCGATATGACAGAAGCCGGTTTCGGTAAAGGTACAGTTGACGTATATTGGCAACGGGTCAAGGAAGCTAGCGGTTATGTAACCGCCGGTAACCGAGTCAAGGGCGCGTCAGACACTGACGGCAAAACATTGGCCGAGTTGAAGACAATCATTAACCGCATATTCAAGGCCGAGGAATCGGGCGAAGACTGCAAAGCATCCGAGCATAAGGGCACACTGATGGAAGTCTTTGAAGCCCTCGGCGGTGAAGTTGACACCCTCGGCTAAACCCTAACCCCTCCCAAGCCCCGGCAACCCCGGGGCTTTTTTGCGCCCGTTTTCTAACATTTGTTAGGGCGGGCTTTTTTGTACCCGGATTTAATGTTGACGCTCGGCGCGGCTAAACCAGTTCCCTGTGTGGGGGTAGCTTAGAATGAATACCAGAATGAGTGCCAAAGATAATACGTACCAAGTGCCAAAGTAGAGCGAAGGCTAACAGTTGTTAGCGTAGAGGCATACCAGTTCCCTGCGTGGGGGTAGCCACGGCGCAACGCTGTTACAGAAAAAAGGCCCGAATGTGGCTCTGTTACAGAATCCGACTGCATTGTTAAAAACACAAAATGCTGTTTTTCCTTTAAAATCAACGACTTAGCTCATAATGTTAAATGTTACGCGTTTTTGGGAAAATGCATGGCGACTTTCCAAGCAATGAGCAAGACACCAAGCGCAATTCGTACCACACACATTTTGGGCGCCTCATATACATATATTGTTTTTTCTTTAACATTTTAACATTACATCATTTTTTCCCATTTTCTTCAATCGAATCAACGACTTAGCGTGTTACGTTTCCCGTTACGTTCCACCATCCTGTTACAAAATCTTTTCACACAATCTTGCACATCGCACCACAAAAAGATACAGCCGAACACATCGCCAAAACATTTGACATATCCATAACAATGTGGTACAATATAGATGTAGTGGGAAATCGCCTGCTACACAAACCCCAAACCACCGAAAGGTAACAAATGTTAGAAAACACCGACTGGAAAGAATGCCGCGAGTGCGGCGATGACGTGCACATCGAACGCTGGGCACTCGGCTACCGACTGTGCCTGTTCTGCGGTGAGGATGCCGCCGCTGTCGAACGTGCCTCATGGTGCGTGGTCATGGAGTACGGCAAGGGCAATTACCAATACGTCACACCCGAGTCTGCCTACCGAGTGCTCAAAGACACAAACCAAAAAGCCACCCGTGGCGACCAAACCTGAACCTAACATCTGTTAGTTTTTTCTTGGTTCGCCAATCAACAACACAACCCATTCCAACGTAACCACAAGAGAAAGACAACTCAATGAGCATCGAATTCGTAACAATGGACAAACGCTACATCGTGCAGAGCCACGGCAACGGGTGGGCATATCGCGTTACAGAAAACCACCGAGGCGGTCGTTCCTTTTTCGTGCAGGACAGCGATGCCACTGCGCTACAAGAGGCAACCGAGAACTTTGAGTTCACCGATGTGCTCGGCGATTACATGGACTTGAGCGAGGAGGGGTGAGGAATGAGCCGAGACCAGATTGAGACTGCAACCCGTGACGAGCTGATCAGCTACTTGGAGAGCTGGGGCTTTCAGTGCTACGACTACGAGAGCACATCCGAGCTGCGCCATGCGGCGCTTGAGAACCACGACTGTGAGGAGAACTGAAATGACAAACCCAAAGAAACCCAAAACACCAAAGCCCCTGCCCAAAGTGGGCATCCCTGTGCAGTACAAAAACTGCTACATCGTCCGAGCCGCTGACGGCTACGACTGCGTGGATATACGCACTGGCCGATGGATTCACCTGCCCGATGCACGAAGGGCCAAGTGGAACGCAAGCGTGTGGTGCCGACTGACTGACGAGTTCGGCGGGTCAACCGAGCGCACGTTCACCGACAAGCAAGTGCTGGACGGCATGGTGTACACACCGAAGGGGAAGAAATGAACGGCGAACCAACACTCTATATAGACCAATGGGGCAACCGCTGGTGGGCCAAGACAGTCAAAGAACTGCGCGAGCAGATCGGCATGGGCGGCTCCAGAGTGTCCAAGATGTACGTGGACACCAAAGCAGGGGTAAGCAAACACATCGGATACGTGGTCGGCGAACACTGGCTGACTGCGTATCGGAGAGTGGAGAAGTGAGGGGTTGCCACCCTTGCCGGGCTTGCCACCATTTCTCCACAACTTGTTAGTAAGTAACGAACGACAGAATCACGTAAACTGACATACAGAAAGCATCCACGAAGTGAAAGGTAACAAATGTTAGAAAACAAACCAACCAAATACAAAGGCCCACCCGAGCCGATACCAACGCACAGGGAGCTGATCAGCGACAAAGCCGAGGCGATCATCTTTGCCCTGCTTGCCGTGTTCTTTGTGGTGTTCTTGGCGCTGGAGGTGGTATGAGACTTGTTTGGCTGCTGTGGGGCAGTGACACCGAAAAGCCGTGGCTTGAGGCCGTGTTCATCGACAAGGTGCTGGCTGAAGCAGGACTGCGCCACCTCAAGAACACCGACGACGGGTGTGGCTACGTCTATTGGATACAAGAGAAGGAGATAACCAAATGAGCATCCAGTTACAAGCGGCCATATTGAGGTGGCGCAAGATCAAAGCCTTGAAGGAGGACATTGAAGCGAGTCTGATGCAGCTACTTGCAAATCCAGAGGCGACCGATGAAGAGGTGCTCAAGGCCAAGGAGATGTACAAGGGCGTGTGTGCAACGTATCTCGACACCAAGGAGCTACTGAGCATCACGTTCCCACAAACGGGGGTGGGGTCAATGATGTACCCGTGGCACATGAGGGGGTAACAAATGTTAGATGCAAAACACAAACTGAAACTGCTGATGCCAGACAGGCCATGGGAAACCGAGCCTGACCACAAAGCGTGGGTAGAACCAACGACCAAGTACAAGTGCGAGGTCAAGCGCAACACGCTGACACTGGCCCTATGTGGGTATGTGACTGTGCCGAAGAAGCATCATTACTACGGGCTGAGTTACAACGATGTGATGGCTAACGTACACGGAGGACTGACGTACAGCGACAAAGGCACGTTCGGGTTCGACTGCTCACACGCTGGCGACCTGACGCCGGGGATATTGCTGAGCATACTGGGGACATCGAGAGACCCAGCCGAGTACGCCCAGCTAACCCTCGCACACGACACCTACCGCACGTTTGACTGGGTGGTGAAAGAGACCGAGGATTTGGCGAGGTGCTTGTATGTGATGGACAAGGACTTGGAAGATGTGCTGATCATGCAAGCGGCGAAGGCGTGTGCCGTCAAGGGCATATCTGCGCGACAGTACCTCATGGACGAGTACAAGCAATCCAAGCAAGCGTGGATTGATTCATTGAAGGAGAACTAACAGATGTTAGGAACGTATATGGCAACAGGATGGAGCGCAAGGTTTGGCAACTGGATAACCGAGCGCATCGAGGCCAAGAACATGAAGCTGGCTAAGGATAGATTCACAACCCTGTACCCGACACTGAAGACAGTCAAGGTGTACGCAATCAAGGAGAGATGAGATGCCGTATATACACGTAGATGTGGACTTGGAAGAGTTCGATGACGATGAAATCCGCGAGGAGTACGAGAGCCGAGGGCTTGGGCACGAAGGACACGGAGACGAGATGCTCACCCGTATCTGGATTCACGACCGAGAGGGTCGCAAGGATGAGGCTTACGAACTGATGCGTGAGTATGTGTTGGACAAACTAAATAAGGTGGTGTGATGTGGCACGACAAAGAGTCTGGGTGCTGTGGGCGCGGACATGGAACAACGGAAACACCCGCCTACTCAAAGTCACGAGAAAGGAAACGTGGCAGAAGCATTTGGCGAAGATGAAAGAACGCCGAGAGAAAGTCAGGCCATCATATGAGGAGTCACTACCGACCTTCTTCCACGAAAGCAACGACAGAGACACACTGCTCAAGATGCTTGAGCTTGCACAACCATTGAGTGTAGAAACAAAGGAGAAATGACATGGGATACCAAACAGTAAAGAAGGTGCCGACATTCCGGGACTACGAAACGGCGCACCGCTGGTGGGGGAACACCAAGCCGATACGTGGGCGAAGCGTTGACCTGCGGCCACTAGCTGAGCGGCGCTATGCCGACTGCTACAGCATACGCAAAGACTCACAAACCGATGCAATCGAGTGCGTGTTGTACAGAACCCCGGTGGTGACGTTCATGCCCGATGGGGAGATTCACATTCGCAACGGCGGGTATGCCACGGCGTCCACGCATATGTTCATTCAAGAGGTGTTGGGGAGTGGTGTGCACGTCAACGGGCAACGGGGCAAAACGATCGTTCGTTTCAGCGGCCATGCACTCGCGCTTTGTAACAACGAAATGTTACGCCTACGCAAAGATGAGAATGGTCGCTTGCAACCACTGACCACGCAGACGCACTACGCCTACCGCATCAACCGCAAGGGTGCCAACATTGTTAGGGCTCGGTTCAAGGATTTCTACGACTACTTCAAAGGGTTCATCAAGCTACGCGCTCAAGATGCACAAGGCCAATACTACGGCCCGATGCGCTCGATGATCAACTGCACGTTCACAGAGCTGGCCGACAGCCTTGGATCGAAGGAGTATTGGGACAAAGACTATCTCACAGTAAATGTTGACGACTGGAGGGGACTGACCATGAAGCCGGGGACGTACACCGGATGGCACAAAATCAACGAGGACGAGTACAAGAGCACCACGCAGAAGTTCTTGGACTTGATCAAGAGCGATCAACCCGAGGAGAGCAAGCACACCAACTTTCACAAGGCGGCGTTGGTGGTGTTGTCGTACAAGCACACGAACATTACCGAGAAGAGAGGTGATGTAGGTGCCCGATCAGTGTGGCTCGATGTGGCCCCGGCCAAGGCTACGCTGGACACGGCGCTGTTCAAGTGGTTCGCACCCGAGGTACTTGAGCGTTACGAGGTGCCCAAGGGCAAACTCCCCGAGACGAAGTACAACAGCTGGATGGAGGGGGAAAAGTAATGTGCCCTTTATGTAAGAACCCCGACTGCCTTGTGGTTAGGTTTGGTAGGGGGAAAAATCTCACTGTGACTGTCTACAAATGTGGATATTGCAATCATGTGTTCTCGGTGCGGTCACGAACAGTTGACCACCCGAAGGGCCAAATAACTTGACATTGTCAATCAACTGTGGTACAATATAAGTTCAGTGGGAATTCGCTCACTGATCGCAACCAAGCCCCGGCAAATCTAACAGATGTTAGATCGGGCACATCAGAAACTTTGGAGTATTAGAAATGGCTGAAATCAATTTTGGTAAGAGCATCACCCTCAAGCAAGCCGCTGGCTTGATCAAGTCCAACCCCGAGACTCGGTTCTTGTTGCAGGGCGAACCCGGCATCGGCAAGTCCAGCTTGTTGGAGGATATTGCGAACGGCCTCGGCTATGACTATGCGTATATTGACGTACCCAATATGGACTTGGGCGACATCGCAATGCCTGTGATCGACCATGACACACGCACCACCCGCTACTACCCCAACGCACGATTCAAAGTGCAGAACGGCAAGCCGCTGGTCATCATGCTGGACGAGTTCACCAAGGGTGCCGACCCCGTGAAGAATATGTTGCACCCCATGCTTGAGAAGGCAAACCCACGACTCGGTGACATTCCATTGGACAAGGACAAAACCATTGTGTTCTTGACGGGTAACCTGACCACCGATGGTGTGGGCGACTCATTGAAAGCGCACAGCCGCAACCGACTGGTCCCCGTGACGATTGCCAAGCCAAGTGCAGACGAGTGGCTGGAGTGGGCCATGCCCAAGGGCATCGCGCCCGAGGTGTGTGCATGGGTACATCAATTCCCGCAAGTGCTTGCATCGTACACCGATGGGGCGCAGAACGAGAACCCGTACATCTACAACCCACGCAAGACACAGAACGCTTTTGTCTCGCCACGTTCACTTGAGACCGCATCTAACATTGTTAAGACTCGCGGTGTGAATGACCCTGAGACTGTGATCAGTGCGTTGACTGGTGCTATCGGCGAAGCTGGTGCCCGTGATATGCAAGCGTACATCGAGTTTGCTGATCAACTGCCTACGTGGGAAGCCACAACCAAGGACCCGAAGAACACCAAGATTCCTACGTCCCCCGGTGCATGTGCGATTGTGGTGTTTGGTGCGATTGCCCGTATCGACAAGACAACGATCACCCCATTCATGGAGTATCTGCAACGATTCAGCCCCGAGTGGCAAGCAGTGTTCGCGATCAACATCGCCAAGACACCAAGCAAACAAGCGATTGCGTTCTCATGCAAAGCGTTTGCCGACTGGGTTGCAAAGAACCAAGACCTGCTGTGAACGACAGAGACTTTGAAATGGACAACGGGTGGGTGGACACGTTCGCCTACAACCGACTCTTCAAAGCTGGCTACTCAGTGGGTGGGTTTGTGGACAACGGGGTACCCAAGTATGTGCTGTACCGAGCCGAAGGTGACAACAAGTTCGAGCGCATCCACGAGTTCGACAGCATGAAGGAGCTGACCAACATGATGAAGTTACTACTACCACCGGAGGGCTGATGCTGTACGCAAGCATTGCAATGCAGAACTATCCGCTCGGGTGGGAGGAGCTTGAGTGGAAGTTGCAGGAGCTCAAGCAACTCAACTGGAGCTATCAGTTAGAGATAGGACAGCAGGTGTTCGGCCACTACGAGCGGCTACCGCAGTATCAGTTCACCCTGATCAAGTGGGGGCACCGACTGGACATCAACACGCCACCTAAGCGCGAGGTGTTGTACGAAGGGCACGACTACTATGCTGTGCTTGGGTTTGTATCCATGCTGTTAACAGCAGAGGAGGAGAAGCGATGACTAAAAGACTGTGGGTGTGGCGGGAGGTTGTACCTACTGACGCACCGGGTGATTACTACACCCAGATGGGCAAGCTGACGACAACCGGAAGGGCGTTTGTCATGCGAAGCCCGGATGAAGTCGATGGGCCGACCGAGATTCTCGGCGTGTTTGATTCGTTTGAAGCGGCCATGAAAGTGGTCGAGATTGGCAATGAAAGGTAACAAATGTTAGAAGAACGCAAATTGCAAAAAGCCAAGATCAGTTTGATGCGTGACCCCAAGTTCGCATTGCTGTCTGGTGTGATGATGGTCGGTAGCACACGGGTGGATGACAACATCCCAACGGCGTGTACCAATGGCCGAGACGAGCGGTATGGGCGCAAGTTCATACAGTCACTCAAAGAGCCAGAGCTTAACTTTGTTGTGGCGCACGAGGCGGGGCACAAGATGTACCGCCACATGACTACGTGGAAGCGACTGCATGAGGAGGACGCACGACTCGCCAACAACGCGATGGACTACGTGATCAACCTGATGCTCAAAGACTTGGACCCGAACGGGCGCACGATCGCCATGCCGATCTACCGCGATGGTCCGATGAAGGGCAAGCAGATGGGCCTGTGCGATGAACGGTTCCGTGGCATGAGCACCAAGCAAGTGTTCGACATTCTCAAGCAGGAGAAAGAGAGCGGCAACGCGGGCGGCGATGGCGATGGCGAAGGCGAAGGCGAAGGCATGGACCTGCATGACTGGGCCGAGGCCAATGGCCTGAGCCCCGAGGAGGTCAAGGAGCTGGAGCGTGACATTGACCAAGCCATCCGTCAAGGTCTCATGGCGCATGAGAAGGTAGCTGGCAAGGGAACTGGTCTATCGAACCGCGAGCTGGAGCAGTTGCTTGAGCCCAAGGTTGATTGGCGCGAAGTGTTGCGTGAGTTTGTCAAGGCTACGTGCAGTGCCAAGGACACATCGAGCTGGCGCAGGGTCAACCGCAGGTTCCTGAGTACGGGTATGTATATGCCGAGCATGATCGGAGAGAAAGTTGGCCACTTGGTTGTTGGTGTGGATACGTCAGGATCGGTAGGCGGCAAGGAGCTGGCCGAGTTCTTATCCGAAGTCAAGGGCATCGCCGAGGAGGTCAAGCCTGAGAAGGTCGATCTACTGTATTGGGACGGGCGTGTGGCGGGACACGAGGAGTACACCGAGCATGACGTTGCCAACATTGTTAGCTCTACCCAACCGAAAGGTGGCGGGGGCACAAGCCCAAGCTGTGTGTCCGAGTATCTGAACGAGCAGAAGATCAAGCCCGAGTGCGTGATCATGCTCACTGACGGATACGTTGGTAATGACTGGGGCAGTGACTGGCCAGCGCAAGTGCTGTGGGTGATCACAGGCGGCAACACTGCCGTGGCACCGAACGGCAAAACGATTCACATCAAAGACTGATATGGCAATAGCGAAGCCCAAACCCGAGTGGTTCTACAACTTCAACACGCACGAAAGCGAAAAGTATGGACTGCTGAACCATGCGGGGACGGGTAAGTGGGCTGTGGTGGAGAGTACGGATGACCAATACTACGAACCCTCCGCATACAAGGTGATAACCGAATGGTTAGACGACCGCAAGACGGCGCTTGGATTTATTAAACTTTTGAAGGAGCAATGAAATGAGTATCAGTGCATCAGCGTTATTAGTTGAGTTGAACATCAGCGTGTGGCCTGCCACGAAGATTGATCGTGAGACCACGGCCCAAGTGAATACGGACGCATCCGCAGTGCGTGACGCATCGCAGACCAAGAAGAACTTGTTCGCAGGTACGAGCTTACGCAAGGACATCGAGAAGTTGGCTGCGCGAATTCGTCTGTACCACAACCAACGTACCCTGCCGTGGGCAGACAAGGGCGAGCGAATGTTACCGACTGCGTTGTTCATGGAATACAAGCAGACGATGAACGCCTACGAGCAGACGTTCGAGACGATGTGCCAGAACTTTTTCAGTGAGTACCCACGGCTGGTGCAGGAGGCGCAGGTGAATCTTGGCCGACTGTACAAAGCTGAGGACTACCCAGACCTAACAGATGTTAGGTTGAAGTTCGGGTTCCGGCGCACCGTGAAACCTGTGCCCGAGGCAGGTGACTTCCGACTGGACATTCCAGCGAATGACTTGGAGGAGATGCGAGCTGAGTTCGTGACCCAACAAGAAGAGAAGCTGGCCGAGGCTATGCGAGCTCCATGGGAGCGTCTGCATACGATGCTAGTGGGTATCTCGGAGAAGCTGACCGACACCGAACACGGCGATGAGAAGAAGCGATACCACGATACCCTGATCACCAACCCGCTGGAGTTGTGTGAGTTGCTGACGAAGCTGAACGTGACCAAGGACCCCAAGCTGGAGGAGGCGCGTAAGCAGTTGGAGCTGACGATGCTGGGCGCGAACCTTGAGAGTATCAAGGAAGACTCAATGGCGCGTAGCGAAGTGAAATCCAAGGTCGATGCGATCTTGAACAAGTTTAATTGGTAAGGAGTAGATGATGAGCGCAATGAATTTCAGTAACGTGGTGTTGGAAAGTAACGTGGATAAGTTTGTAACTACCCACGGACTTGCAAGGGATAAAGTCCTCGCCCACCCCATGCTTGAGCCGGTGATTGAAAAGCTGGCAGTGCTGTACCCGCTGTGGAAGTTCGAGGGTTCGGGTGCTCACAGCGTGAGTACGAATAACCAAAGCACGTTGTGGCTAACAAACTTTGACGTATCGTGTGACGGCGAACCCTTGGGCGTCATTACGCGCAGATACGAGGGGCGTGACTACCAAATCTGCGTGACCAACGACCGCATCAAAGCCAAGATGGAGCGCACGAATTACTACAAGACCAAGGACCCGAACAAAGCGATTGCCAAGGTCAAGAAGATGTTCGGCCCAAACGATACACAAGAAGTGGCAAGGATAGCAAGGGGCAAAGCGGGGGCGGTAGCGCAAGATGCCGAGTGGAGCAAGAACCGTGAGCTAGGTGCGGCCACTGAAATTGTGCAACGTGCGGCCAAGAAGTATGTCATGGGTGCTGGGTTCGAGGCGTTCATGGCGTATGTCAAGGACCACTACCCTGCACAAGAGTACGAGCTGCTTGTGACTAACCACGAAGTAGCTGAGAAAGCGCGGGTGGAGCTGGAGACTATAAAAGCAACGCAAGGTGTTATTAGTACGCAGAAGAAGGGCGCTGTTGTCACTCGGCGTGGGAGTACGTACGTAGTGGAACAGAGTGACAAGGTGGAAATTTGCGATGACAATACGCTCCCCGAGTGGATACGTAGCCGGATCGGTATGCTCAAACTTATCGAGCCAGCGCAGTTTGTATCTGACTTGGGCATGAGAGCAAACGAGAACGTATTTGTACTGATCGAACCACCTGAAGCAAACCTAACAGATGTTACCGAAGGAGAAACAAAATGAAACAACCCAAACTCAAAGTGGTAGAGCAACACCACCGAGCACAGACCGAGGTGCGACCCAACATCCTCGACAAGAACTTCAAATACTATTGCGCCGCCGACACCGATGTGCAACGTACGTGGAGACGATTTGGTTGGACCCCAATAGAGAAGCAAAATGAAAGCGGTACTTGAGTTCAACTACCCCGAGGACACTGACAAGTGTCGCCGGGCGATACACGCAGACGAAGCGTTCAAGGCATTGCAGGAAATCAAGCGGAGTGTGGATCGGAAGTTTACGCACAAGTCAGACCTTGAAGAGGTTTTGAAGTATGTGTACGAGATTTCCGACTACGTCCTGAGAACCACTGGAGAAGACGTATGACATGGCCCTTTCCACCATTCCCAAACCCTAAAGACACGGGCAAACGAGTCCCTAAGTTCAACCCCGGCAACCATGAGGACGCGCCGTTATGACCGAAGAATACAAACAACTGTATGAGCAGGTGTGTGAGCAGTATGACGTTCTTGCGAAAGTCCTGAGCGATGCGACGCGGGAGGTTGCAGCAAAAGACGAAGCATTGGACTTGGCGCTGGAGGCGTTGACGCCATTTAGCACTCCAAATTGGGCTGGGACTGGTGCTGATAAAGCCAATGAAGCCATCGCCGCAATCAAGCAAGCACGATCGGTTGGGAGTGCCGCAATATGAACCTGTTTTATGTGGGCGAAAAAGTGTACGAGTGCAAACTCAGGGAGAAGGCATGACTTACGACTACCAAGGATCGCTGGCGCAGAAGCTGGTGGATGAACTGCTGGAGGTGGTTCACAAGTACGACGAGGTGATGGTGCTGCCCACCGCCCTCGGATGCCTTGACCTCGCCAAACTACAACTGTTGCAGGAACACATGGAGGATGACGAAGATGACTGAGATCATTGACTTCGCCAAGGCCAAGGAAGAAAGAGAGCCACATGTGGCAGGGCAGTTGTACTGCCAAGGGTGCAACCACGAGTGGACCGCCGTGTGGAAGCCGGGCACCACGGAGTTTGAGTGCCCTGAGTGCGGCGCTATGCGCGGGCGAAACAAGTTCGATGTGATGCCATCACCCGATGCGCACAGCTGGACATGTGTAGCGTGTGGCAACCAACTCTTTCACCTACTAAAGGACCGGGTGCATTGCCCCGGATGTGGAGAACAATGGAACTACGGAGAGATCATATGACCTGTAAACACCGCTGGGAAGAAGGAACCAACAAAGACCGACCCGCATACCGTTGCACCCGCTGTGGTGATTGGAGATTTGTATGACCCCTGTACGGCAGAAGAAAATCCGTACGCTACTACGCTCAAAGCCAAGCGGCCTGACGCCCATCGAGATAGCGGAAATCACGGGGATTCACCCCTCCAACGTGAGGACATCCCTGAGAGCCATGCCCGATGTGTATGTAGACCGCTGGCGCATGGGCAAGCGTGGGCAGTTCGAGAAGGTGTGGGTTGCTGTGCCTGTACCAGACGACTGCCCTCATCCCAGAGAGCGAACCAAGTGGGGCGCACACTACAAGAAACCAAAGACCCAATGGGTCATTACCGAAGGAGCGATAGCATGAACGACGAAGAACGAGATTTAGACCTTGCCCTTGCTGACGCAGAGGCAGAGAACCGCAAACTGAAGGCACGTATTGCCGACCTTGAACGAGTGGTTTCCTCGGCCAAGGATATGGTAGGCGCACTCAACGAACTGAGCGAGTACGCGACATGGGCCCGACTGCTGGCTAAACTTGAGAAGGACTTGGCGCGTCTATGAGAACATTCGCAACGCACGCCGTCCGCAAGCTACTGCGCGATAACCCTGACGGCATGGACGTAGGCACAATAGCCAACAACCTCGACCGAGAGCCGGGCAACATCCGCAAGCTGCTGTGCACAATGCCTGACGCCTACATCGACCGCTGGACCCGGTTCGGCGGTAAAGGAAGACCAAGCGCCATCTGGTGCGTGGTTGTGCCACCAGAAAATTGCCCACCACCTGAAAAAACCCAACCAAGGAGAAAATCATGAGCTATCCATTCCATTCCCTCTTACCCGTACACCTGCAAATGGAGTTACGTGCCGCCACGTCTAGCAACTTGGACTACACGATTAAATCTGTGCAGGAAACCAACCCACGGTTTTTTCACAACAAGGACACGCTGAACAGTCGCGTGTTTTTTAATCAGCCACGAGGAAAACTAGAAGGGGGTACGTTCATCCATGCGGCCCCAGCCAGAATATACGAGGAGAAAAAATGACAACTGGGATTGAAGAACTCAAACCTATGAAGAAACGTAAAGGGCGGGGACCCGGTAAGAAACCCGCACTTGACTGCACGAGCTTGCGACTGCCAAGGGAAGTGATGGCCTTTTTTGAGGAGCACTACCCCCATTCCAAGCAAGTGAAAATGAGAGAAGTTCTTACTGCGTACGTTAGAAGCCAAACCCAAGGAGAAATCAATGGCTAAGAAACCACAGTCCCAAGCACAGCGAATCCGTGACTATTTCACCAAGAACCCCGGCAAGACCGTGTCTGAGGTTGCCAAAGCAATGGGAGTGCCGTACCAAATCGCGTACATGACCAAGCGAGATGCGGATAAGAAAAAGAAGGCTGAACCCAAGCAAAACTGGGAGACGGTGCACATCAGCACATCCGACAACAGCATCGAAGCGGCAATCGAACGAGAGGTAGCGGCAATCGAACGAGAGGCAGAGTTTCCCGTGACCATGGAAGAGCCCAAGGCCGACCCAGTGAATCACCCCGCGCACTACAAGTACGGTGGCATCGAGACCATCGACTTCATCGAAGCCAAGGAGCTCGGGTACAACCTCGGCAATGTGGTGAAGTACATCACCCGCGCCGACCACAAAGGCAACCGCAAGCAAGACCTTGAGAAAGCCATGTGGTACTTGAAGCGAGAGCTCGGTAGCGCCTAACAACTGTTAGGGAAAATACCAAGCCGCCTTCGGGCGGCTTTTTTGCGTCTGGGTGTTGACAAAGTAAAGAGATGTGGTATTCTCTGGGTCCTGAAAACAAATTGGAGTATGAGATGGCGTTCGGAAAACACCCAGCGGTTGTAGATGCAGATCACTACGGCCAACTGAAATGCAAGTGCGGAAGCGAATACCTGCACCAAGGCAACATCACGGTCTTTGAGCGCGGTGAAGATGGTGACACCACCACGGTGATTGCCCAAGATGGTAAGACCGTCCAAACATCCAACTTCCCCGACCGAGATACCTGTAACCCCAGCCCCCGCCGACACGGACTGATCCTTGAGTTCGACTGCGAGGAGTGCGGCGTATCCAACGGCGTACCGGGCGGCACACTGCAACGACTTGCTATCTTCCAGCACAAGGGTTGCACCTTCATGGAGTGGCTCGACTGATGGCTACCACCCCAGAGGCCAAGGTCAAAGCCAAGATTAAGGCCATCCTGAAAGAACACAACGTCTACTACGCTATGCCAATCGGCAGTGGCTACGGTAACGCTGGCGTACCCGACTTCCTGTGCTGTGTGAGCGGCTACTTTGTAGCAATCGAGGCCAAGGCAGGTAAAGGCCAAGCAACAGCACTGCAACTCAAGAACCTTGGGCAGATCAACAAGGCGGGTGGGTACGCTTGCATCATCAACGAAACCAATCTTGACTACCTGAAGGAAGTCATCACCGAGTGCAGGAGGGCCGCTGAATGATCGAGAAATACCTGATTCGCTTTTGCGCACAGGAAGTGCGTACCATGATCACCCGGTTGCACGAGCGGCCCGATGACTTTGACTACGGCACTAGGTGGAGAGACTTGGCGGAAACCAGAAGTGGTTTTACATGGGTCGAGCGCAAGGTGCTGGACAAGGAGTGGGCCAAGTTCAAGAAGAACCAAAAACGCCGCGAACTGTTGGGCCTTATCACCAACGAAGTGCTCAACCCAACCCCGAAAGACCGATGGGGTGGCCTGAGCCACAGTAACTTTGCGCAAGCCCTGCAAAACCACAGCACCGCCGCCGTGGCGAGAGCGCAAATGAACGCCGCGCAGCTTAACGCAATGCAAAACCAGTACGCACAACAAATGAATGGGTACCAAGACCCACGATCACTCTACCAAGGAAACCACAATGTCTAATTTTTCAACAGGTGTCGAGACCGTCATCAAGCGCATGGAGACCAACCCCGAGGAGTTCTTCAACGAGGCGCACAAGTGGCACTTCATTTTCAAAGAGAAGTTCCGTGAGGTGCTGACCGAGCCCGAGAAAGGCGCACTGCACGAGGCGCTGAAAGCTGTGCGCCGCAAAGAGTTTGACTACAGCGTAGTGCAGACCTTGCTGAGAGACGAGGTGCAAGAGCAAATGAAAGGGGCGATCGGCGGGGCGTACACGAACACCGTCACAACGGGTACAGGCGCGTACCTTACGGCGGGTATCAACACCCCCTCCAGCTTTTTCTTGCAAGAAAAAGAAAGGGAAAAAGAACTAGAAACCCTCAAGTACAACGCTAAAGATCGGTACATCCTCAAATGAACATCATCACGATCGACTTTGAATCTGCGTACGGTGGTGACCTTGGGTTCAGGACTCAGACTACCGAGGAATACGTACGAGACCCACGCTTTGAGGTGATTGGTGTGGCGGTGCAAGTCAATGACGGTGAGCCCGAGTGGTTCAGTGGTTCAATGGCCGACACCGCTGTGTTCCTCAAGCAGTTCGATTGGGCCAACTCCCTTGCGCTGGCACACAACGCTGTGTTCGATGGGTTCATCATGTCGCACCACTTCGGCATCAAACCCAAAGGCTGGCTGGATACGCTGAGCATGGGCCGAGCACTTCACGGTACGAACGTAGGCGGGAGCCTCGCGGTGTTAGCCGAGCACTACGGCATCGGGGTCAAGGGTGAGCAGGTCAAGCAGTACATCAACTACTTCCGCAAGAACTTCACCCCCGAGGAGCTGGCCGACTACGGATCGTACTGCCGCAATGACGTGACGCTGACGTGGGACTTGTTCGGCTTGATGAGCCAAGGGTTCCCCAAGACTGAGTTGCGTTTGATCGACCTGACCATCCGCATGTTCACCGACCCCGTGTTGCGTCTGGACGAGAAGATACTGCGTGACCACTTGCTGAAAGAGCAAAGCCGCAAAGAAGACCTACTTCGGAACTTCGACAAAGATACGTTGATGAGCAATCCTCAGTTTGCCGACCTGCTCCGTGAGCTGGGTGTTGAGCCGCCGATGAAGAAGAGCCCTGCTACGGGCAAGCTGACGTATGCGTTTGCCAAAACGGACGAGGAATTCAAAGCCTTGCTGGAGCACCCAACCACCGCAGTGCAGACTTTGGTCGCCGCTCGGCTTGGAACCAAATCCACGATCGAGGAGAGCCGGACCGAGCGGTTCATTGGGATTTCCCAGCGCGGACCTATGCCAGTTCCCTTGCGCTACTACGCCGCCCACACAGGACGGTGGGGTGGTGATGACAAGTTGAACCTGCAAAACCTGCCGAGGAACTCTCCCCTGAAGAAGTCCATCTTGGCCCCTGATGGGTACATGATGATTGACTCAGACTCATCGCAGATTGAAGCACGTACGCTGGCATGGCTAGCTGGGCAAGACGACTTAGTGGAGGCATTTGACCGTGGCGAGGACGTTTACAAAATCATGGCATCTGCTATTTACGGCAAGCCAGTCTCGGAGATTTCCAAGGACGAAAGGTTCGTTGGCAAGACGACAATCTTGGGCGCAGGGTACGGCATGGGGGCGGCAAAATTCCAAATACAGCTTAAAAATTTTGGAGTTGCTATCGAGCTTGATGAAGCCAAGCGGATCATCGACACGTACCGCCGCACGTACCCAAGGATCACTGAGTTGTGGAAAGCCGCAGGGGGCATCCTTGGAGCCATCATCGGCAACCAATCCACCGAGCTTGGCCGAGGCGGTGTTCTGAAAGTGCAGGGCACCAAAGGTATCTTGTTGCCGAACGGCCTATACCTGCGCTACCCCAACCTGCGCCAATCCGTCAACGAGGAAGACGGCAAAACCGAGTACGTGTACGACACCAAGAAGGGTAAGGCCACAATCCCCAACCGCATCTATGGCGGCAAGGTGGTGGAGAACGTCTGCCAAGCCCTCGCTCGGATTGTGATCGGCGATCAGATGTTGCTGGTTGCGAAGAAGTACCAAGTGGTCATGACAGTGCATGACGCGATCGCTTGCATCGTGCCCGAGACCGAGGTGGAACGTGCTGTCGAGTACGTTGAATTGTGTATGCGTATACGTCCGCAGTGGGGGCCCGAGCTCCCGCTTAACTGCGAATCTGGTTCAGGCAAAAGCTACGGGGACTGCTGATGAGAAAACTACTCAACCAAATAATCCAGTGGGCGCTACGTGAGGAAGACCGGCGGGGGCTAAGCGTTGGCAAATGTGAGACTGTGCGCAGTGACACCATACCCTCGTTCCGCATTGGTGTTATGAAGGCGATGAACGGACGCATCTTGGAGGTGAGCACGTACAAGCCCAACAACCACGGACCTGACTGGACAAACGAGATGTTCATCGTGCCCGAGGATCAAACGCTTACGCAAGCACTCACAACACTTTTAATTCTGAAGGGGCTCAACACATGAGCATCGTCTGGTCATTCAGTAGCCTCAAGACATTCCAGCAATGTCCGAAGAAGTATTACCACACCAAGATTGCCAAGGATGTTGTTGAGCCAGACACCACGGCCACGCTGTACGGGAAGTCGGCCCACACCGTTGCGGAGGAATACATTCGTGACGGTAAACCAGTTCCCCCTCAGTTTGCGTACATGCAAGAAATGCTGGACAACCTCAAAGCAATCCCCGGTGAGAAGCACTGCGAAATGATGTTGGGCTTCACCAAGGACTTGGAAGCGTGTGAGTTCCACGCACCGAACGTCTGGTGGCATGGCATCGCCGACTTGGTCGTGATCAACGAGGAAAAGAAGATGGCCTACTCTGTGGACTACAAGACCAGCAAGAGTGCCCGGTACGCTGACGTGAAGCAGTTGGACTTGGTGGCGACAGGCATCTTTGCCAAGTTCCCCAAGATCGAGCGGATCAAGTCGGCGCTTTTGTTCGTTGTAAGTAAAGAGTTTGTCAAAGCCGAGCACCACGCCGAGATGGTGCCCAAGTACGTAGAAAAACCTGCGCGAGATGTTGCACGAATCGAGGCGGCATTGGAAAATGGGGTTTGGAATCCCGTCCAAGGACCCCTGTGCAAGTTCTGTTCAGTCAAACAATGCGAATACAACAGGAGCTGAAGATGGAAAACCAAGAAACCGATACCGCCCTTATCCTTGAAAACGAACTCAAGCGCCGGGTAACCGAAGTCCTTGGCACGATCGTGCACAAGGTAGTAAAAAAGCAACTGGAGCAAGCGTTCTCCGAGCAGAAGCATCAAATGATGATGGAAATCAGCATCGCAGTGGGCAAGATGCTCCGAGTCGTTGAGGAAGAAGGACGCAACCCGTTGTGGACTGCAACCCCCGAGGAGTTTGGTCTGAAGAAAGAAGACCTGAACACCCACATGATTTCAAGAGGTTAACCATGCCCTACACCAAAACCCCCCGACCATACAAACATGAATATCAATTACAGAAAGCCCGAGGAGAAGGGCCAGCACGAGCTGAACGCCAACGTGCACGAGAGACCATCGACAAGAAGCACCCCGACCGAGACGGTGATGGCAAGGCTGACATCCGCGAAGGCAAAGATGTTGCACACGTCAAGGCTCTATCTAAAGGTGGAACCAACGGACACGGTGTGCGCATCGAAAGCGCGGCCAAGAACCGTTCGTTCAAACGCAACAGCAACCACAAGCTGGTGACCGAGACCAGCACGAAGGAACGGAAGAAGAAATGACCCCCGAGCAAATCTGGCTGCTGAAGTATGGCCGGGGGTGGGTGCATTGGTATGAGCTTGCGGATGAAGATGGGGACGGTGTAGACGATTTAGTTCAACGGATGCACGAGGCCCGACTGCTCAAGACCGACAGCAACCGCATGTGCGTTAGACTTAAAACAGAGAAGGAAAGAAATGAATCTATCAGAGTATGAGTGGCCCCGTCCCCATGGGTTCACTCCGTTCGTACATCAGAAGTCAACAGCAGAGTTTTTGATTAGTAACCGCAAGGCGTTTTGCTTCAACGAGCAAGGCACCGGCAAAACAGCATCAGTGATCTGGGCCGTTGACTACCTCATGAACATCGGCCTCGTGCGCCGAGTGCTTGTCATCTGCCCTTTGTCGATCATGAAGTCGGCTTGGCAGGGCGACCTGTTCAAGTTTGCGATCCACCGCACAGTCTCTGTCGCCTACGGCAGTGCACGTAAGCGCAAGGAGATCATCAACGCTGGGGCTGAGTTCGTCATCATCAACTTCGATGGTGTCGGCATCGTCAAGGACGAGATCATCAACGGCGGGTTTGACCTGATCGTTGTGGACGAGGCGTCTGCGTATAAGAACGCACAGACAAGCCGCTGGAAAGACCTGCGAGACCTAACAAGAGTTATCAAGGGCTTGTGGATGTTGACGGGTACACCCGCCGCGCAGTCTCCCGCCGATGCGTTTGGTCTGGCAAAGCTGGTCAACCCCAAGGGTGTGCCGCAGTTCTTCACGCACTTCAAAGACATGGTGATGACCAAGGTCAGCCAGTATCGGTACATCCCGAAGCCGACTGCGAAGCACATTGTGCACACCGCACTGCAACCCGCAATCCGGTTTGAGAAGCGCCAGTGCATCGACCTGCCCCCGCTGACGTTCGTTGAACGTGATGCCCCGTTGACTCCCCAGCAAGCTGGCTTCTACAAGTTACTTAAGAAGGAGATGATGATCGAGGCCGCAGGGGAGGAAATCTCAGCCGTCAACGCCGCCACCCAGATCAACAAGCTGCTCCAGATTTCATGTGGCTCGATCTACACCGACACAGGCGAGGTCGTGGACTTTGACGTGAGCAACCGACTCAACGTGGTGCAGGAGATCGTGGACGAGTGCAGTAACAAGGTGCTTATCTTTGTGCCATTCACGCACTCGATCGCATTACTTGAGAAGCACTTAACAAAGAACAACATCACTTGCGAGATCATCAACGGCAGTGTGTCGGTGAACAAACGTGCAGACGTGGTACAGCGGTTTCAGTCTCAGGAAAACCCGAAGGTGCTCATCATCCAGCCGCAAGCCGCATCCCACGGGCTTACCCTAACTGCCGCCGACACCATTATTTGGTACGCTCCTTGCACCAGCGTAGAAACGTACTTGCAAGCCAACGCACGTATCGACCGCCCCGGTCAGGTCAACCCCATGACCATCGTCCACATCCGTGGAAGCCAAGTCGAAAGCCGCCTGTACTCCATGTTGCAAAACAACGTGGCAGGACACAAAGAAATCATCGACCTCTACCAAGAAGAAATTTTTGAAGAAACCTCTTGACACTGTCAAGAGTTGTGGTAGAGTACCCCACCAACCAAGGAGAAAAAGTATGGACGAAGAAGTTCAGGGGCAAGATTCCCCCCAATATGACCTAGACAAGCTGACCGCCATCTACCTCAAGATGCGCGACAAACGGGACGACATGCGCCGTGAGGCCGAGGCCCGAGAAAAAGAAATCGAAGAGCAGATGAGCATCATCGAAGCCGAGATGCTCGAAGTCTGCAAGCAAATGAACGCCGACAGCGTTCGCACCCCACATGGCACGATCATCCGTTCCGTAAAGTCACGGTACTGGACGAATGATTGGGATTCGATGTATCAGTTCATCAAAGAACACGATGCGTTTGGCCTGTTGGAAAAGAGACTTCATCAGACACACCTGAAAGAGTTTCTTTCCGAGAATCCCAACACGTTCCCCATCGGGGTCAACGTGGAAAATTCGTACTCCGTGGTTGTTAGACGTTCCAAAGGAAATTAAGATGAGCAATATCACACTCTTGAATCAAGACCTCCCCGACTTTCTGCAACAAGCAGGTGTCAGTGATCTTACAAAATCCCTCGCTGGTAAAACCGGCGTCAAACGTATCGTGCCGAAGAACGGCATCTTCCGCAAGGTAGTCGGCGGTGAGGAAATGGGCAAGGTGAAAGGCAATCTCAATGCCATCATCGTGAACGCATCCCCCAAAGTTGGCCGCATCTTCTACGCAAAGCAGTGGACTCCCGATGCCGAGCCGACCGCACCCGACTGCTTCAGCAATGACGGCAATGTCCCGGACGCAGGTTCAGCCAATGCGCAATCCGATCGTTGCGACACCTGCGCTCAGAACATCAAAGGTTCGGGCATGGGTAACTCCAAGGCTTGCCGTTACAGCCAGCGCATTGCGATGGTGTTGGAAGAAGACTTTGGTACTTCGCTGGAAGGTGAAATCTACCAAATGAACTTGGCCTCCAAGTCTTTGTTCGGCGACAGCACTGCCGACAACACCCACACCTTTGGTAACTACACCAAGTACCTCGCCAACAACGGCAAGAGCTTGGACTACGTTGTCACCACCATCAGCTTCAACGAAGAAAACGATAACCAGTCGGTGCTGTTCACCCCTGCGCGTTTCATCAACAAGGCTGAGTACGCTGTGACCAGCGTAGTGGCGGCAAAGCCCGAAGTGCAGAAGATGGTCTTGATGACTCCGTACCAAGCGGATGCGTCTGGCCGTGCCCCAAAGCTGGAAGCACCTGCCCCCAAAGCCGCCGCACCTGTGACAGTTGCCGATGCTGTGGCCGAACCCACCAAGCGCGAAAGCAAGAAAGCTGAAGCCCCCGCTCCGACTGCAAAGAAGGACTTGGGTTCTGTGGTCGCCGCATGGACTGACGAGGAGTAAGCATGAGCTATGGTTACAGCCAGAACTTGGTGTACGCCAACAAAAAGGCCAGCATCAAGTCTCTGGGCGTAGCCTTGGGCCGTGTATGTATTCTTGAAGGCGTAAGCGTGAGCCATGTTGCTGATTCTTTTGGAGTTAGTCGCATGGCCGTTTACAACTGGTTCAAAGGGGACTCCGTGCCCCACCCAGACACTCACGCCGCCATCGAGAAGTTCATGCGCAGTATCAAGCGTCGCCGCAACAAACAGAAATAAACATGTCCAGTTTTGACCTACTCGACACCGTGTTGCCCACGGAAGGGCGGTACTGTGTTTTCGGATACGGTCGTTACCCAGACCAACGCTTTGCAGATACACGAGAAGAAGTCGATGCGATAGCCGCTGAGTTTGTCCGCCGCAAAATAGATGCGTATTTTGGTTGCGCCAAATATGGCCCACTGAACAACAGGACACATGAGAACGCCACGTACTTCCGCGCACTGTGGATGGACATTGACTGCGGCCCCACCAAGGGTGTCCCAGACGAGAAGGGTGTCATCAAAGGCTATCTGACCCAAGACATTGGGTTGGCCGAGTTCAAAAAGTTTTGCATGGCCGTTGGCATGCCACGACCGATTCTGGTGAGTTCCGGTTACGGGATTCACGCTTACTGGCTACTCGAAGAAGTAGTTACCCGCCGCGATTGGGAACCACTTGCCAACCGACTCCGTGAGTTGTGCGTCGAGCAAGGGCTGATCGTTGATTCTTCAGTGTTTGAGGCTTCGCGTGTTCTGCGCATCCCCGGCACCTTTAATTTCAAGCAGGACGAACCCAAGCTGGTAACAGTCCTTAATGAGAAAACACAGCGCCTGACGTACGAGCAGTTCAAAGAATTACTCGGCGCACCTGAACCCAAAGACGATGTACCCGACTTCATCCCGCGCTCGATGAGCCCGATGATGGAGGCCCTGATGGGCAACAAGGTCAAGAAGTTCAAGACCATCATGCTTCGGTCCGCCGAGGGTGACGGTTGCCAACAGCTGCTGAATTGCTTCGAGAACCAAGCCTCTATTGAAGAACCCTTATGGCGTTCTGCTTTGTCGATCGCGGCGTTTTGCTCCGATGGCGATGCCTCTGCGCACAAAATGTCCAAAGGGCACCCTGAGTATGACCCCGCTCAAGTTGACCAAAAACTTGCACAGCTCCGCGCCAAGGGTGGCCCACACCACTGCGCTACGTTTGCGAAGCTGAATCCAACTGGGTGCGATGGTTGTCCACACAAGGGCAAGATCAAATCACCGATCGTGCTCGGCATGGAGATCGAGGAAGCCGACCCGGACGACAACGACTTTGTGGTTGCCGACGAAGAGACTGGCGAAGAAACGCACTACCACATACCCGAGTATCCGTTCCCATTCTTCCGTGGCGCAAAGGGTGGCATCTACCGCCGAGCCAGCGAGGAAGAAGACGAACCAGCATTGGTGTACGAACACGACCTGTACGTGGTCAAGCGCATGAAAGACCCCGAGGTTGGGGAAGTTGCGCTATTCCGACTGCACCTGCCGCACGATGGTGTGCGCGAGTTCAGTATTTCCACAGCATCCATTTCCGCAAAAGATGATCTGCGCAAGCAGTTGGCCCACCACGGGGTCATGGCGCACCACAAACAGTACGAGAACCTTGCTTCGTTTGTTGTGGCATTCATCAAAAATTTGCAGTACGTAAAAAAGGCAGAAACCATGAGAACCCAATTTGGATGGGCCGATGCGGACAGTAAGTTCATACTCGGCGACCGTGAGATCACCAAGGACGGTGTGTTTTACAGCCCACCCTCCAGCACCAACAAAGACGCCGCTGAGAAGATTCACGTCAAAGGTGACTTCGACAAGTGGAAGGAAGTGTTCAACCTCTACGCCCTGCCGGGGATGGAGCCCCACGCATTTGCCGCACTCACAGCGTTCGGCTCCCCACTGCTCAAGTTCACCGGCTTGGAAGGCGCGATCATCAACATCATTTCCCCGGAGTCAGGCTCGGGTAAGTCCACAGCCCTGTACATGTGCAACAGCGTGAGCGGCCAGCCGAAAGAGCTGACCTCCATGTTCAAGGACACGTTCAACGCCAAGATTCACCGACTCGGTGTGATGAACAACCTCGCCAACACGATTGACGAGATCACGAACATGAGCGGCATGGAGTTCTCCGATCTGTCGTACAGCATCAGCCAAGGCCGTGGCAAAGACAAGATGAACGGCTCGACCAACACGCTGCGCGTCAACAACACGAAATGGCAGGGAATCAGCCTTTGCTCCTCCAACGCCAGCTTCTACGAAAAGCTCGGGGTATCCAAGAGTACGCCGGATGGTGAGTCGATGCGTCTGCTTGAGTACAGGGTGGACCACAACAACATCATCTCGATGGAGCACGGCAAGCAGATGTTCGACCACCAACTGCGGGAGAACTACGGCCATGCAATGGAGCCCTACGCCCAATGGCTGGTGAACAACAAAGAGGAAGCAGTCGATCTGATGCGCCAAGTTCAGGCCCGTATCGACAAAGAAATTCAGTTCACCCAGCGTGAGCGTTTCTGGTCTGGTGTTGCCGCTTGCAACATCGCTGGTGGCCTGATCGCCAAGAGCCTCGGCTTGCACGACTTCGACATGAAGGCCGTCTACGAGTGGCTCAAGAAGATGCTGAGCGAAATGCGCCAAGAAGTGAAGCCCCCACAGGCATCGCCAATCACAGCAGTCGGCGAGTTCATCAACGCACACATCTCTAATGCGCTGGTGGTCAACGGTGAAGTGGATGCCCGGAGCAATCTATCGGCACTCCCATTGCTGGAGCCCCGTGGTGAGCTGATGATCCGCTACGAGCCCGACACCAAAGAGCTGTACATTGCGGCCAAAGCGTTCAAAGACTTCTGCGTACGTCAGCAGATCAACTACAAGGGCACCCTCAAGGAGCTCCAGCAACTGGGTTGCTACACCGAGGCTATGAACAAGCGGATGTCGAAAGGTATGAAGATGGTGTCCCCCGCCGTCCGAGTGCTGAAGTTCGACGCCTCGTCTTCAGAGTTTTTGCAAGTGGACGTACAACTGAGTGCAGATGAAGATCGAAACGGTAGCGTTCCAGATTGACTGGAAGAAGTTCCGAAAGGGGTACTCCTTTTTTGTACCCTGCATCGACCATGAAGCGGCCAGACAAACACTGGCCGTGGTCACCAAGCGCCTGAAAATCAAGACCATCAGCAAAGTGGTGGTCGAGGAGGGCATCAAGGGCTTGCGCGTTTGGCGCGTATAAATTACACTTGGGCCGCTGGTTGATGATCCAGCGGTTTCTCCTTGATAGTTGGTTCTTCCTGTTACCCCCCGGTTTGCGCCGGGGGGTTTTTTCATTTCTGGCGGTTCTTTTCTTCCCGCTTGTCTGCCGCAAGTCGGGATGGGAGCAGTGTCTCCGCGAATGGACCTACGTTCTTCTCGGTCAACGTGATGCCTCGGAAAGACTTGGCACGTTGCTCCTGCTTGCGCTCCAACGAGTCCACAAGGTTGTCGGTCGTGATTTGGTACGTGGGGTACTTGTTGTTGAACTTCTGCATATCACCGTAGTATTCGGTGTAGGCATCGAAGTCTTTCTCCCGGTACGCACGGTCGATCTGATTCATGATCTTGGTGCGCTCGTTCAAAATCTTCTGCTCAAGGCCGATGACTTTGAAGGTCACGTACTGCGTATTCGCAAGCAGGTCTGAGCGGAAGCCGACAGCTTGGAAGATCAACTCGCCTGTGGTGAACGCATCGCGAGACAGAATCTCCGCACCCTTGTTGTCCTTTGCGCCCTCTTCGTAGTAATTAGCTGCGTTGATCCAGTTACGGAAACCAGCAGGGGCGGCTTTGAGGACACCCTTCTTGTAGTCACCCTGCATGAACGCATCGTACGAGTCGATAAGAGACAAGATCATGTTGGCGGATGGGCCAGCCTTCTCCACTGCCAAAGCTATGGCGCTTTCGCGTGTGGTTGCAGTTTCTTTGGTGTCGCGCAGCCACATGTTGTTCAGGCTCGTACGGCTGGAGATGTCCACACCTGTGATGGCGTTGACAGGGCCGCGCTCAATGACGTCGGCGAGATCGTATCCAGCAATCTGAGTACCACCAAGCTGTTCCTTGAGCCAGACAGTGCGCCACCACAACTCGTAGCTCATGTTCTTGACTTCCTCGGGCCACTCATCATCCTTGAGGGAGTTCCACATCGCGCCGAGCAAGCCCATGACTGTGCTGAAACCCCACAAGCCGACTGCGCCGCCGAGCACCCATGTGTGGCCCATAGTGCCGAAGAACTTCTTGGCCGCTTCAAACCGAGTGCGACCGTTCATTGGCTTGACCATCTCCACAAAGTTCCTACCCAAGAACAGGGTCATGTACACCGGGTACATCATGAACTGCGTAAGAATTCTGCCCGGAGCGCCCTTCATAAAGTCAGGGCGGTTGTACTGGCCGTAGTTACCAAGGGCTTCGTTGGTATCGTAGACAGCGTTGTCCACCGAGGTCTCATGATCCCGACCTGCTTTGCGGTTCAGTCGGTACGCTGCAAGGAACATGGCCTCACGAGACATACGTTCAGTCGAGTGCATCAACCCGCCGAGCACCAGTGCGCTGACAGTGTCTTTGGCAAACTGCACCTTGGGTGAGGGAATATCGTCGGTCGGCGTGGCCTTGTAGCCCAGCGCATCGCGTGCGTATGTGGAAGTGGTCAGATCACGACCCATCATGTCTTTGATAGCGCGGCGCTCATCTTCGCTGCGGGTGACGTTTTCAATAGATGGAGGTGCCCAAGAGAAGGTGCCGTCGGCGTTTTTCTTCATCACACCGAACTCGTTCCACACCTTGAGCATGTTGCCCATCTCGGCGTAGGCTTTGCCGACACCGTACTTTGTAAGCACGGGGATGCCAGTCTGAAACAAGCTCAATGGCTGGAGTACCGCCGAGGAGATACCGCCCAGATAGAAGATGAACGAGAACTTGTTGAGCGCAGCTGCGATTTTCTCGCCAAAGGATAGCTCGCCCACCGACAGTTCATCAGACACACGTCGCTCAAAGGTGGCAACGTAGGGCTCATATATTGGGCGGTTCTTGATCGAGTCACGAGCCTGAGACAGCGAGTTGCGCAGCAGGGGAGCGTACTTGATCCGGGCAAGCTGAGTTGCCATCTTGGTGGTCGTGTCGGCCACGTTGCGCAGCAAGTCGGTGCGGAAACCAGCGAAGCCCTTACGGTGAATGAACTGCTTGCGGAAACTCTGCTCGGGCATTGTCTGCAAGTAGAGCTGGTACACCGCATCCTTGAGCTGTTCCTTGGCTTCTGGGGTGAAGTCAGTCTTGGCCCCGGTCTTGTCAATCTCGGCAAACACACCAGACAGAAGCTGGCTGTTGCCGACTGTGGTTTTGCGCAGGGCACTGATGTCGTTGCCGTACACAAACTCTTCCGACTCCAGCAAGTCTTCCATGTTCCGGGCCCGGCGCTTTTGGAACGCAGCATCCGATTCACCGGGCTTTTGCTTCACTTTCTCGTCGGCAAACCCTTGCATCGCACGGTCACGCTCGCCCATGCTTTCAAACATGAAGAACTTGCGAGTCTCGCCTGTGCCGATCGACAACCAGAAATCCCCACGGCGCACCAGCGGGAAGTACGGAGTGATCTTGCTTCCGGTCTCGTATATCGCCCTGATCTTCTTGATCAGGTTGGCCTGCTCCGCGATTGGCAGACCCGACTGTGTGATTTGGTCATCAAGCAACTTGGAGAAGGTGTTCGACAGAATCTCAAAGTGGCGCTTGACGCGGTTGTAAATGCGCTGACCTTCTGGGCCGAGTGCAGCGTATTGCGCATCGAGGTCTTTGTTCCGAACAGTCTGGGACTTGTCCGCTGGGTCGTACTCGGCGAGAGTAGCCATGTGCGTGATTCTGTCCAGCTTCTTGCGCAGGGTTGGGTCCTTGCGGAATGCACGAGAGATGTCGTTGGTCAGATCACCCGCACCCTTGAGAAGCGTCTCAGTCATGCCGCTCATTTTCTGCATCAACTTGTGGGTGTTGCGCAGCTCGGGAACATCTCGCCCGGTTATTTCCACGATGAAGTCGTTCGTCATCACGCGAGTCAAAGCTGCGCGTGCGCCGAGGTTCATGCGGCTGTAAAGGTCACGGATAGCCGGGATTACCTTGCGGGGGTCCTGCGCCATCTGCAGCAAAGACACTGCCTTGCTGTATTCGTCCCCGTTCTGGGACTCCTCAAATTTAGCGTTCGCTACTTTTACCGCACGGTTCAGCTGTTGCTGGGTACGGACTGCATTTCCAACCGACGAAGTTTCGCCACCATCTCCGGCAGGCTGGCCGACTTGTCCAACACTTTGAGCGCTTGCTCCAACCCCTGCCGGTACGCTGGGTCCTCCTTGTCCTGCTGCGCGTTCGCCTTCCATTGGCTCAGAAGCGCCTTCATCTCCGATTTGTTGGTAGCTAGCGTCCGCGAAGCGGTTGCCACGAGGTTTGATATTGCCACTGCGGAACTCCTTGTTCAAAAATTGGAAGATGTCATCGTTGTCATTGATGACTTTGGTCAGGTCCTTTTTGGCCTGTTGTAAATCAAACGATGGGTGAGTGTCAAGCAGCGTCATGATCTTCTGCATCTCAGAAGCAAACTCGCCGCCGTGGTTGCGCACACGGTAGTGCGCCATCTCGTGAACCATCGTGCCGATCATAGACACTGCAACTTGCGCAGGGGTATCACGCAGGTCGGTCGTAGCCGGGTTGATGAACATGCCCTTGAACGGCACCACGATGCTGACACCGTAATACTCGTTGTCAATACTCACGCCAAAGGCTTGATCCGCCATACCAGAGTATGAGTTGTCAACCGACAACAGAGCATCACGCAGCAGGTGGAACGTCTCGCCGATTGCCGACAGGTACTTGTTGACACGAGTGGCACCGAATTGGTCACGCGCAAGGTCGGACAAAGACTGAGGGGTGCCAGTAGGTGCTTGGACAGGTATATCGTTCATAGCCGCCCACTCAAAAACTTTTGAGGGGACGCCAGAATAGTCAACAATCTTAGTCCTGCCGGGGCCGTATACACTCGTGGTACCGTACACGCTCATCCAAAAGCGCCCGTTACCGAGATCAACCATCTCGTATCTTTCGGGGTCACTTGCCACTAAATCGTCGAGCGCCTTCTTTGCATCTTCTTCAGACACAACATTTGCACCCGTCGCCGTGTTGTCGTGGATCATGACCTTGGTCGAGTCGATCTCATTCTGCGGAATGGTCAGCTCGTCAATACGGATGCTCGTCTTCTCCAAGTCTTTGGCAGTCAACTCAGGCAGTGCGCGGTTGTTGACGTACAGCACGCCTTCACGAACTTCCACTTCGTCGCCGGGCTTGATCAGCGTGAATGCGTTGTCACTCGGAGGGGCGGTCGGCTCCAATTCTTTTGCTTCAGTCATCGACCCATCAGAGTTGACGTACTGCACCGTGCCAAAGTTCTTGACACCATCGGCCAGATCGAGCTGGCTGTAGATGGCGGTAATGTAGTTGAAGATTTTGCCGAAGTCGTCTTTGGCTACAGCTGAGAAGTTCTGGCGATTCAAGTCAAACGGATACCCAGCATCTTCTGGCTTGACGTTCTCGGCGGGGGTCACGTCTACATAAAACGTGCGCTTGATTTGCTTACCCTCGAATCCGGGACGGTCCTTGATCGACATGTCAAATTGCCACAACCCGTTGGACAGCACATGGGTGTTGCCTCTATACGGTGGGTCTGTCTTCTCTTTGGACACGTAGATACGTGCAGTGCCCCAAGCAAAGTTGACGTTTGCAAATGGGGTGTAGTCGTTGACAGGAAAATTGGAGCCGATTGGTAGCTGCTCCGGGCCATACCCGTAATCGACGCTGACATCAATGTCACCAAACAGCGGGCTGAACTCCAGCACGGGGGCGTTCTTTAGGTCCCACTTGCTGAAGTTAATTTTTTCCTGCTCGCCAGTGGACTCGTTGGTGAAAGTCTCAGGAATAGTCACAGTCACCGCAGTGCCGTGGCCATCGGGGAACAGAGTTTCAATATAGCGCTGAACGGTCTCTGGGTCTTCAGTAACTTCGATGTTAGGCCCTCGGTCTGGATCATCCAGCGCGGCTTTCAAGTCATCACCGTTGGTGACCATGCGAGAGATCACACCATCGCGCAGCGACACGACTTCAAGCTGCTTGTTCTCAAACAGGAACAGCATCTTGGCAACGCCGAGGCCACCGGACGCACGCTTTGTCTCTTTGACAGTACCAGCAATCTGCAGGAACTGATTGCCCATCACGCTGGTCGGCATACCAAGGCCGTTGTCCACAACACGGATAGAGCGGTTGGTATCGTCGATCTTTACATCAACACGACCTTTGGTCAGCTGCCCTTGTTCCAGCGAACCCTTGATGGCGTCGAATGAGTTCTGGAACAGCTCTTTGATCGAGACCAGCGCAATATCTTTTGGCGTGCCGTACAGCTTGGAGCCGAGCATCTTGGCCAGACGCTGCACGTTCGCACTAGGGCGAGCCTTAATTGTTGTTTCTTCCGGCAGCGGCTCGCTGGCCTTTGGCTCTTCCTTCTTGCCAAACCCAAACATAGAGCTGGCTTGCTCCCCACGCGCTTGGTACTGCGGTGCACGAGTGCTCAGGATGGTGTCGGTCACGACGATCAAGTCGGTCAGAGCGTTGGTGGTGTCGTCGCCCATGCCAAACAACTCGCGGATGCCGCGCACGAAACGGTTGAAGTACGAGGTGTCTTCCTCGTAGCCTTGGGCCTTCATCAAAAACTGCTGGAACTCTGGGTCGGTCATGCCGTACGCAATGAACTCGCGAGGGTCTTCCAACACTTCGCCTCGGTCGGCGAGCAAAGAGAGATACTCGGGCAGCTGCCCCTTGGCAGACATGTCGTTGAACGTGCTGATGGCACTGTTCATTGTGCGGAGCAAGTCGGTTGCCGAGCGCACCAGCGGCGAGTTGAGGCTGACACCCTTCTTGATTGCTTCGATAGCCAGAACAATCTTGCGGTTGGTGGCTGCGTGCAGCAGCTCGTGCAGGATGGTCAGGTTGTTGACGCCTTGGTTTTCGCCAAAGGACGCACCGCGCACATAGATCACACGGTCGCCCGTGTTGTAGTTCTCGATGTACAGCGCAATGGAACGATCCCAGTGACGGGCATTCTTTGCCGACTTGAGCTGAGCTGGCAGCTCTTGGCCTTCTTCGATAACCACAAACTTGACGTTGGTTACAAAGCTGCGCAGGCGCTTGCCAAGCGCCTTTTGGAAGTCGTTGCCCGTCTTGATGATGTGGTTCAGGGCTTGGACACCGTTGGTGAACTTGCCAAACGTAGTATCCGGCGTGCCCTTGGTCACACGGGAGGAGCTTGCCTGCTCGCCTTGAGCCGCAGCCTGCGCACGCTTTTGCGCCTCCATACCTGCTTTGAGGTCGGCCTTTTCCTTCTCGGAAATGTCGGGGCGGGCCAGCGCAGCTTTGACACGTTCACCTACCTTAGTACCCCGAAGCAGCGGGTCGGCCTGCAGTTGGAGCAAGCCCTTGATGGCTTCCCGGCGCTGGGCTCGGTGGTCGGCCAAAGCGGCTTCGTAATCCTCGTCCGTCTCAAAGTCACCTTCGTCGGGCATCGTAGCCAGCTCGTCCAGCTTGTTTGTCAGTCGGAGGATTGAACGCTCAGCCTTAGCCTTCGCAGCCTGCACAGGCTTCTTGCCCTCGGCACGTTGTTGCTTCTCTTCCTCAGTCAGAACAGCGGGTCGGCCACGCTTGGTCTTGGGTGCAGCGGCGGCGGCGGTAGTAATTTCCGCAGTCGGCACAACTTGTTCTGTCGAACCTTCGCCTTCAAACGTACCAGCAGCGTTAGGGAACTTAACTCGGGTGTATGAAACACCGTTTTCTTCCACCGGGTTGCTGATAACTTTGACGGGGTATCCCTGCCATAAAGTTGGCTGTTCAGTTGGCTGTTCAGTTGTCAGTGCAGCGGGCTGCTTGCTTTCTCCCGCCACAGTGCTTGTAGCAGCCTGTCCAGTTGGAACCATTCCAGTTGGCTGAGTGACTCCAGCTCCTGCGGGGGCGGTGATGCCACCGGGCTGTCCAGCCATTCCAGCGCTTGTTCGATCTGCGGCACCGACAGCGCCTTCGAGTTCGGCTTGTTCATCTGCTTGCGCCTCCTCTGTAGCTTGTTGAATAGCCAGTTGGTTTGCTTGTTGGGGCTCCATACCGCCGTCAACAAACTCACGGGTCAGCTCAATGATGCGGGGGGCCAACACCTTACGCTTTTCAGCTTCTTGGGAAGCCAGCATCTGCTCGGCTTGCACCTGCGCATCCTCTGTGGGGATACCCGTGGCTTCGATCTCGGCGGTAAGAGCGGCCAGCTGTTCTTCTTTTGAAGCAGTGGGGGGCGCAGGTTGTACCGAGGGGGGCGCAGGTTGTACCGAGGGGGGCTGCGCAGCGAACCCTTCTTCGTCAAACGTGGGTTCGATCCGCCCGTCGAGGGTTTCAGCAGGAGGAGTTCCAGCAGGAGGAGTCCCAGCAGGAGGAGTCCCAGCAGGGGGAGCTTCGGCAGTTTGACCGGGGGGCACCATCTGATTGCGGCGCTCGGGGACCAAGAACCCTTTTTCTTTTGCCGCGAGCAGGGCTTGGTAGTACCCCGAATCGTCGGGACGCTCATACTTGGGAGCGCTGGACTGTAGTGCTTCCGACAGTTTTTGGACGCCTTTTGCGCCGCCGATAATCGTACCGGCTTGAGCACCGGCTTGGATAACCGTCTGGCGCAGTGTCTCTTCCAGCTGCTGGTACAAGTCAACCAAGCTGGGGTTCTTGTTCAGGCCGATTCCGGGCACGACGTCAATGCCGTACTGCGTAGCGGTGGTAGCCAGCTCGGGTGGTATTTCCTTTGCAACCGCCATCCCAACGTACTTTGGAATAGAGTCATATCCGTACTTGGCTACGTGCTTGGTCAGGCCAGCAAACGCCTTTTCCATACCAAACCGCTCGAAGAAAATCTCCGCAGCGGCCATAGGAATAGCACGCGCAGCGGCGGCTTCGGGGGATTTACCCGCAGCTCGGGCTTGACCGTAGGAATCACCAAACTGCTGGATACCCGACTGTAAGAGAACGGGGGCTGCGGTGCCTGTCAGCACGCTCAAGGCAATCATAGGGGTCTGCACCGCCAAAGAAGCAATAGCTTGCTGCGCCGAGCGTTCAAAAATGGTGTCCCCTTTGGGGATGGCTTGTTGCCCAGCCTCGACCATACGGCGGGTATTGGCCAAGTTACTCTGCATCTGCTTGTTGCCGGTGATGTCGGCAAAGACGTTCATCAAGCCGAGGCCCGTCTGCGTGGCCCGTACACCAGCTTCCGCGCCAACACGGCCAAGGAACCCAGAGTCTTTGAGCTCTTCGCGCATTCGCGCTGCTTCTTGGTCGGCAATCTCACCTTCGACGTCCCGGGTCATTTGCTGGAGATCAGGACGTGCAACGCCTTGTTGAGCTTGCTGTCGGGCAAGGTTCAGGGCTGCCTCGGCATTCATGCCTTGTTTAATGAAGCGCTGCTGTTGCTGCTCCAGACGCAGGTCGGTCAGGTCCTGAAGCGCGGTGGGTTGTGCCTTATCCCTAGCTGCGTATCGGCCTTGGATTACTTTGGCTGCACGCCCGTAAACGTCTGGGCGTTGGAGCATCTTCTCAAGCGCAGCGGTGCGCTTGGCTTCCGGCATTGCATTGAGTTGCGCTTCCAGACCCGCCACAAACTCGGGGCGAATCATCTTGTCTTCGGTCGGGAGGGGACCGGGCATTTGCTGCCCTTGAAGCACGCTTTCCCGCTTGGGCGCAGGTTTGTTGATGAAGTCTACAAGCCCAGAAGTTGGGCCAAAAGGCGCAGGCTTACCGCCTTGTGGGGCGGCGGGCGCGGGGGCAGGGGCAGAGTCTTGTCTGGGGGCCGACTCGGCTATGAGGCGCTTGACTGTGGCTTGAATAACCGATGGATCGGTGCCGTCGGGAAACTCAAGAATTCGTCCGTCAGCCAGTTGCGCTTCGATAGCCATAAATCCCCTTTAGCCGGGGAGCAAGTTCCCCTGTGCGTCAAATTGTAGACGAGTACCGCCGCCTTGTGGGGAATTAATGTTTACGGCTGAGTTTCTTTTTGCGTTAGCCCGGACCCCAGCTGCCGCGTCTTGCAGCATTTTTTGCTTCCCGGCTGCATCTGCCTTCAGATAGTCGGGCGTAAACTTTATTTTTTGCTGGGCTTCGGTGATAGCTTCGCCCAACCGTACCTCCAAACCAGCCTCACCCAGACCTGCACGAGTGGGGCCAAAGTCCGAAGTCTTAGTCTGAGCCACGGCACGGCGAAGGGCATTCACGCGGTTAAGCGTAGCATTTGTCGGATTGGTTTCGTGCGCAATCTCCGCTTCAGCCAGCTGTTCGTTGATTTTCAGGGGCTTAGGGGCACCGGACCCAGCGGCTTTAGTCGGCTTGGTAGCAGTGGCAAACTGGCCAGCCACTTTAGCCAGCGCACTTGCTTTCCTGATACCGAACTGCTGCGCGGCATCGTGGTCTTTGCGAGCCTGATCAGCTGCCGCAATCGCATCGCGGTTGAGACCCATACGTTCTTTGCGCAAAGCATCGGCGGCGTTTATCTCCATATTCATCAACGAACGTCTCTGAGCGGAGTCAGCACGCAGGGCTTGGCCGTAAGACTCAGCAAACGCGCCACCGGCACGGCCAAGACCTTGCGCCAAACCACGACCTTGGGTTAGAGCGGCAGCTGCTTGGAGTGCAGCTAGACCACGACTTTGGCGCAGTTCTTTTTCGCTGTCGCCGCGCATGGCGGCAATTTTTTCCTTGATGTCGGCGTACGGGCTGGGGCCAGCGCCTTCTTCCAGCATCTTGCGGCGGCTGGTGATCGCTTCGTTGTACTTCTCAGCCGACATGGGGGTGTATCTAGCACCGGCTACGTTAGCAAGCATTTGCGGAAAGAGCCCGGTCAACTTCTTGTAGACCTCGGGATTACCCTCACTAGGCATCATCCCGCCCACCAACTGGCCAAGCCCAGCTTCGTTTTCATCCTCGTCGCCCGAAAACGCCACGACGCCGCCACCGGCCATCATTTGTTCTTGACGCTCTTGGGGGATGGCATTGAACGCATTGCCGAGACCCGAACGGATTGAGGCACGCTGTGCCAGCTCTTGGTCAATCTGGGCTACCTGCGCCACATCCTTACGGGACATCGCCATATTACGGGCTTGACGCAACTGGGCGTCAGAGAGCTTGTCCAGAATGTTATCGACGTTTTGCTCGTCAGTGACACTGCCGCCTTCGGCGTAAGAGGAAACGGTACCGCCTTTGGCTCTGCCCATCATCTGGCCGATACCGTAAGCGCCCATACCGAGAGCACCGATGTTTTGCGCCATAGTCGGCTGCGCCGCATACATAGACTGCACTGTACCCATGGGAGTGCCACGGATAAGGTTCGACATGAACTCCAGCTGCTGATATGGATGACGCTGTTGGTTGAGGAAGTCCTGATACTGCTGAGACAGACGTTGCTGTTCGAGGGCTTGTTGCTGCCCGCCGAGCTGACTCTGCAGACCGATGGCTTCCTTCTGTTGACCAAACTGCTGTTGGCCCAAAGCACCCAACTGACCCGCACCTGTCATGGCTGCCTGCAGGGCTTGAAGGCCCATAGAACCACCAAACTGCCGCGACTGTTCAGCCAACTGCTGAGCTGACTGCCCGAATTGAGCGCGTTGCGCTGCTTGCTGGGCTGCTTGGCTGGATGCAAACTGACGAGATGCCTCTTCGGCTTGTTGAGCCGACAACCCGTACTGGGCTTGCAACTGCGCAGCGGTCAGACCTTGACCTGCGCCAAACTGACGAGATTGCTCGCGCAGACGCTGAGCTTCCATCGCCTGCTGTTGGTTGGCAAGTTGAGCCTGCAAATTCTGCCCAGCACCAAGCTGCTGGACGCCAAGTCTGGCTGCAAGGTTTTGCTGGCCCACGGTTAAGCCCGCGCCTTGGTTCGCTTGCTGTGCTTGCAGGCCGTAGCCCTGCTCGGCATTGAATTGCTGTTGCGCGTTTTGGAACGCCTGCTGCAAGCCGCGAGCCTGAATGTCACCTTTTTGCTGGGCCAGATTGCGTGCAGCTTCAGCATCCAAAATGGCTTGGCGGCTACCACCAAACGCACCAGCGCCTACGGCTTGTGCACCGCGCTGAGTCCCTGCGATGTCCGCAGCTCGTTGCGCTTCGCGTTGCTGAATGTTCACCACATTCTGCATGTAAGGGTCCATGTACGCTTCGGCAGTGCCGGGCTGGCGGAAAGACTGGGTGCTCACCCGCTCCGCAGGGCCCATCTGAAAGTCCTGCAGAGCTTGCGCTTGCACGCGATCCGCGCCAAACTGCCCCGCTGCGTATTGACCCGGCGCTTGGAATTGGTTTTGGAAATTGGCGGACTGGTAGGGATCAAACCCTTGGTATTGGTTCTGAAATTGACCGGGGGTGTATCCCATGTCCAGAGCACGTTGCGCTGCAGTGCCAGCAATACCCATACCTTGGCCGATAGCTGCGGATGGCCCCAGATTCTCAGCGCCCGTAAAAGCTGTGTTTTGTAAAGATTCAAACCCTGCAATGCGCTTTCCGCCGTAAGGCGTGTAATCGCGTTTAGAAAGAGCTTCGCCTCTGGCCAGTACGTCTTGTGCTGCCGGTTTTGCCCAGTCTGGCAATTCAGTTACTGTGGTTTGGGTACCGCCGCCACCGCCACCGCCGCCGCCACCATAAATGATGCGCCCGCCTTCTTTGCGGGTTACGGATTCGCCAAGGGGTTCACCCAAAGCTTCAAGTTGTCGGCGGGAGTAGCTCATGATTGCTCCGTGCTCAAAATTTTTGTGTACAGCTTGTCTGTGTGCTTGTAGCCAAGATACTCAAACAGCTTTGAATTGTCCATATGGATTTTCGTGTGCATGATGATGCGATTGACACCATCCGCACGCAGGGCTTCTTCCGCAAACTGGAATAGACGGATACCCGTACGTCCCAGTCGATGTTCTTTTCTGAGGAAATAAATATCCTCAAAGGCTGTCTTGCAAGACTTATAGTGTAAATGCGGTTGCACAATAAAGATAGCGTAACCGATTAACCCATTCTCATCTCGCGCAGTAACGCACCGCAAAAGCCCCGCCACATAGAGTCTTCCGTAGCCTTCATAGTCGGGCATGAGTGGGAAGTCCTTGGTGACGCACAACTCGTCGTAGTGCAGCGGGATGACTTCCTTCAGCTCCTCGATGAAGGTAGCGGGGTCTTCTACAGCGTACTCAATCATGCGGGCAGCAACTTAGCAGCACGGCTATTTACAGCCACTTTGTTTTTGCCGATTGACTTTTTACGAGCCTTTTGGACCCGGTCCATCATGGCGTACAGCTTACGAGCACCAGCTTCCGTGGAGCCGTTACCTAACTCAGAAACGATACGAGCAGGCACAACGAACTCACCATCAGCAAGACGCGCTGGGCGCTTGTTCGCAATCGTTGCAGGAATGGAATCAGAAACGCCATCGCCGGGACCTTTCAAAAGACGACCACCATCGGAGTAGTCGCCGAGGTGGCTTGGACCGCCTTGAGCCAAAGCAGAAAGACCGCCTTCAGCAAAGAAGCCAACAGGCATACTCCGAAACCCACCAAGCTGCCCACTTATTCCGCCGGGAGACTTAAACCCGCTTTCAGCTGTACCGCCCATACCCACAAGCGTGTTGTCACTCGGCGGCGCAGCAGGAGCTTTATGGATGGCGTCGATTATTGGCTTCTGCAGCTGGGACTTGTAATCCGAAAGCAACTGCTCCTGCGGGGCGATTGAGGCAGCCATTCTGGCAAGTTCTTCCGGTGTTGTTGCGCCGGTGCGACCATACATTGGGTGTCCGGGGCCAATAACATGCGACTTGTCTAATCCGCCTTGTGGTCGGCCCAGCATAGTAGAACCGGGCATTTGCTGTTCGCGCTGCTGCGCCATCTTCATCCATCTCTGGAATCCTTGAGGGTCCGCCTGAACAGCGCGGGGGTCAATTCCGCCCGGAGTGCCAAAGCCTCCACTAAAAAGCTGGTTGGAATTACCACCACTACCCATTTGGCCGAACGAGCTGGAGAAGCCTTGAATCGGTCCGCCACTGCCTGCAGCCTGATAACCGTTGGCGTTTGCCTGACCAAACGGGTTGCCGCCTTGATCGCCTGCAGTAAACGTGCCTTGCAGATTGACTTGGCCACCAGCCGCAAACATCTGACCGCCGTTGGTCATCATGGTTTCCATTTCGTTGCGGTCGGACATTTCTTCGATTGGGCCACCTGCTGCGTAAGGCACATAGCGCCCTTGATACTGGAGCGCCTCGGACGAACCTTCCGTGTTCGGACCTTCAGGCATGGTTTGCTCATATCTGTAGCGGAAAGGGTTGGGACCGCTACCCTTGTACTGCTCGGGTTCTTCACCCATCATCATTGGGGACAACGCAGCAAGACCAGACCTTAAATTGCCCGCAGTCATAAACCGCGAAGGGTTTTTACCAACTTCGCTAAGACCCGCTTTTAAAGTGCCCATTGGGGTTGCAGTAGCCAAACGGTTTGCCACAGCGTTTTGCGCGGCTTGTTCCTGCGCATAGACATTCCCAATGTCTGCGGCATTTTGGCTGAGCGCGGTGGGGTATGGCGTGGCAGTCGGCATCGGAGGCGGCATCGCAGTCGCTGTTTGGATAGGGGTGCCAATCGACATAGCCTCTGCGCCTTGCCCCGGACCGAAGTATGACCCACCGCCAAAAAGATTTTTACCCGTCTGGGAAAGATTTGCGGCTTCTGCGCCTAACGGAGTAACAGTAACTCCCGCTCCTTGGCTAGCCAACTCAGGAACAACTGACTGCACTCCGGCGTCTGCAACCGCAGGAGTTACCGAGTTAGCGCCTGCCGCACCAGCGGTGGAAGACAGAGCCCCAGTGCCCGCACCCATCAAACTACTCGCCAACCCAGCGCCGCCGTATGCGCCGAGACCTGCCATCAGACCTTTACCCAGACTGCCGGTACGAGCGGTCTGAACCCCGCCAACCAACAAACCTGCGGTCATAGGGTTAATTAAACCCCCGGTCAAGGGTGTAAGCGCAGCGCCAATCAGGGTGGGTAACATGCGCTTGAGGAAGTTAGCTTCGGGTAAACCCGTATCTGGGTTGAGCGTCAGGGTGCCGCCACCAGCTTTGGCAAGCGCTTGGAGGCCCGAGACTTCCTCTGGGGCCATGTGAACCAACATGGTGTCGCCTTTGCGCCCACGGCTGGCAAGGTGTTGTGCAGCAAGTTCTAGGCTCATTGGGGCCTCACGGAATGGGGGTTGGTTGAGTCTATCATGGGAGAACCGAAGAGACAAACGAAAGTGTGGCCACCACAGAGGGGATGGACGGCATTGGGAATGGGCTGGTCTGGGCTGCGGTGGCGTCAAAAGTCACGGCTGTATCGCTGGACGCTGCCCACATTTCAACGGTGTCCCCGGCGGTCAGTTGCACATAAAAGTTGGCCGCTGCAATGACAAACCCCGGAATACCCCCGTGGCTGGAGATGACGTCAAACTTACTGCCCGTGCCAGCCACGTCGATGTTGTTGATGCGCAACCAAATCCACGCAGAGTGAATCTGGCTGTCGGTGTTTTTTAACTGAACACTGAATTGGTAATTGTAGATGCCAGACTGGTTGACCAAGATGCCGTCCGTGCCATCGTTGACGCAACCGTTGATAAAGTCGGTCTCGTCAAACGTAATCTGCGTAGCGGTGTTGGCCGTGAAAGTCTTGTCCGTAGTGCGCTGAATAGCAGCGTATGGGAAGTTCAGGTACTGCCCGCCACGAGGGCCGATCAACGTGTTGACGTTGCCGCCAAGTTGGTTGAAATACAGACGCAGCACATCGCTGTGCTGGTTGTGAAACCGCGTCTCGTACGCTTGTGGAGCAGCGGGCAGTCGTGGCGGTACAACACCAAGAAGCTGGGTCATGCTTATCTCCGACCGTCAGGACGAATGTCAAGTGACGGAACGCCAAGCTGCCACTGCACACCCAAACCATCCGAGCTGATACGGAACGCCATCTGGCGACCCCGGACACGGACATACACAATCTCGGTAAACTGCTGCACCGTGTAGTTGCGCTGGCCTTGGTAGTTTTGTGCGCTGGTCACTGTGGGAGACGCAGCGGCGCTGTAGTTTGAGCCGGGGTTTTGCCGTGGGCGCAGCGTCATGGTCACTGTGGGGTTGTTCACCGTGGAGCCATCAAACGTGACGTCCGGGATCATGCGCCATGCAAAGCCGTAGTTGTGCCCATCTCCGATGTTCATGTCGGCTGACTGAATGTAGGAGCTGATTGGGCTTGGTGGGTTGGTCGTGCCGTCATTTACGCCGGTTTCGTGGTAGATCAATTGGCCGTTGTAGCCTGCAGCGGTGGGACTTTCGCGCAGGGGGGTATCCAGCCAAGCCGTACGTGCAAGGTTGCCGTAGGACCAGATTTTTTCCAAGTGGTTGTAAATGACGTAGCGGTCAATCACCGTGGAATTGGCCGAGCAGTAGAACCACCAAACTTCGTTGTAGCCCTCATTGGTGCCCGAAAAGAATTGGTACTGCTGCTGCAGGTTGATGTCCCCGAAGATGTACTGACGCAGTGGGCAGTAAAGCGTTTCCACACGACCGGAATACATGTAGAACTTGTCGTAGCCCATCCAGTACACAATGTTGGCCGCTGTTGAGGTGACGTTTGGCCCAGCAATCGAGATGTTGTCACCCAGAATCTGAAAGCTCCAAACAAACGGAGGCCCAAGATACTGCATGGAATACACAGCCGCGTCGGTCCAAACCAAAATCTCTTGACGGGTTTGCTGGTGCGCAACAATAGATGAACCGGTACTCAGGCGGTAGCTACCCGCTTGGTTGGTGATTGCCGGAGACCACAAGGCGTAGTTCTCTTGGTCGGACCATCGGATGAGCAAAGGGTCTAAAACAGCGGAGCCGTAGTCGTTGCAGCCAAACGCAATCGTGAAGCGCGAAGCGTCAGAGATGGCCACAGCGTTGGCGACCGTTGGACAGTCCGTATCTGTTGTGTATGGTGACGGGCTTGTGGGGGACAGCAGCACGGCGCGGTCGTACGTATTTGGGCTGGGGTTGACTTTCCACAAATACAAGCCGCCACCGCGAGGGTTCAAAATCAAGTCCTGCCCGTAATTGTCTTGGCTCCACAACCGCAACTGAATACCTACGCCGATGCCAGCGGGGGCAGGATCGCCCCAACCTGTAAGCGCACCCGCCGTGTTTCCGCCCCAACCACCCGCGCCCCAACCCGTACCGACCGTAAAAATTTCACCGCCAATTGAAATTTGGTACGAAAAGGTGGCCGCTCCAGTGGTGCCGCCGGATGTGGCTGGGGAAGACACCACGATGCTGTATGTGGCAGAGTTAATGTACGTGATGCGAAACTCGCGGTTTAGTGCCGCTGCAGGGATGCCGTTAACTGCGCCAACTACACCAGAGATGGTGACAAAATCGCCTTGTTGAGCGCCATGCCCGGCGTCGTTGATAACCACCGTGGTGGAACCGTTCACCGTGGTAAACGCATTGGAAGCAACGGTGTTGACATCCCGCAGGGGCGTAACATCGTAAAAATCCCCGCCATTACTGTCCTGAATGTAGTATTTGAGGTTGGTACCAATCCCCATCAAGTTAGCGCCGGACAGTGTGATCCAGTTCCACAAAGAGCGAGCCACACCCCAAAATGATCCTGCCGGTGGCTGCAGCGTGGAGGGTGTTGTGCCGGTGTCCAAAGTCCAACCGCCCAGCTTTTCGGGGTAACCCGAGCGAAAGCGCACCTTGTCCATCTCGAACCAAGTGCCTTCATTGGCCAGTGTTGTCGATTCACGGTTTACGCCGGGGCGCAGTTGGAGTTTCTGTAAGGGCATCGTTTACCTCAGTTTTTCGGCATTTTCGCACTTAACTCAGGAACAGCGCAATCTCGGCCTCACGGCGCTTGACCAGCCCCGGCAAGACTTTCCCACCACCCTTGGTCCAAACCCGGAACGCATCGGCTGCGCCTTCCCAGTCCCCCCGGTTGGCACGCATACGGATGGTGCTGCGTTGGAGGTTGCCTAAACCGAAGTTAAAGGAAATAGAGACAAGAGCGTCGAAAGAGCCTTGACGCCCAACCACACCGGGAACAAGACGAAGAACACCCCGTTCAAAAACTCCGACATCATCGCGGAATAGTTCGTCGATTTCCGTTTTCGTCCAGACACGGTTATCCTCCGGTTTCAGGGGCATCTCTTTGCGGATCATAGGCGTTTCCTTGCCCTCCACCCGCACCACAGGTAGCCTGATCTGTTCTTGGTACAGGACGTGACCGTAGCCAATCGTCCAAATGTGCGCTGGGCAAAGGTAGGGCCGAGAGCGAAAGCCCTCGTACTTGTGCATCAAGTCTTCCCCGGCTTTGCTCAGTTTCACTTCTTGCTCCACTGGCGAGAACCAAACCAAAAACCAATGATGCCGCCCAGCATGGCCATCTCGTCAGAACTGAAGATCAGGTCAGAGTAGCGGATCACGTCGTCAATGCTGTTGATCAAGCCCGGCTGCTGGTACAGATACCAAGCCATGAAAGCGTTGATTGCCACCAGCTCCAGCACAAAGATATACGTCACCGTGGGGCGCACAGTGCCCACATAGCTGGACACCCATGAAGCGGCCTTCTCAAGCACCTTGGCGTCATGCGCCAGCGCTGCCTCAGTCATCCGGGCGTCGGTCTCCATCGCCACCTGCTCGGTGCGGATTTCCTCGATCTTGGCCTGCGCGGCAAAGCCAGCTGCTGCCAGCTGCAGTTCACGCTCGGTCTGGACTCGGGCCAGTGCCAGCTCGTGTTTTTGGTCAGCTTTGTTCTGGAAATACTCCAGCAGTTTGGGCAGGCCGGAAATCAGCAGACCCCCGAGAGTTGAAATGAGTGAAAGCATCAGTTACCCCTTTTTGTCAGCATGGCGCTGGCGATCTCCAGCATGAATTTTACCTGCTGAATATCTTGCGGTGGTTCTGTCCAGCCTACCGTAACCTGTCCCACAAACCTGTAACTGTCTGGCGGCACGCTGACCCGGCAGGTGTATGCCACACCCTTCTCCAAATACCACAGGCCAACTTCAGACTGCGCGTAACGGTACTCCCCGCAAGGAATCTCGTTGGTCATCAGCCGCACCACATCAGCATTGTTGGCCGAGTTCTGGCTGAACAGCCCGACATCAATGTCTTCAATCGTCTTGTCCCTGCCGTCCTTGGTGTAGGCCCGATACAGCACCCGGCTGTTGAACAGCGGGTTGACCTTGAAGACCGCCACCACCGTGGCCCCTGTCTTTTTCATCAACATCGCGCCCACATCGTCGGCGCGGCTGGTATTGATCTCAGGCAGCTTCTTGGACTCCTTGTAGGCGTCGCGCATGAACTCTTGGTTCTGCCACAAGAAGTACCCAGAGAAAGCCACGACGCCCATCACAAGGATGGCAAACAGCTTGAACGGCGAATCTACATACCCGAGCACCTTGTCGAGTGTTGAGTTTGCGTTCAGCTTCTCGTCGCTCATCTTAGGTGCAGCATGTACAAGACAATACCGTAGATGATAAGGCCAGCAAGGATCACCGTGGCGATGCCAACGGCAATGTACTCAACCAGCTGCTCCATCCTCGCTTTGCGCAGCTTGGCGGCTTTTTCTGCGGCCTCTTGGGCCTCTCTGCGCTTTCGAGCAGCAGCAGCTTGAAAATTCACCCAGTCATTCCACATGCCCGGGCGTCCGGCGTAGACCATGCGCTCGCGCAGTTCTTCTTCTTGCTGCTTGAGTTGCTCAAGCGCCATGAACTCAGCAAGGTCCGAGCCCCCACCTTTCTTGGTGGCAGACTCCTGAATCTTGGCTTTGTTGTCGAAGTAGTCAAAAACCCGAGTGCCGAGTTGGTGCAGCTCCTTGCCGTTAGCCAGAGCACCTTTTATTACAGCAAAGGCTGCGTTGGCAGCAGCAATTTCGGCCAGCATAGTTCACCCCACAATATATCGGACCTGTGGATTTTGATTTTTAACGCGTTACTTTAAAGAATCAACAATCGTTTTGAGTTCGGACACACCCGGCGCAGAATCGATGTCAACCTGAATCACCGCATACTTTTCACGCACAGCTTGACGCGCAGCCTCCGCCGCCTGTGCATTTGCGCCCGGAATCTGCTTGGAGATTACTTCGTCGTGTGGCTTAAATTCTTCAGCGCGTGCTTGACGGCGGGCCTCATGAGCAATGACTCTGTACTTTTCAATGTCAACTCGAATAATGCTCATGCTACCTCCTACTGGAACTCACTGCTTTCGCTGCCAACGCCGTCGGTCAAATCAGCCTCGTCTACCACCCACGCCTCTTGGGGTATATCGAAAGGAACGTCACTGCGTTCAATGATTTTAAATCGCTTTCCGGCAGGGACGTCTTTGACAGCAATCGCCATTATTCCGTATTTTTGCAAAGCCTCATCGGTCGGTATAACCACTGCGGGAACACCGTTATCTTGGTTGTAGATTATAACTTCGGACATCGCGCTTTCCTTTTACCTAAAAATAGCTGCGTTTACTTGTGTCACGTTTCTAAGGAGGTGTCCGTTGCCAACTGCCCACGTACCAACTTGAACTGAACTGGCCGACCTTGGATTGCTAGCATCGGGGGAGCTAAAAATATAACCGCTAGTTATTCCTGTTCCTGTTCCAGCACCTGCCCAACCGGAAACAGCATAATTTGCGTCCGGCATTCCGGTAGAAAAATTTATAGTGTAATTACCTAAACCGTTGTTGGTGATACTTGAAACATTTCCAGAGGAACGAATTCCAGAAGTAGTTCCATCAAAATTCACCCAAGCACGGCATAAATAAGACGGCGCACTACCGGGGGGGTCTTGGATCGCAGACCCACTGTTCATAAGAATATCGGTACTACGGAGCGTAGTTGGCATTTAGTTTCTCCTTAAATAGCGCCGCCAGCTTGAGTATCAAACGCAGCAGTAATTGCACCAGAGTTGGGTAAAGGCATAACGACAACACACAGTTTATGCGGTTCTTTTCCACATGTACACCGTGATGTACGGCTGGATGTTGGCGCTGGCTGCGGACGAGCCTTCGGTGCTGTTGGAGCCCGAAGTTGAAACGGACACGCTATGGTTGTGGTTCATGCCCACACTGGCTCCACCTGTGGTGCCGCTGACGCTAACAGAGTGGGTGTGGTTTTGGTTGGGGCTGCCAGTATCACCGCCATAAGTGTGGCTGTGCGTGCCCGCAAAGTCTGTCTCGTTTGTGCCTGCGCCTATCCGATTAACAGTCCCTGCAACACCACCGTTAGTGATATTAGAGTTAAGTTCTGAACCGTTGGTAATAATGTGCTGGTGACTACCCGCTGAAACTGTAGTCCCGGAGAACGCGTGCTCGTGGCCATTACTCTGGCCACTTGTAGTTGCGCTGGCGGAGAACCCGTGAGTGTGCGACAAATCGGTGTTACCGATCGAACCCGAGGAGCTGCCCGACCAAGAGTGCGTGTGTGACGGCAGTGTGGCGTCGTAGCTACCGCCGGTTTCTTCGGCGGAATCAAACCGGGAGTCGCCTGCATTGAAGCCAACCGGCACGCGCCCAGCACCGAACGCGGTCCAAGTGCCAAAGCCCAACAGTGTCGCTGGGTTGGTGCCGTTTGTGGCGTTTATATAGATCGAGCCTACAGGATGCAGCGCTTGCAAAGCCGCCTGCACAAAAGCAGTGGTTGCCATCTGCGTGTTGTTCGTGCCAAACGCTTGCGTCGTGCCGGTAGCCCCCGAGGCCACGGTTGTGGTCACCGTAGCTGCGTTGGTTGCATTTGTTGCATTTGTTGCATTTGTTGCGCTCGTTGCCGTGGCCGCATTACCCGTGATGTTGATGTTCCAAGTGCCGCTCGCGCCAGCCCCCGTGGGGGACGGTACGTTGGTACCGATTACGAGACCTAAGTTGGCGCGTGCGGTTGCCGCATCCGAAGCCCCAGTGCCGCCATCAGCCAAGGAAAGGTCGGTTGCCAGCGTCAGGCTTGGCAGATGATTGTTTTGGAACGCAAAGTTGGTTCCGTCAGACCACACGGTCACTGTGCGCCCAGCAGGAATTGTTACGCCAACCCCGGCTGCCGTGGTATTACCCAGCACTGTGGAGTTGA
>Ga0315906_10000682_pt1 | contig 52851 bp, 11 predicted proteins | sample LakEriMetagenome_4_FD_203526 | JGI IMG/M metagenome (GOLD analysis project Ga0315906, IMG submission 203526) | Freshwater fungal communities from buoy surface, Lake Erie, Ohio, United States - Buoy 2 MA122 | ecosystem: Environmental > Aquatic > Freshwater > Lake > Lake biofilm | place: USA...
GCTTTGCCGATCACCGCAGCCCTGCATCGTTCGAGCGCCTGATCGACGCGCGCACCAAGGCCGTGTTCTGCGAATCCATCGGCAACCCGCTCGGCAACGTCACCGACTTCGGCGCCATTGCTGCCATCGCCCACCGACACGGCGTGCCGCTGATCGTCGACAACACGGTGCCCTCGCCCTACCTCTGCCGCCCGTTCGAGCATGGCGCAGACATCGTGGTGCATTCCTTGACCAAGTATCTGGGTGGTCACGGCAACAGCATCGGGGGCGTGTTGGTGGATTCGGGCAAGTTCCCCTGGGCCGAGCACAAGACGCGCTTCCGCCGTCTGAACGAGCCCGATGTGTCGTATCACGGCGTGGTGTACACCGAGGCCTTGGGGCCCGCGGCGTACATCGGCCGCGCGCGCGTCGTGCCGCTGCGCAACATGGGCGCGGCGATCTCGCCCTTCAATTCGTTCCTCATCCTGCAGGGCGTGGAGACTCTCGCCGTACGCATGGATCGGATTTGCGACAACGCTCTCGGCATCGCCCGCTTCCTGGCGGAGCATCCCGCGGTCAGCTGGGTTAATTACGCAGGACTACCGGATCATCCCGACCATGCTCTCGTGCGTCAGTACATGGGAGGTCGGGCCTCCGGCATCCTGACCTTCGGCGTGAAGGGAGGCCGCGCTGCAGGCGAGAAATTCCTTGATGCCCTGAAGCTCGTGATCCGGCTCGTGAACATTGGTGATGCGCGATCGCTCGCCACCCACCCGGCTTCAACTACACATCGGCAACTGTCGCCCGAAGAGCTCGCGAAGGCGGGCGTTTCCGAGGACATGGTGCGCCTGTCGATCGGCATCGAACACATCGAGGATCTGAAAGAAGACCTCGATCAGGCGCTGCGCAGCGCTCAGGCGCGCTAGCGCCGGCGCTTGGCGGTCTTGCGCGCGGTCTTGCGCGCGGGCTTGGCGCGCGCGGAGCGGCCGCGCGCCTCTTCGACCTGTTCCTGAAGGATGCGGAACAGGCTGTCGATGAACTCCTTGCGCTCACCGGCCAGCTTCGCCTCCTGCTCGGGGCTGAAATCGAACGCATCGATTTCGCCCGCGGCGAGGCCGCCCTGACGAACCTGGATCGCCTCGAACGCAGCGAGGCGCTCGCGCAGGGTCCACACCTCGCTGCCGAGCACGACGACCATGTTGAGGATCTTGTCGATCGCCGGGTCAGCAAAGAAATAGGGACGTCCGCCACGAATGGTGCGGCGCATCGGCTCGCGGCTCATTTCCACGCTCCGAAGCAGTACCACATGATCCCGTCGGTCAGGCGACCCGTCTTGTCGCTATCGACCTCCGGCGGACGCGTCGCCGCCTCGGACCACACCTTCTCGCCGTACCAGCCGACGGAGGGAATCACGAACTGCAGGAAATTCTTCGGCTTGAAGCCGGCACGGGCACACACCGCCTGCGGATCGAGATCGCGGAACGGCTTGTAGAAAGGCTCGTTGTTGTAGGCGCTGTCCCAGTCGAGATAGAACGCCTCGTAGGGCGAGAGCTGCCCGTTCGGTGGCAACTCCATATGCAGCATCAGGCCACCGGGCTTCAGCACACGATAGGCCTCGGCGATGATCTTCTCGATACCCTTCTTCGGCACCTCGTGCAGGAACATCGACGAGAACACGACATCGAAGCTCGCATCCGGGAAGTCGAGCTGCTCCGCATTCATCTGGTGAAAGTGGATCTCTCGGCCCTGCGCCTGCGCGCGCGCGTGCGCATAACGCAGGCACGGCGCTGCCACATCAATGCCATGCACCTCCGCCGCGGGAAATTGATCTTTCCAGGAGCCGGTGTTGTGGCCGATGGTGCAGCCGAGATCGAGGATCTTCTTCGGCTTGAGGTTCGGAAACTTCAGCCGGATGAACCCGGCGATCGATTGGCCGATGTCATCGAGGTTCTGACCCATAAGGCCGAATGAGAACACTGCGAGACCGTTGTCGTAGAGCGCCCCTGCAGCCAAATCCTCAGCCTCGTACTCACCGTCGTAGTTGCCCGCCATCAGATGCACGTCGATCGCGGACACGTAGCGCGGCACCTCGAAGCCCTCCTTCAGCTGCAACGAGCCGAGCTTCTTGCGCCGCGCAAGGCGAGCCGCCTTATCCTTGAGCTGCGGACGATTGCGTTCAAGCGGCGGGAACACCGACTGCCAGACCATGTCTTGTGCAGTCACGCGCAGGCTGGAGTAGAACTTGAAGTACTCGTTGGCCTTGATGGATTTGTGCACCTCGGGACCATTGGTCGGGCCACGGCCCGTCGCTCGGCGGAAGGCCGGCTCCACGTCCGCGTCGTACACGGCACGCATGCCGGTGGCCATGTCGTTGAGCACGTGGGCGCGCAGACCCGAAACGAAGTTCATCCGCGCTTTTTCGTCCCGGCTCTTGTCGAGTTTCAGTTCGTGCTTCAGTTCAAGCATGTGACTCTCCGCTACCTTGCTCAGTGGTCGGTCAGCAACCGACCAAATCCTTCAATGCGATCGTTGATGCCATTGGCCCGCAGCGCGTGCCAGTAGGTCGCCGTGTTGATGGCGATGACGGGTTTGCCCAGCCATCCCTCGGCCTCGGCCGCCAAGCGCACCATCGACAGGTTGGTGCCCACCTGAATGATCGCATCGACATCCGGGCCGTCAAGTTCGCGTAGCACCTCGCGGCAGCGCGACGTTGGGATCTGCGCGATCCCGGTCCAGGACGAGGCCCGCATCGGCACATCGCGCACGGTCTCGTAGCCCATGTCCTTGAAGTACCCGCGGACCTCGGCATTGGCCACCGGGTAGTAGGGGGACAGGAAGGCGATACGCCGGATGCCACCATAGGCCTTGAGGGCCGCCGTGCAGGAGTGCGAGCCAATCGAAATCGACACGCCCGCCTCCTTCTCGACCATGCTCTGGAAGGCATCGGCCCCGGCTGCACCGCCGTAGAACGTTATCGCGGACATCCCCATGACGAGGTAGTCGGGCTCGCAGGTCATGACGCTGCGCACCGCATCGATCACGCCCTGCGAGATCTTCTGCGTGGCCGCCATGAAGGTCTCATCCGACACGGCTCGGGAATTGGGCGTGTAAATACGGCTGTAGTGGTTGGTGACGCCATGCGGCCGCATGTCATCGAAGTCGGGCTGCACGATCGTGTTGGTGGAGGGCCCGAGCACCCCGAACAAGCGTCGATACCCCTGCGCGTCATTCCCCATCGTCCTCACCCCCGTGATTCGTCGAATAGCATCGATCGCCCGCGAGCGATCACCCGAGGACGCAGGCTAGCACGCGCGGACAAACGCCGAAAAACACCCAAAGTCCGTTTGCGCGCTGCGGTCAGCCCCGGCCACAATGCCCCTATGACTCGCTCCACCGTGCTGCTTGCCGTCACCCTGCTCGCAGGGCTTGCCGCAGCCTCCGGCTGGCGCTCGGCGACACCGCAGAGCGCCCCGCCGGATCGGCTGCGGATCGCCACCTGGAACCTCGAATGGCTCATCGCCCCTCAGGATTTCCGCGCGCTCGCCCGCAACTGCGTACCGCGGGACGCCTCGCCCGGCCCGCGGCGACGTTTCATCCCCTGCAACGTCGCAGCCGAGCACGAACGCAGCACGGCCGACTTTCGCGCCCTCGAGCGCTACGCACGCCTGCTCGATGCCGAGGTAATTGCGCTTCAGGAGGTCGACGGCGAACGCGCTGCCCGCCTCGTATTCCCGAACCACGATTTCTGCTTTACGCAACGCGAGGGCGTGCAGAACAACGGTTTCGCCATCCGGCGCGGTCTCGCCCATCGCTGCGGCGAGGACTGGTCGACGCTCTCGCTCGGCGGCCGAGTGCGCAGCGGCGCCGAGTTGATCCTCTTCCCCGGCTCCGCTCAGGAGATGCGCTTGCTCTCCGTGCACCTGAAATCCGGCTGCCCCCGTCGACCCCTCGACGATCCGCGCGATGCCTGCGAAACGCTCTCCCGGCAGGTTCCCGAACTCGAGCGCTGGATCGACACCCAGGCCGCCGCGGGCCGACGCTACGCGATCCTCGGCGACTTCAACCACGACCTGTTGATGACACGCGGTCCAGCTCGCAACGACCAAGGCCAATTGCGCAACCTCTGGGCCGAAATCGACGACGGTGAACCCGCTGGCGCACGCCTTATCAACGTGGCGGCTGGTCAGCCTTTCGTCAACTGCTCAGCCGGTCAGAACTACTCGAGCTACATCGATCATGTCGTGCTCGGCGAGTCGCTCGCCGAGTGGCGTCTGCCGGGTTCGTTCGTGCGGCTGACCTACGAGACGCGCGATGCGCTGCAACGCAAACTGAGTGACCATTGCCCGGTGGGCGTCGACCTTGCACCTCCGCGGTCAGGCGCAACCTCTGCAGGAGTTCAGCCATGACGCTCGATACCGTGTTCGAAGGGGCGACGGTATTTGATGGCACCGGGACCGCGCCGTACACCGCCGATGTCGGCGTACGCGATGGGCTCATCCAAGAGATTGGCACGGTGCGCACCGCGGCCACCGAGCGCATCGATGCGCGCGGCGCCTGGCTGACCCCGGGCTTCGTCGATCTGCATACGCATTACGACGGGCAAGCGAGCTGGGATCAAACCTTCAGCCCGAGCATCCATCACGGTGTCACCACCGTGCTCTTCGGCAACTGCGGGGTCGGCTTTGCGCCGCTCGGTGGTGGCCGGCGCGAGCGCGCCATCGATAACCTCATCTCGCTCATGGAAGGCGTCGAGGACATCCCGGGCGCCGTGCTCGCCGAGGGCGTGAGCTTCGACTGGCAGAGCTTTCCTGAATATCTCGATGCGCTCGAACGCCGGCCACACAGTCTCGACTTTCTGGTGCAGGTACCGCACGACCCGCTGCGTATGGCGGTGATGGGCGAACGGGCGCTCGAGCGGCAGCCTGCCACGGCCGAGGACGTACAAGCCATGCGGGTGCTGCTGCGCGAAGCGCTGGAGGCGGGCGCCGCGGGCTTTTCCACCGGCCGTACGGACAACCATCGCACCACCCGCGGTCTACCGACCCCTGCGGCAGAGGCCAACGCCGCCGAACTCATCGGTCTCGCCTCAGCCTTCGAAGGCCTGAAGCATGGCGTCGTGCAACTCGTCAGTGACTTCAATCTGCTCGAAGGCCCGGAGGGCTTCAGCGCCGAGTTTGATCTAGTCGAAACCTTGGCGCGTCATAGCGGGCGCCCGCTCTCGATGACCTGGATGCAGCGCGACCCGGGTGCCGAGCAGTGGCGCGCCATCCGCGCGCGCACCGAAGCAGCCGTCGCGCAGGGACTGCCGCTGTGGCTGCAGACGAGTTCCCGCGGCATCGGCGTAATCCTGGGTCTCGATACGAGTTTCCATCCGCTGATGGGCTTCCCCGGATACCTCGAAGTTGCCGCACTGCCACTGGCCGCGCGCGCAGCCGCGCTGCGCGACCCGGCACGCAAAGCGCGCATCCTCGGCGAACGATCCGGGCGTCTCGCCGGTGATGGCAGCGCCATCCCACCGATCGTCGATCTGATGCTCGCCCGCATCGAACTTATCGCCGGGCGCATGTTCCCACTCACCAGCACACGCGCCGATGGGAGCCTGGCGGTGGACTACGAGCCGTCGGTCGCCCAGAGCTTGCTCGCGGTGGCTCGGCGCCGGGGCTGCAGCGCGCTCGAAGCCATCTACGATCATCTCTCATCCGGCTCGGGCGATCAGTTGATCCACTTCCCGATCTTCAACTACAACGACGGCTCGCTCGATGTGGTGCGCGAGATGCTGCAGCACCCTCGCGCGCTCTACGGCCTATCGGATGCGGGTGCCCACGTCGGCACGATCTGCGATGCGAGCAGCACCACGTTCCTGCTCAGCCACTGGTGTCGCGATCGACGGCACGGCTCGCTCGAGGCCGCACAACTCATCGAAATGCTGACCCATCGCAATGCGCGGCATCTGGGGCTCACCGATCGAGGGCGCATCGCCTGCGGCCTGCGTGCTGATCTGAATCTGATCGACCCGGCTCGACTCGCGCCGGGTGTGCCGCAACTCGTCAACGATCTGCCCTCAGGCGGCAAGCGGCTGCTGCAGACGTCGTCGGGGTATCTCGGTACCTGGGTTCGAGGGCTGCCCGTGATTCGTCACGGCGAGATCACTGCACACCGGCCGGGCGCGCTCGTGCGAGCGCACTGACCCACCAGAACTCACGCAATCACCTCGGTTACCCTTACGGGCCGCTGCGCCACGCCCGGCAAAACGTATCAAGCTCGGTCCGAGAGTTCGACTCGCACAACGCACCCACCGACACCTGCTCGGGCGCCAGAGTCTTGCGCACAATGCGTGCCGCCGTATCCAGAGTGACCTCGAAGCGCATCCCTGGAACAGCCTCCGCTGAGCGCTGCGGTTGCTCAGCATCCACCTGGAATACCACGCCCTGTATGCGTACCGCCTCACCGTCGCAGGCGACGGACTGCACCACCGAGGCCTCGGCGAGATCGGTGAGCACGACTTCACTCGCGCTGCCCTCGAGCAGGGCCTCATCGAAGCGGCCTACCGTCAACTGGTAGCCGTCCTGCACCGTCCACACGCGCCCCGCGCAGCGCGCAACCCAGCCACTCGTCGGTAGCTCGAGCCCCGATGCCTCCGATGTGCGCCAGGTCACGGGCACCGTATCGGGCAGACTCTGCTTTGCGAGGACTCCACCATCTGAATCGCGATACTCGAGCCGCCAACGCTGCACGCCGGCCGAGCGTTCGACGACGATCGTATGCCGTCCCGATGATGCGGGATCAAGGGCAAACGATACGCCAGGCGTCGTCGACCCCGCACTCGATGAGCCGGTCTGTGCAGAGCCCGTCAACGTCAAAGACTGCGGAACAGGCGTAGCGGTGCTTGAACCCGCTGCAACCGTCAGGGTCGTCACGCTGCCCGCCGTTGACGTCGTAGCCGCGCTGGAGGCGTCCACCCCGACAAAGCGCACTTCGACGGCTCCCTCTGCGGCGCTTACCGGCACTGCACTCGTCGGCATCAAGCCGTTGCGCCGCGGAAACCCGCGTGAAAACTTGCCAGCTCCGATCGACGTCAGATCAAGGCGTCCCTGCTGCGATAGCCGGGTCAGATAAATCGATTCAACGAGCACCCCTGACTTGGCGCCGCGCACATCGAGCGTCTCCCACAACGCCGAGGTCACGGGGTACGCCGCGCAAGCCTCGCCGAGATCACAAATGAAGAGGTCGTTGTCCACATCGGCACCAACCACGAGCCAGTACTGGCCAGGCTCGACATCATTGATCTGCGCCGTCGCCGAAGGACCATTAGCAACTACGTTGGCCTCCGCAACGACCGACTCGTTCACCGGGTCATAGAGCAGCGCATACTGCGCGCCACCGCTGCCGACATAGGTATCCGGCTTACGGGCGACAATAACCTTGAGGGTCGAGGGCACAGAGAGCCCATTAAAGGTCGCGGTAAACGTCAGCACGGCCTCGCTCGTACCAATCGGTAGCTTGCTGCGATCCACGGCGAATGCAATCCGATAATTGCGCGCATCAATGGCCGTCGCCGATCCTGGCGAACTGATCCAATCACGCGAGGCAGACACCTTGATGCCGGTGAGCCCTGCAATGTCACCGGTGAGAGTCAGCGTCACCGTGGCGAGGCTGCTGGTATCACCAAAGTCGAGCGTTCCAGGACTAAACGAAATCTTGAACGGCGCCGACGGAATCACCCCGGTTTTCGCCGTAGTCAACGCACGTACGGTGTTGATTGCACCGTAGCCATACAAAAGGTCCTTCCCCGTCTCACCGATGTCGTCCGTCAAGGCGCCTGCGGCGATATAAGTGTCGACGAGTGCAGGCGTGAGGTCGGCCTTCACGCCCTTCATCATCGCGAGCACACCCGCCACATGAGGCGTGGCCATCGAAGTGCCGAGCGAACTGCGATAAGTGAAATTGATCGGGCCGTCTCCCTCGCGGGCAATGTCAGTGCTGAACACACCAATGCCGGCATCACCACCCGGAGCGGCCACATCGAGTGCGGTACCACGATTCGAATACGAAGAAATCTGCTTGAGGGATCCCAACGCAGACACAGCAATCACGCCATTGCAGTTGGCGGGAGAGCCGACGAAGGACAGGCTGCTGTTGCCTGCTGCTGCGACCACCATAACGCCGGCCGCGCGCACCTCATTGATCACCTGCTGATAGGACGATGAGCAGTTCGACGAGTCTGATCCCAGACTGAGATTAATGATGTCGGCCTTGCGCGGTGGCTGTAGGGTCGTGAGCGCTGCGGCGTAGCGCATGCCCTCGATGATGTCGCTGCTCGAGCCGCTGCCCGTGGCGTTGAGAGCGCGCACCGGCAGGATCTTCGTGGTCCAGCCAACACCCGTCACGCCCTGCGCATTGTTGCCCCGCGCCGCGACCGTACCGGCGACGTGGGTTCCGTGAGAGGTGCGGATCGACGAACCGCTGCGAATGATGCCGGGGTCAGACGGGTCGTTGTCGCGCCCATCACCGTCACCTGACGGATCGCTCGAGACGAAGTCGTAGCCTCCCAACAGATTCTCGACGAGATCGGGGTGGCGTGCGACGCCCGAGTCGATCACCGCCACCACAACGTCCGGGTTACCGGTGCTGATGTCCCAGGCCGCGGGCAATTGGATGAGATCGTAGTGCCACTTCTGCTTCGGGTACTGCGGGTCGTTCGGCTCGGCCAACGTGCGCATGATGAAGTCAGGTTCCGCGCTCTGGATGCGCGAGTCCTTGCGCAGTTCGCGTATCGCACGCTGCGTGAGCCAGCGCTGGCGCTGATCCTCCGAGGCGAACTGCCCCCATGGCAACGTCTGCCGCTTCGGCGGGGCCACCGCCACGGTGAACACCGAGTCGATACTGCCAGAAAGAATCTTGAAATCCGTCATGGGATCAGCGAGTTCGTCGACGTCGCGCAGCGACGAGTCCCCGACGCCGCGCCTCCCGCTGCCGCGCAGTGCTTCGCGGGCTTCGGGCTTGAGAACCACGAGCGCTTGATTCGGCACGAGATCTACGGACAGCGTCGAGCTACCAAATCCTGCAGCGCTCGTCGCCGAATCAGACACCAGCAGATACCGACTCGAGCCGCTGAATACCGAGACAACGAGTATGTACTCGGCATTCGTCGGTGCGGTCACCACCTCAAGGTTGTTCTCGCTCTCCGACGCATCGACCAGCGTCCCGGACGGCGTGTAGAGGTAGAGGTCGACATCGTCAAGCACGCCATCGCCCGACAACTCGAGAGCCACTTTTTGTCCAGCGAGTAGCGAGACGCGGTAGAAATCCTCCACATCGCCGACGCGCTGCAACTGACCGTTGGGCCCGGTCAACGGTTCGTTGACGTAGCCCCCCACGGCAAACGGCCAGTTGAGCGCCTGAGGCGCATCGCTGCCGTTGTTCTCGAGGCCCCCGTTCGGGTCGTTCGTATCGCTGTCGGTCTGGATGAATGACGGAGTCAGCACACTGAAGGACAGCGATGCCACGGGTGCAGTCGCCTTGAGCGCCACGGTGCGCAACCCACCTGGTGAATTGGTAGACAGCTGCAGCTGAGCACTGCGCTCACCCGAGCCGATCGGCACAAAGCGCACGGCGATCGTGCATGTTTTGTTCGGCTCCAGCGTAGCGGCGCAATTATTGGTCTGAGTGAATTGCGCCGCATGGGTGCCGGCGAAGCTGATCCCGTTGATCGCCAGAGCAACCTTCCCGGTACTGGTGAGTACGATGTCGCGCGTGGTACTCGTTGGCCCACCCGGCGTCGTCCCAAAATCGATGGCGCTCGGGCTGAGGGATAATGCCGGCGCAATGACTTCGACGGTGACCGACCTCGTCACTGAGCCCTCACTGTTGCTGCACGAAAGGGTGTAGGTGCGAGTTCCACTGACGGTGGGTGTGACCGACGCGGTGTTCAGACCAGTCGTCGTCGACTTCGTACCCTGCCAATCACCCGAAGCCGAGCAACTGACCGCACCGCCCACGGTCCAGCGCAATTCGGTGCTGGCACCGAGTGCAATCTGCGCGGGCGAAGCCGTGAACACCAGCGTCGGGACGGCACCTTGAACCTTGATTGTGGTCGACGCTGATACCGCGCCCGCGGGCCCCGTGCAGTTCAGAGTGAAGATGCGATCGCCCGTCTGCAGGAAGGGATCCGTGGTTAGAGAGCCCGACTTGCCGCGTGATCCATCCCACGAACCGCTCGCCACGCAGTCGGTGGCATCCACGGTTGACCAGGACAATCGCGTACCCGAACCAAGCGAGACGATCGCGGGCGTGGCCGTGAAGGTGAGTTTGGGTGCCGCAGCCACCGCGAGCGAACGCGTGACCGCCGTGGTCCCGCCCGCGCCGGTGCAGGTCAAGGTGTAGGTCTTGGTACCCCGTGTCAGCGAACCGATCGTCTCGGAGCCTTGGGAAGTTTTCTCGCCACTCCAGTTGCGACTCGCCCGGCAACTGCGCGCATTGCTGGCGGTCCAGTTCAGAGTGACCGCTCCTTCGGGACTGACCACCGCATCACTCAAGTTGAACGTGAGCACGGGCGGCGGCAGCACGCTGACATTCACCGACTGAGAGACCTCGCCGATGTCGTTGACGCAACGTAACGTGTAGTCGTTGGACGGGTTCGTCAACGTGCCGGTGGATTGCGAGCCGCTCGGCTTCTGCTCGCCCGACCACGCGCCGCTCGCCGTGCAGGAGGTGACATCGGTCGCCCGCCATCGCAGCGTGGTGCCCTTGCCCGTCGCCACCTCGGGGGCCAAAGCGCTGAAGGTCAGTTGCGGCTTCGGCAGGATGGACACCTTGACGCTGGCGCGGCCCGACCCGCCCGGCCCGGTGCAGGCCAAGGTAAATGTCTTCGTTCCTTTGGCTGCAGGGACCGACTCCGCAGCGCCCTGGGTCGCTTGATCGCCACTCCACGCGCCGCTCGCCTTGCAGCTCACGGCATCGGTTGCGCTCCAACGCAAAGCTACGGCCTTCCCGAGTTCAATCGTCGGTGCAGCAACTGTGAGGGTCACCACCGGCGCCGCCACAGCCTTCACCGTCACGGTGCGCGAAACGCTGCCCCCGACACCCTCGCAACCGAGCGTGAATTGGTTCTCGCCAAGCGGCAGGGGACCGGAACTGCGGCTGCCCGAGCGGGCCGCGGTGCCCTCCAGAGTGCCTGACCAAGCACCACTCAGTGTGCATCGGGTCGCACCGCTCAGCACCCAACTGAGCCGTGCCGTACGTCCCACGCCCACGGTCGACGCTGCAACAGACAGGGTCAGCGCAGGTGGCGCCGGCTGCGCCCGCACGGACCCCACTGACCCGACGGCTGTCGCCAGCAGGACCAGCATGGAAAGGGCTGTGGCGGGACGACACCGCATGCGCCGACTATACCCCTTCGGAGTACTGAAAAAAGAACGGCCCCTTGCGGGGCCGTCCACTCATCAGGCTTGGAGGTCGGTCTTAGAAGCCGATCGCGATACCGGCCGAACCGCCCGTCTCATCACCGGTGGTGGTGACACCGAGCTTGAACTTGACGCGCTCGCTCACCACGAAGTCCATGCCGAGGGCCGCAGCGGTTTCGCTCGCGAAGGTACCCACGCCAAGGCCGAGGCTGAACTTGCCGTAGTTCACGGTCGGGATCGCAGCGAGGGCCATCGCCATGGCGATACCCTGACGGCTTTCCTTGGTCAGCGAATCCACGCGCTCGCCCAACTGGGTGACGCGGGTGTTCACGGTGTTGATGTTGTTCTGCAGGGTCACATCCGCCGCGGTGCGAGCCGCGACCTCGGCATTGATGTTGTTCTGCAGGGTCGTGTCCGCCGCCTTACGGTCGGTCACTTCCTTGTCGATGTTGGCCTGCAACACGACGTCGGCGGCCTTGCGGTCCTTCACTTCGTTGTCGATGTTGGTCTGCAGCACGAGATCGGCGGCCTTGCGGTCCTTCACTTCGTTATCGATGTTCTTTTGCAGGACGTCGTCAGCAGCCTTCCGATCACGGGTTTCGGCGACAAGGCCGCCCTTCAAATCAACAATATCGCCTTCGGCCGTAGTCAGTCTCGCCCCCAGCGCTTGATCTGCGAGATGCAAAGAATCGAGACCGTCGACCAAGGCCTGACCAACATCGTTGTCGCAATCCTCCGCACCAGACGCCAAGCAATCTGATGTCTGGAGAACCGCCTTCGCAGGATTCCCGGTCGATGCCAGTATATCGTCGTTCCGAGTTCCAGATACGTTGCTGGCGAGCGCTTTTTCCGCTTTAGCATTGAGTTCCGCCAAAGTCGCATTTGCAGAACTCAGCGCCGTTACTGCTGCGTCGTAATCTTCGACTGCCTCGTTGTACAGCCCCTGGACCGAATCCGGCGTCGGTTCGGTTTCGGTACCATCCTCGCCGAAGAGTGCCGTTCTGGTGCTGACCACTGCCTCGTCGAGCTGGGCGTAAGCACCATCTTCGTATGCCGTTAGCGCTGTTTGTTTATCCGCTACTTGTTGGCGACCAAGGTCGAACTCTGTCTTGGCAGTCGTATAGGCAACGACGTTCTCGTCTGTCGCATTCCCTTCGATGTACGCCTCGATATCTGTGAACTCTTGTGCATCGGATGCAAAAAAATCAGCGAGGACTTTTTCATAAGCGTCAGCGAGTGCGGCAGCCTTAGCATCAGCCAACCCTTGGGCGGTAGCGACTTCCTTTTGAAGTCCGGCGAGCACTTCATCCCCCCCCGCCTTGGCTTTCAAAGCATTGTCGTACGCCGTCTTCGCCGAAGTTAGGTCTCTTTCCGCCGAAGTTAGGTCGCCTTCCTCGTTAGTAACCGTGCCTGCTAGATCATCGTCGGCTATTTTCGCTTTCTGAGCGTCGGCTAAGATTTTCGCCGAACAGTAATCCTTGTTAAGGAACTGAGTGTAGGTCAGATTGACGTCGGGGTCGTCTTGGGCCAACTTTGCGCACGCGTCCGTTTCAGGGTCTAAGTCGGCGATATTGTTAAAATCAGCAATGCTTTTCGGCACCGTGATGTTGGTGGACTGCGCCATAGCCGAGGTGGACAGCAACGCTACAGACAGCGCGCCAAGTCCAGCCGTGCCGACGAACTTATTGAATTTCATCGTGAGACCTCCAAGCCCCTTCTTAAGATTGTTTCCCTGCGGAAACCCAAAACTGAATCACGCAGGCAGGCGCTAGGGTAGCGCCAACGACCTACGGAATGCGAGTTAGAATAACAAATTCAGACTAAACTTGACAAAAAACAACTGCGTTGCAAACACGCCACAACCGGGCAGCCTGGCTAGTCCCGCTCAGTAGGCTCACTCACTGGGCCCGGGCGCTACGCCAGCTCGCGCAGAACCCCGCCGATTCCGCCCCTGCCCGCGAGCAGTGCTGCTCCAGCGACACCGCCTCCGACCGCAGCTGGCGACTGAGTACCTCGCCCGAGCCGTCCACGACCACGCTGAATGCCTGACCGTCGGTCGGGGTGCCCGTGAGGCGCGGATTCTGGGCATCCACCGGGAAGACCCAGCCGGTGACCCGCATCCCTCCGCCGAGGCATTGTATCCCACTCACGACAACCGCCTCCGGGCGACCGGTCAAGGCGACTTCGCCGGTCCAGCCGCGAGTGAGGGATTGATCGTTGCCACCGACCAGCAAGGAGTAGCCGTCCTGGACCGTGAGAACCTGGTCGCCACACCGAGCGACCCAGCCTGAACTCGGCACGCTGCGGACCAGGGAACCCGCTCCGCGCCAGAGCACGTCGCTCGTCTGCGGCAACGTCTTGCTGGCCATGACCCGACCCTCAACGTCGCGTTGCTCGAGTCGCCACTCGCGACTCGACTCGACGCTGCGGCTGACCAGCACATAGCGCGTGCTGGAGTCGGCGCCCTCAGTCGACGACTGGAGGGCGTCCGACGTTGCCGACGTAGTGGCCATGCCGCTATCAGTCGATGACGTCGCCCCGACTGCACCGAGATTAAGCGTCAGAAGCGGCGGACTGGTCACGGCGGCCTCAGCTGTCTGACTTGTGACCGTCATCCACGACGGGTCATTCGCGGCGCCAGACACCTCCAACGCCGCACCCCCAGTCGTTGGCTGGTAGACGAACGTCAATGTAGTGCGACGACCGAGCGTGAAGCCCGCGCCGTAACCCACGGCCTCGAAGTAATTGTTGCCGAGTCGATCCGACGCAACGTACTGCGGATCCGACCACTTCGCCAGGGCGGCGGCATCGGTGATCGTAATCTCCTTGTTGTAGTTGATCGCGGTCGATCCCGCGGGCAACGTGAAGCCCTCGTAGAACTGATACTCGTTGGGCGACCACCCCGTGAAAAACGCCTGCCGGATAGCGATCTCGCGAGAGGCATCGTCCCGCGTTCCCGTGATGGTCGTGTTGATCTTCACGGCTGTCAGCGTGCCCAGCGTCTTGTCGAACACCTTGTACGGCGTGTAACTCCAGCCCTGGGCCGCGATACGTCCGTAGTAGTCCCACAGGTCGTAGCGCTTCGAATCACTGTTGAAGGACTGGGTAATCTCGCGAGGACCACTGTTGCTGGTGCTACAGGTGTTGGCGGTGCTGACACGATGCTTGAAGACGCGCAGCGTCCGACGCTCCGAACCTTCACGCAGCGCAGCGGCCACGTACACGTTGCCATCGCAACTGACCGTGAGACTGACCTGCGAATCAAAGGAGCTGTGGACGCCTTGTGTATCGCCGAGATTGTTGGTACCCACCCAACCCGAGACCACGTAGGGCCCCGCCAAAGCCGAAAGCGTGCGGGTCGCGTGGTTAAGCTTGATCAGCGTCACCGCTTGCTGCGTGTTGGTTGGCTGCCCGGTCGCTGAGGTGCCGCCCTGATACAGGGCGATGTAGAAGTCGTCTCCGCTACCGCTGTAGGCAATGGATGCGCTAAGACCCTCATAGCTCGTGGTATTCAGCGAAATCTTTGTTCCGACCGCGTCGATCAACTTCACGCCGTCGCTGCCGAGCGTGAAGCGGACGAAATAGAGCTGGGCGCGCCCGTCGGTATCCTGGTCGCGATAGAGTGATACACCCTTGTTACCGCCCACAGCGATACCAAGCGGCGCCGTTGAGCGCCAACTATTGACCGACGATGTGGTGACACGCGCCTCGGCGCCGATCTGCTGCCACGAGGTCTCGGAGTTGATCTTGTAGTAGCGCAGACGCCAGTTCACGCCCGGTCCACCATTGCCGATTACCGCGTATTTGCCAAGCGTCGCGTTATCGCCGCAGCCAATATCTTGGCGAGCCGGGTAATTGGTGCCGTAACCACTGAAGTCGATTTGCGGATCACGTCTGGTTAACGCACCCGAGAAGTAGTTCGCCCTGTTAATAACCGGGTCGACATACAGCGAGCTCACCACGGCGTCGGCGCCGATGGTGCAGACGCGTGATTCGTACGATCCCGTACCACCGATCATGCGCTTGAGCACACCGTCCGAACCGATGACGGCGGCATTGCCACCCGCACTGTTGTGACCCGAATGTCCGAGACTCACCACGCCCGTAGAGGGATCAGTGAGCCGAGCAGCCGAGGTCGGCGAGCGGGTTCCGTTGTTGATGCTTACGTTGCTATCGAGCGCGGCGTTCGTCTGCCGCGGCGAAGCGACGATCCCGTTGCCGTCGATCACCATATGCCAGCTCTGCGAAACCTCGGTGCAGTTGCGCAGATCGAACGTCGCAGAGGTTGCGCAGCGATCCAGCCCGCGGCGATATGCCACGAGCGTCTTGCCGTCGCCCAATGCCGCCAATTGCGGCCGACTCGCTCCGGTCGTGGACTCAAGTCCGCTCGCAGCCACGAGCGCCATGGGTGCCCACGTCGCCGTCGCTCCCACCCCAGTGCCAGTGAAAGCGATCGGCACCGTACCGCCGTCTGAGCTAACGGTCAGATTGATGGTTTTCGCACCGCTCGTCGTCGGCGCAAACGTGATGGAGAGCGGGCACGTCGCCCCGGGCCTGAGCGTAAACGGTGTTTGTCCGCAAGACTGCAGGACCTTGAACTGTGTCGCGTCACCGGTGAGGGTGAACGAGTTGACGGTCAACGTGGCACTGCCTGCATTGCGCAGAATCACCGTACGGGTCGTGCCGCTCGCACTGATGTCCTGGCTGCCAAACGCCACAGTGGTATCACTCGAAACCAGCAACTTGCTCGCGGGGAGAACGGCCACCGTCGTTGTGGAGCTTTGCGTTGCGCCGCCCGAGAAGCTGCAGCTGAGCTTGAACTCGCGATTACCCTCGGTCAGCGGGCCCACCCACTCCGAGCCGCTCGCAGCCTTGGTGCCCGACCACGCACCCGAGGCGGTACAGGAAGTTGCACCCGACACTGACCAGGTGACCTGCACACGCTGGCCAGCATAGAACTTATCGCCCGATCCGAGGCAATCCGCGCTTTGCGAGGCCGACGGCGTCGCGATGCAGTGGGCGATACGCACACGGCTGTTTTTTTGGTCAGCAACGAATACGTTGCCGGCTGGATCGACGAACGTACCGACCGGCGCGTTCAAGCGCGAGGCATTGGCTGGACCACCGTCACCCGCGAACAAACCCGGACCGGGATCACCAGATCCAACTACCGTCGTGATGATTCCGGTGGCGCGATCCACTCGACGAACGCGATTGTTGTTGGTGTCGGTCAGGTACAGATTTCCGGCGGCATCCAGACTCAGTCCGTACCCCACATTGAGGCTCGCCGCCGTAGCCGGGCCGTTGTCTCCGGAGTAGCCACGAGTGCCATTACCCGCGTAGGTGCTGATGTTGCCCTGCTTGTCGATACGGCGTATCCGCGCAGTCGCTTCCTCGGCAAAGAACAGGTTTCCATCGGCGTCCAGAACAACTTTACCCTGGGCCGAAACCAGTGCATCGGCCGCACGACCGCCGTCACCGGCGTAACCAAAACCCTTGACCAAGGAGGTGATGACACCGGTGGAGGCCGTGATCTTCCGCAACACCCCGGAGGCGATGTACAGATTTCCGCTCGCATCAACGGCAATACCGAGCGGCTGCGCCAGAGAGGCCGCGACCGCAGGACCGCCATCGCCTGAGTTGGCGTTGTTGTTTGTGCCAGCAACCGTCGTGATCACACCCGTGCTCGCAGCGACTCGCCGGATCCGGAAGTTGTTGGTGTCGGCGATGAAGACGTTACCCGCCGAATCCACCGCGACTGCCGTCGGTTGATTGAGCGATGCCGACGGACCCGGGCCGCCGTCTCCCGAGAAGCCTCTGTTACCGTTGCCGGCGATCGTCGAAATCTGCCCTGTTAGCGCATCAACTTTGCGCACGCGGTTTGCCGTGGCGTCGACGATGTAAAGGTTGCCAGCCGAATCGACCGCAGCATCGAACGGGCTGCTCAAGGAAGAACTCGTGGCTGCCACACCATCCGCCCCCGCTCCACCGCCCGCGATGGTCGAAATCGTCCCGGCAGTCGGAGTGCGGAGCACGCTCAGGTTGAGTTGCGCGGCGCCTGCGCCGACGAGGGGCACATTGAAGGTCTCGGCGAGACTCGTCGAGGCCACACGCAACGCACCACTCTTGCTCCCCGCCGAGGTCGGGCGGAAGCGAACGCCCACTTTGCATGTCGCGCTGGGTGCGAGACCGCGGCCGTCGATGGGACGAGGGCAATCGTTGCTGACGATGGTGAAGGGACTTTCCGCATAGCCTTCCGCGAGGGCAGCTGAGGACAGAGCTATACGGCGGACGCGCGACCCGTCGTGATCGGCGAACACCAGCGTGTTGCCAAAGATATCGGGCTCCTGGATACCGATCCCGGTTGACAATGTTGCAGTCAGCGCACTGCCGCCATCGCCACCGTTACCACCCTCGCCCGTTCCGGCAACGGTGCTGATCAGACCTTCCGGCGTAATCCGCCGAATTCGGTAATTCACGCCGTCGGCGACATAAAGGTTGCCGAACCGATCGAATTCCAGACCCGAGGGTTGATTCAGGCGCGCCGCAGTCGCCAGACCACCATCACCGGAGAACCCCGCCACGCCAGTCCCTGCGAACGTGCTGATCGTGCCGTCGGTGGCGATGCGGCGAATTCGGTGATTCAGGCGATCGGCCACGTAGATGTTGCCGGCGGCATCTAGCGCAAGACCGACGCTGAACTGCACGTTCATCTGAGCGCTAGTCGCTGCGCCGCCGTCGCCAGAGTACCCGTTCGACCCGGTGCCGGCGATGACCGTACCCGTGTTGTTGGCGCCGACTGCCGACGCCGCGACCGACAGACGCCGTACCCGCGAATCGAGCATCAGCGCGTACAGGTTATCCTGCCGATCGAACGCCAGAGCACGCACGTTCGCAAGCCCAGACACCAGTCCGAGGGAGGTGCCCGTAGGGCTGAACTTGAAGATGCCCGCGTAATCGGACACGTAGAAGTTACCCGCAGAGTCGAAGGCCGAACCCATGGCGTACGGTCCGGCCAGCGAGGCAAACACGCTGACCTGACCATCAGTCCCCACGCGGACGACGCGACGGTTGTACGTGTCGGAGACGAACAGGTTGCCCGCGGAGTCGTAAGTGGTGATGTGCGGGAAATTCAGCGACAACCCCGGTATCGTTGAGATCGCACCACTTCCCGGCTGCAACCCGCGGCTAACAGAGAGACTGACGCCCTGATTGGCCGGGTTGTCGTCGATGAAGGTGTCGTACAGGAAGAAGCGCACCCAACCATCGGCATTCAGAGTCACCGATACACTGTTGGCCGACGCCACCGCTTCGGCCTGAGTGGCAAACGTGCGCGCGCAGGTGTTGCCGCGCTGCCGCGTGGCGTTCTCGCTCGTGACGAAGTCGTAGCACACCATGAACTGCGAGCTCGGGCCCGCTGCCTGGAAGGCCGAGAATCGTCCCATCACCGGAGTGATGACATAAGTGCCCTTGGTCAGCGACACCTGCACCGCGCTGCGCCCGGCAGGCATAGTCCCGTTCGGATCGGTGGTCGCATTGATGACCGATCCGATGTCGACTGTCGCCACCTGATCGACCGCGATCGCCGACAGTCGAAGTTCGGTATCGCCGCTGTTGCGCAGCTCAACGAAGCTGACTGCACTCTGCGCATCCGCACCCACCGTGCCGAAGTCGACGTTCGCTGGTGCCGCCGTGAGCCGTCCGACAGAGCTGGTGGAGCCCTTGAGCTTGCGCACGAAGACGTTGATGCCGCCGCGCGCGTTCTTGAAATCGGTGTAGAGCGTGATACCGCTCTCGCCATAGAGCATGCGGCCGGTGTTGGCCGTGTGGCCGCCTTCGCAGCCGATCCACGGGTCTTCCGAGTTTGCTCTCGATAGCACGTTGGTCAGGCCGCCAGCCACCACCGCCGTGCCCTGCGACGCAAGCACCGGCGTGTTGCGAACTTCCGATCCGGACGGCGCGTTGACGATACCGTCAAAGTTGTTGCCACCGCGGCGCAGTACGCACCATGTCGAGCCATCGCCGGTAGCGAAGAGGTACTCGGTGTTTTCGTCGACGTAATAATCGAACTTGAGACTCCACTCGATCGTCGAGCTACGGTTGGTGGCACTCGAGATGTTGCGTTCGGCGAGACCGCGCAGATCATCGTTCTGCGAATACCAGCCGCCCGTCGCCGGAATGCGCCGCACCATCAACCATCCGCCACCTGCGGTCGACAGGTCCGCGTAAGCCTGGAACGCTGCGTTGCCGCCCGACCCGTCCGGATCGAACCAGTACAAACCCGAGGGCGCCGTCGGTCGTGCCGTACGCAGCGCCTCGACCGATGCCACGGCGTTCGACGGGCCATCACCCGCGGCGACGGCCCCGCCCGTGCCCGTCAACTCAACGGATCCGACCGTCACGGTGGAATCGGAGTCGAGGCTGATTGAACCCGTCTTGAGACCGGCCGAGGCCGGCTTGAAAGAGACGTTGATCTGACAGCTGGCACCTGGCGCCAATTGCGCGGGGCAGGACGCAATCACATCGAAGTCCGTGCTCGCGGCACCGCCCAAGTTGAATTTACGGACCTGAAGCGGCGCCTCACCTTCGTTGCGCAGCGTCAGCGTGCGTACCGAAGAGGTGCTGCCAACGGCCTGCGTGCCGAAAGCGAACGAGTTGGCGCTGAGCACCGCCCGTGGGGTAGCCGCTTTGCACTGATCCTGACCGACGCGGAAACGATAGACCTTGAGCGCACCACGCTCGGAGCCTTCACGGACCGTAGTAGCAACATAGACGTTGCCATCGCAGCTCAGCGCAAGGTTGATGTTTTCGTTGTTTGCAGCGGAGTAACCGCTCACGGTTAACGAAGCATCGCGCAGGGCGTTACCGGCCACCCAGCCCGACAGAATCATGGGCGTCGAAACGTTCGAGACAGCGCCCGTCGCATGATTCAAACGCAACAGTCGGACGGCCTGTTGCGTGTTCGCCGGCTGACCAGTGGCCGACCGTCCGGCCTGATACAACGCGACGAAGAAATCATCACCGCTACCGCTGTAGATCACACCGGCGCTCAAGCCTTCAAAGCGCACTGCATCGGGTGCCAGCAGCACACCCGCCGAATCGACCAAGGCCAAGCCACCGGTGCTTAGATTGAAGCGAGCGTAATAGATTTGCGAACGGCCCTCGGCATCAAGATCGCGATACAGCGCGACGCCCTTCGTCCCACCCACCGCGATACCATGCCCGATGCTGGACGGCACCGCACCAGCATTACGCGTCGCAAGACGAGCCTCACCCCGCACCGTCCAGCTGAGGTTGTTAACGCTGTAATGTCGCAAACGCCAGCTGACGCCTGGACCGCCATCGGCGATTACCGCAAACCGCCCAAGACTCGAATTCTCGCCGCAAGTCAGATCCTGACTCGCCGGGTAGTTGTAGCCGTAAGACCCGAAGTTGATCTCGCCTGCATTGCTTTCCGTACCAGGGAACCAATTGGCCTTGTTGGTAACCGGGTCGACGTAGAGCGAAGAAATGATGGTGTCCGCGCCGATGCTGCACACCTCCGACGCATAAGCACCGGTGCCACCCAAAAAGCGACGAATTCCCCCGTCTCCGCCGATGACCACGGCATTCCCTCCGGCTGTGTTGTGGCCGGAGTTCGAGAGGCCAACGACCGCATTAAAACCGTCGCCAAACTTCGCTCCAGAGCTTGGGCCGCGCGAAGCATTGTTATGTGCCGCGTTCGCATCGATCGTTGCGGCGGTCTGCTGCGGCGGCACGATGACGCCGTTGGCATCGATCACCATGTGCCAGGTCGCCGAGCGCTCGCTGCAGGCGCTCGGATCGAACGTTGCACTACACACGTCGATACCACGCTTATAGCTGACGATGGTACGGCCGTTATCGAGCGCCACCAACACCGGCCGACTCGCGCCGACGCCACCCTCGAGCTCCTCCACGGCATCGCCACCGTACTCGACCAAATACGGAAATGCCGCGATCGCGTTGATGTCGTTCAAAAGGCCGTTGTCCCAGAACTGCGCAAAGTTCTCGCCGCCTGAATTATTCGGCTCGCCATTGACCTTGTTCCACAGTTCGGCGCGCACCGGCTCGCCCGCATCGGGCCCGGTGACCCAGCGCCAGTCGCCCTCGGTTGCGTTGTCACTCGCACCGAGCAGCAAGCCCGCCGTCGAGCCGCGATTACCGCCACCAAAGCCGGAGCTACCGGAGAGGAAGTTCGCTTCGGCGAGCGTCGTCACGGTGGCGAGATAGCCCGTGACGTTACCCAGCTTGCGCTGCGCGGCGCGGGTGCGACCTTCATTCCACACCACGCTATCCGGAACGCGTTCATAGATGTGGCCATTGACCGACCAATACACCTGCGTTGCAGGATTGGTGATGTTGGCAACACTCAGACGACTGACATAGGGCACCGGACTCAGCGCGTTGGCGTCAGCCGTCCCGGAGACCGATGCCGTGGCAACCGCAGTCGCAGTGGTCGAGTTGACGCGCAAGGTACCGGTCTTTAAGCCCGCCGCCGTCGGCTGGAATCCGATAAAGATGTTGCACGTTGCACCCACCGCGAGCGACGCCGGACAGTCGTTAACGAGCGTGAAGTGCGTCGCGTCCGCTCCCAGAATCGTGATACCCGAGATCGATACCGTCGAGCTCGTGATATTGCGATAGGTGACGGTGCGAACGGCACTGGCAGCCCCGACGGCGAGTTCACCGAACGAGACCGAGGCCGGCGACAGCAGCGTCGTCTGCGCTGGCGCGGCAACAGCAACTTTGACGCTTCGGGATACTCGTCCGCCGGGACCATCACAGATCAATGTGAAAGTCTTCTCGCCCGCCGTCAGAGCAGTACTGGTCTCCGTTCCCGATGCCGCGCGCTCTCCGCTCCATGCGCCTTCCGCTTTGCAGACACTGCTGTTGGTCGTGGTCCAAGTCAATTGAACCGTCGCGCCAGTCGAAACGCTTAGCGTAGAACTCGACAGCGCCAATGTCGGCGACGAACTCGACAGCATCTGGAAGGCCACTGCGGCGCCGGCCGCGTCATAGTCGCCTCCGCCAGAATTGATGGTGCCGCCACGCTCCGTGCCCAGGAAAACGTTGACATGCGAATTCGACGATGCACCCGAAGCGAGCGTCGAGGCCCAGTAGTGGAAATTGCTCCAGCCGCCGGGAGGCCGCGTCAGCGAAGTATCGCGATAGATCGCTTGCAACTCAGCGGCTGTGGGCAACACAAGCGTGAACTGGTTCACGAGGCGTGTGCGCGCGTCATCGATCCCCGCCACGGCCCCTGCATCCTGAGTGTCAACCGTGTCGACGCCCGCGTTCATCAACGCATCCAGCAATCGGTGGTTGACGGCATCACTCTTTTGCCGCTCCCAGTCGGTGCCCGTGACGGTGCGGCCATCGCCGTCCACGTCCCAGTGATAGTAGAGCCGCCCGTTGGACGTGACCACGGGGTTAATGAGTCGCAACGGCAACCCACCCACATAGCAGTCGAAACCGCCATCGTTGGTCGCATAGCACCCCGAGGCGATGCCCGTCAGCGGCACGTTCTCCGGCGGGCTAATGCGCAGCAAACGATTGCTGGCGTAATCGGTAACGTACAGGGTGCCTTCGCCGTCACCGGAAATACCGAACGACCGCCCGATAGTCGCACCGAGCGCGGAACCGCCCTCGCCGATCGTACCCGAGGTGCTGCCCGAGCCCGCGATGCTGCGGATCTTGCCCGTCGCGAGATTAACTTCTCGAACTCGGCCCGAACTGAAGAAATACAGGCGATCGAAGTCATCGATATAGAGCGCTTGAGGATAAGAGAGCGAAGCCGTGGTCGCGTCGCCACCGTCACCCGCACCGCCAAGACTGCCGTTGCCCGCTACGGTGGTTATCGCAAACGGCAGATCTGAACCACTGGTCGGCACCGTACCCGAGATACGGCGGATGCGATGACCTGAGTTGTCACCAAAATACACGTTGCCGCGACTGTCGAGCGCAAGGCCCTCCGCTACGCCGGTCTCAGTCACCGTGTAGATGGTGCCATTCGGTTCAACCATGCGCAGGCGGCCGCCCTTATCCTGCGTAATGAACAGACGACCGAGCCGATCAACGAGTACGCTCGTCGGATCGGTGAGCGTTGCCTGGGCCGCCGGGCCTCCATCGCCACCATTGCCAGGCACGTTCGCCGTGCCCGCCACCACCACGAAATTGCCATTAGTGACATCGATCCGCACCACGACGTGCGCGCTACCAACCGCTGCGTAAAGACGGTTCTGCGAATCAAATGCCAGCCCGTTGACGCCCGGCAAACCGGAGATCAACACAGATACGGCACCCGTCCGTGCGTCGATCTTACGGATTACTCCGTTAAGGTACTCCGAAAAGTAGATGTTGCCGGCAGAGTCGAGCGCCACACCCTTTATGCCGTTGAGGCTCGTCGCGCGGTTGATGACCGAGACATTACCCCAAGCCGCAGACGGCTCTAGGCCGTCCCAAGTGAGTTCCGCGCTGTGCCGACCCGCTCGCTTTGGCGTGAAAGTGACAGCGACCGAACAATCCGCACCCGGGTCAATCGTCGCGCTGCAGTTTTGCGACACACTGAATGAGGCAGCGTCAGGTCCATTAACCGTAAAACTCGGGCGCGCCAACCCTTGGGCTCCAACGTTTCGGAGCACAACGGAACTTCCTGCAGAGACTGCAGTCCCCGTGATCGACAAAGACAGCCCACCATTGACGCTGGCGAGACGCGCACCCAAAGCCTTGCGTACGAAAACATTGATGCCGTTATTCGCATTCTTGAAGCCGATGTGATTTGGGTTACCGCTCTCTCCGTACAGCATCCGAGCGGAATTGGCTGCGTGGCTTCCCTCGCAACCCACCCACGGGTCCTCGGCCGATCCAACACGCAACAACACGTTGGTCAGCGCGCCCGCAGAGAGCCCCGTGCCGCTGGCGGCGACAATGCGCGAGCCGGTGGTCGTGAGGGACGCAGACGAGTCGAAAACGTTGCTGCCTCGGCGCAAGACGCACCATCCCGCACCATTACCCGCAGCGAACAAGTACTCCGTGTCGGCATCGACAAAATAATCGAACTTCAACCCCCACGCGCTGGTGTGGTTAGTCTTCTCAGAATCTGCTGGGTTTAATACCGACGTTCCCGCTAGGTCATCGTTGCCGGGGTACCAATTCCCGGTACCAGGAATCCGGCGTACCTGCATCCAACCACCGCCGACGGTGTTCAGATCGGCATATGTTCGGAACGCGGGGTTGCCGCCGGCACCGTCCGGATCGAACCAATAAAGGCCACTGGATGCAGTCGGCCTTAGAGTCTTTAGCTGCGTCGCAGACAGTGCCGCGGTTTGCGCGGTATCGCCCGCCAACGCGCTCGCCAGAGCGACCCCAGTCAATGGGATTGACGTCTCAACAGCGGCACCATCGCTGTACTCCACAAGGAAGCCTGAGATCCAAGCGGAGTTCTCGCGATCCGGCAAGTCGTTGAGGCCGCGCCCAAAGTACCCCAGTGCCCCGTGATCCTCTTCGCCGGAATTATTTGGCTCACCTGCGACCCAAAGATTTTGGGCGATCGCCGCTCCCGCGTCAGGCCCCGTCACCCAACGCCACTGCCCCTCGGTAGCCGAGTCTGAACCGCCTAACCAGATTGAGTCACCCTTGAGTATGCCGTCCGCGTAGGCCGCCTTGATGAAGGCCATCTCGGAATCGGTGGTGATCGTCGCCAGGTATCCAGGATTCCCGCCGAGCCGACGAGATTCGGCGAGAGTCTTGGCTTGCGTCCAGCTGGCGCCGCTTGTAACGAACTCGTATATGTGGCCGTTATCAGCGAAATAGCGCTGTGTGGACGGGTTTGTGACTTGGTCCTCGTTCAGACGCCCCTCCGTCATTAGGCGGCCGCTGACAACCACGCGGGCGGACCGTGCCCCGGCGCCATTCGGACGGAACTGGATCGTTATCGCGCAAGTCTGGCCAGGCGAAAGAAGATTCGGGCAGCTCGATGTTTGCGAAAACATCGCCGCATCGATCCCGTCCAGAGTCACCGCCGGTGCACCTAGCGGTACGGCGCTGCGGTTGGTGACGACCACTGATCGCGCACTACTGATGCCCCCACTCGATTGTTCACCAAAAGACAGTGCGGTCGGTGAGATTTCAAGCGCTGGTGCGACGGGCACGGTCACCACTGACGTAAGCGAGCCGCCACCCTCCTGCGTGCAATCTAGACGGAAAGTGCGCGTCGTGTTGGCGCCCGACGCGACTAGCACACCGCTGGTTGCACTGCCGTTGACCGGCTGCACACCGCTCCAGTCGCCACTCGCAGAACAACTGGTAACGCCGTCACTTTCCCATCGTAAGGTGACCGACTCACCCGACTTAATTCCGGTTGCCGGAGCCGTGCTGCTGAGTGCCAACCGCGTTGTACGGCCAGTGCCCGCCAGCGCTGAGGTCAGGCTTATCGCCGGCGTGTCGATGACAATTGATGCCGAGCGCGCGCCGGCGAGGAGCGGTGAAAAGCGGACCGTGACGGCGCAACTCGCCTGCACGGCTAGCGATGCGCCGCAGTTATGCGTCACCGGGAACTGCGCGCTATCGACGCCCGTAGCAAAAATTCGCTTGATCGTCACGGCCGCGTTGCCGGAGTTGGTGAGCGTCAGGGTCTGCGGGGCGCTCGTCGCGCCCACGTTGACCGTACCGAGATTGACGGCCGTCGGGCTTAAAGCAACGCCATTCGCCGTGACACGCAGTTTGCGTACGAAAACATTGATACCGCCAGACGAGTTCTTAAACGCCGTATGAGCCGAGATACCGTTCTCGCCGTATAGCATTTTTGAAGTATTCGCCGAGTGATCTCCCTCGCAACCCACCCAGGGATCCTCGTTGCTACCGCCGCGAGCCAACACATTGGTGAATCCGCCCGCCGGCACGCCAGTGCCGCTCGAGGCGATCACCTGCGACGCGCGCGTTGTCAGAGAGACCTGCCCGTCGAAGGTACTTGCGCCGCGTCGCAACACGCACCAAGTGGCGCCATTGCCCGTGGCGAACAAGAACTCGGTGTTCGCATCGACGTAGGGAGCGAAAGCAAGGCTCCACTCAGTACCCGATGTACGATCGATCGCCAAAGACGGGTTGCGAGCTGCAAGCCCGGAGAGATTGTCATCCTGTGAATACCAGTTGCCAGACCCAGGGATCCGGCGAACGTGAATCCATCCGCCTCCCGCCGTGCTGAGATCCGCATAGGCCTGGAACGCCGACTGCCCTCCTGCACCATCCGGGTCGAACCAATAGAGTCCGCTGGCGAGCGTCGGACGCGCGGCCCTCAGTGCCTCTGCAGATTCGACTGCCGAGGCCGCCTGCTCTCCGAGGGGTGCCGACCCGCTCGCGAGGGCGAAACCCGCGAGTCGGACATTCAGCGCACCGCTCGCCGCATCCGAGGTGATTGTGATGCCGGCCACGCGCTCTCCACCCGCCGTGGGGGAAAAGCGAGCTGAGACCAAACAAGCCGCGCCAACGGCCAACGAGCTCGGACAGTTGTGCGTGACAGAGAAATCTCCCGCCTGGGCACCGGCCACACCGATACCCGACACCGCCAGCGCTGCGCTACCAGTATTGAGTAACGAGAACGACTTAACCTGGCTTGCCGCGCCCACGACCTGTGAGTCAAAGAACAACTCGGCAGACGTCGCCGCAATCTGCTTGGCCGCAGCAGCGACGGCACCGAACTCTGCGACCACTTCACAATCGCCGGTGATCGGACCCGTCGTGTACGCGAGTCCACTGAGCGAACCATTACAACCCGACGCGCGTACGAGGCCGACCCCTGCCTTGTTGGGCGGAGTGATCTGGAAACTGCTCTGCCGCCCTGAGACGACCTCAATCGTCGCAGGCGAAATCTGACCACCGGCCTCGCCCGTAAGCTTCGACGTGACCTTGAACCGCGCAAGGCGGAAAACCGACTGCGGGTCGACAACGAGCCGGATGTCGAACTCCTCCGGCTCGACGTCCGTGTAGACCTTGGAGCGAACGAGCACATCGCCCTGAATAACCGCCGTTCCGGCCACGTTGGCGAGCGGATTGAGCTGGCGCCCTTTGAAAAGAACTGTATCGTCCGAAATCGGCCGAATCTCGCCGACCTCCACGTCGCTGAAAGTTATGGTGCGCACCGCATTGCTGTTGGACGCGCTCGGATCGAGCCGCGCCACAATGAACCGGTCGTTGCGATCCTTGCCGGCCATCCAGACGAATCCCGGGGTTGCGGCAGACTGCAGCCACCAGTTGTCGTCGTCCTTGTTCGGCTCGTCGGCACAGCCTGCGCAGATCGCCGCGTTCAGGTCATCCCGCCAGACGATCTTCCGTGCCTCGAAATCGACTTGGCTGACGAACTTTGAGTCCGTCCCGAAGAAATGCTGATCGCCGACCCATCGGCCACGCTTGCGGAACGCAATTCCGGAATTGGTGTGCTTGCACTGTTCGTTCGGGAACTGCTCTGCCGTCGTGCTAAGTCGGCCACCGTTGCTCTCCGTAAGCTTGAACGAACAGGTGAATGTCTGCGGGTCGCCAGTGCCGAGGGTGCCATCAGCCCTGCGGACGATCGGTACGTAGACGGCCTTGTCCGCTGATTTCTTTGTGGTGTCCGGGAACAGCAACTGCCCCGAAACCGGATTGCGCATCCACAGGCATGTCCCCCAACCACCGCTGTCGTTGGCGCCTGGCACGAAGCGCGATACGTTATTGAATGCGACCTCGGCTGCGGCCTTAAGATCGTAAATTCTGCATACGCCGGTTGAGGCTCCAGTACCCGCCGAAGTCGAACCCGCATAGACAATGAAATCGTCAGCTTCGCTCACCTCAAAGTCTGATACCGAATCGACACTCGGCACGAAACGACCACGCAACGCCTCAGTCGAATTCGCTACCAGCTTGGTCGTATCCACCACAAACAATTGCGAACCCTTGCGGGCCACGATGCTGCCATTCGCAAGCAATTTCGGCGAGTTCCACTCCAGCCCCTCCGTGAGGTACGCAGCGCCGGTGCTCTTTACGATCAGATACTCAGCCGCCTGACCCGCCGTATCTCGCACTTTAATGATCTGGAAGTTCTCGAGATCGGTGATCGACTGAATCTTCAGCGTTTCTTGAGTGATCAGCTTGCCATCACGATCACGGAAGGTGATCTCCTCGGCATTACCATTTGGATCAATCTTGAAAACCCGCGGCTCGTCGCTGGTGGTTGCAGCGTTCGATCCCGTTCGATTACGGAAGAGGCGAACCCCTCCGGGCAAGCCTTGCTTGGATATACGGCCCGGAGGGGCCCAGACGAAGGCGCCACCCGTGACGGATCCCGTGCTTCCGACTGCATCGGCCGCTTTGCGATCGTTCACACCGAAACCGGAAACAAAGACGTCTTTGGACACGCCTGCGCCTGCGATTTTCACCACCGCACTCTTGCCACCGAGGGTCGCAGGCGTAAACGTGAGGCTCACCGTGCAACTCTGACCCTCGACCAGCGTGGCGCCGCAGGTGCTGATTAAGGAGTACGCGGCGGCGTCCTCACCCGACAGCACGACTGGACTCAACGACGCCGCAACGTTACCCGAATTCGTCAATGTGACGGTGCGGACGGAACTGGTGATGGAGATGACTTGATTGGAGAAATCCACCGTCTCCGGGGACACAGATAACACGGCCTGAGTGCCAATTCCGGCCAGCGAGGCGGATACCGCACCACTCGGTGCGTTGGACGCCACGCTAAGCGTCGCGCTCTTCGCACCGAACGTTGCCGGCGCGAAACGCACGGTGATGGTGCAGGTCGCGTTCGGAGCCAAAGAATCCGGGCAGTCGTTGGCCAGCGAGAACGAAGCTGCGTCCACGCCGACCAACCTGAAACCGCCCGCAGTGAGCGCGAGCGCTGCACCACCCGCGTTGCGCAACTGCACCGTGCGCTCCCCTCCGGTGGATCCGACTGCCACTCGATCAAAGCCCAGACTCGTCGCGCCAAGAACCGCGACGGGTACCGAGGCGCCTTCGCCGGACAGAGAGAGATTCGCAGCGCCATTGGCGGCGTTGGAGTTGATGGCGAGTGCTGCGGACTTGGCGCCCGGGTCCGCGGGAGTGAAACGGACGGTGACCGTGCACGTGGCGCTGATCGCGAGCGAGGCGGGACAATCATTGGTCTGGCTGAATTGGCTCGCAGCGCCGCCACTAAACACCAGTCCGCTGATCGCAAGTGGCGCATTACCCTCATTCTTGACGGTGATCGGGCGACCATCGCTGGCGACGGCCACCGCCTGACTGCCGAAATCGAGCGCCGCCACCGACAGCGCAATCCGCGGCGCAGCGACCGCCGTACCCGTCAGCGTGAGCGTAATTGCGCCGGTCTGGGCGTCCGAAACGATCCGCAGCGTCGCAGCTTTACTGCCGCCGCTCGTTGGCGAGAAGGTGACCGCAATCGTGCAGGTCGCTTGCGGATTGAGAAGCGCGGGGCAATCGTTAGTTTGCGTGAACTCGGTTGCGTTAGCGCCGAGGAACGCAAAACCGCTGAGGCCCAGGGCGACGGTAGACGTGTTGCGCAGCACCACGTTGCGCGCCGCGCTCGAAGCCCCTGCCGCTTGCTCGCCAAAGACCAAGGCTGCGGGCGCAAGCTCGCCGGCCGGCGCAATCACGCTGAGCTTTAGCGTGCGAGCGTCCGATCCGCCTGTACCCGAGCAGATCAGAGTGAAGTTGCGCTCGCCCTGCGCCAGGACATCGGTCGTCGCCGTGCCCGAGGTCGGCCGCGCGCCAGTCCAGTCGCCGCTCGCCGTACACTCGTTTGCGCCTGCGCTGGTCCACGTCAGCGTCGCACGCTCACCTGCCTTGATGGTGGAGGAGGCTGCGGTAAACGAATCAATCGTTGCGGTACCACTGACCGTGATGGATCGAGTTGCGCTGGTTTCTTCGCCCGCACGGCCGCGACAAGTCAGTATGAAGTCACTACTCCGACGAGTCAGGGGTCCCTGCGTCTCAGAACCGCCTGCCTTGTTTTTGACGCCACTCCACTGGCCGCCCGCCAAGCACGACTCCGCATTGGTGACTGTCCAACTCAGCGTGACGCTGCCACCCGAAGCGACCGTGGTTTTGTCCGCCGTCAGCGTAATCTTTGGCGGATCAGACACGATCAGCGTTCGATCAATCACCGTGCTGCCGCCCGATCCAGTGCAGGTCAGCGTGAACTTCTTATCGCCCGGCGTCAGGTTTGGAATCACCAAGGATCCCGAGGTCGTACGCTCTCCGCTCCACGCGCCACCGCTCGCCCGGCATGACGTCGCGTTCGCACTTGACCAGCTCAAAGTGATGCTGGAATTGGGCGTCGTCGACGGGGCGCTCAGGGCGAACTGAACGTCGGGCGGCGGCAGCACCGTGACCTTCACGCTCGATGAGCTCGACCCGTTCGCCCCGCTGCAGGTGAGAGTGAAGGTGTTCTCGATTTTATTGAGCGGCCCGGTTGAGGCGGAGCCGGAGCGGCCGCGGTCACCCGACCAGTCACCACTCGCCACACATCCGCTAGCGTCCTGCGCTGACCAGCGCAACGACGACGCCGCACCCTCGGCAACCTCGGCGGGCGAGGCCGAAAAGCTGATCGTCGGCGGCGGGGTGACTTCAAGCACAACCGAATCACGTATCGAACCGCCACCACCTTTACAACTGAGGTTGTAGGTTCGCTTTCCCTTCGTCGTGAAGTTACTCAGCGTCTCTTCACCAGAGGCTGCTTTCGCTCCGCTCCAAGCGCCGCTCGCCTGGCAACTCTGCACATCGGTGCTGACCCAACGTATGACAACGGATTCCCCAGGCTTGGCGCCGTACTTATCGAGGGTGAGATCCAGAGTTGGGGGATCCACTTTCTCAACGATGACCGTCTCCGTATCTTCGCCCGTCGGCCCTTTGCAGGTCAGTGAGTAAACGTATTGGTCGTTGACGATGGGCCCAATCGGCTCAGACCCAGATCGCCCCTTCGTCCCACTCCAGTCTCCACTGGCCGTGCATTCCGTCGCATCGGTGCTGCGCCAGCGCAGCGAAGTGCTACGCCCGGAGAGAACCGCTGTGGCGGCCGCCGTGAAGGTGACCGCGGGTGCTGCAGCCACCGACACCCGCACGGTCTCTTTGGCTGATCCGCCCGTGCCGCGGCAACTCAGCGTAAACGTCTTGTTCCCGCGCGTCTGATTGGGTAACGACTCAGAGCCGCTCAGCGCTTTGTTGCCGGTCCATGAACCACTGGCCGTGCATGTAGCCGCATCGGCCGCAGACCATTCGAGAGTGAGCGACTCACCCGGCACCAGCGCAATAGCTGACGACTGCAGTTTGATTGACGGCGGAGGCAAAGCCTGGACGACGACCGTACGACTGGCCGACCCGCCCGGGCCAGTGCAAGTCAGCGTGAACTGATTTTCACGATTGCTGAGCGGTCCGACGACTTGAGAGCCCGATTGCGCTTGTCGTCCCGCAAAGTTGCCCGTCCATTGGCCCGTGGCCACACAGGAATCGGCGTTGGAGGTCCAACGCAAAGTTGTCGTCTTGCCCACCGCCACCGCGGATGCGGCCGGCACCAAGGAAATCGTCGTCTGCGGCTGGGCCACGACGCGATATGAAACCGCGCCGGCCAGAGCGAGCAGCAGAATGAAGAAACTTTTGATCCTTAGAGCCACGTCCGAATCTCACCCGCAACCAGTCGAGCATCCATGCAGAGTGTCAAAATACCGTCAGGCCCAACATTATTCCAGACAAACGCGCCCCATCTTTGACCACTGTCACCACACGATCGTGTCCATTTCCCGTTGGCCCATCGAGAATGTTGTCCATTAGCAACAGTCTCTCAAGGGCCGGTGGCATCCCGGTACGCCCGACAGAAGCCCCGCAACTCGTCGGCCGAGCTTGCGCATAGCGCCGACATCGAGAGCGGACCCTCCGTCCGCTCCATTCGTCTCGGCGATTCCCGACCCCGTTCAACCGTCCCCGAAAATCTCTCAGCTGCGGCAATCGCTGTGGTGATCGCCGGCTCGCGATCATTGATGCCGAGGGATACGCCCCCAATCCGCAGTCCCGCGCCGTCGCATTCGACCATCGTCAGCACGGTGACCCGGGCAGGCTCGCCAAGATTGATTTCGGACTGCCACCCATCGATGAGCTGCGGATCCCAGGCAGTGACCTGCACACGGTACCCGTCCTGAACGGTGTAGACGTTGGCACCACACTGGCGAACCCAGGCACTGGTGGGCAGCGGCACCCCTGTACCGGATGCCCTTCGCCAGAGCACATCACTTGTCGTAGGCAAGTTGCGCTCAGCATATACGCTGCCCTGCAAACTCTGATGCTGTAGTCGCCAGACGCGCTCGCTTGACGTGCTGCCCGAATCCGCAATGACCACGTAACGCGTGTTGCCGGAGGGATTCTGCGCGATTGAGGCCATCCGACCCGCTACTGCAGTGCCCGTCGAACCCATTGCGCTCGGCAAGCCCGACAAAGAAATATCGATCGTGTTCGACCTGGCAAGCCCGTCGGGCAAGGTGTCTGCTGTCGGCTTGACGGCAGCAACACCGGCATCGACGGCCGATATCAACGCAGCAGTCAGATCAACATCTTTGACGCTGGCGCCGCCCGGCCCCGTACACGTGAGGCTGTAGCGCCGAGCGCCTGCCCCGAGCCACAGCCACTCGCCACCGGATACGGCCTTCTCGCCACGCCACGCACCGCTCGCAACGCAGCTCGTTGCTCCGGTTGCATTCCACGTCACCTGCACGCGATCGCCTGCGCGCAGCGCCGCAGTGCTCGTGCACTCGTCGCTGTTGCCGGCATCGGGCGCCGCGGCGCAGTGCACAACACGGACACGGTTGTTCCGGGTATCCGTAATGAGCAAGTTACCTCGCTGATCTACCGCGACATCGTCCCAGTTGAGATTGTCGAACCGCGCCCCTGTTGCCGGTCCGCCATCACCGCGGAAACCTCGCTCGCCGTCGCCTGCAACCGTGCTCAATCGACCAGTTGATCGATCGATCTTGCGAACACGATAGTCGTCGACATCAGTGAAGAAAATGTTTCCCGCCGAATCAAGCGCCAGACTTCCGGGAATATTCAAGCTTGCCGTTGCCGCAAGTACGTTCTCGCCGGCATACCCGGAGCTACGATTGCCGGCGATCGTTGTGATCACACCAGCCGTATCGACCTTCCTAATACGATTGCTACGATCCGCGATCAGAACGCCGCGGTCGCGGTCCACCGCAATGCCAGACGGATATGCGAGTCGAGACGTGGTGGCCGGTCGACCATCATCCGCCTCGCCGCAACACTCTCCCGTGCCCGCAATGGTCGTGATGATTCCTGTCGTCAAGTTGACTCGGCGGACACGGAGATTGTCGGGCTCTGCGATCAACAGATTGCCATCCTTGTCGAATCGCAGTGCACCGGGCTCGTTCAATATCGCTGCCGTCGCTGCCCCACCATCGCCGCCAAAGCCCCGCGACCCGTTACCCGCGACCGGCGTTATCCGACCGTCTGTGGCGTCACGTCGCCATACGCGACTACTTGGGCGATCAGAAAAGTAAAGGTTGTCGCGACTATCGAACGCTAAACCGCCGGGGCGAAGAGGCAACCCCGGCAACACGCTGGCAACCACGGAAGTCACCACGCCGGACTCCGCATCGATCCGGCGAATGCTGCCGTTGTCGAAGTCACCGACATAAATATTGCCTTGCGAATCCGTCGCGATACGGGTGGGCCCATTTAACGAGGCGGAAATAGCCACATCACCATCCCCGGCCAAGTTCGAGGACAACCCTCGAATGATCGATGTAATCAAATTCGCAGATCGATCAACACGGCGGACGCGATTGCCCTCAAAGTCGGTGAAGGTCACGCCGCTTTGTTCAGCGAGCACATCAAGCGGGCGACCACTCAACCGATTTTCTGTGGCCTTCATGTCGTCGCCGTACACTGAGCCGTCACCTGCCACCGTCGTCATGATTCCCGCTGTATCCAGCCGTCTGACGCGGTAATTAGAGGCATCGGCGATGTACAGGTTGCCCGTGGTATCAATGCTGATCCCGTGCGGAGCACTGAGCAAGGCTGAAGTGCCCGGACCACCGTCACCGGAGTACCCGGCGCCACCTGTGCCCGCAATAGTTCTCACCGTGTTGTTGGCTCGATCTATCTTTCTAATTCTGTTCTGCCCCATCTCACTGAAATAGATATCGCCGCGAGTATCGATCGCAAGCCCGTATGGCGCCATGTCGGCCTGCAGAGGATTTCCACCATCGCCTGAAAAGCCTGAGTTCCCAGTTCCGGCCACGGTGGTAACGAGCCGGCTTGACGCATCGATTCGCCTGATTCGTCCATTACCCCAATCGGTGACGAAGAGATTTCCTGCCGCGTCAAACGCGACGTCGGTCGGTCTGTTGAAAGTCGCAAGACTGGCAAGGGCTCCGTCCCCGGAGAAGGAGTTTTGTCCGATCCCAGCGAAGGTGCGAATAACGCCGGTCGCATGATCAACCACCCGCACGCGATGGTTACCTTGATCGGCGATGTATAGATTACCCGCTGCATCGAATGCGAGATTGGTCGGATAGTTCAACCGCGCCTCGACAGCCGAACCCCCGTCGCCACCGAACCCCCCCCTGCCACTACCGGCATAAGTGGTGACGACGCCGGTAGCCGCATCAACACGTCGAACGACGTGATTGAACGCCTCAGCCACATACAAATTCCCCGACGCATCACGTGCAAGCCCGTGTGGACCGCGCACGCTGGCCTTTGCGGCGATTACCGGCTCCCCACCGTAGGCCTCAGGCCCCTGTCCCGCGAGGGTCGAGATGGTCCCCGCTACTGGCCTGCGCACGGCCAAGGAAATCTGCGGACCGTTGGCGCTCGCAGCAGCGCTCGTGACTACAGTGACCTCGTCGCGCACTGTGCCGGCAGCACCATCGCAGGTCAGCACAAAGCGTGCGCTGGCCGCCGTAAGGGCCGTCGTCGTCTGCGAGCCACTGGTGGCTCGCGAGCCAGTCCAATCGCCGCTGGCGACACAACGACCTGTGCGCTGTGAAGTCCAATCGAGGCGAACGGTCTCGCCCGGGCGTACGCTCGTCGCCGACGCTGTGAGACTGACCGTCGGCCGCGCATCGACAACCGCCACCGAGACGCTCTTACTTACAGAGCCTGTAGCTCCGATGCACGTCAGCACGAACTCGTTGTTAGATCGCGCATCAAGGGCTACGGACTCTTCCTGGCCATTCGTCGCCTTCGCCCCGCCCCACGCGCCGCGTGCCACGCAACTCGTAGCGTTGGTAGAAGACCAGTTCAGTCGAACTTTCTCACCAAATTTCACCGTAGTGGCGCTGCTGGTCAGCGACACAGTCAGCGGATTGGTGACAACATTCGCTCTCGTCGAAATACCGCTGGTCGTACCACCCGGGCCGGTGCAATCGAGTTTGAAGTCCTGGGTTCCCGTGCTCTTCACAAGCACCCACTCACCACCAGCGGCGTCCTTCGTGCCACTCCAGCCACCGCTCGCATTGCATGACGTGGCGCCCAGCACGTTCCAGCTGACCCACACACGCTGGCCCGCATACAAGGGATTTGCCGGGGCAACGCACTCAGAAACCCAACCTGCTTGAGGTGTCGCGGCGCACCTGACCATGCGGATGCGATTGTTGGCACTGTCAGCGATCAACACATTTCCGGTTCGGTCGACCAGCATGCCCTCGGGTTCGTCAAGACGCGCTTGGATTGCGGGCCCACCATCGCCCATAAAACCACTTACACCGATTCCCGCGACTGTCGAAATTTTTCGAGTCGACGACTGCACCATCCTCACGACATGCCTACCCCAATCCGCAATCAGGAGGTTGCCTGCCGAGTCGATCGCGAGACCATGAGGATTACCCAGGGATGCCGATGTCGCGGAACCGCCGTCGCCGTCGTAACCGTAGCGTTCGCTACCGGCGATGGTGGTAATGACGCCCGTCTTGGCATCGATACGCCGCACACTCTGGTTGTTTCGCGCGGCGATATACAAATTATCATCCGCATCGACGGCGAGGCCCATGGGCCAGCGTACCGATGCCGTCGCGGCAGGTCCGCCGTCACCCGTCGACGCATCACGACCGTCACCCGCATAAGTGGTGATAGCGCCCGTCTCCGCGTCGATTCGGCGAACCCAATGCCTATTGTGCTCGGAAACATACACGTTGCCGCGGCTATCAACTGCGATTCCGCCACCAGCATCGGTAAACCCTTTAATCAGCGACGACTCGCCCGAGGCAAGGTTGATCTTGATAACTCGATGACCCTCGCACGAGTCCGCCGCGAATAATTGCTGTCGAGAATCGACGACAATCGCCCCAGGACAGCCGCCTCGCCAGGTCGTCGAGATCACGCCCGTTTGTGCATCGATCCGACGAATTACTCCGTTGTTGCGATCCGACAAGTAGACGTTGCCTGCCTGATCCTGAGCCAAGGAATGCGGCCGGTTCAGCGACGCGAACGCGGCGGGGCCGCCGTCTCCGTCAAAAGCCAAGGCACGCTCCCCCACGACAGTCGTCAATTCCTTGGTCGCAAGATCCAATCGACGAATGCGTCCGTTCGCCGCATCGGCCATTAACAATGCGCCGCTCCGATCGACCGCGATACTGGTAACGTTGCCGAACTGCTTGTAGTCGCATCCGGCCACGACTTCCATGGCGGCCCCTGTCGAAGGTAGGCGTCGAACGAAACACCAAGACGCGTCGGCAGCGAAGACGCTACCGTCGGCCGTGACGGCCAGGCCACCCGGATCGGCAAAACTCTTCGCCGGATCTCCTCCTCGCGACCCGTCGCCGCCAATCGTGGTTATGATGCCTGTGGCGCGTACAATCTTTCGGACCCGCTGGTTAGCTCGGTCCGTAAATACAAGGTTCCCGGACCTGTCCAATGCCAGACGCCACGGTTGATTGAGTCGTGCCAGTGTGGCAACCCCGCCGTCACCGATGAAACCCGCCTCGCCCGACCCGGCCACCGTCGTAACCAGTCCTGTCGCGAAGTCGATACGACGAATCCGATGGTTATTTGCATCGGCAACAAGCAACCCGGATGACCCATCGAGAAGAACATCAACCGGGCTGTGGAATTGAGTGGCTAAAGCAGCCAGGCCGTCACCGCCAAAGCCAGCCTGACCTGTGCCAGCGAAGGTAGTGATGACGCCGTTCTTGTCGATTCGGCGTATACGATGATTGTCCGTATCAGCGATGTAAACATTGCCAACGCTATCCAGGGCAAGCCCCGACGGCGCCGCTAGAGACGCCTCTGTCGCCAAGCCGCCGTCGCCTGAGTAGCCTCGTGCGCCGCTTCCGGCGACGGTCGTAATTTGACCGCTTACCGCATCGACACGACGTACGCGATTGTTGTTCGCGTCTGCGATAAAGATGTTACCCCCAATCTCGAGCACGACTGCCGCCGGGTAATTCAGCGAGGCGCCAACCGCCGGAATGTCATCACCGTTGTAACGCGAAGGCCCAACGCCCGCGATGGTCGAAATCGTGCCGGCGACCGGTGATGCCTTGACCTCGAAGCTCGCGGCACGCGGCACCTTGGTACTCAAGGTCACATCAATGTCCGCACTTCGCGAGCCGCGCGGCCCCGTGCAGGTGAGCGTGTAGCGGGTATCTGTGAGCAAGGGCGGCGTTACGAACTCACCGCTCGTCGGGCGCGAACCCGACCAGCCGCCGCTCGCCACACACGCGGTCGCCTTGCCACTGCTCCATACGAGGCGTGTTGTCGTGCCCAGCGGCAGCCGTGGCGGATCGGCGGTGAACGAGATGGTCGGTGCGCTATTGACGGCCTCGACCGTGACTTCACGCAGCGTCTCGCGACCGGTGGGTCCCACGCAGGTGAGCGTGAACTTGCGAACACCGGCAGTGAGTGCGGCGGACTCCTCGCTGCCGCCTAATATCTTCGGACCGCTCCACGAGCCACTCGCGCTACAGCTGACTGCATCCGCCGAGCTCCACTGCAGTCGCACTCGCTCGCCCTCGGCCACAAGCGTCGCGCTGACATCGAGTTTTACCGCAGGACTACGCGGCGGCGCGGCAACAACCGTGACCGCTGCCTGGCGAGTGGCAACACTTGAGTCAGTTCCGCAGCTCAGGCTGAACGCCTCGACGCCCGCCGAGGGAACAGTGACCCACTCGGCACCGTTCGCCCGCTTCATGCCGCTCCATGCACCGCTCGCCGTACAAGGCTCAGTGCCGCTCGAGGACCATACGAGTTGCACGCGATCACCCGCCACCACGGGGCGGGATGCATCACAGTCCGAAACTGTCCCTGCATCTGCGGCGGTCGCGCAGTGCACAACCCGGACGCGGTTGTTCATCGAGTCGATGAGATAAAGATTACCCGCCGGATCGCGCGTCACGCCCTGCAAATTATCGAAGGTCGCCGCCGTCGCAGGCCCGCCGTCGCCAGCAAAGCCGCGTGCACCTGAGCCTGCGATCGTGCTGATCCGACCCGTCACCCCATCGACCCGGCGAACTTTATTACCGTCGATTTCCGTGATGAACAGGTTACCCACATCATCACTGGTGACCGACATCGGCGCCTTGAGCGTGGCGGAACGGGCGAGCCCGCCATCACCGCTCGAATCATAGCCGCCGGTTCCCGCTACAGTGTTAATCGTGCCGTCACGCTCGATGCGACGCACGCGATGATTGTCTCGGTCGACGATCAGCAGGCGCCCCAATCGATCGACGTGCAGACCACGAGGTCTACAGATTGCAGCGTTGACGGCGAGCCCGCTGTCACCCGTCGAGGCGCAGCCGCCGTTACCCAGCACCGTCGTGATCACACCGGTTTTGGCGTCGACTCGACGTACCCGGGCGTTCTCCTGATCGCTGATAAATAAGTTGCCCTCGGCGTCGACCGCCACATCGTAGGGGTAATTTAGTCTCGCTCGCGTAGCGTCGCCGCCATCTCCCGCGAAGCCCCGCTCGCCCGTTCCGGCAACAATGCGTCTCGTTCCGGTATTGAGATCGATGGCCCACACCTTGTGATTCCAGTAATCGGTGGCGTACAGCACGCCCGCGACACTCACCGTCAAACCAGCGGCGCGCACATCGGTCGCCAACGTCTCAATGACACTCGACTGTGCATCGATACGTCGGATTCTCTGATTCCGCGGCGTATCACCTATGTACAAATTGCCTCGCAGATCACGCGCCACGCTCCACGGTTCATAAAAACCAGCCGCATAGGCAGGGCCACCATCGCCGCTGAAGCCCGGAGGGGTGCTGCCAGCGACGGTGACGAGACTATTTTCCAAAACCGACGAGGACAGCGATACGCGACTAATACGGCGGAAATCGCGGTCCGCAAGCCACAGACCTCCGGCGCCGTCGAAGGCGAGATCACCGAGACGGCCGACGCGCTGTCCCGAGTGGTCGCACGACAATACTGGACGAAGTTCTGTACTGCCTGGAGTCGCCCGACGGATTCCCACACACCAGTGAATCGACGTGACGTACACCTCACCCACAGGGCTGACCGCAAGACCACCGAGATAACGAATCGAACCGCTCGGATCGTGCGCAACGGTAGTGATGTTGCCGTTGGCATCAACGCGACGCACACGGTCGTTATGCGAGTCTGCAATAAAGAGATTGCCTGCCGCATCGAAATCCAGGTTAGCCGGATGCTGTAGCGTCGCAGAAATAGCCGGGCCACCATCTCCCGAGAACGCTCGATCGCCCGTACCAGCAATCGTACTAATCAACCCCGAGGCGAGATCGATTTTGCGAACACGGTGGTTGCCGAAGTCGGCAATGTACAAACTGCCGCGTCCATCGGCTTTGACTGCTGCGGGCTCATTCATCTTGGCGTTACGCGCTACTGACCCATCGCCGTCGAAACCACGCTCGCCCGTACCCGCGATCGTACTCATCCGGCCCGTGCCCAAGTCGATGGCACGAATGCGGTTACCCCAAACGTCCGGAAAGTAGAGGACATCCCGGGAGTCGATGTCGATATTGCCGCATCCGACGATCCGTGCCTCACTGGCCTGTCCGTTGTCGCCGCTGTAGCCACCTTCGCCGATGCCCGCGATGGTCGAAATAGTGCCGTCCTTAGAGATCCGTCGGATGCGATGGGTCGAACAGTCTGCGAAATACATATTGCCCTGCGAGTCGCGGGCAATACCCGTGGGATCACCAAGCTCCGCCCGAGTGGCCCGACCTCCATCGCCAGAGAAACGGGAGGGCCCTACGCCTGCAAACGTGGAAATAGTGCCAGCTACGGGCCGCCTTGCGGTGAACGTCACGGTGGCAGACGAATCTTCGGTCGCACTGGAAACGAGCACGGTCACTGAATCGCGAGCGATACCGGTCGGGCCAGCACAACTCACGGCGAACGTCGCCGTTTCCGAAAGCGCACCGCTCGAGCGCTCGCCTGACGTCGACAGCGCCCCCGTCCACGCAGTTTCGGCACGACAACTAGTCGCCCGCGCACTACTCCACTTGAGAATCACGCTTTCACCTGGACGGATACGCGTGCGATCCGCGCTCAGGCTCGCTGTCGGCGCTTCGTCTGCGACACGGATCTGAACGCGCTCGGTGACCGACCCCGTGGCACCAGAACACGTTAGCGTGAATTCGTTGATCTCATCCGTCTGCAGCGCCGCCGTCTCTTCGGTACCCGACACGCCCTTGTTGCCGCTCCACGCGCCGCGTGCGACGCAACTCGTCGCGTTAACCGCGCTCCAGGTCAAGCGCGACTTGCCACCGAAGACCACGGAAGAGGGACTTGCGCTAAAAGAAATACGCAGAGGGTTAGATATGACCTTGAGAGCCGTGGTCGCAGACCCTGTCTCGCCGCCCGCAGTTCGGCACGTCAACTTGAGTTCAACGTCGCCAGCAACCAGTGGGCCCACCCACTCCGAGCCCGAGGCGGCTTTCGTTCCGCTCCATCCACCGCTCGCCGTGCAAGCTTGAGCGCCGGGAGCCGACCACGTCACCCACACGCGACTTCCGGAATACACTCCGCCCTCCGCGGGCGTCTGCGATACCCTACAGTCGCTCTCCCACCCCGAGGCAACGGCCGCCACACATTGCACGCGTCGAACTCGATTGTTATGCGTGTCAGAGAAATAGAGGTTGCCTGAAGGATCGATCAAAACCCCGCCATTGGGCTGATCAATCCACGCTTCGAGGGCCGATCCACCTTCGCCGCGATACCCTCTCCGCCCCGTACCGGCGACCGTAGTGATGGTGCCTAAGGCGCGATCGATTCGGCGAATGCGATCGCCATCGGCCTCTACAACGAAAAGATTGCCCGCCGCATCATTGGTCACGGAATCGGGGCTACGCAGACTCGCTCGCACGGCCGGCCCGTTATCACCCGTACTGCTGAAGGTCCCGTTGCCGGCGACGGTACTGATTACGCCGGTGGTATCGATGCGGCGGATTCGATTGTTACCACGGTCAGCGAGGTATAGATTGCCATCGGCATCTAAAGCGAGGCCGCGAACGAAGCTTAGACGCGCCAAAGCGGCCGGCCCACCGTCGCCCGAAAAACCCCACTCGCCATCACCGGCGATCGTGGATATGGTCCCTGAGCTATTGATCTTGCGGATCCGACGGCTCTCCTGCTCCGTGAAGATCACGTTACCGTTGCTATCGATCACAATGGCGTAGGGTCTCCGCAGGCGCGCCGCGGTAGCCGGACCTCCATCGCCACTGAAGCCCTCCTCGCCGATCCCCGCGATCACCCGCGATGACCCGTCACGGGCGTCTACCCGCCAGATTCGATTGCCATAGTGATCGGCAACATAGAGGTTGTCAGCCGAATCCGTCGCCAAACCGATTGCCCAAAGATCACCCAGGACGGTTGTGATGACATTCGTCGCCGTATCGATACGCCGAACTCGCCTGTTCTCCCAATCAGCGACATACAAATTGCCACGCGAATCACGAGCCAATCCGTGAGGCATCCTCAAGCTCGCGAGGGTCGCCGCATCACCGTCACCGGCGAAATCGCGTGCCCGATCACCCGCCACGGTGGTAACCAACTTGGACGCGAGATCCAAACGTCGAATGCGACTGTTTACAAGTTCCGCCAGCAACAAGCCGCCGCTGCGATCGATAGCCATGCCGTAGACGCTGCCAAATACGTTGTAATCGCAGCCTGCAACCACCTCCATGGTCGTGCTGCCGGGGATTAATTTGCGCACGAAACACCACGCGCCATCGGCTACGTAGACGCTACCATCGGCAGTGACCGCGAGGCCCGCAGGCTCGGCAATGCTCTTCGTGGGTTCGCCACCCCTCGAGCCATCGCCCGCCACCGTCGTAATCACCCCGCTCGAACGCGTAATCTTCCTGACACGCTGGTTATCTTTATCGGCGATCAACACATCTCCCGCGCGATCAATGACCGCATGCCACGGTTGATTGAGTCGCGCCAGTGTCGCAGCACCTCCATCACCGGAGAAACCCGCCTCACCGCTGCCGGCAATGGTCGCGATCACTCCCGTAGTCAGATCGATCCGACGAACTCGATGATTCATCCGATCGACGACAAGCAAAGCCCCCGGCCCGTCGATCACCACGTCGGACGGAGAATTGAATTGCGCTCGGGTGGCTGCTCCGCCGTCACCGGAATATCCCTGCTGTCCAGTACCGGCAATCGTGGTGATTACGCCCGCTGCGGTAACGCGCCGAATCCGGTGATTACCAGTGTCCGCGATGTACAACGTACCGCTGGAATCAACGGCGACTCCGTGAGGTGAGTTGAGCAGCGCTTCCGTGGCTGCAGCGCCATCGCCCGTGTATCCACCCTCGCCAAAGCCCGCAACCGTTGCGATCATCCCCGTAACCGCATCCACACGTCGGATTCGGTGGTTATCGCTGTCTGCGATGAACAGGTTACCGAGGTTATCGGTAGCAATAGCATGAGGTCGATTGAGTCCAGCACCCGACGCAGCGATCCCGTCACCATTAAAACGAGATGGCCCGATGCCCGCCACTGTCGTAATAGTCCCTGCGACCGGCGCGCCCTTCACCGACAACGACACCGCAGTGGCAAGATTGCTACTGACCAGCACTTCGGTCTCATCGGTACGCGAACCGAGCGGCCCCTCACAGGTAAGAACAAACCGCGCGGACTCCGACAGTGCCGGCGTCTCTATCGAACCCGATAACTCCCGCGTTCCTGACCACGCACCGCTCGCGCTGCAACGTGTCATGACGTTGCTGCTCCAAGTCAAACGAGCCTTACCGCCGGGAGTCACCACTTTCGGGTTCGCCTCGATCGACACGCGCGGCCCAGCGGCGTTGCCACGCAGCGCGAGGGTTGCCGGCGAAGATGGCGCGTTGGAATCGATGACGAGGAGCGAGGATTTCGCTCCAGCCGTCCCCGGCTTGAACTTGATCGCCACCGTACAGCGCGCGCCCGGCGCAAGCTTGCCGCCGCCATCCAGACACGTGGTGGTACGCGCAAATTGATCGGCGTTATTGCCAGAGATTCCGACGGTGGTGATGACGAGTTCCGCACCACCCACATTGGTGATCGTCACCGTCCGATCGGCACTTTGTCCGATATCTACATCCCCGAACGCGACGCTCGGCGAATCGAAGGCCACTTGCGGTGCGGGTGCGCCAGTGCCCTCCAGCGTCACGGTTTGCGTCGTCCCGGCGTTGGACGCGATCGTCAATTCCGCCCGCTTCACGCCCTCGCTCGATGGCGCGAAGACGAACGTTAGTGTGCAATTCGCGCCGACCGCGACCGCATTGCCACAATCGTTCGCTTGAGTGAACTGATCCGCCGCCGCACCACCAAGCGTGAGACCGGACAGACTCAATGACGCGCTACCTTCGTTGGTCAACGTCACATCTTTGCCACTACTGCGGGAGCCCACGGACACTGCACCGAAGGCCACGCTCCCCGCGCCCAGCACGAGTCGCGGACCCGTCCCTGCCGCGGTAAACGTCGCCGTGACTCCGGTGGCGTCAGTCATGTTTACCGTGCAGCTGCGCGCCGTGCCTGAGCAGGCGCCACCCCAACCAGAGAAAGTTTGTCCCGCGGCCGGCGTGGCGACGAGCGTAACCGCTTTGTTTTTCTCGAATGCCACCGCGCAAGTCGTGCCGCAGTCGATGCCCGCGGGCGTACTCTTCACCGAACCTGTACCGGTTTTGATGACGGTCAAGTCCGCGCTGTTGTCGTTGCTGCTGTCACGCTTCTTGAACGAAACGGTGATGTCACAAGCCGCCGTGACTTTGCCCGTCGTGTAGGAATTGCCCGATCGTTTACCGCCACAGCCGACGGCGGAGTCCACCTCAAACCCAGCCGCCGGAGTCAACACGAAACTCGCCGTCCGATCGATCAGAACATCGGCACTCGCCGGTGACACCGTGCCGCCCTCGCCGACGACGACGTTGACCTTGTAGCGAAGCAGTTGATAAGAGGACTCCGGGTTGACGGGGACAATCTCCGCCCCTGTAGCAGTGATGTAGGGGTAGACCTCGTTGACGAACACGTCGCCATTTACGGACAGCGTACCTACAACCTTGGACACATCGCTTAGCCGATCGCCCTTGAAGAGGATCTTGCCGTCGGACAAGGGGAAGATTTCCGCGACGTCGACTTCGTTGATGCGAATCGATCGCGTGAGCCCGGTATCCAGATCCAGCTGTCCGACAATGTCGCGCGAGGTGTTTCGGTCGAGGCCGAACATCCACACGTAGTTGTCGCTTGCGAAGGTTTTGTACCACCAGGTGTCGTCATTGCCGCAGTTGCTGCAAACGGCCTCATTCAGGGTGTCGAGATGATTGATCTGACGCTTTTCGACGTCGACAACCGTCGGCCACATGTACTCCTGTCCGAAGACGTAGCGACCGGCCACCCATTGACCGCGCGAGCGTAGGAAGGAGCCGCGGCCGATGGAATGGGTACACATCGAGAAGTAGGTGAGACGCGGCTGGGCGAACTCGCCACGGTTGGGCGCTACACAGGAAAAATTGAGCCGCTGACCCTTGACTAGCTCACCAGCCGAGTTGCGCTGGATGCGAATGTAATCGATGGAATCGCGTCGCAGGCCCGCCACGTAATCCTGATAGTCCGCGAAATAGATCGCCCGCTCGGTAGGGTGCCAGAACCAAAGACAGTTATCCCAGCGGGAAGTCGCGCCCTCCGGTACGAAATCAGCCACATCACGCAGCCGACCCGCTTCGCCGTCCTTCTTTCGAAGATCGACGACGCGACATGCCGATCGACCGCTATTCTTGTTCGTGCCCGAATACACGAGGAACCCATCTGTATCGGACACCTCGAATTCTTTGATGGCATCAATCGACGGCAGGAACTCCGCGCGCAAGGTACCGCTGCCTAGGTTGCTGACATCGACGAAGAACACCTCGCTCCCACGACGCGCGACGATGTCGCCGTTGGCCAGCACCTTGGGATCGGACCACTCGAGGCCCGCGCTCTTGTAGGCCGCACCGGTCGACTTGTCGACGAGAAAGTCGACAACCCCATTTGAATCTTTGAGTTTGGTTATGACGTAGTTTTCGAGGTCGATGATGCCGACCACGGTGACCTCATCCTGCGTGATCACCTTGCCTTCGTTGTCCTTGAACTCGATCTCGACCGGCTCCTCCTCACCCTCGACCTTGTAGAGGCGCGGCGACTCGATCGCGATCTCATCCAGCGGCCCGACATTGACCCGCAGGCCGCGGCGCGCCGCACGCGCCAGCGCGCCGGTGCGCGAGTCCTGCGCCAGGATGAAGGCGCTGGCCCCGGACACGTCGATCGACTGGATGCGGGAAACTGCCACAGAGTTGCCGGAAGCCACGCCAGTCAGCGTGACGGTGAGCGGCTTGGTGAACGCGCTGCTCGATAGCGACACTTCAGCAATGCGTGAGCCTGTTGCCGTCGGCTTGAAAATCACCGCGACACGGCACGACGCAGCGGCGGCGAGAGTATCGCCGCAGTCGTTGGTCTGCGCGTAGTCGACGCTGTGAGTACCCGCGATCTTGAGCTCACTGATCGGCAACGCCACCCTCGAACTGTTCGTCAATGTGACGGTCCGCGCCGCACTCGAACTGCCGACCGCGACGGTGCTGAAGGCGAGAGAAGTGGGCGAAGCCTTGATGACCGGCTCGACGACGTCGATGGTGACGCTCTTCACGTCCGACCCACCCGCGCCGTTGTCGCAGGCGAGCCGATAGGTAAACGAGCCTACGGGCAGCGCTTCCGAAGTGAACGACCCCTTGAGGTCACGATCACCCGACCAGCGATCGCTCGCGACACAGCGGGTCGCGCCGGTCGATGACCAAGTCAACTGAGCTCGCTGGCCTGGAGTCAGCAGTGCGGATAAAGCTGAGAAAGTCAGGGTGGGCGCATTGCGCGCAACGACATCTTGCGAAGCCGTCGCCTCGCCACCATCGCCGCGACAAGTCAAGTTGAATGTGTTGATTCGCTTTGTAAGTGAGGGGACGGTCTGCTGCTTTCGGCTCCCGACATCCTTATTCCCACTCCAGTCGCCACTCGCCTCGCAACTGCGCGCATCGGTAGTCGTCCACTCTAGGGCGGTCGACTCGCCGACGTTGATGGTGGAGGGCGATGCACTCAGCGTCACGGTGGGCTTAAAGGCGACCGTCACGACACGTTCAGCCGACTGCTTGCCGCCGGCACCGGTGCAGGTCAAAAGATAAGACTTGCGGCCCGCGGTCAAATCATTGAGCGTTTCTGTGCCCTGGGCGGCTTTTTCGCCGCTCCAGCCGCCCGTGGCGCGACATGACTGAGCGTCGGTGCTGATCCACGTCAAGGTCACCGATTTTTTTGGCTCAACAATCTCGGCACTGGCGGACAGCGTCACCGTGGGCGCAGCGCGCACACGGACACGCACGGTCTCCGTATCGCTGCCGTTGCTGCCGTTGCAGGTCAGCGTGAAAAAATTATCGGCCTTAGTCAGCGGATCCGTTGTGACGGTGCCGGAGGGCGCGCGCTGGCCCGTCCAATCACCGCTCGCGAGACACGAGGTTGCGTCCTTGCTTGACCAACGGAGAGAAACGGTCTTGCCCGCAGCAACGTCGCTGGCGCTGGCAGCGAAGGTCAGCGACGGCGGAGCCACCACATCGAGGCTGCGCGCATCCTTCGCCGAACCGCCCCCACCCGTGCAGGTGATCGAGTAGGCCTTCTTGCCCCGAGTGAGACCGGTGAGCACCTCGCGTCCCGATGCGGGCTTTGTACCGCTCCAACCCGGCCCGCTCGCGCGACAAGACGCGGCATCCGTGCTCGACCAGTCGAGGGTCACCGAGGCGCCCGGCGCGACCACCTCGGAACTCAAATACAAGGCGACGGTCGGCGGCGGCACCACCTGAACCGATGTCGATGCCACCGAACTACCACCGGGGCCCGTGCATTGCAGCGAGTAACTGTACGCCGCGTCGGTCAGCGGACCGACGGTTTCGGAACCCGACTTCTCTCTCGCGCCGGTCCAATCGCCACTCGCCGCGCAGGAAGTTGCGTCCTTGCTCGACCAACGGAGACTGACCGTCTTGCCGGCGAGCACCGAAGAGGGTGTCGCCGACAGGGTGACCGTTGGCTCTGGCGATACGGCCACCGCCACGGACTTGCGCGTGGTACCACCGATGCCACGGCAAGAGAGCGTGTATGTTCGGTTGCCTTTCGCAAGGCCCTCAATGACTTCTCGCCCGTCCAGCGCCTTCGCGCCACTCCATCCACCGCTCGCGGTACACGCCGTGGCGTCATCGCTCTGCCAGGTCAGCTCAATCGATCCACCCGGGTTCAGCGCTGTCTTGTTTGTGGCGAGAGTGACGCTCGGCGCCGGAAGCGCCTCGACGCTGACCTTACGGGTTACCGTGTTGCCCTGACCCTCGCAAGTCAGCGTGAATTCAGTGCTGCGTACGGTCAGAGCCCCCGAGGATTTCGACCCGGAATTCGCGAGCGGGCCACTCCACCCCCCACTCGCCGTACACGTACTCGCCCAAGGGGCGCTCCAGCGCAAAGTGACCGTCTTGCCCTGAGCCACCGCCGCGGCGGATGAACTAAACGCCAACGTGGGGGGAGTCCCTTGCGCAAGGGCCAGCACCCCGGCGATCGCCAAGGTCCAAGGTATAAGCCCACGGCCATATCGGACACTGCCCATAAGTGTGATATCCGGAAACCTCAGTAGGGAATCACGCTGCCGTCGTAATTGACGACCTTGTCATTAGAGTCGAGCGTCATGCGCTCGATCACCTGCATCATCCCGCGCACGCTCTGCTCCGCGGTGATGCCTCGCCCGGGAAACCCCGAGGCGCGAAGCAGATCAGTCTCCACCATGCCGGGCGCGATGATCCCGACCATGATCCCTTCGCCCCGCCAATCCGCGGCGAGCGCCCGAAAGCTCACGTTAAGCGCGGCCTTGCTCGCCCGATAGCCGTAGAAATCACCGCGCCGTGCCGTCTGCGCGGACGATCCGAGCCCACTCGACATGCCGAAGACCTTGCGGGTCTGGCCAACCAGCAGGTTGGACTTGAAGGCCTCGGAGACCTTCAGCGCGCCAAAGGTGTTGGCATTGATGACGGCCAGAAACTCGGACTGATCAAGGCCGCCGATCTTCTGTTTCGGCACATCACCTAACGTGCCGGCATTGTTGATGATGACGTCGATGGGTTGGCCGCGATATTTGGCAGCCAGAGCCTCGATGGCCGCCACGTCGGTGACATCGAGCTTTTCGATTCGGATGTTCGGCTTGCCGACCGCGAGGGCAGCGAGCTCCGTGGCAGCCGCCGGGTTGCGCACGGTCGCAATCACCGTCCATCCCTGCGCCGCGTACTGGCGCACGAACTCCAGGCCGATCCCGCGATTGGTGCCCGTAACTAGGACCGTGGCGGCCTCGGCGACCCCGAACGACAGAGCTACGCACAGCCCCAGTAACCGCTTTCGACCCACGACCGCCTCCCTGACCTCGGATGAAATCACCCGATTGCCCCCGTCGGCCGAGCATAGAAGAGCCGCACCAAATTTTTAAGGGCCGACAAGCACCTACATATTCCTCCTGCCCTTTCTCCTTTAGCGCCTTTTGCCCGTCGCGATAAGCCTATATAATGGGTGGTTTACCCGACCCCTTGCGGTCCTGCAACCACCATCACCGACCTTATTACTGGAAGCTGCCATGCCCCGTACAACTGCCCTTGCCGACATCCGCAACATCGGGATCATCGCCCACGTCGATGCCGGAAAGACCACGACGACCGAGCGCATTCTTTATTACACCGGGCGCAAGCACACCATCATCGACATCCACGATACGAAGGATCTGAAGACCTCGACCACGACGGACTACCTCGAGCAGGAACAGAAGCGTGGCATCACGATCCAGAGCGCCGCGGTGTCGGCGTTCTGGCGCAAGAAGAAGATCAACGTCATCGACACCCCGGGGCACGTCGATTTCACGATCGAAGTCAACCGTTCGCTGCGCGTGCTCGACGGCGCAGTCGTCGTGTTTGACGGCGTAGCGGGCGTCGAACCGCAGTCCGAGACCAACTGGCGCCTCGCCGACAACTACGGCGTGCCGCGTATTTGCTACGTCAACAAGATGGATCGTAGCGGCGCTTCGTTCACGCGCTGCGTCGATATGATCAAGAAGCGCCTTGGTGCGCGTCCGCTGCCGATCCAGATCCCGATCGGCTCGGAAGATAACTTCAAGGGCATGATCGACCTCGTCGAAATGAAGGCCCTCGTATGGGACTCGGACGACAAGGACGCCGAGTGGCAGATCCTCGAGGTCACGCCGGACATCGCCGATCGCCTCGGCATCGCCGTACCGACCGATCGCGAGATCCTCGCCAAGGCCGAGCAGTACCGCAAAGAACTGATCGACACTTGCCTCGAGATGGACGATGCAGCCATGGAAGCCTATCTCCTCGAAGAGAAGGCGCCCTCCACCGAGACGCTGCGCGCCTGTCTGCGCAAGGGCACGATCACCGGCGCCTTCAACCCGGTGCTCTGCGGCTCGTCCTACAAGAACAAGGGTGTGCAGCAGGTGCTCGACGCCGTCGTCGACTATCTGCCGGCGCCGACCGACGTCGAATCGATCAAGACCGTGGATGCCGACGGCAAGCCGATCGGCGAGCGCGTTTGCTCGGATGACGAGCCGTTCGCGGCGCTGGCGTTCAAGGTCATCAACGATGCCTACGGCGCGCTGACCTTCGTGCGCGTGTACTCGGGCGTACTCACCAAGGGCGCTTCGGTCACCAACTCCACCCGCGGCAAGCGCGAGAAAATCGGCCGCATGGTCGAGATGTTCGCGAAGGAAGCGAACCCCATCGAAGAGGCCCGCGCAGGCGACATTATCGCGCTTGTTTCGCTCGCCGAAACCGACACCGGTGACACGCTCTGCGACTCGGATAATCAGGTCGTGCTCGAACGCATGCGATTCCCCGAGCCCGTGATCAGCGTCTCGGTGCAGCCGAAGGTCAAGGGCGAACTCGAGAAGTTCAATGCGGCACTCGGCAAGATGGTTCGCGCCGATCCTTCGCTGCGTCTCGAAACCGATCGCGAAACGGGACAAACCATCCTGCGCGGCATGGGTGAGTTGCACCTCGACGTGACGCTCGATCGCATGCGCACGGAGTTCAACGTTGAAGGCACGATGGGTGAGCCGCAAGTGGCCTACCGCGAGGCCTTCACGCGCTCGATCGAAGAACAGTACGTCCACAAGAAGCAGACCGGCGGTTCGGGCCAGTTCGCCGAAGTGTGGATCAAGTTCGAGCCGCTCGAGCGCGGTGCCGGCTTCGAGTTCGTCGACGCCACGGTGGGCGGCTCAGTGCCTCGCGAATACGTGCCGTCGGTCGAGAAGGGCCTGCGCCTGCAGATGGAAGAAGGCGTGCTCGCCAAGTTCCCGACCGTCGACTTCCGTGCGACGCTGTTCGACGGTAGCTACCACGACGTCGACTCGAACGCGCTGACGTTCGAAATCGCCGCCAAGGCCTGCTTCCGCGAGGGCATCCGCAAGGCCTCCCCCGTGCTGCTTGAGCCTGTGATGAAAGTCGAAGTGGTGACCCCGGGCGATTACCTTGGTGACGTGATCGGCGACATCAACCGTCGTCGCGGCTCGATCCAGGACCAGCTCGAGCGCGGTACGAATATCGCCGTCGTGGCGACCGTGCCGCTGTCCGAAATGTTCGGCTACATCGGTCAGCTGCGTGCCATGTCGAGTGGTCGCGCCTCGTACACGATGGAGTTCTCTCACTACGATCTCGTGCCGCGCAACGTGGCCGAGAAGGTGGTGGAAGAGGCGAACAAGCGCTGATACACGACGCCACCACTCGCGCTTGATGGCGCGAGTGGTGGCAGATCAGCGATTTTTGATTCGGCTTAGAACCAGTAGCCGATGTTGAGCGTGAAGCCGCGATTGCCGCGGCCATTGACGAACGTCACGCCACCGCGCACGAAGCTGCGCGAGGAGAAGGCATCCTTGTTGGTGCCGACCGTCAAGCCCACTTCCTGATAGTTGTCGACGAAGGGCTTCGTGCCCGACACGTAGCGCGTGTCGACCAGCGAGTATTCCATCGAGAGGCGCTTGCCTCCGAGGCGCACCGGCTGCGAGAACAGCAAGCCATTGCGCAGCGAGGTGTTGGTGATGCCCGGGTCGCTCGCATACTGACCGGAGCCGAGCTTCACGCTCGAGTTGTACGAGAGCATGTTGCCCATCGCCACGTTGAACGTGCCCGCCTGCCACACGTACACGCTCGTCACGCTCGCCGCGTAGGCGCCCGCATCGGTCGCCAGATCGTCCGACTTCAGGCTCGAGAGGCGAGCGGACGGCACGACCGTCCAGTTGTCGTTCATCGGGAAGCGGTACGACACGCCGACACCGCCTGAAGTCAGCGATGCGCCGCTGATGTCGACCTGCGTGATGTAGGCGTTCAGCGCCAGCTGGCGGCGCGGATCGATGTCGTTGCGGAACGTGTAGGAGAGAGGCAGCGTCTTCACCTTCACGTCGCTCTCGAGTCCGTTCTCGTCCTTGGTGGTGAACGACCCGTACAGCAGCGATGCGCCGATCAAGTTGATGTTCGCGCCAGAGGCGGCCGTGGCCTTCGGTGCCGCGATGCTCGTCGCGCTGTCGGTGAAGTTCTGGTTGAACTCCTGCGAGACGATCGTCGGGATCAAACCGCCCACGCCCGTGATCGGGCTCGTCGGCGAGGAGGCTGCCTGCTGGCGATTGATGCGCTCGAGCAGATCAGTCGTCGCCAGCTCGTCCCAGAACAACTGGATGCTCTCGAACCGATCAAAGCCCGTGAAGGTCTTCGTGTAGTCCAGATCCGGGATGTTCACGGTCAGCGTTCGCGTGGCATCGATGAAGCGCAGCGTGCCAAGCACACCGTTGAAGCGCACGTTGATGCCGGCAGGCGTGATGTTGGTGTAGTTGATCGCCAGCGGCGTCTTCAAATCGATGATGGCGTTGAGCTTCTCGGCGAAATCTTCC
>Ga0315906_10000683_pt1 | contig 52826 bp, 53 predicted proteins | sample LakEriMetagenome_4_FD_203526 | JGI IMG/M metagenome (GOLD analysis project Ga0315906, IMG submission 203526) | Freshwater fungal communities from buoy surface, Lake Erie, Ohio, United States - Buoy 2 MA122 | ecosystem: Environmental > Aquatic > Freshwater > Lake > Lake biofilm | place: USA...
GGCCAAGTTCGCCGCATTACATCGGCAGCGCGTTACCGATGCAGTTCTACCCATCAACGAAGGATTCCTTTAACCTTGCAACCGGGCTTCCTGCGAAATGATTGGTATGGCTAAAGGGGGCAGGTCATATTTACGATCCGCAACCCCAAGACGACAAGAAAAAGTATTCAAAAAAGCCATTTACTACAAAGTTTCGCGGCGATGAATGTAAGTATCAGTATGCTGATGGGTTTATAGTTCCGATCGTTGTTGGCATGCGTGAGCTCATGCAAGTTAACCCTAACGGTAAGCTTGTTTGGAAAATCGAGCCGAATAAAATTTTGGAAGAAAAACTTCAGAAAATTTTGGTCATGTACAGTTCGATTATTAAGTTTGCCAAATGGGATCCGCAAAAAATCGGTAAAGACCGCGGCAGCTACGAGATAGTTTCTGGTGCCATTCAAATGGCGATTAATAACTGATATCCGAAATAAGCGAGTTGGGCCTATGGGCCCGCTCGCGAATGAATTTGAGCGACAAATTTATGCGATTTAGTCTCGCTTTTTTGGCGGTAACTGCTCTTTTGCAAATTTCTTTTGGTGCGCAAGCCCAAACCTACCCCATCAAACCCGTCCGCATCATCTCCCCCTATTCCCCCGGCGGCCTCGGCGATCTGTTGCCGCGCGCAATCGCCACCGCGCTGTCGGAATCCATGGGCCAGCAGTTCCTTGTCGACAACCGGCCCGGCGCGTCGCAGGCGATCGGCATGCAGGCGGCGGCGCGCTCGCTGCCTGACGGTTACACGATGGTTTACGGCAGCGTGACCAGCCTCGCGATCAATCCGGCGGTGACCAAGGATCTGCCTTATGACCCGGTCAAGGATTTCGCGCCCATTTCCCTTTGTGTGACCACGCCGCTGTTCCTGGTGGTGCATCCCTCGGTGCCGGCGAAGAACGTGAAAGAGCTGATCGCGCTGGCGAAGCGCCAGCCGGGCAAGCTGAGTTTTGCCTCGGGCGGTGCGGGGTCGTCGAACCATCTGGCCGGTGAACTGCTGAAACTGCTGGCCGGTGTGGACCTGCTGCATGTGCCGTACAAGGGTGCGGGTCCGGCGATGATTGATGTGATGGCCGGGCATGTGGACATGATGCTGGGCGCGGCAGGTCTTGCCGAAGCGCGCGCGGGTCGCGTGAAGGTGCTCGGAGTGACCAGCGCCAAACGTTCGCCGCAGGCGCCGGAACTGCCGACGCTCACCGAAGCGGGCGTGAAGGGTTACGAAGCGACGATCTGGTTCGGCCTGCTCGCGCCAGCCGCTACGCCGCAGCCCATCGTCGGCCGGCTGTCGCAGGAGATCGGCAAGGCGCTGCAGTTGAAGACGATGCGTGATCGCTTCAGCACGGTGGATCTGACGCCGACGACGCCCGAAGGATTTGCCGAGCACATCCGGCGCGAGATTCCGAAGTGGCGGAAGGTGGTTACTGAGGCGAAGATTACTTCGCTGTGATTTTGGGAATGGAAGGGTTTGTGGTTGCCCCGCTGCTTCGCTACAAGTGCGCCCCTCACCCTAACCCTCTCCCCGTGGAACGGAGAGAGGGGATTAATGTTGTTGTAAATATTTGATTTAATTGATCATTTTATGAAACCTTTATCTATAGCGGTAGTCGGCGCCGGGATCGGCGGCCTTGCGGCGGCGACGCTGTTGCGCCGTGCCGGCCATGAAGTGCATGTGTTTGAACAGGCGGCGCAGTTCGCGCGCGTCGGCGCGGGCATCCAGATGGCGCCCAATGCGATGAAGGTGCTGCGCCTGCTGGGTGTTGAAGAGCAGTTGGTGAACAAGGCTTTCCAGGCGGACTACGCCTTGAGCCGTGCCTGGGATACGGGTGAGCCGAGCAGCGAACTGCCGCTGGGTGAAACGGTAGCCAAAGAGTTCGGCGCGCCCTACCTGTTTTTGCATCGCGCCGATCTGCACGCTGCACTCGCGCCGCTGGTGCCGGGTGACCACGTACACCTGAACATGAAGCTGAAGTTTTTTGATCAGAAGGCGAGCTGCGTTGATCTGCATTTCACCAACGGCGTGATGATCAAGGCCGACGCGGTGATCGGCGCCGACGGCGTGCATTCACTGATTCGCACACAGATGCTCGGGCCGGAGAAACCGCGCTTCACCGGCAAGGTGGCCTACCGCACGACTTTCCCCGCGTCGCGTATCAAGGGTGTGACGATGGCGCCGGTGCGTACCAAGTGGTGGGGCGCCGACCGGCATATGGTGGTGTACTTCGTCACGTGCAACCGCGACGAACTGTATTTTGTGACGTCAGTGCCGGAGAAGGCGGAGTGGATGACGCCGGAGTCGTGGTCAGCCAAGGGCGACCTTGAAGAACTGCGCGCCGCGTATGCGGGGTTTCATCCGGAAGTGCAGGCCATCCTGCAGGCCTGCCCCGAAGTTTATAAATGGGCGCTGTTCGAACGCGAGCCGCTGCCGCGCTGGTCGGAAGGCCGCGTCGCGCTGTTGGGCGACGCCTGTCATCCGATGACGCCGTATATGGCGCAGGGTGCGGCGTCGGCGCTGGAAGATGCCGCGATCCTGTCGCGCGTGCTGACCGGTGTCGAAGCCGACGGCCTCGGCGCAGCCTTCAAATTGTATGAGGCGATCCGCAAGCCGCGCGCTTCCGCGATCCAGGCGGGTTCCAGCGCCAATACCTGGCTGAAGGGCAAAACGGATCCGTCGTGGGTGTATGGCTACGATTCAACGACGGTGGCGCTGCGCGAACCGGAAGCGGCGTGATGGTTCCGCACCCAGTAACTTCCGGCTTGATGTCGCAGTAATCATTTTCAAGCCGGTTTGTCCTGGGTACTGCCAAGCACCCGGCGTAGAGAAGCCCGATCCAGCGTCGGAGCAAGCGTTTCGATGAAATCGAAAGCGAAGCCCCGGAGGTACCGATTTTTTGGTAATGCCAGGCATCCGGTGTGAGACTCGAACAGGTGCTGGACATCCACCGCACGGAGTCCCGGATCGCGCTTGCTGTCGTATGCCAGTGACGGAAGAATCGCAATCCCCAGCCCTGCTTCCACGAATGCCTTGACCACGTCAATGTCGACCCCGGTAAAGGCTATGCGCGGGGTCAATTTGCTCTTGGTAAAAGTTTCCCGCATTTTTGATTGCCCATGCGAACCGACATCCAGAGTAATCAGTGGATAGGCGGAAATTTCCTTGAGGGTCACCCGTTTTGATTTCAACAGGGGATGCTTGCGCGGCGCAAGCAAAGTGCGGGGCAGTTTGCAGTAATCGATAAGTTGCAGGGCCGGGAATGTTTTTGCCGGTCTTGCAGTGACGGCAATATCCGCCTCGCCGGAAACCACGAGTTGCGCGACTTGGGCAGGACTTCCTTGCAGGAGGGCAAGTTCGACTTCGGGGTGTATCTCGACAAAACGCCGGAAAACACCAGGAAGAACGTAGTGCGCAAACGTAAAAGTTGCCGCAACGACCAGTTTCCCTTTGTTGCTTTCAGTGAATTCACTTGCAACAGCTTTGACGTCATCCATCTGACGCAGTATCTGTTTTGCAATTTCGACGATTCTCTGCCCGGGCTCGGTCATTTCAACGATCCGGCTGCCGTTGCGGATAAACAGGTCCACCCCGAGTTCCTCCTCAAGCAGGCGGATTTGCTGGCTGATACCCGGCTGGGAGGTATGAAGCGAAGCCGCGGCGTTGGAGAAATTGAGGCCGTGCTCCGCAATTTCGGTCAAATAACGCAATTGATGAATTTTCATCGGGATGGTGATCTGCGTAACAAGTTTTGATAATTAATGATTATTATATAAAACTTTATATTATTGGATGGTTATAGCAGTTGGGGATAGGATAAAAAGTCAATTTAAACGGGGGGCGACAATGTCTGTGGATCGAAAGGAAAGTATCGGCGGGATCGAAGTGCATATTCCTACTGGAGCAATTGATTCAGCGCTTAAAGGACTGGCACCGAGATTGGCGACCCTGAAAGGCGCCCGCGTAGGGATTCTCGATAACCACAAGGAGTTTGCGGATCTCGTGTTGGGGGGTGTCGCCGATGTGCTCGCAAGGGACTATGGTGCGGAGGTGCGGTTCTGGCGCAAGTCTTATCTGGGCATACCATCGCCATATGCCAAAGAAATGGCGGCGTCATGCGATGCCGTCATCAATGGAGTGGGTCACTGAGGGTCTTCAACCCCCTGGACTGCGCGTGACGCAGCCGAGCTGGAAGACCTGGGTATCCCAACGATTACAGTAATCAGTACGGAATTTGCACCACTGGCCCAGGTTACGGGGCAGGGCTTGGGCCATACGGGTTTGCCCATTGTGGTTGTTCCACATCCCGTCGGAGGCCGGGATGACGCTCTTGTTCAGAGCCGTGGTGTGGCGATTGCCGGTGAATGCGTTCGGGCACTGACAACGCCGGCCGACCTGTTGTCACAGGAGTATGAAAAAAAAGTTTTTCCGCTGACTTCTTCGCTGATGCCGAGATGAGGCCCGCATGAACGACATTCACATTCCGGCGGGTGACGATGCATTTGACCGCATCAACGAGATTTTTTACGAGCGTGGGTGGACGGATGGATTACCCATCGTTCCTCCGACTGAAGCACGTGTCAGCGCGATGCTCGGCGGCATGCCTTGGCGTGACGCCGATGACCTGATTAACGTCGTGCCGCCCAGGATGGGCCATGCCACTCTGCGACAGGTTGCTGTCAATGCAGTCATGGCGGGCTGTCGTCCGGAGTACCTGCCTGTAGTGGTGGCTGCGTTACAGGCGGTGTCCGAGCCCGAATATGGGCTGAATCACCGTCAAACCACAACGCACGCCGGAGCGCCGTTGATCATCGTTAACGGCCCCATCGTGCAGCGACTCAGGATCAACTGCGGTACCGGGGTGTTTGGACCGGGGTGGCGCGCCAATGCGACCATAGGCCGTGCCTTGCGGCTGGTGCTTGTCAACGTGGGAGGAGCGGGCCCGGGAGTTGACCTTTCCCAGACCGGGCATCCAGGCAAGTACACCTACTGCATTGCCGAGTATGAGGACGCGAATCCATGGGAGCCCCTGCATGTTGAACGGGGTTTTCGCAGGGAACAAAGTGTGGTGACCGTGGTGAACACGGAGGCGCCACACAGCATGACGGAAAACGTGCAGACGGACGCCGACGAAATCATTCGTACCTTTTCATCTTGCATGGCTACGTTGGGCGTGAATAACCTGTATTCGCAGGGTCATCCGGTTTTGGCGCTGGGCATTGAGCATGCACAGCACATATCCTCGGCCGGCTGGAGCAAGCAGGATGTCAAAAAAGCGCTGTTCGAGCGTGCGCGCCAGCCTTGGGGATTAATGAAAAATCGCGGCAAATCAAAAGGGCCGCATTTTCCGGAATTCGTGGACAAAAATGATGATTCATCCATGGTGCCGATCCTATGGGAGGCGAAAGATCTCATTCTGCTGGTTGCCGGAGGTGCTGGCGGGAAGTCGATGTTTCTGCCTACTGCGGGCGGGCAGAGTCTCAGTGTTTCGAAAATTATCGAGGAGAATAAACAATGATTCTGCGCACTTTATTTGCATTAGTACCCGCATTGTTGTGCGCAACATCAACGGTAATGGCGCAACCGGCTTCAAAAGCAGATGTTTATCCAAACAAGCCGGTGCGCATGGTGGTGCCTTTTGCTCCAGGAGGCGGTACGGACGTCGTCGGGCGAATCATTGCTCAACGGCTCACTGAGGTGTGGCCTTATCCGATTGTGGTCGATAACCGGCCAGGGGCAGGTTCGACTGTAGGTACCGCATTGACGGCAAGGGCTATCCCTGATGGCTATACGATCGGGGCAGTATCGATGTCGCTCGCAATCAACACTTCTCTTTATCGCAGCCTGCCTTATCACCCGATAAAGGATTTTACGCATATCGGGATGCTCGCCAGAGCGCCTAATATTCTGGTTGTTCATCCGTCTGTGCCCGCCAGATCCGTTAAAGAGCTGGTTGCCTTTGCGAAAAAAAACCCGGGCAGCTGAATTATTCCTCATCAGGTGTTGGTGGTACCTCTCATCTTTCAGGCGAGGTATTCAGTAACGCCACGGGGATCAATATTGTGCACATCCCGTATAAGGGGGCTGGCCCCGCCATGACCGCGCTGTTGAGTGGCGAGGCACAGATCATGATGGCCACTGCGCCGGTGGCACTGGCCCAGATGAAAGCAAACCGGGTGCGCGCACTCGGAGTTTCAAGTAGGCAGAGAACCGCACTTGCGCCCGCATTGCCGACGATTGGAGAGGGCGGGTTCCCGGGAGTGGAGACCGATACCTGGTACGGCATGATTGCTCCAGCCGGAACGCCAAACGCGATTGTCATGCGAATCAATTCAGATGTTGCACGCGTGTTAAAGCAGCCGGAAGTCAGGGCCTTGTTTGAGCAGCAGGGGGCTGAACCGGATACGGGCACTCCCCAGGAATTCAAGGCGTTTATTGCGTCAGAGGTTATTCGTTGGGAGAAGATAATCAAGGCGGCGAAAATTGAGCAGCAATAGTATCGGCGGGGAAAAACTGCCACGGGTCTATGTAATTGGAACGGGGGGCAGCATTTCCTGTATCGGAGAGTCACGAACGGATTTCATCAACTACGGCCATGGTGACAGACATTATTCGATCCAGGAGATGCTCTCCAGAGTTCCGGAAATAAACAAGATCGCCGAAGTCAGAGCCGAACAATTTCTTAATGTTTACGGGGGGGAAGTGTCCCCGGATAAATGGCCTGATTTGGCCCGCCGGATCAATGCAATTTTTAATGACGATCCGGATGCGGCAGGTGTAGCAATTACCCATGGCACTTCTGCGCTTGAGGAAACCGCGTACTTTCTGAATTTGACTGTTAAGTCGAATAAACCGGTAGTTATTACAGGGGCAATGCGGCCAATGACCGCATTAAGCAATGATGCTGAGCTGAATTTGCTCGATTGCATTCGCGTTGCGGCCAGTCCTGCCGCTGCAGGCCGCGGAGTTCTGGTTATTTTAAATAATCAAATTCAGGCTGCACGTGAAGTCACCAAGACCAATACCTCCCGACTGGATACGTTCAAATCCGGCGACCTCGGGTTCCTGGGATATGCTGATTCTGATGGTGAGGTGGTGTTTTATCGGAACCCGGTAAAACAACACACAAGCGCGACCGAGTTCGATATCAAAAACTTGAATCACCTGCCCCGTGTTGATATCGCCATAGCTTATCCCGGAGTCGACGGCACTTCAGTGGAAGCTTTTTTAAAGGCAGGATGCAGGGGTCTGGTGGCCGCGGGCATGGGGAGCGGCGGCGCACCGGGAATTTTTCTGGATGCACTGGCTGAGGCAGTTAAAGCAGGCGTTCCCGTTGTGGTTGCCAGCCAGGTTGGAAGCGGACGCACCATGGCGCGACGAACACTGACTGAACGGGGCCTGACTGTTGCGGATAATCTGCTGCCTCGTAAAGCGCGTATTTTGTTGATGTTGGCCCTTTGTCGAAATGCAAAGGGAGAAGAGTTGCAGAAAATAATGAGGACTTATTAGTCCATTTATTGTGATTTTCTGGATATCCCCAATTCTGTGGCTGATGTTGATCCCCGCTAAATCATGAATTTGCGGAAGGGCGCATGAAAGAGTCAGCGTTTCAGGACCAGATCCCCGACAATCACTGCTTCGGCTGCGGCCCGCATAACGCGCAGGGCCTGCGCATCAAAAGTTACTGGGACGGTGACGAAGCGGTATCGACCTTCACACCGCAGCCCTTCCACATGGCCGGGCCGACCAATGTACTGAATGGCGGCATCATCGGTACGGTGATCGACTGCCACTGCATCTGCACCGCATTTGCCGATGCTTATCGACGCGAAGGCCGCGCGATCGGTTCCGATCCACAGCTCTGGTACGCAACCGCATCGATGAAAGTCGATTACCTGAAGCCGACGCCGATGGATCAGCCACTAACGCTGCGTGCGAAGGTGGTTGAATCCGGCCCGAAGAAAACCCGCGTCACCTGTTCGCTGTATGCCGGTGATCAGGAATGCGTGCGCGGCGAGGTGCTGGCGATTCGTGTAGCGCACGGTTGGCGCGATTAAACGCTGCGGCAGTCTGAACGCAAGCAGTGTTGAAACACGATTGACTGATTTACAACATAAAAAAAGAATGGCAATGCGCAAACAGAAACTGCTGTGCCTGACATTTTTGTTGATCGGCGCCACGGCGCTGACCGCACCCGTGGTGCAGGCACAGAGTTATCCGGTTAAACCGGTGCGTATTGTCGTGCCGACTGCACCAGGTGGCGGCACCGATCTGATCGGGCGCCTGCTCGCGCAAAACCTGTCATCACAGCTGGGCCAGCAGTTTATTGTTGATAACCGTGGCGGTGCGGGTACCACCATCGGTACGGCAGCCGTCGCGAAATCACCGGCGGATGGTTACACGCTGCTGCTGACGCACAGCAGCCTCGCGTTCAACGCGACGTATTACAGCAAGCTGCCGTACGACACGCTCAAGGATTTCGCACCGATCAGCCTGGTCGCGGAGCAGCCCTTCCTGTTTGCAGTGCATCCCTCCCTGCCGGCAAAAACAGTTGCCCAGCTCATTGCGCTGGCCAAAAAGAATCCGGGGCAGATTGCCTACAGTTCCGGAGGTGCAGGCAGCGGACCGTTTATGGGTGCTGAGCTGTTCAAGCAGCAGGCGCAGGTCAATATCCTGCATGTGCCTTATAAAGGCGCGGGCCCGGCGTTTACTGATCTGATGGGCGGGCAGGTGCAGATGATGATTGCCACGCTGTCACTCGGGATGCCTCATGCCACATCCGGGCGCGTGCGTGCGCTGGGCGTGACCAGTGCCAAACGGCTGGGAGCGACACCGCAGTTGCCGACGGTGGCGGAAAGCGGGCTTCCGGGCTTTGAATTTTCAGCGTGGTATGGCGTGTTGGCGCCTGCAGGGACACCGGCAGCGGTGATGACCCGTCTGCATCAGGCCGTGGGCAAAGCGATGGCCGTGCCGGAAACCCGCGAGAAGTTTGAAGATGGGCTGATCCCATTGAGCAGTACGTCCGACGAGTTTGCGACTTACCTCAAACAGGAAGTCATCAAGTGGGGCAATGTCGTAAAGGCATCGGGCGTCAAAGCCAACTGATGTTCTGCTGCAGCGTTCCTGCGTGCTGTGGCTGTCCGTCGCGCCGATGCGCTGGCGGTTCGGGCGGCGTGGTGATTAACGGGTAACGCTGAAGCGTTTCAGCACATCGGGATCCGGTTCATAACCGAGGCCGGGGTTTTCACCGAGCTGCACGCGGCCATCGCAGACTTTGAAATCCGCTGGCAGCAGCGATTCGCGCAGCGGATTCGGGTTGGCATCGACTTCGCCCCAGCCCAGCGCATCTGCGGCCGACAGCAGGTTCAACGAAGCGAGCAGTCCAATGCCGCCGCCGAGCCAGTGCGGACAGAAACGCACGCCCGCTTTTTTAGCCATTGAAGCGAGCTTCAGGCATCCGGAAAATCCGCCCCATTTGCCGATGTCGGGCTGGATCACGGCGAGGGCGCCGGAGGTGATGGCGCTGCTGAATGACTCAACGCCGCGCAGGTTTTCACCGGCGGCGAGTGGTGTCGAGAGTGCGCGCGCCAGGGTTTGCCAGTGCGCGACCGCTTCATCAGCGGGTATCGGTTCTTCCAGCCATTCGAGTTTGAATTCGGCAAAGGCTTCACCGGCGACCGCGGCCTGCGCGGACGTCCAGCGTTGGTTCGCATCGACCATCAATGCATTGTCAGCGCCCAGCAGGTCGCGCAAGGCGCGCAGGTTGCGTGCGTCGGTTGCGGCATCGAAGCCGACTTTCACTTTGACGGCGCGATAACCTTGTTCCAGTTTTTGTGCGGCGAGGTTTTCTGGTTGGTCGGGGCCGAGCCCGCTGGCATAGACGCGCACCGATGCGCTGCCGCCGAGTTGACGCCATAACGCGACGCCGGCGCGGCGCGCGGCGAGATCCCACAGCGCAATGTCGATACCGGCAACCACCTGTGCGAACGGTCCGGGCTCGCCGCATTGAATTGCGGATACCCGGGTGGCCAGTTCCAGATGGTCAAACACAGCAGGAGGATCGGCAAAACTGCGCCCGAGGATCAGCGGCGCGACAACCTGTTCGACCAGATGCGCACGATGCGCCGCACCGCCCGGAGGATAGTTGCACCACACTTCGCCCCAACCGCTCGCGCCATCGGCATCAGTGACCCGCAGCAGCAGCGCGGGCCGCGCCGTCAGCGTGCGGAAGGAATTGCGGACCGGATTGGCGATCGGCGCTTCAAGCAGGAAGGTCTCGATGCGTGCGGGTTGCAGGGCCATGACGGTTGCGGTCAGCGCATCAATACGTCGAGACCAATCTTCGCCAGGGCTTCATCCAGATGCCCGCCGTTGTAACCGCCGACACCAATTCCGCCGAGCAGTACACCGTCTTTTTTGATGACCAGTCCTCCCTGCATCCCGGTCAGCTGCAGGTCGCCCATCTCACTGATGCTGCGGCCCTGTTCCTTCAGCTTCTGGCCGTTGCTTCCGGTATCGGCACCCATGACGGCCGAGGTGTACGCCTTGCGGATCGCATGCCGCCGGCTGAACAGCCGCAGGTGGCCGGTCTGTGAATAGACGAGCAGGTTGCCGGTGCTGTCGACAATCGCGATGGCGACGATGTCATCCGGGGTTTGCAGGGCCTTGTCGGTCATGGCGTCCATGGCAGCGCGGACTTTGGCGATGGGCAGTAGGGAAGAGTCGGACATGGGGTGGTCTCCTTGCGGAAAAGTTATTCAAGAAGTGTGTTGGATGGCAATAAAAAGGCCGTGGTGTCTGCCGCGGCCTTTTAGTTGATGTGTTGCGTTCAGCGGTCGATCTAAATGTTCGCGGCTTTGACCACTTTGCGCCACTTCTCGATGTCGGTGCGGATGTAATCGGTGAATTCCTCGATGGTCATGGTCAGCGGATCGGCGCCGACCGACAGCAGCCGTTCGCGCACCGCCGGAGTGTTGACGGTTTTGATGATTGCATCATGCAGTTTGTTGGCGATGTCGCGCGGCACCTTGGCCTGGGTCAGCAGGCCGTAGTAGTTGAGCATGTTGACGTTTTCGAAGCCCTGTTCCTTGGTCGAGGGAATGTCGGGGAAATGCGGCGAACGCTGCGCAGCCGCCACGGCAATCGCTTTGACGCGGCCGGCCTTCACATAAGGCGAGATCACCGGCAGATCAACGAACATGCCCTGGATCTGGCCGGATACGACGTCGATGGTGGCGGGGCCCGCGCCTTTGTAAACGACGTGGGTGATCTTGATATTGGCTTCGGCCATCAGCATTTCGAGGCCGAGGTGCAACGTGCCGCCGGTGCCGGCGGAGCCGAAGGCGATCTGGTTGGGCCGCGACTTGGCGAGCGCGACGAATTCTTTCAGACCTTTTACCGGCAGTGACGGATGCACCACGATCAGGCTGCCGGTGGTCATCACCGGTGACAGCGGCAGCATGTCGCGCAGCGTGTCGTACGGTGGTTTGCCGTAGGTGACCATGTTGATCGAGGTCACGCTGGCGGTGGTCATCAGCAGCGTGTGGCCGTCGGCGGGCGAGCGGATCATGGTTTCCGCGCCGATGGTGCCGTTGGCGCCGCCGCGGTTATCCACAACGATGGGCTGGCCGAGCAGTTCGGTCATGCGCGGGCCGATATTGCGAGCGGTGATGTCGGCGGGGCCGCCCGCGGCGAAAGGCACAACGATTCGAATCGGCCGTGTCGGAAAATTCTGTGCGTATGCACTGATGCTGGTCATCACTGCGACAGCGAGCAAAAGCAGGCGTGTCATGAAACTCTCCCTTGGAATCGGTTTTGAAACCGTTTGTTTTATTGGCGATTCATTATAGCGACCCTGGAATTTCTCAGCGGTGCAGGGTGTTTGCAACGAGGTATCATCCAAAACTGGCAAATAAAGATGCATTTTTCGGGAAATCAGCAATGAGCAGAAGCGGGCAGGGTTGGGGTTTGGCGGGATTGCGTTATGCAGGCGCGTTGCTGATGGCGGGTGCAGCGATGGCGGTTGCAGCGGCGACCGCGACTCCGGGCAACCGTGTTGAAACGGTGCAATTTGCCAAAGGGGCAAACACGGTCGCCATCAGCGGTGATTTGAAGGGTGATCAATACGTTGATTACCGGGTGCGTGGTGGTGCGAACCAGACGCTGGCCGTGACATTGAAGGCGAGCAATCTGCAGAATTACTTTAATATCAACCCGCCGGGCAGCGGCGATACCGCGATGTTTATCGGAAGCACGTCCGGCAACCAGTTCAAGCGCATCCTGCCCACCGACGGCGACTTTGTGGTGCGGGTGTATCTGATGCGCGCCGCGGCACGAAGCAATGAGTCCAGCAGCTATACGCTGAACATCACATTGGACGGCAAGGCGCTGCCGCCGACTTCTTCGGCGAAGGATGCGGTGATTCGCGGCACACCGTTTCATGCATCAGCCAATACCGGCTGCGCACGACCGAGCAGTCCGCAGGTGCGCCGCTGCGATGTTTATGTGATCCGTCGCGGCTTTGACGGCACGGCCACGGTGGAAGTGCAATGGCCCGACGGCGTCAAACGCAACATTCTTTTCGTCAAGATGCAGCCGGTCACCACGGACTCACGCGACACGATGACCTATACCCGTACCGGCGACGTAACCGTGGTCAATGTCGGCAACGACGAACGTGTTGATATTCCCGACGCCTTGATTACCGGCGGCTGAAAGCGCGTCGCGGTCAGTTTTTCCGCGTGAAGCTGAATAACCGGCCGCGTGAATCCGGCATGCCGATCGAATTCGCCATCGGCATGTTGCTCGCGCTGCGCACATAACCCAGCGCCGCCATCAGCACGCTGAACGGACTGACGTAACCGCGCCCCGGATCGGCGATCAGCACCTGCGATACCGGATGGGCGTGCATGCCGATGAAGCCGGCGAGCAGCGCAGCGTGGTCGCGCTCATACAGCAGGTCACTGCCGAGAATCAGGTCAAAACGGCCGAGCAGCGGATTCGGCCCCAGCCACGGTGCCGTGCGAAACGGCAGTGCAGGCAGTGCATTCAGCGCAACGTTGTGCTGCAGGAAAGTTTCGGCCAGCGGATGGTGATCGCAGGCGGTAATGTCGGCGCCGCGCCGGGCCAGTACCAGGCTGGCGAGGGCGATGCCGCAGCCGAGTTCAAGGATGCTTTTGCCGGCGATGGGGAAGTGGCTCATTTCCTCGGCAAGGGCGAGGCCCGCAGGCCACACCACGCCGAACAGCGGCCACGCGGCAGGCGATACGCCGGCGCGTTCTGCGCTGCCGTCGGGATCGGAATACTGCTGGCGGTTGAGCAAGGCGCGGATGCTGAAATCGCTCCCGCCGATTTGATGGATGACCGTCTCGACTTCGTAACCAGGCACAGGGCGCTCGCGGTGAAGTCGGGACTGCCGGAATTGGCAGCAGGGACAGCGGAGTCAACCGCGTCTGCGCAGTGTACGCGCAAACGAGAAAGGCTGCCTTGCAGTGTCGCCGCGGGCCCGGAAGCATTACATTAGCGCGATGTTTACCTTGTCCCGTGGAGTCCCATGCCCTTTCTGATCCGTAGCGGCCGGCTGATGCTGCATCTGGTGTTGTTTCTGGTGTTGATGAACGTGCTGTCGAAGGTGATCACTTTTGTGATGGCAGAGCGGTATGCCGGCGAAGGCGAACCGAACCGGCTGTTTTCAATCGTGGCCGTGCCCCAGAAGCCGGATGAGGCAGAGCCGGGCGCCAAATACCAGTTGATGCTCTGGGCGCGCCTGCGCGATCTGCCGCCTGCACAGCGCTTCAAGCTGCCGGAAGCGGCTGGCGAGTTTGCCTTGCCCAAGGTTGGCGATTTCGAGCCGAAGGTACAGTTCAACACGACGCCCGAGACGGATGGCCGGACGAAGGTGGCGGTCACGGTGAACAATGAAGACTATGTGTTGCATTCGACATACATCACTGACGGCACGACCATTACTCCGGTGAATTTCCGCATCTGGGGGCCGACGTCGTTGCTGCTGGCGCTGATCCCTGCGGTGGTGCTGACCTGGGCGTCGAATCAATCGGTGAAATGGTGGTGGCGCCGGCGCACAGCAGTTACGCCTCCGCCGGGTTGACGGTGTCGGGTTTAACGCGTGCTTTTGGCCAGTTCGAAGCTGCCGATTAAAACGGCGCGTCCGTTCAGCAGCACTTCGACAGTATGTGTGCCGGGGTAATGCCGGCGCGTGGTGAGATCGGCCAGTGACAGTTTTTTTCGAAACGCAGCGCGGCTTTGGCGGCAAGTTCGATGATTTTAAGCTTGAACACTTTCGGTGCGGTCTTGCCATTGGACTTCATGTAGTGCACCCGCAGGTCGGCAAGCACGCGTTGTTTGCGACCCAGTCTGTTGACCAGCTCGAATGCAATGGTCACGGCGCCGCCGATGCGCGGACGTTGCGGCGTGATGCTTTTGCCGCGCACTGTAACCTCCGCCTTTGATCCGAAACCCGAGACGGCCAGCGCGCCGGCATCGCCGCGTTTGATCGCTGAACGCAGCGCATGGCGCACGATCCATGCCCGTTCCGGGCTGGCGTTCTTGAGCCAGCGCCGTGCGGTGCTGTTGAGCAGTTCGGGATGATCCTTGCCGATGTCGTTGAGGTGGTTGGCGACCGAGCGGCGTACATACAGTTCGGGGTCGTCCTTCAGCAGTTCGAGCAATTCAAGCGCGGCATGCGGATTGCGCTGCATCGCGCGCAGCCGTGAAGCCCATGGCAGGCGCGGCCGTGTGCCCTCTGACACCAGCCGCCGCACATGCGGGCTGGGGTCGGCTGTCCATGTGCGCAATTGCGCCAGTGTGCGTTCGGGGTATTTTTCAATGAAAGGGCGGATGCTGAATTCGGCGGTGAAACGTTGAGTCAGTGCGTGCTGTGCGTGCATCGCGGCGTCAAAGTGTTCGAGCGCATAGTCAGCGACATAAACGGTGTGCGGCAGATAGAGAAAAGGTGCGAGGCCTGCGCCTTCACTGGTGTTGCGCGGCGGATCGATCGATGCGATCAGGATGTCCAGCGCGGCGGGTACGTCCTGCGGCAGATGGATGCGCAGTGCGCGGGCGATGTGCCGGCCGCGGGGCATCAGCTCGAGTGCTTCGTAGCCGGACAGGGCGTCGCGCAGGAACGCACGTTTGGGAAAGGGCGCATGCACGCGCGTGATCATATCGGCGATGCGTGCCGGGATTTCCGGGCCGTACTGGCTTTTCAGGGATGCCGCCACCAGCTCCCCCGCAAGGTCAGCGGTCGTGGGCAGTCATCTCGCCCAGTTTCATGCCATTCCACGGCGGCAACGCCGCGATGAAGTTGCTGTGCGCGCTGCGTATCCACACATACTGCTCGTCCGCCCGCACGGCGCTGAATCCGCTGGCGGCCACATGCAGCCGCCATGCCACGGCCAGATCGATGAAGCCGGTCAGCAGCAATGCGCCGGCAACCATGACGCCCATGCCGGCATACACCAGCGGCGCGGCGATGATGGTGACGATGCCGAAAATGCCTACAGTCTTGGGCAGGCGGTTGCGGGTAGCGCTGCATTTGCGGCACATCGGCGGCTTGATGTCGCCGTCATCGTCCGGTGATTGCGGCATTTCGTTTTCAGACAGGGCATTGCTGCACCAGATGCATTGCTGCGGAAACTGGTGGCGGTGACGTTCGACCACCACATATTTTTCACTGCGATAAACACCTGTGATGCCAGCCAAAATCAGTTCCTTCCCGTCCACGTGAACATCACGTTGGATTTGTTTAAATTTTATGCAGACCTATTCTAATCAATACCTTGCAGCGCACGCCATCTTTCCTTCAGGCTGTGGGGCGTTGTTACAAAAGCCTGGAACAGGGTTCAGTTGAACGCCGACAGTCCGGTTTGCGCCCTGCCCAGCACCAGCGCATGGATGTCGTGTGTGCCTTCCAGCGTGTTGACGGTTTCGAGGTTGAGCATGTGGCGGATCACCGGGTATTCGTCGGAGATGCCGTTGCCGCCGAGCATGTCACGCGCAGCGCGGGCGATGTCGAGCGCCTTGCCGGTGGAGTTGCGCTTGAGCAGCGATACCATTTCCGGCGTGGCCAGACCCTGGTCACGCAGGCGGCTGACATGCAGGCAGGCGAGCAGGCTGAGGGCGATTTCGGATTGCATGTCGGCGAGTTTTTTCTGGATCAGCTGGTTTGCCGCCAGTGGTTTGCCGAACTGTTTTCGATCGAGGGTGTACTGGCGTGCGGTGTGCCAGCATGCTTCAGCAGCGCCGAGTGCGCCCCAACAGATCACGAAACGCGCGTTGTTGAGGCAGCCGAAGGGGCCTTTGAGTCCCGACACGTTGGGCAGCAGGTTGGCTTCCGGAACAAAGACGTTGTCCATGATGATTTCACCGGTGGGCGAGGCGCGTACCGAGAATTTGCCTTCGATCTTGCGCGTCGACAGGCCTTCCATGCCGCGTTCAAGAATGAAGCCGCGGATCACGCCGCTGTCGTTCTTGGCCCACACCACCATGATGTCGGCGATGGGCGCGTGGGTGATCCAGATCTTGTTGCCGCTGAGTCGCCAGCCGCCGTCGGTCTTGCGCGCGCGGCTCAGCATGCTGCCGGGGTCGGAGCCGTGGTTCGGTTCGGTCAATCCAAAACAGCCGAGCAGTTCTCCGGTAACCATTTTCGGCAGATATTTCTGACGCTGTTCTTCAGTGCCGTAGGCATAGATCGGTGTCATCGCGAGCCCGCCCTGCACGCCGACGGCCGAGCGGAACGCGGTATCAACGCGTTCGAGTTCCCGCATGATCAGGCCGTAGGCGACGTAGCCGATGCCGGCGCAGCCATAGCCCTGCAGCGGTGCGCCGAGAAAACCGAGCGCGCCCATTTCGCGCATGACTTCGCGGTCAAAGGTTTCGTGGCGGTTCCAGTCGCGGATGCGCGGTGCGAGTTTTTCCTGCGCATACTGGCGCGCGGTGTCGCGGATCAAGCGTTCTTCGTCAGTGAGCTGCGCTTCGATCAGCAGCGGGTCGTCCCACTGGAACTGGCCACCGGTGAGGGTGACGGAACTATGGTCGATGGTCATGCGGATTCCGTGAGGGCGTGAATCCGTGATTTTAGCCCCTCAAGCGTTGCGGTCGAGGATATGGGTGGGCAGTCCGTCGATGCTGTTCTGGTTTTTCAGCGCCCAGTATTCGCGCAGACCGGCATCGCCTTTTTTCTCGGCCCAGGCTTCAAGCTGTCCGCGTTCGGCCTTGTAGTCGTACAGCGGGACACCCATGCCGCAGGAGGTCTGCACACGATCAATGGCGAGATCAAAAATCTGTCGTGCCCCGGGCAGGGGATTGAAGCGTGCATACAGGCCGGCCCAGTCCGGATCATTGAAATGCACGACACGGGCTTTGCCATACAGCCGCAGGATCAGCGGCGCACCTTTGAAGGCGCAGAACATGATGGTTATGCGTGCGTCGGCCTGCACATGCGCCGAGGTTTCGTTGCCGCTGCCGGTAACGTTGAGCCAGGCCACGCGTTGCGGATCCAGCACTCGCAGCGAATCCATGCCTTTGGGCGAGACATTGATGTGACTGTCGCCAGTGGCGGTGCCGATGAAATACATTTTTTGAGCGGTAATGAATTCGCAATGCCGCGCTGAAAGTTCAGTATAAATTTGCGCCACGACTTGCTCCGTAAATATATGTTTTTATTGATTATTATTGATGAGATCGAGGCGAGGGCGGATGTTATCCATGCCATCGAAACAATGGTCGGCTGCGGCCTGCGCCTTGATGTTTGGCGCATCAATGCCGGGGAATTTGCCCGCCGGTTTTGCACGCCATGTGCGCATCAGCGGCCTTCGAACTTCGGTTTGGTTTTATCGAGGAAGGCTTTGACGCCGGTGCGGTAATCATCGGTGTCGAAGCAGGCGAAACCGGTATCCCATTCTTCAGCGGGTATGTCAGCGCGTACGGTGAGGCGCTCGATGAACTGCTTGTGCCAGCGTGCGACCAGCGGTGCGCCGTTGGTGATGCGCCGGGCCAGCGCATAGGCTTCGGTTTCGACCTGGTCATCCGCGACGACCTGGTTGACCAGCCCCTTGTGATACGCCTCGTCGGCGCTGAAGACACGGCCTTCCAGCAGGATTTCCAGCGCGACGGCACGACCGACCAGCGCCAGCAGACCGGCGAGTTCGCCGTAACCCATGGTCAGGCCGAGTTTGTTGATGGGCACGCCGAAACGGCTCGAACTTCCGCAGACGCGCATGTCGCACATCGCGGCGATTTCGAGTCCGCCGCCGACACAGGCGCCTTCGATCAGTGCGACCGTGGGATGTTTGCATTGCGCCACCGATTGCATGGTGGCGTGGATCAGGTCGCCGTAGTGTTTGGCCTGGCGCGCATTGGCGCGCTCCGTGGCGAACTCGGCAATGTCGGCGCCCGCGGCGAAGGCCTTGCCGCCGGCGCCGCGCAGCACGATGCAGCGCAGGCTATCGTTGTCCGACAGCAGGTGCATGGTGTCGCCGAGGCCTTCCCACATCGCGCGGTTCAGCGCGTTGAGTTTGTCGGGCCGGTTCAGCGTGACGGTGGCGATGTCGCCATCACGCGTGGTCAGAATGCTGTCGTTCATGACCATGTTTCAGACGGTGACGCCGGCAGCACGCGCCTGGTCGACGAGATAGTGGCGGGCGGAGAGCATGTCGTTGAGTGTGGCAAAGGCATTGGTGTAAGTGCCGCGAAAACCCTTGTTTTCGATCTGCTTGAACATTGCGCCGAAATCAAGATTCCCTTTGCCCGGGATCAGGTGCTGTTCCTTGCCGTTGGCAAAACAGTCGGCCAGCCGGACTTCGCCGACCCGCGAAAAGTCGAGCGCGTTGACGAAACCTTCGATGCCTTCAGGTACAAGGTGCGCATGGTTGGCGGTGAAAGACAGCTTGAACGCAGGCGATGCGATATCCCAGTAGTACTGCCACTCCTCCAGGGTATGGGCGAGGTAGTGCACCTCGGCATCATCCGGTTCCTTGTTGAGGTTCTCCAGCAGAATCACAGCTTTATTTTTTTCGGCGTGGTCGCAAATGCGTTTCAGGCGTTCCTTGCCGGCATCCATGCGCATCTTTTTGTCGGAACCGAAGTGGTAGCCGGCATGGACAACGATCCATTGTGCGTTGAGCTTGGGAAAGATGTCGACGTAGCTGCGCAGGTAGGCTTCGACGCCTTCGCCGACGTAGGGCGAGTACTCCGCGACATTGACTGCCGACAGCGTGTGCAGCGCAAGGTGCACGCCGTGCCGCTCGAGCGCGGCACGCACATTGGCGCAGCGCGCATCGTCGAAGGAGGTGATCGCGTTGGCAGCGGCATCGAGCTGGATGTCGATGTGTTTGACGTTGTTTTTGGCAGCCCACTCGATGGCGTCTTCCAGCGGCAGGCGGCGACCGATGTCGATGCCGATGCGGTCCAGCAGGTTCATGGTTCGGGTTTCCTTGTTGTGATCTACGGTTCTTTTATTCGGCTTTGGCGCCGGTGGCTTTGACCACCTTGCCCCATTTTTCGGTTTCGGATTTCACATAAGCCGCGAATTCAGCGGGGGTGTTGACGATCGGATCAACGCCCTGGCTTTCGAGTTTTTGCCTGATGTCATCGCGGGCCAGCAACTTTCGGTTGGTGGCGTTGAGCTGGTCGATGATTACTTTGGCAGTCCCGCCCGGCGCGAGCAGTCCGTACCAGGTGCTGTAATCGTAACCGGCGACGCCGCCTTCTATCAGAGTCGGGACATCAAGTGCCGCCGGGGAGCGTTTGGCGGAAGTCACGCCCAGCGCGCGCATGCGGCCGCTTTTGACATGGGGCAACGCCGAGGCGAAGGTCGACACCATCATGTTGATCTGGCCACCGAGCAGATCAGTCAGTGCCGGACCCGTGCCCTTGTACGGCACATGTACGATGTCGATCCTGGTCTGCAGCTTCAGCAGTTCGGCAGCCAGATGGGTGCCGGCGCCGGTGCCGGCGGAGGCGTAGTTGTATTTGCCCGGATTGGCGCGCACGAGTTCGATGAATTCCTTGAGATTTTTCGCCAGCAGTCCGGGATGGATGACCAGGATGTTGGGCTGAACCGCAGACAGCGAAATCGGTGCGAGGTCGCGCAGCGTGTCATAGCGCAGCTTGGTGTAAAGCGTGGCGTTGAAAGCGAGGCTGATGTTGCCGAACAGTATGGTGTAACCGTCGGCGGGGGATTTGGCCACGATTTCGGTACCCAGCGTCGAGCCTGCGCCACCGCGGTTGTCGACCACCACCGGTTGACCCAGTGCTTCATTCAGTCCCTGCGCAACGATGCGCCCGATGATGTCGGTTCCGCCACCGGGGGCGAAGGGCACGACAAAACGGATGGCCTTGCTTGGGTAGTTCTGGGCGACAGCGGCGGGAGCTGTCAGCAACGCGCCCAGCGCCAATGCGAACCCGATTTTTCCGGACATGATTTCTCCTCGTATATGCGCAACTTTTATTGTTTTGAACGCGTGCAGGTAAAACGGCCCGCTACTGTAACGCGGGCCGCGCGGTCATGCCATTCCGGAGAAGGGGCGCGGGCGGAGTCAGGCCGCCTTGACCGTGCGCACACCGGCTTTGTCACCCGTGAGATAAGCCATCGCGGCATCGACCCCCCCTTTTTTGTGCGGCACACCGGCAAGCTCAAGGCCCATCTCGACGCCGGCAAGCGTGCCCATCAGCGTGAGGTCGTTGAAATCGCCGAGATGGCCGATGCGGAACACCTTGTCGGCGACCTTGCCGAGGCCGCTGCCCAGCGACATGTTGAAGTGCTCAAGCACAACCTTGCGGAATGCAACTTCGCTGTGGCCGGCCGGCATCAGTACTGCGGTCAGTACCGGTGAATATTCCGCGGGGTTCTGGCAGACGATTTCGAGACCCCATGCATTGACTGCGCGCCGGGTTGCTTCGGCGTGGCGCTGGTGGCGCGCAAATACGTTGTCGAGGCCTTCTTCGTCGAGCAGCATTTTCAGCGCTTCGCGCAGGCCGTACAGCAGATTGGTCGCCGGGGTGTAAGGGAAATAGCCGTTTTTGTTCGGCGCAAGCATTTCATCCCACGACCAGTACGAACGCGGCAGTTTCGCCGTGGTGCTGGCAGCGAGGGCTTTGGCCGAAATGGCGTTGAACGACAGGCCGGGCGGCAGCATCAGGCCCTTTTGCGAGCCGCCGACGGTGACGTCAGCCCCCCATTCGTCATGGCGGTAGTCGACCGAGCCCAGCCCCGAGATGGTGTCAACCATGAACAGCGCCGGATGTTTGGCGCGGTCGATGGCTTTGCGCACTTCAGCGATGCGTGAGGTCGCGCCGGTGGAAGTTTCGTTGTGAACAACACACACCGCCTTGATGGTGTGGCCGGTATCCGCCGCGAGTCGCGCTTCGATGGCTGCGGGATCGGCACCGTGGCGCCAGTCACCGGTGATGAATTCGGGTTTGAGGCCGAGGCGCAGCGCGAGATTTTTCCACAGCGTCGCGAACTGGCCGGATTCGTACATCAGCACGGTGTCGCCGGGCGACAGCGTGTTGACCAGTGCGGCTTCCCAGGCGCCCGTACCGGAGGCCGGATAAATGATCACGTCACCTTTGGTTTTGAACACGCGCTTCATGCCGGCGAGCACGTCTTTTCCGAGCTGGCCGAAATCCGGGCCGCGATGGTCGATAACCGGCATGTCGATGGCGCGCATCACGCGTTCGGGGACGGTGCTTGGACCGGGGATCTGCAGGAAGTGGCGGCCGGCGGTGTAGGTCATGATGGGCTCCAAAGGGCGACGGTTGAGTTGGCATGGTAATCTTGGACTGCAGTCTTAAGCAATCATTTTTGTATACAAACAGTTAAAAATATCAATAATTAAACGACGTTCCACGTGAATCAAATATATATCTAATTGTTTTTATTGTTATATATCAGTAATTGCAGGGGGTCCGGATCGAGGGTATTATGCATACAAATGGAGTCCTGCCATGTTTGATGCCTTGCCGAATGCCCTGCCCAAACCGTCCAACGTAACTTCGCTGGCTGACCGCCGGCTGCTGCATGAAACCGTGATCGACCAGTTGCGCGACCTGATTGTGCAGGGTGAACTGGCGCCGGAAACCAAACTCAATGAACGGGTGCTGGCCGAACGGCTGGGCACGTCGCGCACGCCGCTGCGTGAGGCGATCAAGTTTCTCGCTTCTGAAGGGCTGGTCGAACTGCTGCCCAACCGCGGCGCGGTGGTGGCCGCGCTGAAGGCGGAGAAAATGAAGGAGGTATTTGTTGTGCTCGGTGCGCTGGAAGCACTGGCCGGCGAACTCGCCTGCCGCAATGCGACTGAAGACGACATCGCCGACATCCGCGCGCTGCATTTCCACATGCTTGCCCACCATGCCAGTGGTGAACTGGCGCAGTACTTCAAATACAACCAGCAGATCCACAGCCGGATCATGGATTGCGCCGGCAATGCGACGCTGGCGGCTTCGTATCGCAGCCTCAATGCCCACGTCAAAAGAGCGCGTTATCTCGCCAACCTGTCACGCGAACGCTGGGACAAGGCGGTGCATGAACACGGCGAGATCCTTGATGCGCTGACCCGGCGCGATGGCGCGCGGTTGCAGGCATTGCTGCGGGATCATCTGGCCAACAAACTGGTGCTGGTGATGGAAGCCCTCGATAAACGTAAAGCGGAGGCCGCACGATGAACGCGCCTGCCAAGCCGGTCCAGTTTGTGCGCGCATCGCCGGAGCACAGTGCTTTTTCGCAGAAGTTGCGCCGCGAAGTACGTGGTGCGGTGCTGTTTGATGCCGCCTCGCGCGGCCGTTATTCGACAGATGCATCGATTTACCAGATTGAACCCGTTGGCGTGGTGGTGCCGAAGGATGAAGATGACGCGCTGATTGCGATGCAGATCGCGCTGGATGCGGGTGTGCCGGTATTGCCGCGCGGCGGCGGCACTTCGCAATGCGGCCAGACCGTCGGTGCGGCGCTGATACTGGATGTGTCGAAGCATCTCAATGAAATCATTGCCTTCAAAAAGGATGCTGCTACGGTAACGGTGCAGCCGGGTCTGGTGCTCGACCACCTCAATGCCTGGCTGAAACCCCACGGTCTGTGGTTTCCGGTTGACGTGTCGACCAGTGCGCAGGCGACGATCGGCGGCATGACCGGCAACAACTCCTGCGGTTCGCGCTCGATCCAGTACGGCAACATGGTGCACAACGTGCTGGGCATTGATGCCTGGCTTGCGGATGGCGGCGCATACCGTTTCGGTGCTTTGCCCGAAAATCTGGATCAGCTCGATGCGCCACAGGGTTATCGTGATCTCGTGGCGCGCATCAATTCAATTGCCCGTCGCGAAGCCGAAGAAATCGAACTGCGCTATCCGAAAGTGCTGCGCCGTGTTGGCGGTTACAACCTGGACATGATGCTGCCGGTCGGCGCCAACATGGCGCATCTGCTGGTCGGCTCCGAAGGCACACTGGCTTTTTCGCGGCGCATCGAACTCAAGCTGTCACCGCTACCGAAACACAAAACCCTGGGCGTCTGCCATTTTCCGACGTTCTACCAGTCGATGGAGGCGCCGCAACACATCGTCAAGCTGAAGCCGGCGGCCGTCGAGCTGGTCGACAACACGATGATCGATCTGGCGCGCAGCAATCCGGCGTTCCGGCCCATCGTCGATCAGTGCGTCAAAGGCGAGCCCGCGGCCATTCTGCTGGTGGAGTTTGCCGGTGAAAACCGTGATGAACAGATCCGCCGGTTGAAAGAACTGGTGGAACTGATGGCGGACCGCGGTTTGCCCGGCAGCGTTGTTGAAGTCATTGATCCGGCAGTGCAGCGCGAATTCTGGGAAGTGCGCAAGGCGGGCCTGAACATCATGATGTCGATGAAGGGCGACGGCAAACCGGTGTCGTTCATTGAAGATTGCGCGGTGCCGCTGGAGCATCTCGCCGAATACACCGACCGTCTGACGCAGGTGTTCCACAAAAACGGCACCAAGGGCACCTGGTACGCGCATGCGTCGGTGGGCTGTCTGCACGTGCGGCCCATACTCGACATGCGCCGCGACGGCGCCGGGAAAATGCGCGCGATTGCTGAAGAAGCTGCGGCGATGGTCAAGCAGTACAAAGGTTCGTATTCGGGTGAGCATGGCGACGGGCTGGTGCGTTCGGAATGGATTGCGCCGTTTTTCGGTCCCAAGATCACCGCCGCATTCGAAGAAATCAAGGATCTATTCGATCCGAAGGCTTTGCTCAACCCCGGCAAGATCGTGCGGCCGTCAAAGCAGGATGAGCGCAGCCTTTTCCGCTTCAAGCCGGACTATCTGGCCAAGCCGCCAAGTGCGGCGCTGGACTGGACGGAGTGGGAAACCGGTACTGCACATCGGGGTGACGGCTTCGCCAAGGCCGTCGAGATGTGCAACAACAATGGCCATTGCCGCAAGTTCGACGCCGGCACGATGTGTCCGTCGTACCGGGTCACCCGTGATGAAAAACATCTGACCCGCGGTCGTGCCAACACGCTGCGGCTGGCGTTGTCGGGCCAGCTCGGGCCGGATGCGCTGACCTCCAATGCCGTTCGTGAAACGATGGACCTGTGCGTGTCGTGCAAGGGCTGCAAGCGCGAATGCCCCACCGGCGTCGACATGGCGAAAATGAAAATCGAGTTTTTGCATCACTGGCGGCGCCATCACGGTCTGCCATTGAAGGAACGCCTGATTGCCTATCTGCCGCGTTATGCGCCATGGGCGAAGCGATTGGCCCCGGTACTGAACCTGCTGCAGGGCATCGGCAAACCGCTGCTCGGATTTGCATACAAACGTTCACTGCCGGCCTGGCGCAGTGACGCATTTGTTGCACCGGCTGCAGCCCGGGCCACGACAGACCGTGAAGTAGTGTTGTTCGTCGACACCTTCAGCACCTACTTCGAGCCGGAAAATGCGCGCGCTGCGCTGCGTGTGCTGGAGGCTGCCGGGTATACCGTACATCTGCCATTGCCGGCGGATGAGGAGCGGCCGTTGTGCTGCGGGCGTACTTTCCTCTCCAGCGGTCTTGTTGATGAAGCGCGCCGCGAGGCGCAGCGCATGATCGCGACACTGAAACCCTATGTTGAACGCGGCGTGCCCGTGGTCGGACTGGAGCCGTCCTGCCTGTTCAGCCTGCGCGACGAATTCATTTCAATGCTGCCCGGCGGTGAAAGTGCGGAACTTGCGCTGAATGCATTCCTGTTCGAGGAGTTTCTCGCCCGCGAACACGATGCCGGCAGGTTGCAACTGAAGTTGAAAGGGTTGCCGCAAACGAAGGCGCTGCTGCACGGCCACTGCCACCAGAAGGCATTTGCGGTCATGCCGGCAGTAAAAAAAGTGCTGGGACTGGTGCCGGGGCTCAACGTCGAAGTGATCGAATCCAGTTGCTGCGGCATGGCTGGCAGTTTCGGATATGAGGCGCGGCATTACGATGTGTCGATGCGCATGGCCGAGGCCTCGTTGCTGCCGAAAATCCGCGAAGCCGGCAATAACACACTGATTGTCGCCGACGGCACCAGCTGCCGGCACCAGATTCAAGACGGCGCAAATCGCAAAGCGATTCACGTCGCAAGGGTGCTGGAGTCAGCCCTTGCAGACTGACTCCGTCTGCAACCTCAGGCTTCGCGGGTGTAGCGCCGCACTTTCGCTTCATCAACCCGAATGCCCAGCCCCGCGCCAGTGGGCACATTGAGCCAGCCGCTGGCCAGCGTGATTGGCTCGGTGACGATGTCGTCCGCGAGATAGGGGCTGGAGAGGCTGACGCCCCAGTCCACCGCTGGAATCGCCGCTGCAAGGTGCATCAGTCCGGCGCTGGCAATACCCGCTTCAGCGATCTTGCAGGCGAGGTTGACCTTCATGCCGAGTTTTTCGCAGAGCAGCGCGGAGTCATACACCGGACGCATGCCGCCGAGCTTGATGGTTTTCAGGCTGCAACCCTGGGCGGCTTTCATGTCGTGGTGATGCTGCAGGTCATCCATGCTGTGCACGCCTTCATCGACACCGATCTTGATGGGACTGGCAGCGGCGACACGCGCCATGCCCGCAACGTCATGTCCGGCAACCGGTTGTTCGAAAAACTCGATGCGGGTATCGGCAATGCCGCGAACGAAGCGGATGGCTTCATCCGGCGTCCACGCCTGGTTGGCGTCGGCGCAGATCAGTACCTTGTCATCCTTGACCGTGGCGCAGATGGCGCGCGCGCGTTCGGCATCGGCTTCCGGTGACGCGACACCGACCTTGATCTTGATCGCGACGTAACCTTCGGCCAGCCGTTTTTGCGTTTCGGCGATGTCGCCTTCGGTGCTGCCGGTGCCGATCAGGCGCAGGGCGGGTACGCGCAGGCGTTTGGCGCCGCCGAGCAGTTCGTACACCGGTTTGCCTTTGGCCTGTCCCAAGGCGTCCCACAGCGCCATTTCGATGGCGGCCTTGGCGCTGTTGTTGCCGTAGAGATACTGGCCGGCGCGATGCATCGCGGCGCCGATGTCGTCGGCCGGGAGGCCTTCGAGTTTGTCGGCGAGGTAGCGGATCGCCGCGACCATGCTGCCGGGGGTTTCTCCGGTCATTGTCGGCGCGGAGGCGGCTTCGCCCCAGCCAACGATGCCGTCGCTGGTTTCAATGCGCGCGAGCACATTCTCGGCATTGCGTACTTCCTCGAATGACATCTTCACCGGCTTGATCATCGGCAGGCTGATGGCGATGGCCTGAATTCTCTTTATCTGCATGGCGGAGGTTCCGGTAAAAAAAGCGGCGCCGCAGCGCCGCTTGTTACGTCAATGAAATCAGATGATTAATGCGTGTTTAAATCTTGCCGATTTTCTGCACAGCCTTGGCCATGCGCGCGTAGTCGGCATCAAAAAAGGTTTTGAATTCTGCGGTGTCCCGATAGTCGGGTACCACCTGCACTTTTTTCAGAGCGTCAATGAATGAAGGATCAGCCGCAGCCTTGCGAACCAGATCGCGCAGCTGTGTCAACGTTGCGTCAGGGATGCCGGCAGCAGTAAACAATCCAACCCACAAATAGGCTTCGACTTCAATGCCTTGCTCCTTGAACGTCGGGGTATCCGGGAACGAGGGGTGACGTTTCAGGCCGGTATTGCCGATCGGTTTCAGCTTTCCACTGACCACATGCGGATGTACCGCAGCCGGTCCGCTGGCCGTGGCATCCACATGACCGCCCAGCAACTGGGTGATCGCCGGGCCGCCGCCCGTGGTGGGCACGTGGCGCATCTTGATGCCAACCGTATCAATGAACATTTCGAAGGGCACGTGGGTGATGCCATAGGGGCCGGAGGACGAGAAGGTATAAGTGCCGGTTTTTTTCTTCAGCAGCGAAGCAAATTCCTTGGCATTTTTTACAGGAACCGAAGGATGGGTCACCATGATCAGCGGGTCGGCGCTCATCAGCGCGACCGGCTGAATCTGCGCCAGCGTGTACGGTGATTTGATCCCGTAGAGCTTGTCTTTTTCGATGACCAGATAAAGATTGGGTGTGGTCACCAGCAGCGTGTGGCCATCAGCGGGCTGGTTGGCGACGTAGGCGGTGCCGACTGCGGCGGTGCCGCCGGAGCGGTTCACCACAGGCGCGGGTTGTTTGGTCAGGCGTTCAATAACAGCTGACAGAGGCTGGGCGTGGATCTGGTTCATGCCGCCCGGCGGATTAGGCACGACGACAGTCATTGCCTTGTTCGGAAAACCTTGTGCGGCGGCGCTTGAGGCCGCGCAGGCACAGGCAGCAGCCAGCAGCATTCGTTTCATCAGGTACTCCTCCAGTGTGGTTTTTGCCGCCGCATGAGTTGCGGCTGGTGTGTTGGTGCAAATTGGTTCTAATGAATATCTGTGGAATCTCGCGCGAAAAACGTTAAACCGTACGCTACACGGTGTCAACCGGATTTGGCATCCTCGCGACAGTTGGCAATACGGGTCAAACTCGTTAGCCTACGCGCTACATTGGCGGCGACAAGCGCTGTGCACATGAACATTCTCCGGAAAATCCCAGCACAATGACCAAAAAAATCCAGACTGTCCTGATCTATGGCTATGGCGTCATGGGACAGGGTGTGGCTCGTACCTTTGCCAAGGCCGGCTTTGACACCATCATCCGCAGCAGCCGTGCTGCTGAACTGAAGGACCTGCCGGCGGGGGTGCGCGCCGTCGCCAAATTGCCGGAAACGCCGCCGGACCTGGTGCTGGAACTGGTGCCTGAAGAGGTTAAAACCAAACAGGCGGTCTATCTGGAAGTGGAAGCAGCATACCCGGGCGCGGATGTGATCATCGCCACCGGCACCTCGGGCCTTGATCTGGTGGAGTTGGCAAAGCCGCTGAAACATCCGGAGCGTTTTGTCGGTCTGCATTACTTCATGCCGGCTGATCAGGCGCTGGTGGTTGAGGTGATGGCCGGCCCTTCAACCCCTGCGGCGCTGGTGGACCTGTGCACCGAAGTGCTGCGCCATACCGGCAAGGAGCCGGTGGTGTTGTACAAACCCATCGTCGGCTTTCTGGTCAACCGTCTGCAGCATGCGATCCTGCACGAAGCCTATTACCTGATCGAAGCGGGTGTGGCGAGCGCCGCCGATATCGATCACGCCGCGCGCCGCATGCTGGCGCCGCGCATGTGCATCAATGGATTGATCGCGCAGAAGGATTTGAGCGGATTGAGCATACACGCCGGTGCGCAGGCGTCGATCGTGCCCGAGCTGTTTCACAACGGCGTACCCAACCCGATGCTGCAGGACATGGTCAAGCGCGGCGAGACCGGCACTGCCGTCGGCAAGGGGTTTTATTCCTGGGACGGTTGCGACACGGAAGCGGTGCGCAAGCAGGCTTCGGTGCAACTGGCGAAGCTGACCGAGTTTCTCGACTCCGACGTATTCAAACCCGCGCCCAGGACCCAGCCCAAGCCGCGCGATCCGCGGCAGTGACCCCGCGCCAGGCGCTGCGCGCCGGTGCGCGCGAAGCCCTGGGTGTACCGGCGGCCGTACTCGGCGCCGGATTCCTCGGTTATGGTTCTCTGGCGGGTGATGCGGGTTATTCCATCTGGTTGACGCTGAGCGCAACGCTGGCGATCTGGGCGCTGCCCGGCCAGCTGGTTCTGATGGAAATGCATGCCCGCGAAGCTGCGTTCCTGGCCACCGTCCTTGCCGTTTCGCTGAGCGCCGCAAGGTTCCTGCCGATGACCCTGACGCTGATGCCGCTGATGCGCGGCGGCAGCCGGGTACGCCGGTTGTGGCAATTCCTGCTTGCCGCGCAGTTGGTGTCGATGACGACCTGGGCAGTGGCGATGCGCCGTTTCGAAGACATGGATGTCGATGCACGCTGGAATTATTTCCTCGGTTTCTCGGCGGTCTGCATCGGGTCATCGATGCTGTTTGCGGTGATCGGCCAGTTGCTGATCGGGGCTTTGCCGCCGCTGGCGCGTTATGGCCTTGCCCTGCTGACACCGCTGTACTTTTTCGTGACACTGGTCGGTGAGGCGCGTACGCGCATGGCGATTGCCGCGCTGGTGTGCGGCACCGGTGTCGCGCTGGTACTGCATGCCTACGCGCCGGCATGGAGTTTGTTCGGTGCGGGATTCATCGGCGGCACCATCGCCTGGGCCTGGCAGGGATCGCATGTCCGCGGCCGTTGAACTCTGGCTGCTGATGCTGGCCTGCGGCGGGGCCACCTATCTTTGGCGCGGCCTTGGTGTGCTGCTGTCGGGCCGGCTCAATCCGCAAAGCGCGGTGTTTGAATGGGTGTCATGCGTGGCCTATGCGCTGGTCGCCGGGCTGATTGCGCGCATCATTGTTGCACCGTCGGGACTGCTGGCGCAGACCGCGCTGAGCGATCGCCTGCTGGCCTGCATTGCGGCATTTGTCGCTTATCGACTGGCCCGCCGCAACATGTTTGTCGGGCTGCTTGGCGGTGTGCTGTTTTTCGTCGCCGCGACGCATCTGCGCAGCGTATTCCTCTAAAATTACCCCATGAGCGGCGAAATCCTTGTGACGCGCGAGGCCGATGTGGCCACCGTCACATTGTCCAATCCCCCGAAACTGAACGCACTGACGGTCGCGATGTGGCGCGAACTGGCGGCGGCGATGCATCGTCTGTCGGATGACGGGACGCTGCGCTGCGTGGTATTGCGTGGCGCCGGCAGCGAAGCGTTTGCTGCAGGCGCTGACATTGCCGAGTTTGCAAAGGAGCGCAATACCGTCGAGCAGGGCAAGGTTTATCACCGTGAACTGGTGTTCGGTGCGCTGCGCGCGGTCGGTGAATGCCGTCATCCAACGGTGGCGATGATTCATGGCGCCTGTGCCGGCGGCGGACTGGAGCTGGCTTGCCAGTGTGATTTGCGCATCGCCGGGAACAGTGCGCGCTTCGGCGTGCCGATCAACCGGCTGGGTTTTGCGATTGCCTATGACGAATTGGCGGCGCTGTTGCCCTTGATCGGCCGTGCGGCGGCGCTGGAGATTCTGATCGAAGGCAGAATGCTGGGTGCCGAAGAGGCTTATGCCAAGGGTTTGCTGACGCGGGTGGTGAGTGACGATGAACTCGCCGCCGAAACTGCGGCAACAGTGCGGCGCATTGCTGATGGTGCGCCGCTGGTGGCGCGCTGGCACAAGCAGTTCGTTCAGCGACTGACGCCGCAGCCGGCGCCGTTGAGCGAAGCCGAGATCAACGCCAATTTCGATTACTTCAATACCGAAGATTACCGCATCGGCTACGATGCCTTCATCAATCGGCAGAAGCCCCGGTTCACCGGGCGCTGACGCGCTTTAATTCAACGACACTGGGAAACATCATGGCTGGACCGTTATCGCATATCAAAGTGCTGGATCTTTCGCGAGTGCTCGCGGGACCGTGGACCGCACAGAACCTGGCCGACCTCGGCGCTTACGTAATCAAGGTGGAGCGCCCCGGCAAAGGCGACGATTCACGAAGCTACGCGCCGCCGTTCCTTAAAGACGAACAGGGCAACGAGACCAAGGAGGGCGCCTATTTCTGCGCCGCCAATCGCGGCAAGAAGTCGATCACGGTGAACCTGAGCAAGCCGGAGGGGCAGCAGCTGGTGCGCGAACTGGCCAAAGGTGTTGATGTGCTGGTGGAAAATTACAAGGTGGGTGATCTGGCGCGTTACGGTCTGGGTTACGAGGACCTCGCCAAACTCAATCCCGGATTGATCTATTGCTCGGTGACCGGCTTCGGCCAGACCGGCCCGTACAAGGACCGTCCCGGCTACGATTTCATGGCGCAGGGCATGGGCGGGCTGATGAGCATCACCGGCGAAGCGGATGGTGTGCCCGGCGGCGGACCGCAGCGCGTCGGCATTCCGATCATCGACATGACCACCGGCATGTATGCGTCGATCGCGATCTGCGCGGCGCTGGCGAACCGAGCAGTGACCGGCAAGGGGCAGTGGATTGATGTTGCACTGCTCGACAGTTGCGTGGCCTTCCTCGCCAATCAGGCGATGAATTATTTCGCCACCGGCGAATCGCCCACGCGCATCGGTAACGCGCATCCGAACATCGTGCCTTATCAGACGTTCAAAACCAGTGACGGCGCCATCATCCTCGCCTGCGGCAACGACAACCTGTTCAACAAGTTCTGCGATGCCGCCGGCTGTGCCCACCTGCCCAAGGATGCACGCTTTGCCACCAATGCCGAGCGTGTGAAGAACCGCGTCGAGATCACCCGTCTGCTCAACGAGGTATTCGAAAAACGCACGACCAAGGAGTGGGTCAAGTTGCTCGATGACGCCGGGGTGGCCAACGGACCGATCAACACCATCAAGGAAGTGTTCGAGGAGCCGCAGGTGATCGCGCGCGGCATGAAAATCGAATTGCCGCATGCGGCAGCCGGCAAGGTGCCTCTGGTGGCGAGCCCAATGAAGTTTTCAGGTACGCCGCTCAAGCACGACATCCCGCCGCCAGTGGTGGGCCAGCACACCGATGAAGTTCTGCGCAGCGTGCTGAAGAAAACCGATGCGGAAATTGCTGCGCTGAAGGCATCCGGCGCCGTTTAGGTAATCAGTGGCTGGTGGCTGGAAATTGGTGAATCCCTCCACCGCATAGCGATCCAATTACCAGCCACCAGCCACTAGAAGAAGCTGACCAGCATCTTCGTCGCCAGAGTAAAAAGCAGCAGCGCGAAGATTTTTTTCAGCAGCGCCCCTGGCGTACGGTGCGCCAGCCGCGCGCCCACCGGCGCCATCAGCATGCTGGCAATCACGATTCCGGTTAGCGCCGGCCAGTAGACATAGCCGCTGCTGTATTGCGGCAGTCCTTCCTTGCTCCATCCGGTCAGCAGGTAACCCACCGTTCCCGCGGCCGCGAGCGGCCAGCCGATGGCAGCCGCGGTGCCGATGGCCTGGTGGATGGCCGTGCCGCGCTTGACGAGGTAGGCGATCACCAGTGCAGCGCCACCGGTGGCGGTCAGGCTGGAAATGACGCCGATCAATCCCGCCGCGCCATTCAGTCCCGCCGTGGACAGCGGCGCTGAGCCGGCCTGCGGTTTTTTTCCGAAAAACATCTGCCAGGAGATGTAGTAGATCAGCAGCGTGAACACCACCGACAGCAATCGCAGGTCGAGTACGCTGGCGAGCAAGGCGCCGCCGAAGGTGCCGACGATGATGCCCGGCGCCATGCGTTTGACGATGGCCCAGTCCACCGCACCGTGGTTGTGGTGCGCGCGTACGCTCGATACTGAGGTAAAGAGTATCGTCGCCATGGATGTGCCGAGCGCGAGATGCACCACCTGCAACGGATCGAAACCCTTCGCGGCATAGACGAAGGCCAGAACCGGGACCATCGCAGCACCGCCGCCAATGCCCAGCAGTCCGGCAAAAAAGCCGACAAAGGCGCCGAGGGCGAGGTAGGCCCACCACCACTCGAACATCGGTGTCAGTCCCGTTTCACTTCATCAGGCCGAGAATGAACTTCCATTCGTCGGGATCCACCGGTGTGATCGACAGGCGGTTGCCTTTGGCGAGCACGCGCATTTTGGCCAGCGGTTTGTGCTTGCGCAGTTCCGTCAGCGAGATCAGCCGCGTTTTTTTGACGAAACGGAAATCAACGTGCAGCCAGCGCGGATTCTCCGGCGTTGCGGTTTCATCGTAATACTTGCTTTTGCGGTCGAACTGCGTGGCGTCGGGATAAGCCGCTTTGCTGACTTCGGCAATGCCGACGATGCCGGGCTCGTCACAGTTTGAGTGGTAATAAAAGGCCTGGTCGCCGGGTTTCATCTGGTCGCGCATGAAATTGCGCGCCTGATAGTTGCGCACACCGGTCCATGGCGTGGTTTTGTCGCGGGCGAGGGCGTCGATGCCGTAAACGTCGGGTTCGGATTTGATCAGCCAGTAGCGCATGTCGAAATCATCGGTGATTGGTGGCCAAAAAAAATGCGGCACGGCCGCATTTTTGTGTGGGTCCCCCGCATGTGCCGTCACAGACCAGCATCCTGAACCTAAGGTTCAAGGCGGCCACCTTCCGGATTTCTTCAGGCACATCCGCGTGGGACGCGCACACCGAAACCGCTATGGTCGGCGACCTGTGCAGTATCTATTGGCTCAAAGAGTATATGGCCCGGACAAACACCGCAGGGGAAACTCTGGACGGCTTGATGATCAGCGGACTGCCGCAGAACAACAACAAGCGTTCACAGCATCAGAACAGTTTGCTTTGTTCCGCCATCGCCTGATCGATGGCCGTCTCCATGCGTTGAATTCTACGCTTGGTTTCTGCGATATCAAAGCTGCCACCGACTTTCATCGAAAGAAATTCATGCGCGATGTTCAGCGCTGCCATGATCGCGACACGTTCGGTGCCGATGACTTTGCTGCGGTCGCGGACTTCCTGCATCTTGGCATTCAGATAATCCACTGCTTCAAGAAGGCCCTTTTGCTCGTGTTCCGCACAAGCAACGCGAAACTCGCGCCCCATGATGTTGATCTGCAAACTCTTTGCGTCAGCGCTCATGTTTCCTCGGCGGGAATCTGCTGCACGATCTGCTCGAGCCGGTTGCTCGCGACATCAATTTTTTCTTCGAGCTGCTTGTTGCGATGCAGGGCCGAAGCCAATTCCTGGCGCAGCCGCTGCGTGTCATCACGCAGCCGCTGATTGATCTCAACAAACTGGCTCAGTTTGTCTTCGAGCGTCTTGAGTTCCGCTTCCATGCGCGCACTATAGTGGGGAAAATCCAGCAGGGTCAACCGCTAAGGCGCCGTTTTGAATGTAATTTGGCATGTTTGCCACGGCTTTCGGTACTGCCGGCAATACCGGACCAGACCTTCTGCTTCGTTTTCGCTATTCCAGAGAGCTGAAGTTCAATAAGACTTTGTTTTTATTGAATATATTATTTTACGCGATGTGGTGACGGGTGGCGATGCCCGACGCGGCCTGCGCTACAATCCCGCCTGTCCAGGACGAATCGCTACCGCATGCGGTGCGTTCCGGACGCGTTTCAGGTGCCGACGCTCCCTGCAAGGGACGTCAGTGAAACGGGAAACAGGTGCGGTCGCAAGACCAATTCCTGTGCTGCCCCCGCAACGGTAAGCAACCGGCGTTCAGACCAGCGAATGCCATGGCGCATCACAAGCCACTGTCCCCGAGGGGATGGGAAGGCGGTGTGCCAAAGGTTGCAAGCCCGGAGACCGGCCTGGTTCGCCAGTCAGGAACAGTCGCGCAGGGCGGCCTACCGGATCATGCACATTGCGTGCATTTATTTCCTTTGGGTAACTCTGTCGATTTTCCTTTGTGTTGCAACCTGCGTGCGGCGGGCACGCGCAATCAAGGAAATTGCATGAAGAGTTTTCCCATCGTCGCCGCGGCCCTGTCCGCGGCAGTCCCTCCCGGGTTTGCCGCGGAATCCGTGATCCTGGCTGCAGCGCTCCCACCGGTCGTGGTGACTGCGACCCGTTTCCCGGATATCCAGCGCCAGTTTCCGGTGGGTGTCACCGTGATTACCGAAGAAGACATCCGCAACAGCACCGCGAGTACCGTTCCCGAATTGCTGCGCATGCTGCCGGGGGTGCAGACCCGCGATCTTTCGGGCTCCCCCAACCTGCAGGTGGATCTGCGCGGTTTCGGCATCTTTGGCGACCAGAACACGCTGGTGCTGCTCGACGGTCAGCGCATCAGCGAAAACGAGCAGCTCACGGTGAACTGGTCATCAATCCCTCTGGATGCCATCGAACGCATCGAAGTCATGCGCGGCAGCGGTTCCGTGCTCTATGGCGCGGGTGCAACCGGAGGAACCATCAACATCATTACCAAGGCGCCGGTAGCAAACACCCGCAGCGGTTTTGTTGAGGGCGGTGTGGGCAGTTATCGTACGCGTGACGTTCGCATCGGCGCCAACATCGCCGGCGAACGCACCGGCCTGCGGTTGACCATGGCGCACCGTGAAAGCGACGGTTACCGCGACAACAATGCGCTGCGCATCGACAGCGCGCAGCTCGACTGGCGTTATACCGGTGACCATGGTTCGCTGACACTCAAAGCTGGCGCTGATGACCAGCGTACCGAGTTGACGGGATCGATCAGCGAAGCGCAGATCGCAGCGAATCGCAAGCAAGCGGCGTTACCCGGTGACTTCGGGTTGTTGAGCGGCGGGTACCTGAATCTTGGCGGCAGCATGAAGGTGGGGGAGGGGGAAGTCGCCGCCAATATTTCTTATCGAAAGAAAGATACCGACTCGTCGTTTTTTGTCTCCACGCCATTCCGTAACAATGTGCAGACGGAATCCACGCAGTGGCTGTTCACGCCGCGCGCCAGGCTGCCGTATGAGTACGGCGGCATGAGCCACACGCTGGTGGCGGGCATTGATGTCGAAGACTGGGATTTCCAGGGTACGGCCGGGCCGTCCATTGTCGGCCGCCCGCAAGCTACACAGCGCAGCGACGCGCTGTATGCCCAGCATACGACGGTGTTTGCCGGCGGCACTTCGTTGGCCATTGGCGCACGCGGCCAGCGGGTGACGTACGGCGTCGCGGATCCAGCCAATGCGGCTGTCCGCGCCGAACTCAAACGTAATCTGGATGCATACGATATTGCGTTGCGCCAGCCCTTGGGCAGCCGCTGGGCGGCCTACGGCAAGATCGGTAGCAGCTTCCGTTTGCCCAACGTCAACGACAACTACAGCCTGTTCACCGCGACGGTGAATCTGCTTGAACCGCAAACTGCGCGTGATCGCGAAATCGGTCTGGAATCCGTCAGTTCGAAGGCACGTTACCGGCTGGCTTTGTATGAAATCGAGCTGGAAAACGAAATCCTGCTTGATCCGGTGACTTTCACCAATCGTAACCTGCCGCCGACGCGCCGTCGTGGCGTTGAAGCGGAAGCGCGTTGGCAACCGATGCCCGGCGTTGATCTGTCAGCGGCCTATACCTATGCCGAAGCCGAGTTCCGTTCCGGCAGCTTTGGCGGTACGCCGATTGCCGGCAATGATGTGCCGCTGGTGCCGCGTCATGCCGCCAGCCTGGGGGCAGGCTGGAAATTCATGCCGCGGGCACGGCTTGATGCCGTGTTGCGGTACACCGGCGAGCAACGTTATGACGGGGACGAGCTGAACACGTTCAACCAGAAAATGCCGGCGTATACCGTTGTCGATCTGAAGCTGGCTTATGACCAGGCCGACTGGCGCGTTACCGCCGGCATCCAGAACCTGTTCAATGAACACTATTTTTCATATGGGGTATTCACCGGTTTTCCGACCTATTCGGCGCTGCCGGCGCCGGAGCGCGTGCTGTATGTGACAGCGCGTTATACCTTCCGCTGAAGCGCTGTCACGGTTGCCAGAAAAAGCCGCGCTTTGCGCGGCTTTTTCATTGCTGCTTTTCCTTAATTATCAAAAGTTTGCTATTGTTCGGGCCGTGCAATCGATGTCCGGAACCGAGCTTTATTTACGACTGCTGCGCCATGTACGGCCGTACTGGCGCACGTTCGGCATCGGCGTGCTCGGCATCATCGTTGTAGCGGCCACCGAACCGGCCTTGCCGGCGCTGCTGAAGCCGCTGCTCGATGGCGTGTTCGTCAACAAGGATCCTTGGGTGATCCGCTGGACGCCGGTGTTCATCGTCGGGCTGTTTGTGCTGCGCGGCCTCGCCGAATACGTCGCGCAGTTCGCGCTGTCCTGGGTCGGCAACCGGCTGGTGATGGACCTGCGCGGCATCATGTTCCGCAAACTGCTAACGCTGCCGGCGCGATATTACGACGACCAGGCTTCGGGCAATCTCATCTCGCGGCTGACTTTTGATGTGATGCAGGTCACCACCGCAGCCACCAGCGTGCTGACCGCCGTGTTCAAGGATGCGCTGGTGATCGTCGGCTTGTTGGGCTGGATGTTCTGGCTCAATTGGAAACTCACGCTGTTGTCGCTGGTGATGACCCCCGTCATCGTACTGGTGGTGCGGGTGATCAGCGTGCGCCTGCGCAACTCCAGCCGCCAGGTACAGCAGCAGATGGGTGACATGACGCAGGTGATCCAGGAAACCATCGAAGGCCATCGCGTGGTCAAACTGTTCGGGGGACAGGATTACGAACAGAAGCGTTTTGACGAGCAGGCCAATAACGTGCGCCGCCAGTTGATGAAGCAGGTTGCCGCTTCCGCCGCGAGTGTGCCGATCGTGCAATTCATTGCCGCGTTGGCGCTGGCCACCATTGTTTATCTGGCCACCCAGCAATCGAACACCGACCAGATCACCGTCGGCGGTTTCGTGTCATTCATTACCGCGATGTTGATGCTGACGGCACCGCTGAAGCGTGTCACCAGCGTCAATGAACCGCTGCAGCGCGGTCTCGCCGCCGCGGAAAGCGTCTTTGCGCTGGTGGACCAGCACAGCGAAACCGATACCGGCAGCGTTGATCCGGGGCGCGTTCGCGGCGAAATCCGTTTCGAAGAGGTCCGTTTCGCCTACGGCGCCGACGGCCGCCAAGCCCTCGACGGCATCGATCTGGCAATTGCGCCGGGCGAAACGCTGGCGCTGGTTGGAGCTTCCGGCAGCGGCAAGACCACGCTGGCCAATCTGGTGCCGCGCTTCTATCAGCCGACCGGCGGGCGCATCCTGCTCGACGGCCATGATATTGCCGGACTGAAACTTTCCGCGCTAAGAGCCAATATCGCGCTGGTCAGCCAGGACGTGGTGCTGTTCAACGATACCGTGGCGGCCAACATTGCCTACGGCGCGATGAACCAGTCGTCGCGCGCCGACATCATCGCCGCGGCGGAGGCGGCGCATGCGATGGAATTCATCAAGCAGATGCCAGACGGGCTCGACACCATGGTCGGCGAGAATGGCGTCAAGCTGTCGGGCGGACAGCGCCAGCGCCTGGCGATTGCGCGTGCCTTGCTGAAAAATGCACCGGTGCTGATTCTTGATGAAGCAACCTCTGCGCTGGATACCGAATCCGAGCGCCATGTGCAGGCGGCGCTGGAAGTGCTGATGCGCGGCCGCACCACCATCGTCATCGCGCACCGGCTGTCGACCATCGAAAATGCACATCGCATCGTTGTACTTGATGGCGGGCGTATTGCCGAAAGCGGCGCCCATGCGGAATTGCTGGCGCGTGGCGGCAAGTATGCGCAGCTGTATCGCAATCAGTTCCTTTCAAACGGGGAGGGTTGAGTCGTGCCGCATCTGTCCGTGATCACCCCCGTATACAAGGCCGAAGGCTGCCTGGACGAACTGTATCGGCGCTTGGTCGCAGCCATCGAGCCGTTGACTACGGACTTCGAAATTGTCATGGTCGAGGACTGCGGCGGTGATCGTTCCTGGGACATTATCTGCAGCCTTGCGGCAACTGACTCTCGCGTGAAAGGTCTACAGTTCAGCCGCAATTTCGGTCAGCACTATGGCATCACTGCAGGACTGGATGTCGCCGAAGGCGACTGGGTCGTGGTGATGGATTGTGATCTGCAGGATCGCCCCGAGGAAATCCCGGCGCTGTATGCAAAGGCTCAAGAAGGTTATGACGTGGTGCTAGCCCGCCGCGGTGGCCGCACCGACGGCGCGCTGAAACGGTTTTCGTCCTGGTGTTTCTATCAGCTGCTGAGCTGGCTGGCGGATACCGAATATGACAGTGCCACCGGCAACTTCCGCATCATTTCGCGCAAGGTGGTGCTGGCCAGCCGCCAGATGCGCGAACAGCTGCGCTTTTTTGGCGGACTCGTGAACTGGATGGGCTTCCCGACCGCGGCAATTGAGGTCAGTCATGCGCTGCGCCACGAAGGGCAATCGACCTATACTTTTTCCAAGCTGTGGCGACTGGCCACCGACACCATCATTGCCTATTCCGACAAACCGTTGCGGTTGGCGGTGCGATTCGGTTTCATGATGTCCTTGCTGGCCTTTGCGGCGGGCTTGTTCATACTTGTGCGCGCAGTGCTCTACGGATCCACGGTTGTCGGTTGGCCGAGCCTGTTCGTGTCGGTCTATTTCATTGGCGGCATCATCATCAGCATTCTCGGCGTCCTGGGCATCTATCTGGGCAAGACATTTGACGAGGCGAAGAAGCGTCCGCTGTACATCGTGATGAAAACAACGTTCGACCATGCATCCCGCGATCCGGCGCGTTGAGTGGGACAGCGCTGCGTTCGGGCGCGAATGCTACGAAATCACTGCACCGGACGAGAATGCCCTGCGTGCCGCAACGAAGCACCAGGGTCATTATTCAATCAAGGTTGATCCGCTGGTTTCGAAAGTACTGCTGCACGAGTACGGCTTTTATTACTGCGACACGCTTCTGGAGCCGCATTGCACGGCCGAGCGCTTCACCGGCCATCGCAATCCCCGGGCAACGGTTTCCCGTGATGCAAACCTTGCGGACCTGCTGGCGATCTGCCACGGCGCCTTCGAACACGGCCGCTTTCATCGCGATTTCAATCTGCCGAAAGCGCAGGCCGACCTGCGATACGACAACTGGCTGCGACAGGTCCATGCCGCCGGTGGTGCGCGCGGCCTTTGTTTCGACGGCGAGCTTGCCGGATTCATGGCCATCGACGGCAGCCGGCTGGTGCTGCATGCGATGGCCGAAAAATTTCGTGGTCGCGGCATTGCCAAATACCTGTGGACCGCGGTGTGTGATGAACTGTTTGCGCAGGATCATGTCGAGATCAGCAGCTCAATCTCGGCGAGCAACGTCGCCGCGGCCAATCTCTATTTGACGCTGGGCTTCCGGCTGCGTCATCCCGTCGATGTTTATCACCGGTGGACGCCATGAGCTATCTATTTGTTTTTGTTACAATTTTTCTGACGGTTTATAGCCAGATCGTGATCAAGTGGCAGGTTGTGGCTGCAGGCGCGTTTCCGCTGGAAACGCCGGACCGCTTGTGGTTTCTTGCCAAACTGCTGGTCAATCCCTGGGTGATCTCCGCGCTCGCCGCCGGCCTGCTCGCCGTGGTGTCGTGGATGGCGGCGATGACCAAGCTCGACCTGTCACATGCCTACCCCTTCATGAGCCTCGCCTTCGTGCTGGTACTGGTGCTGAGCGCGCTGGTGTTTCATGAGCCGGTAAATGCCTGGAAGATCGCCGGGCTGGTGCTGATCACCGTCGGCATTATCGTCGGGAGCCAGGGTTGAGGTTGTGCCCGGCCTGCGCGGCGCCGCTAACATCGGAAAGCTGGAACTGTACGGCCTGCGGCCATCAGCCGCAGCTGCGCACCGGATTTCTTGCGCTGGCCCCTGAACTGGCTGCGCAGGCTGAAGGATTTGATCCCGCAATGTTCGCGGAACTGGCGGCTCTCGAAGAAAGCAACTTCTGGTTTCGCGCGCGCAACCGGCTGATCCTTTGGGCCCTGCGGCGATATGCGCCGTCATTCACCGGTTTTCTCGAGGTCGGCTGCGGTACCGGTTATGTGCTGCAGGGGGTGGCGAACGCGTTTCCCGGGGCCGGCATTTGCGGTACCGAAGCGCAGACCGAAGGCCTGCAGTTCGCTGCAAGCCGCGTACCGCGGGCGACGTTTCTGCAAATGGATGCGCGGCGCATGCCGTTTGACCGCGAGTTTGACGTCATCGGTGCATTTGATGTGATCGAACACATCGGCGAAGACGAAACCGTGCTGGCGCAAATGCATCGCGCACTGCGCCCAGGAGGCCATCTGCTGCTGACGGTGCCGCAGCATCCCTTCCTGTGGAGCGAATACGACGTGCGCGCTCACCATGTCCGGCGCTACACCGGCGGCGAATTGCGGCAGAAGCTCGCGCGGGCGGGCTTCGAGACCGTTAAAATGACCTCCTTTGTTTCCGTACTGTTGCCGCTGATGATGCTGTCCCGTCTGACCCGACGCACCGAATCGCCGGATTACGATCCGCTGGCGGAACTGCGCATCGGCCGCATGACCAACACGCTGCTCGAACGGGCGCTGGATGTCGAACGTGCGGTGATCCGTACCGGCCTGCCGCTGCCGTTCGGCGGGTCGCTGCTGGCGGTGGCGAGGCGCAGGGCATGAGCACACCGTTCAACAAACCGTTCATCATCGGTCCGGAACTGGAATACATCGCCGACGCCGTGGCGCGCGGGCATCTTTCCGGCGACGGTCATTACACCAAGCTGTGCCATCGCTGGCTGGAAGAACAGCTAGGTGTAAAACGCGCGCTGCTGACGCATTCGTGCACCGCTGCCTTGGAAATGGCGGCGATTCTTTGCGATATCCAGCCCGGCGACGAAGTGATCATGCCGTCTTACACCTTTGTTTCCACCGCAAATGCCTTTGTGCTGCGCGGCGGGGTGCCGGTGTTTGTCGACATCCGTCCGGACACGCTGAACCTCGATGAAAAGCTGATTGAATCGGCGATTACACCGAAGACCCGCGCCATCGTGCCCGTGCATTACGCCGGCGTGGCCTGCGAGATGGACGCCATCATGGCTATCGCACGCCGAAACAACCTGCTGGTGGTTGAAGATGCCGCGCAGGCGGTGCAGGCCGAATATAAAGGCCGGCGCCCCGGCGCGATTGGGGATCTTGGCTGCCTGTCTTTCCATGAAACCAAAAACGTGATCAGCGGCGAGGGCGGTGCGTTGCTGATCAACAACCCGGATCTGATCGAGCGTGCAGAGATCATCCGCGAAAAAGGCACCAACCGCTCGAAGTTTTTCCGCGGCGAGGTCGACAAGTACACATGGGTTGATATCGGATCTTCCTTCCTGCCGAGTGAACTGATCGGCGCCTTCCTGTGGGCGCAGCTGCAGCATGCCGCGGAAATCAGCAACCGCCGCCGCCAGCTGTGTGCGCTGTATCAGGACGCATTGCAGGATGTTGCCGATGCCGGCCTGCTGCAGTTGCCGCAGCCGGAACCCGAAGGCGTTGCCGGCAACGGGCACATGTTCTACCTGTTTACGCGCACTGCTTCCGAACGCGGTGCGCTGCTGGCGCATCTGAAAGCGGCCGGCGTGCATGCGGTGTTTCATTACGTACCGCTGCATTCTTCGCCCGCCGGCCGCAAATTCGGCCGGACCGCGGGCGCGCTGCCGGTGACCGAGGATCTGGCCGAGCGACTGGTACGGCTGCCGCTGTTCTTCAATCTCGATGATGCCGCTGCGCGCGACATCGCCGGCCACGTGCGCAGTTTTTTCAAGCGTTAACGCGGTCCCGGCGCTGCCGTGCTGTTCAATTCCCACGCCTTCATTTTTCTGTTCCTGCCGCTGACGGCTCTGGTGTTTTTCGGGCTGGGCCGTTTCAGCGTGAAACTGGCGGCAGGGTGGCTGGCGGCTACTTCGCTGTTTTTCTACGGCTGGTGGAATCCGGCCTATGTTCTGCTGCTGCTGGCGTCGATCCTGTTCAATTTCACCGCCGGCAGTGCGATTGCCCGTGCCCATGCGTCAGGCGAAGTGTTGCGCAGCCGACGGTTTATGCAACTGGCCATTGTTGCCAATCTGGTGCTGCTGGCTTATTACAAATACGCCAATTTTTTTATCGGCAATCTCAATGCGATTGCCGGTACGGATTGGCATTTCGCGCAGGTGATCCTGCCGCTGGGCATTTCATTCTTCACCTTCACCCAGATCGCCTTCCTGGTGGATGCCTATCAGGGCAAGGTGCGTGAATACAACCTCGTGCACTACGGATTGTTTGTCACCTATTTCCCGCACCTGATTGCTGGCCCCATCCTGCATCACGGCGAAATGATGCCGCAGTTCGCGCGCCGTGAGATCTACCGTCCGCAGTACGACTTGATCGCTGCCGGGCTGACATTGTTTGTGCTGGGTCTGGCGAAAAAAGTGCTGATCGCTGATGGTGTCGCACCCTATGTGGCGCCGGTGTTCGATGCGCCGGGCGCGGGCGTCACGCTGACCATGCTCGAGGCGTGGTGCGGCGCGCTGGCCTACACCTTCCAGTTGTACTTCGATTTTTCAGGGTATTCCGACATGGCGGTCGGCTTGTCGCTGCTGTTTGGCGTGCGCCTTCCAGTCAATTTTCATTCGCCGTACAAGGCTGTCAACGTCATCGATTTCTGGCGGCGCTGGCATATGACACTGTCGCGTTTCCTGCGTGATTATCTGTATGTGCCGCTCGGCGGCAACCGCAAAAGCCGCACGCGCCGCTACACCAACCTGTTGCTGACCATGCTGCTGGGCGGTCTGTGGCACGGCGCGGGGTGGACCTTCGTGCTGTGGGGCGCACTGCACGGTATTTATCTGGTGATCAACCATGGCTGGCGTGAGTTCCGCCGCCGGCTCGGTCACAACCTGCATCAGTCGACGCCGTGGGGACGGCGAGCCGGATGTCTGCTGACCTTTGTTGCGGTGGTTGTCGGCTGGGTGCTGTTCCGTGCCCCCGATGTGGATACGGCGCTGAGCATCCTGTGTGCGATGGCCGGGTTTAATGGTCTGGTGCTGCCGGAAGCATGGGCCGCGAAATCCGGCGGTGTCGCCGCAGCGGTGTCTGCGCTGGGCGTCGAATTCGGCGCCACGCCGGCACTGGCGCGGACCGGTGTGCTGAACTGGATCTGGGTGTTGCTGCTGGTGGTGTGGCTTGCGCCGAACACGCAGCAGATCATGGCTGCGGCAAAACCCGCGCTGGGTGTTCCGGCCGAAGCCGCATCGCGGATTTGCTGGCGCGTTGCGCCGGTCACGGCTGCGTTGACCGTGGTTCTGGCGCTCGCGGTGATCGTCAATCTCGGCCGGCATTCCGAGTTCCTGTATTTCCAATTCTGATGAGTCCTCGCGCATACACGGCCTGGGTGATCGGCGGGTGCCTCGCGGTGCTGGCGCCGGTACTGGCGCTGAACCTGCTGCTGCTTGCCAACGATTACCGTCATGACAAGAACCGGCTGGCCAGTCAGTGGCAGCAGGAAACGGCCGGGGTAACCTACGCGCCGCCGATCAGCAACAACCGCGCGTTCAAGACCCTGCGCCTGGCCGACCGCTCACCGCAAATCAATGCAGTGGTGTTCGGCTCATCGACGGCGATGTCGATTACCGCAGACGCTTTTCCTGCAGGAATCAGTGCCTACAATTTCGCACAAAGCGGCAACGGCCTGACCAGCGTGATTGGAGAGGCGGGGGACGTCACCGTTCGTTACGGCGAACGGGTGCGCTGGCTGGTGATCCCGCTCGATTGGGCGCTGGGTTTTGTGTACGACGGCAATGAACCGCCCGCGACTGATCTGTCACCGGCCAAGGTTGGCGGGCCTGCAGCACCGCCCCTGATGGCACAGTTGCGCGAGGCGCTCAGCCTGCCGCGCATTACCACGCTCGCACTGGCTTTGCGGGACGTGGCGCGCGCGGCAGATCACGGTGCTGCAAGCCGGGCGATCTTCTCCGAACCCGCCGGTGCGCCTTATCGTTGCGCTGATGGCCTGATGGCCCGCGACTACGACATCACATTTCGCGGGCAGTGCGTCGGCTTTCGTGTCGACGGCAGTGCAACCTTCGCCGACCAGAAGCGGATCACGGATGCACTTGCGCCCGGCGTGGTGGCGCAGGCTGCGAGTGCATCCTCGCAATATGCCGCAGCGCTGGAGCGAACCGCCGGGGCACCCGATGCAAAGTTGCTCGGGCACCTCACCACCTTGCTGCAACAGGCGCGCGCCCAAGGCATTCAGGTGGTGTTTTTTCTGCCGCCGCTGATCCCGGAACTGGATGCGCGCCTGACGGCCTCCGCGCACAGCGGCGAAAAACTGCGCCGGACCAAGGCGGTGCTTGCGGCGTGGGCGAAACAACAGCAGGTTGTTCTGCTCGACACCGGTGCTTCGGAGCAATACGGCTGTGTGCCCACCGAATTCATCGACGCCCATCACGCCTTGCCTCCTTGCTACCGTAAAATCGTGCCGCGCCTCATTGCGGCGCAACCGGCCAAACCATGACCCTTCTTTCAGGAATACGTAATGCCCAATGCTGAGCCTGCGGTGATTACCCAGCGCTCATGGTGGCTGCTGTTCATCGTCGCCGCCATATCGTTTTTGCCGGCGCTGTTTTTCTATTACGTCGGTGAAGAAGCCATTTTTCCGAAGTCGGCGCTGGAGATGTGGTACTACGGCGAGCCGATCCGGCGCATGCTGTTCGGCGTTGATCTGCAGCACACCCCCTTGTTTACCTGGCTGATCATTCCGCTGTCCATGCTGTTCGGCTGGGATGCGATGTTGGTGGTGACACGGGCCATCACTATTGCTGCGACAGTGGGCAGCGGTCTTGTTGTTGCCGGCCTCGCGCAGTTTTTGTACGGCAACCGCGTGTTTGCCGCGGTCGCGGCTGTGGTTTATCTGACGCTGTCCGACCTGTTTTTTTATCGCGGCTGGCTGGCCTATGTCGATCCGCTGTTCGGCCTGCTGGTGTTTACGGCGATTGCCGCGTTATGGCTTGCCTGTGAGCGGCGTCATGCCGGGTGGTTGGCACTGGCGCTGCTCTTGCTGAGTGCGGCGTTCATGGCCAAGGCGCTGACGGCCTATGTGTTTTACGGCGGCGCAGCTTTTGTCCTGCTGTGGCGCGGTCACCACCGCTTCCTTTTTTCGGTGAAAAGCATTGCATTGCACGCCGCGGGACTGGCGTTTCCATTGATCTGGTTCCGCTTTTTCATGGCGAGTTCCGGCCAGGGCACGCGCATGTTCAGCGAGATCGTCGCCAAGCTCGGGCCGGAGAGCCTGGCTGATTATCTGGCCAAGCTGGCGCTGTATTCGCTGGAGACCGCGCTGTGTCTGGCGCCTGTCGGTCTGCTGGCGCTGTGGCAGGTCATGCGCCGGCGGCGCCTGCTGAGCGAAGCGAAGGACCGGCATTTGACGACGGCGCTGCTGATTCTGCTGGTCGGGTACCTGCCGTACTGGCTGGCGCCGCACAGTCATGTGCGTTACCTGGTGCCGCTGTATCCGCTGGCCGGACTGGTGATCGCCCGCGTGTTATGGATCGGCGGCAATGCAGTGCTGGCGACCACCCGTAAATGGGTGATCGGGCTGATCGTGGTCAAACTGCTGGTAGTGCTGATTGCATTTCCGCTTTATCAGCAGCGTTACCGCGGCGCGAACTATGCGGAGGCGGCGCAGGCGATCATTGCCCGGACAGCCGGGTATCCGCTGTATACGCTCAATGTCAGCGCCAGCGGGCTTTCGGTGACCGCGTATATCGATACTGCCCGATTGCCGCAACAGCCGCTGGCTTTCCCGCCGTCGGACTGGCGCGACGGTTTTGTAGTTGCGTATGAGCCGGACGAGAAAGTCGGACAAATCGCCGAACGTTATCGCCTGGCCGGCAACGATCTCTATCTGCTGTGCCGTGGCGCGGCCTGTGCGGCTCAGCCCGCGGAAGGTCTGCGCAAGTAGGCCAGCATGTCGTGGCCGCGACCGGCGAGGCGCGCCGGCAGGTTCAGCGTTTCTGCCGCGAGCTTACCCAGCACATAAAGCGCACGCGGCGTGTTTTCCTTGTCGTGGAATTTGACGCGTGCGGTATCGATCCGCGCCACTTCAAATCCGGCGTTGGCGGCGACCTTGGCCATGGAGCGCGGGTTGTAGAAGCTGATGTGACCGCCGTCGCGTTCCATGTCGAAATAATCCCAGTGCGCACCCATGGCCGCTGCGGTCCAGCTTTCGGCGTTGGCCGTGCTGACGAGCAGGATGCCGCCGGGTTTGAGGATGCGCCGGCATTCGGCGAGCAGCGGCAGCGGCGTGCGCAGATGTTCGATCACTTCGAACAGCGTCAGCGCATCGAAGCTGTTGTCGGCGAAGTGCTGATCCTCGAGCAGCCCGGTGCGCACCGGCACGCCGGCAGCGCGCGCGGCTTCGGCGATGCGCGGCGCGGGTTCGACGCCTTCGGCGCGATAACCGGCAGCGATGGCTGCCGCGACAAACTGGCCGCGCGAGCAGCCGATATCGACGACATGGATTTCGCGCGCCGGCTTCTGCAGCAATGACGCAATGCGCGCGAGGCGCTGACGGGCAACGTTCTGCCGGCGTTGTAGTTCGCGACCCTGCGGTGCGTTGAAATCAGCGGCATTGAACTGCGCCATGGTTTCCGCGTAACGCGCTTCGCTGGCGCGGCTCAGCAATTGTCCGCAGCCGGTGCAGCGGCGCAGCGCGCCTTCGGCCACCCGCAAGGCGGTGTCTTCAAGCGCTGCGCTGCAGCCGACCGGGCAACTGCTGACATAGGGACTAGCCGTGCTCACGGGATTTTCCATAACCTGTTGTTTTTAAATAATTAATTATAGTCTGTGTGGGGAGATGGCTGAGGCAGTCGCTGCTGCTGCCAACGTGACGCTCGCAACCTTCGTTTCCGCACGGCACACAGCTTGCCCGACCCTGCACCAGTTGTACATTGCCGACGCGCTGGTCGCCGAGGCGCTGCCATGGATTGGTGGCCGCGGGATGGTTACGCGGCCACGGTGCCCATTTCACCGGATCGGTCGGACCGAACAGGGCAATCGTCGGTACTCCGGTTGCCGCGGCGATGTGGGTAATCGCGGTATCGGGGCCGACATAAAACTGAGCGCGCGCAATCAGCGCGGCGGTTCCGCCCAATGTCAATTTACCGGCGGCATTGATCACGGTATCCGGCAGTTGTGCGGCAATGGCATCGACATAGGCGCGTTCAGCCGGGTCCGGGCTGCCGGTCAGTGCCACGCGCATGCCGTTGTCGAGCAGCCAGCGCGCTACGGTGACCCAGCCGTCCTCATGCCACATCTTGTAGCGGAACTTCGGGTAAGCATGGAGCACCGCAAGAACGCCACAGTTTTTGCCCAGCAATGTATCCACCGCAACGGTATCGGTGTCGCGCCACGCGGCCACGACGTCTGCAATCGCCGGGATACCCAGCGGAACGGTCAGCGCCAGATGTTTGCGCACGGTGTGGGTGTCATCGGGGTCGAAGGCCACCCAGCGGTCAAGGAAGCGCTGCTTCCAGTGCTGGTCGCGCCGGTCTACCAGCAGGCCGATGCGCCGTCTGCCGGCGATCCATGCATAAAGCGTCGGGCGGTCGCTGGGTACCAGTGACAGCGCGAGATCGTATTTGCGGAACAGCTGCGCCAGCAGCGCAAGATGGCGGAACAGTCCGGGGCGTTCGGCGATGGTATGCACGGCAGACACATCGGGATTACCGGCCAGTACGCCCTGCGTGCCTTCAAACACAAGAGCCTCAATCTGCGATTGAGGCCACGCCTGCTTCAACGAGCGGATCAGTGGCGTAGCCAGCAGCACATCACCGATGCGGCGGGTGACGATGACCAGTATCCGCCCGGGCGGTGCGTCCGCAGCAGCTGTCATGAGTACTGGTTCAAACCCCGGGTGGCTTCAATGCGAGGAGATGCGAGCAGCGCATCAAGCCGCTGCTGGTTCTCGGGCAGCTGGCTGCGGTCGCTCTCGCGGTGCCACAGGTGGAACAAGGGTGTCGCGAAGCGCGCGCTTTTGTGTTTGATGCCGGCGTTGATCAGGCGGATCACCAGATCCGAATCTTCGAGCCCCCAGCCGGAATAGGCTTCATCAAAGCCGTTGACGCGCTGCAGATCGGCGCGCCATGCGGACAGGTTGCAGGACTTGATGCCTTCCCATTGTTCCGGGTGGCTGCGGCGGAACGCACCGTCCGGCAGACGCAAAAGCGGCAACAGCCGGTTAATGTCGCGGCGCAGCCATGCGAGCAACCACGCCCCATTACCCCAGGTGTGCAGCGGCAGCTGTTCAGCGAGCGCGCGACGCGTGAAGGCTTCGTTCAGCAGCACCCGGTTGCCGCCGAGAAAAAACCCGGGTTCGGCCAGCGTCAGGTGACGACGCACGAAATCCGGCGGCGGCACGCAGTCGCCATCGATGAAAATCACATACTCGGCGTTTGTTGCGGCGAGTGCACGGTTACGCGCGGCGCCCGGGCGGAACCCGAGGTCCTCCTGCCAGACATGACGCAAGGGAAAATCCGTGCGCTTTGCATATTGTTCAACCAGTTGTCGCGTATCTCCGGTCGACCCGTCATCGGCGATCAGCACTTCAAAACCGCGCCGGTCCTGACGCATCAACCCGTCCAGCACGGCGCGCAGCGCATCCGGCCGGTTGTAGGTGGTTGCGATGACAGCGGCGGTGGTCACGGCTTCTTTTCGCAGAGCAGCATCAGCTTCAGGTAGCGGTAATACGAACCCTCGCCATTGGCGACCGCCAGCATGAAGCCCTCGCGCCCGTCGAGAAAACCGAGACGCAGAAAATAGGTGCGGAAAAACGCCCAACTGCCATGCAGCAGTGCAGTCCAGATCGACGCCCGGCGGCCGTGCTTGTGGAACATGCGCGATGACGACGTGGAATACAGATTCATCTTGCCGATCATCTGGTCGAGATCGGTGATCGCCTCATGCATGATCGGCTGACGCAGTTTGCCGGTGCTGCCGTTGATGATCAGGCGGTCGTGGGTATGGTCTTCGGAGAACCGCGATGCGTCGCGCCGGAACAGCCGCACCACATAGTCCGGCCACCAGCCCGAGTGTTTCATCTGCCGGCCGCAGAAACTGGAGCGGCGCGGAATCGCGAATGCCGCATGACCGCGCGGATCGGCAATGGTTTTTTCCAGCTCGGCCTGCAAGCCGGACTCCATCCATTCGTCCGAATCGAGCGAAACAATCCATTCGCCCTGCGCCTTGTCCAGCGCGCGGTTTTTCTGCGGGCCGTGGCCGGGAAAATCGGGGGTGCGGTAGAACCGAACGCCGAGTTCCAGGCAGATTTCTTCGGTGCGATCGGTGCTGCCGGAATCAACGACGATGACCTCATCGGTCCAGGCCACGGACTCGACGCAGCGCTGGATCATCGATTCGGCGTTTTTTGTGATGATGATGGCGGAGGTTTTCACTTTGAAATCCCGGTGTTTTTTTTGCCGGGCAGTCCGGCGAACAGCAGACCGCTGAGCCACGCAAAGAGTAAGCCTTCAGCATGATCCAATAAAAATGAATTGAATATGCAACCAACGGACATCGCCAGCACCAAGCCACGTGCGAGATTACGTTCCATTGGACTTGCAAGCAGTGGTGCAGCACGCCACTGGGAGACTAGAAGGGCGATCATGGTGACCAATCCCAAAAATCCAATTTGCGCTGTGATCATCAAATACTCGTTGTGCGGATTAGTTGCCGGAACCATATCTGTTCCAAGCACTTTTTTCGCATACGCAGAGGCGAATTCTCCAGTCCCCACCCCGAGAATTGGGTTGTCCGCAATAACTTTTAGGGTATTGTTCCAAAACTCCAAGCGTAATCCTGCTGATGAGTCTCTTTGCGCAACACCAGGAGACCAAGCATTAAACTCTCTGCCCAGAGATTCCACACGATTTGATATCGTGCTGGGAACGTTGAGAAGCACAATTATTCCCATAGTGGCTGCGACCAAGCCTCCGAGTGCGAGTTTTCGAGGAAGAAGGCTTGCCATTGTCCAAGTTGACAAAGCTGCAAGGGTGATGTATCCCGTAACCCCGGCAACCATAAATACGACGTTTGCGCAGGCTAGAATAGCGAACCCTCCGAAGACGGCGCGCATCACGCTCTTTTTGGGAGCGTTTATAGCCAGCCATGTAAATGTAAAGGCACCGAACGCCATAAAATAGTTGTGAGTAACCCGATATTTAAAGACTACCGGAGATTGCTCAGATCCTCTCAGAAGTCCGGTGGGGCCAATGACGCCAGTCTTCAAGAAATAAGAAAGGGCAAGAATTACAATCATCGAAATGCCGAATGCATATAACGCACGCTGCCTGTATTTCTGATCCGTGAAATAGTATGCAAACAACGGGATAAACAGCAGGTCAGAATACTTGAGCAGAATGTTGGCTGATTCGCGAATTGGCTGATCGGAAGCAAACAGGCCGAGCGCTAGTAACCCGAATAAAATCAATGCCATTACCGAAACAGGATTTCGACTGACAGAGGTCCATTTGAATCGGTAATTGCCGCTGAATATCCAGCATATGGCGACGATTACCAATAGAAGGTTGTCGACCGCAACCGAGATCGGGATTGAAAAACCCAATGCAACTGAAGCCCATAGTCCCAAGCGGTCCAAACTTCGGGATATGCGGACCTCGTGCATGTGGTTATTGCGCTCGGTATTCAGGGACCAGATCTACAAGATTTGACTTGACGACATCCGCGGAAAGAGGTGTTTCAGAACCTAACCATTGGTCGATCCGCGAAAGGATGGTGTTATCGGCGGGGCGCGCTTTGGCAATCCGTAGCTTGTCATGAGGCGTCGGCAGCGAATTCTCGTCAGCGGCTAAAACCTCCTCGTAAAGTTTCTCGCCAGGACGCAAACCAGTGAATTCGATTCGTATATCGTCGTCGTTGAATCCGGACAGACGAATCAAATCCCTAGCCAGATCCGCAATCTTTACCGGTTCACCCATGTCGAGGACAAGGATTTCTCCCCCGTTTCCCATGAAGCCGGCCTGAAGTACCAATTGCACAGCTTCCGGAATCGACATGAAGAAACGCGTAATTTCCGGATGTGTAACAGTTACTGGTCCACCGGATGCAATTTGCTGACGGAATCTCGGGATGACGCTTCCGGTTGACCCAAGAACGTTACCAAAGCGTATCGTCACAAAGCGAGTGCCTTCGGTGCGCTGGAGTGCCTGACATACTAACTCCGCCAGTCGTTTGGTGGCGCCCATGACGTTGGTTGGATTGACGGCCTTGTCGGTTGAGATCAACACAAACTTCTGAACTTTGTGCCGGATAGCCGCTTGCGCGAGAATCTGGGTGCCACGAACGTTGTTTAATACAGCCTGCCAAGCATTTTCTCCCTCCATTAAGGGCACATGCTTGTATGCCGCCGCATGGAAGATCACCGCTGGCTTAAATCGCCCAACCAATTCGTCAATTCGAGTCGCGTCCTTTACGTCGGCGATTACCGGGCTGATCTGAACATTCGGGAAATGCTGCTGGAACTCCTGTTCAATCGAGTACAGCGAGAACTCACTGTGATCGACGAGTACGATTCGCTTAGGGTGATAACGGGCGATTTGCCGCGAAAGTTCGCTACCGATCGAGCCGCCACCCCCTGTAACTAAAATTACTTGATTGCCCAGCCAGTCCTGAAGTCCTGTTGTGTCCAGAGTAACCGGATCCCGGCCAAGCAGATCGTCCAATTCAATATTGCGAATTTGCGATACAGACACGCGTCCACTGACCAAGTCGTCATACGAAGGAACTGTCATGACTTGAAGGTTTGCGGCGCGAGCGGCCTCCACCGCGCGACGTCTCGCGCGATGATCAGCTTCGGGCATCGCGATTATCGCTTTCTGCGCGTTTAACCGAGGTTGCAGCTTCGGGAGTTCGTTGATTGCGCCAAAAACAGTTACGCCATAGATCTGGCGATGGTGAAGCGCATGGTCATCATCAAATAGGCCAATGATTTGCCATTGGAGGCTACGTGAAAGATCCCTGAT